>Ga0209278_1000469_pt1 | contig 31700 bp, 34 predicted proteins | sample JI81BgreenDNA_FD_187504 | JGI IMG/M metagenome (GOLD analysis project Ga0209278, IMG submission 187504) | Wastewater effluent complex algal communities from Wisconsin, to seasonally profile nutrient transformation and Carbon sequestration -... | ecosystem: Engineered > WWTP > Effluent > Algae...
ATAGTGCATCAGCTGACCTCGGAACGAATGAAGCCAATCCTTGAGCATTGCGTGTGGGGGCCCCCAACGCGTCAACAGAAGGAACCGTTCAATGCGATCTTGACAAGGCCCGGATCATACAAATCGATCTTCCAGAAACAGCGGACATCCTTGAAGGTGAAGGTGCCCAGTTCGCGTAGTCCGTAGGGATCATTGTCGCTGCTGAACTCAGCATAGGTTCGCACGATCTTGAGAAGGGCTTGCTGGTCGAACCAGAACGGCCGCAGTGGGGTGTCCTCGATCAGCGCCCCAATGCCTTGGGTCAGAACGACGCGGTCATGGCCTTGGGGGTTGCTGATGTTGCTGCGCAGGGCATCGTTGAGCGCGGCAATCCGCTCGGTTCGGTCTTGATGCTGCTGGGGGGTGGTGGACTGTGCCATGGTGTTTCTCCTTCATAATGCTCTTGCAAGGCGCTGAAAGCGGCAGGCCGCCCAAGGGGCGGCAGGCTGCTGCCAGCGGCTTGATGAGCCGCACAAAGCGGGGGTGAAGGCTGGAAGGGACGAGGATGCCGGAGGGGGATCACCCGCCTGCACAAGCCCGGCGCAGCACGGGCGCGGAAGGTGGGGAGACCGGCATTCTCGCCAAGCGAGGCGCAGCCGAGACGGTCTATCCCTTCCGGCCGAGGGGGAAGGCCCCTTCCCTGCCGGCGCTAGCCGGCCACAAACGACGCGAAGCCAGGAAGGCCCAGCCAATCGAACAGGCAAGGGCCAGGGAATGGCGAAGCTGCCGGTTTTCCATGCCCTTCAGTGGTGTGGGAAACCGGCTCCGATTCCTGCTGCTCTGTCCCATTCATTGACTGGAACGGGGTTTTTGGCTATGTCGGACGCGCAGTAGTTCTGTTTCGATGGAATCACCTCCTGGGCTCGGATGTTCCCGCATTCGGGCCCAAATGCGTATTGGGGGCCAGCGTTCCCGCGCCAGCCCCCTCACCCGCTACTTGCGCGAGACCTCGATGATTTTCACCACGAGGGTGGCGAAGGCGATGCAGAGCATCGCGATCGCCATGGCAGTAGTTATCGTTTCTATAGGAATCACCTCCTTGCTGCGGCCAGTTTGGCTGCGGCATCGCCATTGCAGAGGTGTTCCTGCGGGGCAACGTGGGAAGCGGGTGAAAGCCGGATTCACCGCTACCGTTGCGACCGACCCGAGTTGTGATAGCATTGCACGCTATGGTTGATCGCATATTCCCGAGCTGGTGCCGAACCTTAGGTGCGATGGCGCAGCGCCCGCTTCACGTGCGCTCGCGTTGCGTTGGGTGCGGGATACAGCTGCGTGTTGATCCCAAGGCGATGGCGGCGGCTCTGGGGTCAGGTGCGAGCCTTATCGATCGCATCGATCGGTGTTCGGTGGTGGGGTGTCAGGACCCGATTTATTACGAGGTGTCGCTTCCTTTCCGGCAGTTTTGGATACGCCTTGTCAGCAATCCTGTGATGAACGAACTGATCGAGAAGGAGGGCGCGGCGGCGTTCACTGCCACCCAGATGCGCGGCGCGCGGGTCAAGGACCTGCCGGAGGCGGGCCGCGAAGCGGGCGGTGGGGGAGCCGATTTGCGCCAGCAAATTGGGGGAACCGCCGATCCTTGAGGCGCGTGTTCGCGCTCGTCTTATCATTGCTCCAGCAAGACGACCTTCTCTTCCTTGGACGCCTGACGGGGGTTCGATGCCCCCGGCGGGCGTATCGAGGACGGCAAAAAGAGAGGGAGGCTCCGGCGTTAGCCGGAGCCTCCCTCTTGGCGCTCACCCGTAGGTGCGCGCCTTACCGGGCCTCTGGTCGGCGATCCGGCGAATGTGCATCGGAACGCCAGCGCGGCGTAGGTTCTGCGCGAGATGGGACTGGATGCCCGAGCCTTCGCATACGATGGCCTCGACCGGGTTCAGCTTGACGAGGGTGTCATTGCGCAGGAACGCTGCGCGCTTTCCGTGACGCTGCTCGGGAGCGAAGTGGATGATGGTGACCTTGTTGTTGGTCGCCCATGCGTTCGCCATGGCGTCGACGCCCTTGCGCATCCCGGTGCTCGCCAGCACCATGTTGGGGATGCGTGCCTTGATGTCGTCGAGGATGTCCCAGATCAGTTCGTAGTCGAACCATTCCTGCTGACCGCCGGAGACCACGACGACCGGCCCTTCAGGCTGGTGCTGGGCGCGGCGTTCCTTGGCGCGTGCTGCGAGGAAGTCGCGCGCGCTGATCTGTGAGGCGGTGACGGAGGACTTGCTGACCTGCGAGCCCCGCGTGGCGCGGAAGGGCTTGCCGGTCTCGACGTGATAGACGGCCGAGGCATGGTCGCGCATCGCCTCTAGTGCTTCGCGGCACCCTTGGAGTGTCTGGCAGAGCAGCTGGGCTTCTTCGATCTCGACAGCGTAGATCTCGGAAGGGTCGTAGTGGCGGGCAAGATCGCCGAGTTGCTTGGCGGCGTCATCCTCGCGGCGTTCGGCCATCTGCGCGGTCATGTGGAAGGAGTTGACCATGCCCCAGGCGAGCTGCTGCGCGAATTCTTCCATGCGCGTGTCCTTCAGGACATCGAAGATCGTTCCGATTGCCATCTCGACGGCGCGGCAGACCATGTCCGGATCCGGCATCTCTGAAACGGTCGGTTCGTCGGTGACGGTGAGCTTGGCGAGTTCGCTGTGCTCGATGAAGGCGGATGCGTAGCTGCCCGTTTCCTCGCGGTCTTGGGCCCATTCGATGCGGGCCTGTGCGAGTTCGTCGAAGCTGTTGAACTTTGGCATAAAATCCTCCGATTTTGAGATCGTCCCCACATCGGGAACCCGAAAACCCGATCAGTCGGGAGGCGTGCAGTCAGGGACGGCCGAAGGCCGCCGCGCCAGCGGGCGCGGGGGGAGCCGATTTGCGTCAGCAAATTGGGGGGCACCCGCGATCCTTGACGAGCGCCGAAGACTGATATGTTTTGGCAGGTGATCCTGTGTGTGAGAGAGAGCCGCTCCCGCCCACGAGCACGAGAGACGGAAGGCAGACGGGGCAGCTTGCTGGCCCGCCCTTCCGGCCCGGCGAAGGGGTTAACAGCGGGAGCACCTCCAATCTTGAAGGCCGTTCGGCAGGGCTGGTCGGCAGAGGATGGGCTGTCAGGGACCGACCGCAGGTCGGCCGCGTCAGCGGTCGGCGCAGGCAAGCGAAGCGAGAGCCTTAGCCGATCCTTGACCGCTCGGAGGATGCCGAATGCCCTGCCTGCGCGCGGCAGCGCGCATTACGGCCGGAAAGCCCCGTCCGCGAACGCCTTCCAAAAAAAGGAAAGGCGCGTTCGCGGGTAAGGACCGCCGCCCTGCCCTGACGGGCGGCGGCGGTTGCCTGCGTCAGCGAGCATGATCCGCAGTTGACTCTGCATGTTCACATGATGTTCTACAGCGGTCATGGGGAACAAACGTCTCGACACCGTCGCGGATCTCGTTCGGCACGGGCTCAATGCACAGATCGAGTGCCTTCGGTGCCGACGTGTCGTGATCGTCCCGGCCGCGAGGCTGCGAGACCATTGTTTCACCAAATCGATTCCGATGAAGCTGGAGATCGTCGCGCAACATCTTCGGTGCAGCTGCGGGCATCGCGGTGCGAAGCTCGATGCCAGCGGAGTGCAGTGTTCCGAATCTTGAGTTCGTGGATGCGGGCTGACCCTCATGGCTCGAAGACGTAAGGCGTGTAGTCATCAGCCTTCACGACATAGTATCTCAGGGCCGTGGGTGCGCCGTATTTGGCGTTGAGGTCTGCGGCTTTTGCCGCTGCTTCTTCTTTCGATAGGCCAGTTTGAATGACGAGGTCGCTGACGTCATCGCGGGCGAAGTTGCTGATTCCGATTACCTGCATGGCGTTATCCTTCGCTGAAAAAGAAAACCCGCCCCCGGCGAGGCGGAGGAACCTGCCGGGAGCGGGTGAGGTGCAGGGTCGGCGGGGACCGGGCCGACCCTGCGGGGGAGCGTTCGTCAGGCGGCGGGCGCGTCGGCCTTGCCCTTGCGCGGGGCGGGGGCGGTGCTCTCACCGAGCCCGTCGCCACTGTCGGCGCCTGGATGTGACGGGGAGTCGTCGGTTGCGGGTTCCAAAGGCGGCAGCTCGCCTTCGTTGGCGGTCAGGGCCGCGCGCTTGCGCTGCGGGCGCCGCCAGGCGACGTTGAACGACCCGTCTTGCTGTCCGAAGATGGCGACATCGAGGGGCTTGTCGAGGCTCGGATCGTCGATCCGGCCCGACAGGAACGCCTCGCCGGTCTCGTTCGAGGTGTATTCCCAGACTGCGCCGACCTTCACCCAGCTGCGACGGTCAGCCGCGAGCGCCATGACGTCGTACGCCGGAGCCTTGTCATTGTGCGAGCGCACTTCGCTCAGTGCAATCGTGGCAGTGAATGTGATGGTGGCGATGCGGCCGGTGAAGAGGCCATCGGTGTTGCGCTTGAGAGTGCCGATGTTCATGTTCATTCTCCTGATGCTTTCGCTTCCGGACCCTTTGTCCGAAGCACCCTCCTCCTTCCCCCTCCTCCCCCGGGCCCATCGGCCCGGCCCGTGCGCCCTGTGGGCGCGCGTATCCGCACCGCCGCTTCGGGCGGTGTGTCATCATCGCATGATCGGTGATGGTCAGTTTGCCCGCGCTACCAATCGTAGCGCGGGAGCTCGTCGAGGATGGGCCCGTCGCGATCCCACATGATCCAATCACACCGCGCGCGGCGGGCGACGTGAAGCGCGGAGCGGATCTCGAGCGGTACGCCCGTTGTTTCGGTGACTCCGGGATCGTCGCAGACGTACATGAACCATCCGAAGTCGCCCTTCTCGAAGCAGGCCCACGGGCAGGCTGCCATCCACCCCGCCGCAGTGTCGGGGTGCAGATGCTCGGTGCTCAGCACGAGCATGGATGCTGTCTCGAGCGCGCAAGCATCGGGGGCGTTCATTGCGTGACCTGCTTGGGGCGAAGGGATTCAGGGAAGGCTATGACGTCGTGAGGATGATCCTCAAGCGCGAAGGCTTCGCCCCGGGCGGCGTAGGCTGCGGCGTCGACCAGTGCGCATATCTCGTCGTCGGCATAGGCCGGTGATCCGAGATGATCGACACTGCTCACCTTGCGGGCGACGACGCCGGTCTTGCCCTCGGGCACCCAGTCGGCCCAGGAGCCCCAGGCTGAGGTGACGCAGTGCTTGCCGAGCGCGTCAAGGTATGCCCGGCGCCGGCGCAGGACGGCATGGACCGAGGCGTCGTCCTGCACCGGCTCGCCAGTGTGCCGCTCGTAGCGGTCGGGGTGCCAGCACCGCACCGTGTCGCGGGCGAGCTGGATGAAGCCTGCGCTGCAGGCCTTCGTACCGGCGAGTTCGTCTGCGAAAGCGAGGACGACGAGGGCCCAGTCACAGTCCTCCTCGTAGGCAGCGCCTTCGAGCGCCAATGCCTCGGGCATGGCGGCCTGGCGCTCCGCCGACAGAATGATGCCGCCATGGCTGGCGGTCATCACCTGCCAGATGCCGCGACCGAGAAGGTGCGCGTGCTGAACCGGGCCCCAGGGCGAGGCGGTGGGTCGGGGAGTTGCGACGAAATTGGGCATGAGCGGTCTCCTTGTGCATTGCTGATGCAATGCCCCCTCCCCCTTTTCCTCCCGTGCGGCTCGCCGCGCCAAAGCGCGTTGACCGCTGATATCGTTCACGATATGTTCGGGAGGTAAGGAGAAGTATCATGCCCAAGCCCTTCGCCCTCGGCCCGTTCAATCTCGACCTCATGCTCTATGACGCAGCGCTCAACGAGAGGAGCGCGCCGACACGGCGGATGCTCGCCAACGCTGTGCTCAACATGGAGCCGGGAGAGGCGTATTACGGCGCCGAGCAGCTGCTACAGGCGATTGAGGCAGTCCACGACGAGATGGATCTCGGCAAGTGTCAGCTCGCGCAGATCCTCGCCCGCAATGGCGACGACTATCAGCGTTGCCTCTACTACATGCTTGCCGGGCGCGGTGTCGTCCAGATGCTCGATGATCTGCGCTGGCTCGTCGGGCTGCTTCGCACCCGTTACGACCAGCTTGTCGAGTGCCGCCAGAAGGGAATCCGCGTCGTCTATTCGCCCGGGGCCTATCTCGCGAGCGAGCCCGACGGCGTGCTGCCGGCGAATGATGCGGATTTTCGGCTCGGGGCATCGTGGCTCAACGATCCGATGCTGTCGCTCCTCAACGAGCACGAAGATCCGTCATGAGGCGGCGATGATCTGCATCTCGACCCGTGAACGGTGGCCGAGCTCGCCCGGCACAACCCGGTAGGGTTGGAGCGGGCAGTCGGTTCGTTTAACCGCAAGCCAATCGCCGGTCGCCTCGTGCATTGCGAAGGCGACATTGTCGGCGTTCTGGCGGCTGCACAGCAGCTTGCGGCGAGGGTCGAGATACTCGGTGTCCATGGCGACAATCGGCATCTGAGCTACGCGGGGAAAAGCGTTTTCAGCGCCTTGGGCTCCGGAACGATCTCGAAGGGGCGCTCCATCAGACGACTGATGCGATAACGGCCGTGCCCGTCTTTGGGGACCAGGATGGTGCGTCGCCCTTCCCGCGTGACGCGAAACTCGCTCTGCACGGTTCCATCGGTGAAGCGGAGCGGTGCGGCAAGGCGGATGAGCGCGCCCTCGGGCAGCTTGCGTTCGACCAGCTGCAGCCGGCGGTAACACCGCCGGCGCCAGTCAAGCGCGTAGGGGTGAGACGTGGAGGTGAGTAGCTCGAGGATGCTGCGCGGGGCGCCGTCCTCGCAGGGGCCCATGTCCTCGCCCATATCCTTGTAAGCGAACTCCTCGCCGCTGCGCGCCCCGGGCCTCCAGCGCACCTTGCACACGAGGGCACTGACGAACTGCCGGGTGCCGGCAGCGTCGTATGCCTCGATCGCGGCGTAGTAGGCGCTGCCTGACCAGACGCTCTTCAGCAGGCGGCGTCCCTCAAGGAGGTTGCCGTGGTCGTCACGGTGCTCCCAGGTGCATTGATGGTCGAGATATGTCTTCGGGGTATCGTGCGCGCCCATCGAGGCGCGCGACATGGCCAGCCATCCCATGGCATGATCCTTTCCGGTTGTGTGGTTGTCAGGCAGCGGCCGGCAGGACAGCAGGCTCAGCGAGCACGCTCTCGGGCTGATAGCCGGAGAAGGCAGCCAAATACTGGAATGCCTGATCGGCCTTGGCCGCGGCGGTGATGATCGCAGTCTTGTCGGACTTCAGGATCTCGAGCCAATGCCCGATGTAGCTGGCGTGGCTGTCATGGAGGTCGGCGGGAAGGCCGAGCTCGTAGCAGATGCGCGCCGAGATCTGTTCGGCGACCAGCTCCTCGAAAGCGTAGGCGTTGTCGCCGAAGCGCTTTCCGAACTTGCGATCGCAGCGCGAGGTGTGACCCGTCCAGTGCCCGGTCTCATGCGCAAGCGTGGCAACGAGCCCGTCCTCGCTGGTGAAGCTGTTGCGATCGGGCATCTGGATGAAGTCGTGCGTCGGCGAGTAGAAGGCGCTGTCCCCGCCATAGCGGACATCGGTCGGGATCGGGCTGAAGAAAGCCTCGATCGCGGCCTGCCGCTCCGATGGCGTCGGGGGCGCCTCGGGCACGGCGTCCGGGTAGTACCAGCTCGGCAGGCCGTCGATCTGGGATGCGTTGAAGACGGCGTAGCTCTTCAGGAAGCGGATCTGACGGGTGACCTCGTCGCCGCTGGTCTGGTCGACCTGCGCTTTCGTGAGCGTGTTGAAGTAGACGCTCGGCTCGGACTTCTCGCCCTTGCGCACCTGCCCGCCGAGCTCGGCGGCCTGGCGGTAGGTCATCCAGTAGCGCGAGCTGTAACCGTAGTGATCGGCGACGACCCAGAGATACAGGGAGTTGATGCCGGTGTAGGCGACGCCATTGGCGCGCAGCGGGGCGCCGCCCATGCCGCGGCGCTTCCATGGACGCCGCCAGGGCAGGGTTCCGGCCTCGATCTTGCTGATGATGAGGTCGGTGATGGTCTGGGCGACGTCGCGGGCGGCCGTGGTGTTGCGGCGTGTGGGCATGGTGTGTCTCCTGATGCTGTGATCCTTCCTCGGATCGCCCCTCCCCTCCCCCTTCTCCTCCCGGCGGGCTGAAGGCCCGTTGGCAAAAAGAAGCCCGACCGGGGCGCGAGGCTCCGGCCGGGCAAGGCTTGCATCAGGAGGAGAGATACCTGGACGCTGTTGCGCCTCAGGCGGTGAGCACCGCCTCTTCAGCAGCGGTGGTATCGTCGTCGATCGCCGCGGCCGAGGCCGGGTCATCGACAAGGTCGGTGTCGGGGATCAGCGCGTCGTCCGCATCCTGTTCGTCAGGATCGGTGTCGTTGACATCGTCCTCGATCGCGGCCGCTGCGCCAGTGGCGAACTTCATCGCCTCCGGCAGCCAAGCGATCGCGCGCTCCCTGATCTCGGGCTCGACGATCGCGTCGCCGGAGAACAGCTTCTGGCAGCTGGCCGAGAGCTCGTGCTTCTTCGATGCGGCATAGCGGCCGGTGAGTTCGCTCCCGCCGACGTCCGCAAGCGCTGCAAGGCAGGCGCCCTTGGGGATACGGTCGAAGAAGTTCTCCGAGGTCGGCCGCCAGAGCGCCGCGACGTCGACATCGAGGAGACCGCCGAGCACGGCGTGGATCGGATGATATTCCGAGCTGTGACCCTTCTTGGCCTCGAGCGATCCGGCAACCGCAAAGGCAAGCCAGGCAGCCTTGGCATCGTCATCGAGGGCGCGGAACGCGAGGAAGCGATCGGCAGGTTCACGCGGCTCCTGCCAGCGCTTGTCGAGAGCGTCGCCGGCCTCGGCAATCAGGGTTTCGGCGAGGCCTGCCGGTGCATCGTGCACCGGATCATCGGCGCGCGGGGCCCGGATCGTGGTTCCGGCGCTGTCCCATCCCGTGTCGCACATCGCGAAGATCGCATAGTCGAGCGCGAGGCCCGGATCGGCGAGCAGCGATGCGCCGAGCACGTTGCGGCGCTGGACGGCGAGCTCGTCGAACAGCCGGGCACTGATGGGCTTGTCGCCGCCGGGAGCGACGGCCTCGGGCTTGTGGGCCGGCTTCGCCGGGCCAGAGCCCGTATGGCTGCCGGAGCCGCGATCCGGGCTTTCCTCGCTGGTGACCACCAGGTTGCCATCGTCGGACTGCTCGAAGCGCAGCCGCGCCTCGCTGAAGTATTCGTCCTGCAGCACCATCGTGCCATCGTTCGCGAGGATCAGGAACCGACCGACCTGGCTGCGCCATTCGTCGGGGAGCTCGGCGACCGGATTCTTGAGCGCCTGGCGCTCATCATTCAGGGCGTCGTATTCGGTCTCCAGCGCATCCCAGTCCGTCCCCTTGTCGGCGCCTTCAGCCTCGGCTTGCTCGTAGAGATCGTTGATCTCATCGAGCCTGGCTTCGATCGCGGCGATCCGCGCCTGCGCGTCAGCGCTGATCGGCGCGGGCGGCAGGCGGACCGGATGGACGCCCATCTCGCTGCGCGCGGTCCAGCTGTTCGTCCCGGCGACCGGGGCGATCCAGGCAAGGCCCATCTCGGCCGCGAGACGTGCGGCTTCGGCCTCCATCTTCGCGGCAGCGAGCTGGCGCGCGATGTCGGGGTCGATCCAGCAGTCATCGCTGCTTTCGCTGAAGAGGTCGCGTTCGATTCGGCCGCCGGCAGCAGCGTAGGCATCTTCTCCGACCAGAAGCGCGATTGCGCTCGCGCCGCTGAGGCCGGTGCTGGCCACCGCTCGCCGGATGGCCTCGGCACTGACATTGTAGCCGTAGCGGTACTGCTCGTAGGTCCGCAGCTGCGTGTCGTGACAGGTGGTCGAGGCATAGGCCTTGGCATGATCAAGGGTGATGTCCCCGGCTGCCAATGCGGCGAAGATCGGCTCGGCAAGGTTTGCGAGCCGCAGGCGCCCTTCGACGAACCGCTGGGTGAGGCCGAACCGCTGGGCGACCGCCGCAACATCATTGCCCTCGGTGATGAAGTGCAGGAAGGCGCGGCATTCCTCGGCCGGGCTCATCCCGACCCGCTGGAAGTTCTCGGCGAGCGAGACCTCACCTGCCTCGGCTTCCTTGCCGTCGATCAGCTTGCACTCGATCTCGGTCTCGGCGCTCCATGCCCCGCGCTCAACGATCATCTCGATCGCGCGCAGGCGGCGCCCGCCGGCAATCACGGCGAAGGTGCCGCGCTTCTTGCCCTTGGTGACGATGAGGTTCTGCAGCAGGCCGCGGGCCTCGATGTCAGCCGAGAGCTGCGCATCATCGGCATCGCTGCGGGTCTTGCGGACGTTGGAATCGCTCAGATAGAGCTTGTTGAACGCGATAAGCATGGTTGGTTCTCCTGATGTGGCCGGACCTGATTTCCGGCACACACCCTTCCCTCCCCCTCCCCTTCCGTCGGGCTTGGCCCGGCGGATCACTGGCCCCGCAGTATCCCCGCAACGATGTCGGGTTCGCGCCCTGCCGGGATGAACAGGCGGGTCTTGTAAGCGATGATCTCGGTGAAGCAGCCGAGGCCCTTGAGCCAGGTGAGGTCATCAGCGGGGACACCGATGATTTCGGTGCGGCGTTCGCCCGCGACCCGGGACGTGCGGAACGTCAGGGCGATGGGCCGCTCGATTGTGATGCTGCGGTTCTCCCTGATGGCATCAAGAATGGTGGTGTCGGTTATCGGCACGGCATCGCCGAGGCCGAACTTGCGCAGCACATTCGGCACATCACTGGCGTGGATGATGCGGCCGAGCCAGCTGCCGCCGTTGGCGGCGGCGATCCGCTTCACCTCGAGATGGTCCGCGGGGAGCGCCGACCAGATCGGGAGGAGGAGGCCGGTGGCAAGCCAGAGCGATTCATGATGAAGCTCTGCCTCCGCCTCGCGGACTTCTTCGGCCCAGGCGCCGGAGAATTCATCGAGATCACAGGGCTCCCAGGCGCTCTCCTCGAGAGTGCTGCGCAGCTGGTAGTCGCGGCGGAGAGGACGGTGCAGGATGACTCGCTCGAGGAGCGTGCCCTGCTCGTCCATCAGATGCCGGGATGGCTCCGCCATCGCGACCTTGTCGCTGCGGCCATTCTTCAGCAGCGTGCAGCGATCGCTGCGCTCGCGGCGATCGAGAATGCGCGCGAGCGAAGTTGGTCGGTAGTGGCGGGATAGCTCAAGGCGGATGAGATGCGAGGTGGCGCCCGTGCGGGGATCGGTGCGTAGCACGATATCCTCGGTGATGGCGGCGGCCTCGACCGCGATCGTCTCGACCCCGAGATCAAGGGTGCCGGCTTCACGCGCGGCAGCGACCCTGGCTTCGACCAGTGCGAGGAACTCGTCGAAGATGGCGTTCTGCAACGCGATCGGCAGCGCGAGGATGCGGTTGAGCCAACGCTGGATCGGCGGCAGGTCCTCGCGCAACACGCCGTCCTCGCTGACCAGCGACAGGCCGCTGCGGTCCTCGAAGTCGGTCAGGCTGATGCTGGTGAGCTTGCCCTCGGCAAGCAGCGTGAACCAGGTGACCAGTGCGGCTCTGGCATAGGGGCTCTCGAGGTTGTCGGCGGGGTCGAACAGGTTCTGGCCGCCCGTCTGACGCTGCCCCCGCGTGAGTGCGCCGAGGCTGTCGAGACGGCGCGCGATCGTGCTGGTGAAGCGCAGTTCGCCCTTGCAGTCGGTGGTCACCGGCCGGAACAGCGGCGCGCGGGCCTGATGCGTCCGGTGCGTGCGGCCGAGGCCCTGGATGGCCCGGTCGGCGCGCCAACCGGGTTCGAGCAGGAAGTGGACGCGCTGGCGCTGGTTCGCGGCGTCGAGGCTGGCATGGTAGGACCGGCCTGTGCCCCCGGCATCGCTGAAGACGAGGATGCGCTTGTCGCCGCGCATGAAGGCGGCGCTTTCGGCGAGGTTGCTCTGGGGGCTGCGCCGCTCGACCTGCTGGGTGCCATCAGAGCGGGTGATGAGCCGCTTGGTGCGTCCGGTCACTTCGGCGACGGCCTGCGGGCCGTAGTGCTCGATGATGCCATCGAGTGCAGGCTTGATGGGCGGCATGGCGCACAGCTGCTCGATCAGCGCGTTGCGCTGCTCGATCGCCGCCTGATTGTGGACCGGGCGCCCGGCGTCATCGAACATCGGCATGGAATAGGCCTTGCCAGTATCGTCGGTATGGACGGACATCTGCTGGGTCGGGAAAGCGCGCTCGAGATAGTCGATCACGTTCTCGCGCGGGCTGAGGTCGATGTCCGGCTCGGCCGCGTCCTCGGCCGAGAGACTATCAAGTCTCCGGTCCAGGATGCTCTCGGAGGTCGAGACGAGCTGCACCACGATGGCCTGGTCGGCATCGAGGTGGGTGTTGATGGCAGCGATGAGGGTCGGCAGCTTCATGGAAAGCAGGACCTGGTTGAAGAAGCGCTGCTTGGTGCTCTCGAATCGCGACCGGGCCGCGGACTTGGCCGCGCTGTTGAGCGTGCCGCCTTCGAACGCGTCGACGACGCCGGTGAGCGCAAGCGCCTCTTCCATGTTGCGATGGATGATCGCCCAGGCGTCGGCATAGGCGTCGTAGATGGCGATCTGCTCGGGCGTGAGATCGTGGCGCAGGATCTCGTACTCGACGCCGGCGAAGCTGAGGGCCCGGGCCTGATAGAGGCCCTGTGCCTTCAGGTCGCGGGCGACCAGCTCCATCGCGGCAATCCCCCCGGCCCTGATCTGGTCGATGAACTCCTCGCGGCTCCTGAACGCTGTGGACGGGCCCCAGAGGCCGAGCCGCACGGCATAGGCGAGGTTGTTGACGTCTGAGGCGCCGGTTGCTGAGGCGTAGAGCACGCGGGCGCCCGGAAGGTGGTTCTGGAGCAGAACACCCGCGATGCCCTGCTGAGAGCCGCCCTGGCGGCCGCGAGCGCCCTCCCCGCCGGCGACCCCGCCCATCTCGTGGGATTCGTCGAAGGCGATGACCCCGTCGAAGTCGGGGCCGGCCCAGTCGAGCAGCTGCTTCAGGCGGGTCGCATCCTGTCTCTGGCTGCGCAGGGTCGGATAGGTGACGAAGACGATCCCGTTGCCGGGCGCGATTGCCCGGTCGATCGGCCAGCTCGAGAGAGGCTGGATGTCGATCGGCATCCCGCCAAGCGCGCTCCAGTCGCGCCGCGCGTCCTCGAGAAGGGCCTCGTTCTTCGAGACCCAGATGGCCTTGCGGCGGCCTGCAAGCCAGTTGTCGAGGATGCAGGCGGCGATCTGCCGGCCCTTCCCTGCCCCGGTCCCGTCGCCAAGGAAATAGCCCTGCCGGTAGGAACGGCCTGTCGGCGATGCTGCGAGGCCGACGCCCTCGGGGTCGGGCTCAAAAGTGCCGGGTAGGTGATGCGCCCAGGCGTTGCCGGCGTAGATCACGGTTTCGAGCTGGGCTTCGGACAGCAGACCTTCGGTCACAAGACGGCGCGGGAGCGCAGGGCGATGCCCCGGAACCGGCGCGGGGATTGATCCCATCGCGACGGATTCCACGAGCGCTGTGGGGTGCGGTAGCGCATCGGCGATCTCGACGCGGCTTGGCCGATAGGTGAGGTATACGCCCACGTGCTGATCGAGCGAGCGAGGCTGCGACATGGGTTCGTAGGCGAGCGTCTGAACGATTGCGGGTGCAGCTGCGCGATCGGGCCCCGGCCGCAGGCGGGCCGCCATGGGTTTCGCCCCTGACCGCATGATCTTGAACAGCGATCCGCCCGAAGGTTTCGGGGTAGTCGGCGACGGCTGCGCCATAGGGGTTGATGGGACGCGCGGAGGGATACTGACTGCCGCGGCGAGTTCGGCGACGGTGCTGCGAACGATCGTGGTCGGTCGGCTGTTACCCGGGACCTTGTCGATGACGTAGAGCCGCACGGTGATACTGGTCCCGTGCTTGCGGTAGCCGTCGGTCAGCCGGCAGGCGGTGGCGACGCGGCAGCCTGCAAGGGCCGTGTCGTATGCCGAGCTCTTGCTGCCGGGTGCGAACCAGTCCGGCATGATCGCAACGCAGCGCCCGCCGGGACGCAAGCGGCCCAGCGCCGCGCTCAGGTGTCGTGCGGCGGCCAAGCTGTCCTCCCCTCGCCCGGCCGAGCGCGAGAAGGGCGGGTTCATCAGGATCAGTGAGGGCCGCTGATCGGCATCCAGATGGGAGGCGAGCATGGCAGCGTCGAAAGCAGTCGTTTGTGCCGTGGGAAATAGGACGCGTAGCTTGGCCATCCGTTTGAGATCGAGTTCGTTGAGATGCAGGCTTGCGACCTCCGGCAGCATGGCAACCAGCGCGCCGTGGCCAGCGCTCGGCTCCAGGACTGTGTCGTCAGGGCCCGGCTGCGCGAGGATGGCCATCAGCGCCGCAAGGTCGGCGGGCGTCGAGAACTGCTGGAAGCGGATCTGGTCCTCGCTGCGGACGGTGTGGGTCGGCAGCTGCTGGACCAGCGCGCTGATGCGCGCGATGTCGGCCAGTGCGGGAGCCTGGCACTCGGCGATGAGGTGCCGGGTGAGCCCGGCCTCCATCAAGTCGAAGGCGTCGCGCTGCGACCAGGCACCGCTCGCGGCATCGGCGCCATGCAGCGCGCGCATGGCGTCGAATAGATGCTGCTTGGTCAGCGTACGGGCGCTGATCGCGGCCGCCAGTTCCGTGATCTTCTGGTCGAGATGGTCGGCGGGCTGGAGGGAAGTGTCGGTCATCTGTGTACTCCTGATGCAAGTCAGAAGCACCCCTCCCCCTCCCCTTTTCCGCGCGCGTCAGCGCGGATGCCGCCCAAAGGGCGAGAGGGCGAGGATCGTCACCCGAATGGGCCGAGACCGCTTGCGGGCTCGGTTGGAGCGAAGCGGAGATAGAGCCGTGTGCCGCAGGCACCGCCCCCAATCAGTCAGCTTTGTATGCAGCCCACAGCTTTTCGAGCAACTGTCCCTGCGTCAGATCCAGTCTCACCGCCTCATCCGCGAACGCTTCGCCCACTTCTGGAAGCACCTTGGGGTGGAGTTGGAAGGTTCGTTTCGAAGCCTTCCGCCCCGGCTTTCGCCGTGCGCTTCGATCGACAAACCCCCTTTCTTCAGCGACGGTGTCGAGGTCCTGAAGTTCCTTTGAATTGAGTGGCTTTGGCTTTGCCTTGAGCGGTTGCAGCCCCCCCAATCTATTGAAGTCGTTCATAGACTGCCTCCATGAATTGCCGTGCGTTCTCGATTGCGGCGTCGATGTTGCCAGCTGTCTGAACTTCGCGATTGTCGCGCAGCTCGCGCAGGCCATATCCGAACGCGAATAGCTCAGCGTACGCTGCGCGTTGGACCAAGGGTGGTTGGATCAGGTCGATATTTGCGTTTGCCAGTTGTGCCTCGATTTCCTTCTGCACCCGTGTTTTCATGGCCGCATTGGTGCGCGTCAGCACGACAGCGTGCTTGATGGCCCGTCCGAGCGTTTCCTCTTCCTCGCGGACGAGGGCGATTGCCTCTGCGCCGATAGACGAGTCCAAGGCAGCTGGCTGCATGGGTATAAGCACCAGATCCGCCTGCGAGATCGCTCGGCTCATGAGCTGGGAGGCGATCCCCTCGAGGTCCACGATGATGATCTTCCCATCGGCGTCCTCTTTTCGGAGGAGCGGCACGATCTCGGATTTTGTGATGCCTTCGAGCAGCGTGACGTTTTTTGGCCTTCCGGCGGCAGCCCAGCGTGCGGCAGATCGATTACTGTCGCAATCGATCAATGTCACGGGTAGCCCGGCATGTGCGAATTCGCTGGCTAGCACGATGCTGCAGGTTGATTTGCCGACCCCTCCTTTGGGGCTCGCCAGGACAATGACGGGCATGCTTTTCTCCGTACCTGTAATATACCGGGTGTTATACCGGTAATGGCATTATATCCGGTGAGGCCCGCAATTGCCGTACCGGATATATACCAGATAAGAGATATAAACCGGGTTTGTCAAGACACCCGGTGGAAACCGGGTATGGCATCATACCGGGTTTATATATGGTTTGCAGAAATCGGCCGCGATTTTCCTTATGGCTTCTCCAGCGTGCCCATCGCCTGGCGGACAGGTCGATTGAGCGCTGGCCGCGCCCGATACGGGAATTCGCAGTTCGTTTTCGCTTAGCGTTGTTTACCGGGAAACCAACGCTTTGGTCTCGGCCTCCGTTCGATCTGATGATCTGTGGGTCCGCGTTGGCCAACCTTTTCTCCGGCAATCTCTGATGGCCGATTGTCACTCGACCGTCGGTCATGAGGACAGAGAAAAGGAGTGGAATATGGGTCGAACGGTTAAACGGCTCGGATTTCGGCTTGCCGTCGATATGTCGCCGGAGTTTGCCTCGAATCTTGACGTTAGGTTGGAGGTATTACTTTCACTTATCGATATCCGGTTGCGTTCAGGCACAATATTAAAAGTTGGGCCAAAGATTTGGGCGCATGAGTCAATTTCGGGTCAGGAGCCTCTATTCATTGGGGGTTGGGATACATTCGATGACCGCCAGCTGCTCGCAGGCACCAAATCTCGAGCCCAAATGATCTACTTTGCATCAGCGGAACATTCCAGGAAACGATTGGCAGCTATCCGATTCTTCGGGGCAGCTGCTTCAGGACACGACGCTAAGTTCGTTCCACCAGTGCGTTGTCGTTTAAGTCGCCGCTGATCGCATCCCCCAGATCGAGCGGTCGATATCAAGCTGCCCCTTCACGGCTCTGCTGACCATGCCGTTGAAGTAGGCGGCGGGATCCCGCTCGATCTGGCCATTGCTCATCCGATGGTGAACCAGATGCAGGCTCCAGAGTGTTCGGGTCACTCCCATCGTCTCGAGGCTCCGTGCAAGCAGGCGAGGGTTGATCCGCAGCCGATAGCTTAGCGCGGTCGCTGCGGTCACAGCTTCATCGGGGGTATCCGTGGCAGGGATGTAATCGTGCGTCTCAGGGAACAGGAGGCGGGCTTCCTTCAGTGTCAGCCCGCAGCTGAGATCTCCATCAAGATTCGCACCAGATCTTGAGCCCATGCTTCCAGGCCTCGCCTCAAGCTCATCCGGTCGTGTGTGTGTCCGATGATCGCCGCTACTACCCTCCCGCCAAGCCGATACAATTACGAGAGATGCTTGCTCGTCTGTATGGTGTTGTCGCGATTTTTTTCCGGTCTGGTCGCGATTTTTCTGTGAAGCGAGAGCAGTTTTCAACTGTGTACGCAGCGCATTACGAAGGTCCGAAACGCGCGTCAGCAGGTCTCGTCCGTGCCCGATCGGCGATGTTGGCTTCAGGCGTCGCGCTGCAATGCGCAGCTCATCAATTGCTGTCGTGATGGCGGGGCTGGGCGAGGGCAGGGCGCTTGCAATGCCGCCTGCTTCGGCGATTAGGGCGCGGATCTCGAAAAGCATCGCAGCCATGTGATTGCATTCGGCCTCGAGGCGGGCTGCAAGGGCTTCGATCTCTTCAATTCGTTCAACCGTCGGGCGGAGAGAATAGCCTCGGCCATCCCGCAGGCCGTCAGGCTTGCGATGGCACGAGCGGCGGTGGTTCGCGGTGGCGTTGTGGGCTTCAACGAGGCCGGCCTTCCGTAACGCTCGAAATATCGTTGTCACCGTCGCTGGTTCGACCGAAAGCCGCGATGCGTAGTATCCATTGGAGCCGCCGAGAAAACCTCCGCTTGCAGCCAGATCGTCGCGGGCGGTGCAGCCGACCAACTCGATGAGGTGACGCAACTGTGCGCGGGTGACGCCAAGCGCACCAGGATCCAACCGCCGCACGGTTGAGAGCGCCCGGATCACGCGGGTCTTCAGCTCCCGCGGATCGCCGAAGTCGGTCAAGGGCCTCGGCTCGCCGAGCCGCAGTTCGCGCTCAAGCCGCTGTATCAGATGGCCAATCGGCGCAGCCTCGCCGCCGCGGTGGTGTGTTGTCGTCATGGTCTCTCCTCCGTGTGGGAGGAGGGGGTCAACAGGCAGCACTTCTCCGCCGCGAAAATCGCGTTTTGCTCTTGACGGCGAATTTGAGGAGAGCTAGTCCGGATCCCGCTTACGAATTGCGGTTTGAAGGAATTGGTGTTCCTTTGGACTAACCCTCACAAAGCCCGGCCCTTCGTGGCCGGGTTTTTGCTATCTGCTCACGATCCCTCCCTTTCTTGTTGATCCTTCGCGGCGCTCACGCGCTCGCGATCGCGCGGAGAATCGGCACGCAATTCCCCGTCATCGTTCTGTAAGTTGTTGGGTCGGCTTATGTCGATTGTTGGAGTCGACTTGTTCAACGCTTTCCTCAGGACATCTATTTCTGACTGCTCCAGCCCTTCAGTCGCTCCGCATTGAATTCCCAGTATGTCATATATGCGCAGCGCCATCTCTAGAGAGGGCGCTCGGTGTCCCCCCTTGATCGCGTACCACCAGGTCTTGCTGATACCTAATCGGCGCCAAGGTTTAAGAGAGTCGCGGTCAACCATGCGTTGTCTGGTCTTACGCATGAGATAAATTGTCAAGAAGTCCCGGATTATGGTGCGCCATGACAATGGGACATCAAATAGGCTGGTACATCAACGAATGGCTCGACGTGTACGAGATGACCCAGAAGGATCTCGTTCAGATAACCGGTTGGTCTAAACAGAGAGTCTCTGCCCTTTGCGTGGGGCGTATTAGCTATAATCGCAATACCGTAGAGATCATTGCTGGGGCCCTCGGCATTCATCCGGCCGAACTTCTTTTGCATCCGAATCGCGCGCTCCTTATCCGAAGGCTGCTTCAAAAGCATGGAGGATCGGGGTCGGCGTAAGGCCCGATGATCTCAAACTAGGTTGCGAGTCAATGCAGAGTTGACTATGCACACTTTCGTTACGACGAAGGAGTGTATGGTGCCCGTTGGTCCCCGCTTTGCGATGTTGGCGTCTGTTCCGGCGGTTTTCGCGCATGTGGCTTCGCCGTGTCTGGCGCAGGCGCAGCCATTCTCCGCTGGTTCTCCATCGCTCCAGCTGACCGTTTTTGATCGCTCCCATGCTTCGTCTGAAACCCGCGACCTATTCGTCCTTTCGCCAGTCGTTCGCGGAGAGGGGAATGAGACTGCCGCTGGACCTGGTCCTTACTTCCCCGCTGGTGACCCCGTGGTCGAAGCAATGTTGGACAGGTTCAATTCGGCGCGCGACGATGTGCGCCCGGGTGGACTGAAGCTTCAGGCATTTTCAAGCGCGCCATCATCCGGTCCATTCGTTATTGTGCCTCAATGGATGCGCAGCGGGTTGCGGCCTGTGCCGTTTGTTCCGGCTTTGCCGCTTGCGATCGGGTCTTGCGGTATTCGCCCGTATCGCCCGTCCACGCTGCTTCGACCGACTGCCGAGGCTCGGCGCCGAGCTTTTTTCCCGCTGGTGCAACAGGCTGCGTGTGAGGCAGGGCTGCCGGTTTCGCTGATGGATGCGATGCTGATCCAGGAGAGCGGGTATAATCCTTGGGCTCTAAGCTCTGCGGGTGCCTTTGGCCTCGGCCAGCTCATGCCGGGGACTGCCCGCTACCTCGGTGTCGATCGCTACGACATTCGTCAGAACCTCAATGGTGCGGCGCGCTATCTTCGCGAGCACCTCACCGAATTCGGAGACGCCCGTCTGGCGTTGGCTGCCTACAATGCCGGTCCAGGCCGGGTGCGCAGGAGCCGTGGCGTTCCGAATATCACTGAAACCAAGGATTACGTCAGGTCCATTCTCAAGAACTGGTCGGTTCTTGAGAACAATGAAAGTACCATGTCATGGCAAAAGCATTGACGATGCCGCGCGGTTCGCTGCGCGATGTCGCCCCCCTGCTCGTTGCGTTCGCGGTTCTCGCGGCCGTAATGTTCGTCTCTCCGGCCTTTGCCGGGGCGGATACCACCTTCGATACCGCATTCAACAAGTTCTCGGGCTTCTTGGAAGGTTCGGGCGGGAAGGTCATTACGCTTATCTCGCTGGCGCTCGGCATCGCGGCGATGGCGTCCGGTCGTTTCAACATGGGTCAGATCGCGCTCCCCGTTGGCGTCGGCATTGCCGTCGGCACTGGTGTGCCGATCGTGACGTCGACGGTCACGGCTGTGATCTGACGGCTCAGCCAGCGGCTGCCGTGTGTAGCTGCTGGCGAACGGGGAGGGGCGGTGATGGATCGCTATGTCATTCCGGGGAAGCTGGACGAGCCTGAGAGGATTGCGTTCTGGACCATCGACGAGTTCGTCGCGATGGCCGGTCCGTTTTTCATCGGTATTCTGTCTCAGCATATCGTGTTGGGTATCATGTTTGGAGCTTTGGGCTGGTGGGGCTTGCGGAAAGCAAAAGCTGGCCGCGCCACGTCATGGCTGCTTCATGCCGCTTACTGGTATCTTCCTTCGACAGTGACCGGTGTCCGCGCCGTCCCGCCTTCTTATCTTCGGTTGATGGCGGGGTAGCCCCATGGAAGTCGGCTTCAGTGAGCAGCAAGCTCAGCGCGTTCTCAAGCAGCGCAATATCCTTGTGTTGGCGAGCGTGGGGCTCGGCATCATTGCCATCTTTGCCCTGATCGCAGCGTCCTCGCGCGATCGCGAGGTTGTCCTTCAGCCGGTCCTTACCCGGTCCATTACGCTTTCCAGCGCGGGGGTCACGAAGGAGTACCTCGAGCTTGTCACACGTGACGCTGCGGTGCTGATGCTCAACCGCACGCCCTCAAGCGTCGAGTACTGGCTCGATGAGGTCCTGCGCATGACGGATCCGTCTGCCCATGGCCGCATCAAGGGAGATTTGCTCAAGATTGTGAGCGATCAGCAGGGGTCGAGTGTTTCCCAGTACTTCACGATGGAAGGCATGCAGGTTGATCCCGTCAATCTCAGGTCACAGGTCACCGGTACTCTTCACACTCTGGTTGGCCGACAGGAAGTTGCGGCTGTGAAGCGCACGTTCCGCTTTGACTGGACATACAGCGGAATTGAGCTGCGCTTGATCGGATTTGGCGCCGTCGTCCCCCAAACTCCTGAGGATGGAAAGCAGTCATCTGCGGCGGGTGAACGCCAATGATTGGAGAAGTGTTCGTGGCCATGTCCGTTGGAGGAGGCTTTGTCCTCGCAAGTCGTGCTGGGCAACCGTCGTTGCAGCTGGCTGGCTTGGGGCTTGTCGGTGTGTCCTGTCTCGCATTCGCTACGCCAGCTTTCGCGGACCAGACTGTTGAGGTTTCTGATAACGCTCGGGTTGAGTGTGTTGCGTCCCAGACGGATCTTACGCGAATTAGCTTGGTCGGAGACGAGTTCGCCAGCGTTTCGAAGGTTCAACCTTCAAACCCACTCGATGATTTCGCTGTCGTTAATGAGCCCACGCGCGGCGACATCTACCTGTCGGTCCCGGAAGGTTCGCGGCTCAAATCTTTGTCGTTCTTCGGTACCAGCAAGCGCGGGTTCGTCTATAAATTCGCGTGCAAGGTCGAGGCAATTGAGGCTCAGCAGATATTTCTGAGCAATCCGGATGCGACCGCCAAGGCGGACCTCGTTTCGACGAATGAGGAAGACGAAGAGGCTCCTGATACAGACGAAACGGCGGTCAGGCTGATTCAGACAATGGTCAGTCAGAAGGTCGTTCCCGGCTACCGTCTCGAGCGCCCGACGCTTGTTCCCGTCAAAGTCGGCCAGCTGATCGTGCAGCAGGTTGCGCAATACGCCGGTCAGGATGTTACGGGCCACGTGATCCGGATCGAGAATGCTTCGGGCCAAACCCTTACGCTCGCCGAAGGTGAGGTGGCTCCTCTCGATGCGTTGGCGGTAGCGATCTCAAATCCGACGCTCGAGCCCCGCCAGGCAACGACGGTCTATGTTGTGGTTCCCAAGAGGAAGCTCTCCCGATGATCCGCTGTTTCGCCTTGTTCGCTTGGGGTCGCGGCGTTGGAAAGCGCCTGCGAGCCTGCGCGCTGTCGCTGGCTGGGGATTCGGAATTCATTCTCACCAAGGGAGACCGCTGATGGCCGGCCTCGGGAATTTCTTTAATCGCAAGCAACAATCTCCGGCCGCGCCTTCTGGATTGGAAGGTGCAGATTTGACGTTGAATGATGGGGTCGAGCGCAAGCAGCGGATCCTTCTGTTGAGCGGTGGATCGTTGGTCATTTGTGCAGCCGTTTACTGGCTGTTTTTCACTGGTCCGGGTGTGAGCGAACCCGATGGGCTTTCGAATGCTCCCGGTGCGGCGGATGTCAAGGTTTCAACCGACGATCTCGCAATGCGCAATATGTCTGAGCGTGAGTGGTTGGCGATGTCCGAAAATCGTTTGACCGCGCAAGACAATCAGCTTCGCCGCCTCCAAGGGCAGGGCGATCAGATGGCGCAGCTACAGGCGCAGATTGATTCTCTGAGGGCTGAGAATGCCAACATGGCTAGTGACGGGACGCGTGTCGTCTCCGCTTACGAGGAAGAGAATCGTTCTCTTCGTGAGCAGCTTGCAACTGCGCAGTCCGGATCTGGTGCCGGGCCTCGCGCGCTGTATGGGGAAGGTGGTCCCTCGTCCTATCAGGCTTTGCCTGCTTCTGCGGGCGCAGCTTTGCCGTCACGAGGCGAGCTCAAAGTCATCAATTTCGGTGTTGCTCCCGGAGCAGCCGTTTCCCCCCCAGCCAGAACTGGTGACCGTTCGGCACTCGTTACGAACGACAGCCCGAACTACCTGCCGGCTAACAGCTATGCACGGGCAAGGGTTATTGTCGGTGTTGATGCTGCCTCGAACGTTTCGTCGCAGTCCGATCCGCTCCCCGTGGTTCTTCGCATCGTCGGTCCAGCCCGGTCGGTCGCGCGCAACGGCAAGGTTCTCACAACGCGGATAGAGGGCTGCCTGGTCAATGGGGCGGCTCGCGGTGATCTCAGCAGCGAGAAGGTCTACGTCAAGCTTGCTCGCATGACCTGTCCTCAGCCTGGCGGACGGTATGCCGAAAGCGAGGTCAAGGGCTTCATCGCGTTCGGTGGGAAGACAGGTGTTCGTGGACGCGTGGTCAGCCGTGAAGGCAGCCTGACGATGCAGGCGTTTTTCGCAGGCCTTGTTGGTGGTGTTGGCCGTGGCTTCAGTGCCAACACGAACGGGTTCCTGAATGGGGTCAATATCGGCGTCGGTGGACAGCGCCAGCAGCTTTCGACTGACGATATCGTGCAGGGCGGGCTCGGGGAGGGTGTCGCCCAGGCTGGTGACATGCTGTCCCAGTATCTCATTGAACGAGCTGAGCAATATCAGCCGGTTATCGAAATGCCGACCGGGGTCGAGGTTGAGATCGTGTTCCTTGAAGGCGTTCAAATTCGGAATTGATGGAGTTATTCGATGAAGCTGAAATTTGCACTTCTGCTCGGTCTCGCAACGATTGGCGCAGCCTCCGCCGTTTATGCAGCTGAGGCTCTGGTGCCTGGCAAGGTCAGTGAGGCCCTGAAGGCGAGGCTTCCCAACACCCCGGTTACTGCGATCGATTGCAGTAAGGTGTCTGGCGTTTGCGAGGTGGTGTCGGGAAAGACCCTTTTCTACGTTGATGGGTCAGCCCGTTATCTGTTTATCGGCCGTGTTTATGACATGGAGACAAGGCAGGATCTGACGGCCGCCAAGCTTCTCGAAATCAACCCGGCAATGATCCTCGGCGGCGCGGCTAATGCCGGTGGCGATCCCGATGCTGAGAGCAGCGATGTCGCCGCGCTAGCTGGGGGCAGGGCTGATCCTCCTCCGCAGGCGGGCCCTGCTCGAAAGGTCAATGTTTCTACGCTCGGCCAGACAGGTGCGATTGTATGGGGTAAGCCGAACGGTGAGCCTGTGACGATCTTCACGGATTTCCATTGCGGCTATTGCCGGATGCTTTCGGAAGTCCTCGAGCAGATGAATGTGAAGGTGATCGAGCGGCCGATTTCGACCTTGGGAAGTCGTGATATCGCCAATCGGGTTTATTGCGCGAAAGACAAGGCTCGCGCTGTCCGTGCGGCATACGCGCGGGCCCCGCTGCCCGCCGCCAACTGCGATACCTCTGGTCTCGATAGGAACGAGGAGTTTGCTCAGGCGCATGGATTTAGCGGAACCCCGGTGATTGTCCGCAAGGATGGCACTGTTCTTGAGGGATATCGGCCGAGAGAATTCCTTGAAGCCTGGCTTCGCGAAGGGGGCGCCAAATGAGGGACCTCATTGGAGTGCATTTGCCGACGTTGTTCGCTTGCGCAGGGCTGTTTTCCCTTTGGTTCGTATCGTCGGCCGGTGTGGCTGAAGGACTTGCGTATGGACCGGGGCGCTGGTGGCCTTTCTTTGTGGCCATCAAGGCGGGTTCCGCCTGCGTCCTTCTCTTCTCGGTGATGGTTTTGTTTGGTCATGTTCTGCGCGGCGCCGTCCATCGTCGCTGTGGGGGTGAGCTATGAGGCGGCTCGCGCAATTGTCGGTGACAGCGCTTGCCGCTGGCGTTCTCGGTGGGTGTGCTTCGCTTGGTGGCAACGTGAAGTCGGATTTCATGTGCAAGGCGCCGGGGGGCACGTGCTCCCCGACCTCGAGCATTGATGACCAAGCGATCGCTGTCATCGCCGACTCTGGCAGGCGACCGATAGCGTCTGCTGGTTCGTCAGCGGCACCTTCGGGTCCGGTTGCCGGGGGGCTGAGGGTCGTGCTTCCAGCTCGCATGGATCGGTTCGGTCATTGGCGGGAAGAGACTGTTGTCTATGTCGATCGCGGGCCCATGTCAGCACCCGTTGCGGCAAGTTCCGTTGAGACCGCTCGGTCGACGAAGGAGCGTCTTAGCTTGGCTGAGCTTGCTTCGGGTGCTCCTGAGCTCGGGTCTCTTGACGGCACCGCATCGCGCTCTCCTTCCCCTGCGAGCGCTACCAGTTCGTCGGCAGATCCGCTCGCATCGATCAAGGCTCAGGTTGATGCCGAGCTCGAGCAAGCGCCGCGCTTTATATCCCGTCCGGTAATTCAGGGACAAACCGATGAATTGTCGTCGTCGGACGGATCTTCGACGGAAGCTGGTTCTGAGCGTGATCCAGGCGGGCAGGGGGATAGTTCCACAAGCCCCGGTGCTCCTTTCATCGCCGTAGCGCCAATCTTTCCCGCCAGCGAGGTTGAGGGCGACTAATGGCTTTTTCGTTCGACAAGTTGGTATCTGATCTCCTCGGCGGACCGCGCAAGGTCGACAAGTCCGTTCCAGAGACAGCGATACCGATGCTGGCGGCGTGGCTTCCCTATCGCAGCTTCGATCCGCGCACGGGCCTCTATTACAACAGTGCCTCGCGCGGGTTTATTCTCGAGCTGTCACCCCTGGTGGGCGGGGACCAGCGTACCAGCGAAATCATAGCTCAATTTCTATCCGAAGGCATCCCGAGCCGAACCTGTATCCAGATCCTGCAATGGATGAGCCCGCGGATAACTGAGCGGATGGGGAAGTGGTTCTCGCCCCGTCATATGGCTGGCGGTGTCTACGAGCGCATGGCTCGGCATCGTGAGGATTATCTGGAGGCGGGTGTCTGGGACAGTTTGTCGCGTGATGCCCCGTTCCATCTTCGGCATCACCGGGTGTTTGTTTCGCTTGGCGTTCCTGAGGGCGCGAAGGTCAGTGACGAAGAGTTGATCGCGTTGCGTGAGTCCATGATTTCGATGCTTCGTTCGATCGAGGTTGAAGCGATCAAGGTTGAGCCAGTCGAGCTTCTCAAACTCATTGATGATCTGACCTCTCCCACGACCGTGTCAGGGGAAGATGTTGTAGACTATAATCGCTTCGATCCGATTGCAGACCAGGCCGTGAGGCGGGATCTTGAGATTGTCGTAGAGCCCGAGCGTATTCTGCTGCGGACGGAGCGGTTCCGTGCCGTGGGTGATCTCGCTGACGGGACGCCTGACATTGGCGAGATCGTTCCCGACCGGTTCGATATTCGTTGCTATGCTGTCCGCAATTTGCCGCCTCGGTGGACGCCGTGGGACACCGCGCGGCTGATCGGTGACCCTTACATCGACAAGCTTCGTTTTCCCTGCCCGGTGGCGACGGTGTTGGCGCTTGAGTACCCTGATGAGCAGGCTTCGGCTTCCAAGGCGCAGTACAAATTCGTCCGTACGACGAGCCTCGCGGACTCGAAATCGGCGCGATACATGCCTCAGATCCGCGATCAATCGCGCGAGTGGGAGTACGTTCAGGATCAGCTCCGACAGGGTCAGAAACTCGTCCGCGTTTTTTATGGTGTGACGAGCTTCTCGACGCTTGGCACCGGCGATGCGAATGAGCGCAGCTTGAAGGCTGTTTACAAGTCCTGTGGTTGGGAGCTCCAGGATGAGCGGTACATGCAGATGCCGGGGTTCCTCTCCGTTATGCCCCTGACCTTTGCGAACGGCTTGTCTCGCGATTTTGAGCGCTTGAAGCGCATGCGCACCATGCTGACCACGACCGTTGCCAATATTGCCCCCCTGCAAGGCGAGTACAACGGCGGTCCTGTCCCGCACTTGCTGCTTCTTGGCCGGCGGGGTCAGCCTTTCTTCTGGTCGCCTTTCGAAAATGCGGCCGGCAACCACAATGTGGCGGTGTTTGGCAAGTCTGGGTCCGGCAAGTCTGTGACCTTGCAGGAAATGACGTCTGCCCTGGTCGGGGCAGGAGCGAAGGTCATTGTTGTCGATGATGGCCGTTCGTTCGAGCACAGCTGTAAGCTTCAGAACGGAGACTTCGTCGAGTTCACGATGGCGTCGGGGTTCTGCCTCAATCCGTTTTCGATGATCGACGAGGATGAGGCGCGCCGGGACGATGACTACAAGCTCGACTGCATCTCCATGCTCAAAGCGATTGTAGGCCAGATGGGTCGTCACGTTGACAGGCTGGATGATACGGAGCGCGGGCTGATTGATGCTGCTGTCAACGCAGAGTGGGAGGCCCAAGGGACCAGAGGGTCAATCGACGGTGTCATTCGTTCGCTCGAGAGCACTGGGCACATACAGGGAGAGGCTCTTGCCATTGCCATGCGCCCGTTCTCCAGTTCCGGGACCTATGGTCAGTTCTTCGTTGGTCAATCCACGCTTCGCATCGGCGCTGACCTGACGGTTTTTGAGCTGTCGGATCTGTCCGCCAGGGAGGAGCTGCGTTCTGTCGTGCTCACGGCGATTATGTTCCTGTCGAGCCAGGCGATGCGCAAGGATCGTTCGACGCGCAAGGCTCTGCTCCTCGACGAGGCCTGGCAGCTGCTCAAGGGCGGCTCGATGGCGGATTTTGTCGAAACCTACGCACGGACCTGCCGGAAATATGGTGCGTCGCTGATTACCGCCACCCAGTCGCTCAATGACTATTACAAGTCGGAAGGGTCGATCGCTGCTCTGGAGAACAGTGATTGGTTCGTGATCCTCCAGCAGAAGCCTGAGACCATCTCTGACTTCAAGAAGCTTGACCGCTTTGACATGAATGATGGCGTCGAGACCATGATGCGGTCGCTGAAGCGGAATGGCGTCGAATATTCCGACATGATGATCAAGGGTCCCGAGATGGTGGCGATGGGCCGCCTTGTTCTCGACAAGTATTCTGCGACCGTTTTTTCGTCCAGTCCGCAGGTGTTCGCGTCAATCGATCAGCTCGTCGATCAAGGCGTTCCGATGGAGGAAGCCATTGAGCGCGTCGCTTTCCCTGATGATCCCTCCAAATGGGGAGAGTCTGAGCGCGCCTACCGGGATGCTGCGGAATGATGGCGTCCCGAACTCCCCGTCAAACGGTCACGGACGGCGCCGGGAAAGCGCTGTTTTGGGTGGTGTCCGTTGTGCTCTGGTGCCTGGTCAACGTGGCTGTGACCGTTGGCCTGTTTGCGGTCTTGTTCGTGATGTTTGCGAACGCAAATTTTGAGGGCTTCTTTGTAGAAGTCGGAAATCTCGCCAATCATTACCTTGCTGCGCCTCCGGCCGCTCGGCTCGATTTCGAGCAGCTTGTTGCTTTGGGCTTTTTGGGCATGTTCATCATCGTTTGTCTTTGCCGGCTGTCCGCATTGCGCGGCGGCCTCTTCTCGACCGACAAGGCGGTGTCGCATGGCTGACGGAATGTTTCCTCTCCTTGCGGCGTCGTCGTTCGCCGGACCTGTTAGCGCGGCGTTGACGAAGGCATTTCTTCCCTTTGTGGCTTTGGGGGTTGGGGTCCTCATGATCATGAGCGCCTTTTCCGTCATGCGGGCTGCCACTCATGGTTCGTCACGCCGACGCGGTAACGCGTATTGGTGCGTTAAGCCCAAGGCCCTTCTGACTTCGCCGGAGCGCAAAATGCTCGAGCTTCTGGAGGCCGCATTGCCGGAGTGCCGGATCCACGCCCAAGTCTCGATGGGGGCTCTGCTTGTCCCGGTCAGGGGCCTGTCGCGCGGATCGCACTCACGTGTTCGGAATCGATTTTCCCAAAAGATCGTCGATTTCGTCGCGGAGCATCGTGCTTCGGGAGAGGTCATTGCCCTGATCGAGCTTGATGACTCCACGCACTCCCCTGCTCGTGATCGCATCCGGGACGAGATGACCGGCGAGGCCGGCTATCGCACGGTCCGTTTTCACAGGGATCGTTGGCCGACGCAAAGTGATGTCCGCCTGCTTGTCCTTCCGCAAGTCAATGAAAGGTACGTTCAACATGTCGGCTGAAGGCAATGCTGTACTCGATCTTGAGGTCAGAGACCATGCGGATGCTTCCTCCGTGCGGTCGGCCAAGCGTGGATTTGCGGGTTTTTCGTGGGGTCAGCTTCTTGGTGGTGGTCTTGTCGTCATCGCGTGCGTTTGGGGCGCGTGGACGACTCGTGAGGTTCTCGAGCTCAAGCAGTCCCGGACGGTTTCTGTGAGTCTCGCCTCGATGGCGAATGATTTTCTGATGGCCGAGGCCAGGGCTGGTGTCAGCCCGGAGCAGGCCGAAGTTGACACAAAGCATTACATGGCAACCTTGCAAACCGTTTTGAGGGATCGTGCCGCTAAGGGTGAGATTATCCTCGTCAGCGAGGCTGTCGTCACAGGCTCGGTTCCAGACATCACCCCTGAAGTTCGTGAGGCTGTTGGCAAGGCGATCACCGCGAACCCGCCACCGCGTGCGCCCGCTTCTGCGAACGCTGCCCCGTCAGAGCTTAGCTCGTCTCCTGCGGTTGGTCCGCAAGGGGCCGGTCAGATGGGCGCTCCGTTGATGCCTGGAGGGTGAGTCTGTGTCTGGGAAGCGTTGGTTTGTAGTTATTGGCGCTCTTGCAGCGTTGGCCAGCGTGCAGGCGATCGATGCGTTCGCGCGTCGTCATTTGGTACTGATCAACAGGTCGCCGTCACTTCCGAACTGGGCGTATTTCGTGGAACGTGGGGCCACGCCCGTCATTGGCGATGTCGCATTCTTCGTTCCTCCGAAGAATGCGCTTGTTGCAAAGCATTTCGGTTCGGCGCCTGCCGCCTTTGGCAAGGTCGTTTATGCTGTTGGCGGCGATGTCATCGAGCATCGGGGGGATCAGGTGTTGGTGCACCGGACCACCGATGGGGTCGGCCGTCCTGCGCAGCTTCTTTCGTTGAGAAAGCGTTACAGTGCACGCGGGGAGGTGTTGGAGGCGGGCCCGATCGGGCGTGTCCCTGACGGATGCTACTATATGGGCTCGCCCCACAAGGACGGCTTTGACAGTCGCTATGCGGCGATCGGTTTCGTTTGCGACCGGCAAATTGTCGGCGTGGCGAGGAGGGTGATCCTGTGAGGTATCTCGCAATCTTGCTGATGGCTCTGGCCTCTTTGGCTTCTGCGCCGGCGTTCGCGCGTGATTATGGGCAGCAGGGGACCGTTTTCCGTATCCTCGAGCCTGATCTTCTCGCCTCGATCGAGCAAAAGCTGAAGTCGCTTGAAGCCAGTGGTGGCATTGAGCGCATGAATCAGGAACTGGCGCGGCGCACAGAGGCGAAGGTTCGGCGGCCGGATCCGGTTGCGGGGATAGGTAAGGCCGACCGGCTGCGGGTCTGGACTTACGATCCTGCGATCACGGTCGATCACGATATCCTCGATGCGAAAGGCAATGTCCTCGCTCGCAAGGGTCAGCGGGTAAATCCGCTCGATTTTGTTGGGGTCCGCCAGGCGCTTGTCTTCATTGACGGCGACGATCCTGATCAGGTTTCGTGGGCTTTGCGGCGGTACCAGGATGATGAGGCAAAGGTCGTGATGGTGAAGGGTGCGCCGCTTGACGCGATGACGCGCCATCAACGCCGCTTCTATTTCGACCAAGGCGGGTACCTTGTTGGTCGGTTCGCTATTCGAGCTGTTCCGGCGGTCGTTGAGCAGAATGGCAAGGTCATGAGGGTCTCGGAAATCCCCTTGCGTGGGGGTGTCCGGTGATGACGACAGGTTCCTTCCCACGCACCCTACTGGCAGCATCCAAGGCTGTGGCGCTTCTGATTGCTGCCATGTTGTTGGCTTTCATCTCGACTGCGATCCCTGCGCATGCGCAGGCTGGATCGTCATCCAGCGGCGGAGCAGCGGCGAATGCTGCCGGTGGCGGCAATGTGCCTGGTAAATGCACAGGGCGGTTTGTGAATCCCGTAACCGATGTGTGCTGGTCGTGCCTTTTTCCTCTTTCCGTTGGTGCATTGAAGTTGTTTCCGGGAGAGCGGCCGGACACAGAGAACCCCAATCTACCGGTTTGTGCCTGTGGCTCTCCGATTCCGCGGATTGGCGTTGCGATGGGCTTTTGGGAGCCAGTTCGGCTTGCTGACGTCACCGTCAAGCCGTGGTGCTTTGCGAGCCTTGGCGGAAAGAAGATCTCACCGGGATTCAACATTGGCTATGGCAAGGCGGGCCGGGAAGTCGATGGCACGGGGCAGGGCGCGAAGTGGCACGTGCATTGGTACGTCTATCCGCTGCTTTACTGGATGGAGCTGCTGACAGACATGGCCTGCCTCGAGCAGTCCTCGTTCGATATCGCTTATGTCACCGAGATCGACCCGCTGTGGCAGGATGACACGCTCACCGCCTTGATCAATCCCGAAGTGGCCTTGTTTGCCAATCCGCTCGCGCAGGTCGCTTGCGCGGCTGACTGCGGGGCATCGACGCTCAAGCTACCGCTCGATCCGCTCTTCTGGTGTGCCGGCTGTCTTGGCTCGATGTATCCCATGAACGGCAATATTCAGGAGCATGTGGGACACGTTCAGTCGAGCCGACTGGCGCTCTCGCGGTTTGCCTACAAAATGCACCGTCAGGGCATCGCGTGGGGTACGATGGGCAGCAAGGGCCTGTGCGGGAAGTATCCCATGCCGATCCTCCGCAAGCAGCAGTATCGGTTTCAGGCAACTATTCCCTCGCCGATGGTCAAGGGTCGATGGGCGTGCCCGCCGATCGGTGCATCCGACATGAAGCCAGGTTCAGGAAACGCCTATCCGGTTGTCGGCGAGGATATGGGCTACCTGGTGTGGAGGAAGAGAAATTGCTGCGTCCTTTGAGCCAGCTTAGCCGCCGGGCGAAGCTTTTCGCCTGTCTCGCCGGTCTTTGCGCGATGGGCGGCGGCATCGCCGTTGCCCAGTCTGTTGATGGCATCGACATTGATCGCATCATGAGTGCGGCCGATCGAGGGAACCCCGACGCGGAAGCGCTGGCGCGTGAAGTGGCGGCGAGGGCTGAGGCGTTGCGCTCGGAAGCTGAGGCTGCTGCCCGTGATGGCCAGGATAACATGGAGCGCAATGCGGGCGGACTGGGTGGCCCGTCGTCTGGTCCCGTCGATTTTGATGAGCTCCTGTCAACCTCGGTTGAAAACCAGACGGATCGTGGACGCGCTCCTTTTCTTATCGTTTTCGCCTCCTTGTCGATGCCTGAGGACAGTCTCAAGCGATTGATCCGTGACACGTCCAAGGCCGGCGGGATGGTGGTGTTCAACGGTTTTCCCGGCAACTCCATGAAGGCATTTCAGCAGGGCATTCTCAAGGTCGT
>Ga0209278_1000470_pt1 | contig 31473 bp, 26 predicted proteins | sample JI81BgreenDNA_FD_187504 | JGI IMG/M metagenome (GOLD analysis project Ga0209278, IMG submission 187504) | Wastewater effluent complex algal communities from Wisconsin, to seasonally profile nutrient transformation and Carbon sequestration -... | ecosystem: Engineered > WWTP > Effluent > Algae...
GCCTTGGCGTTCGACTATGCGCGCAGACACAGCTTCCTCGAAGGTGTCAGCGAGGTCGATTATGGCCTGCTGCGAACAATCCAGAGTATGACCTCGCACCTCGAGGTTGGCGAAGCCACCGCCGCCGATTGGGAGCGCGCGATTCTGGAAGGGTTCGCGGTGTGGCGCCAGGTTCTCGCCAATAATGGCGGCGAGATCTCAGTCGACCTCGACGCAAGGGCGATCCGCTACCTCAGCGCCCCCTGATCAGCGAGGCCGATCACACTGGCGATCGCCATGTCGCCCTCATGGCTGGTGCTGATAAGCCATGAACGGATACCGAGCATTTCGGCACGTTTCTGCGCCTCGCCATGCAAGACGATCGTGGGTGCGCCGGACGGAAGCATGACCACCTCGATGCTGAGAAAGCCGACACCAGCGGAGAAGCCCGTGCCTAGCGCCTTCATCACGGCCTCTTTGGCGGCGAGCCGGCCTGACAGCCGGGCTGCGCGATCTGCGCCGTTCCCGGCAGATTCCTGTTCCTGCTGCGTAAAGCATCGGGTCAGGAGCTGATCGGTCGGGTCGCTAAGCAGCCGTGCGGTGTGGACGATATCGACTAGATCGATGCCGTGCGCGATAATCATGCTGCCGGCTCGTTCAGCGAGCGTTGGAGCATGTCGACGGTTTCGAGGACGGCGTCGAAGTCGGGCACATCACCGAAGATCATGCCGGCCATGGCGGCATAGTCGCGGCGGAGGTCAGCGATCATTGCGTCGGTGGGTGTCAGGGAGAAGCTGCCAGGCTCGGCATGGGCGAGATCGAGGTCGCGGCTATTGAAGAACATTCGGGCGTGCGAGACGCAATCCCTGCCGAGTTCGGGGTTGGCCAAGGCTGAAGCGCCCGTTCCGGCGGCCATCAGCTGATGCACGTCATAATAGTGGCGTGAGACGCGCTGCCCACCGGCGCGCAAAACCTGCCGGGCGTCGAACCAGCGGCGCAAGCCGTGGAGAATGACGATTTTATCCCAGAAGGTGCGTTCCGCATCGACGATGGTGACGTTGCCGACCGTCAGATCGAGGTCGGGCAGATCGTCGGCGAGATAGGGTATGACGCTGTGGCGGGCATGCGGATCAAGGGCGGATTTGGCGCCGGATTCGATTTTGACGGCTTTACGAATGTAGCCGTCGGATTCAGCGGTCACGCTCGGATACCAGAGAAGCAGGCTTTGCGCGCTCTCGTCGTCGGAATCGAGTTCGACCTTCGCCCCCGCCTGATCTTGGCCCACTGCGCTGGCCAGTGTCTCCGAAAGCTGGGCGAGCAGCTCGCCGCCGATGAAGGCCTGGCATGCCGTCTTGATGGCATCGAGCTTGGCCTCTCGTTTCTTGCCGGACATCGCCTCTAGTGCCGCGACGCTCGCCTCTTCGCCAATGTCTTCGCGAAACACCGTAATGTCGATGTCCTCCGAGAAACGCTGAATTAGGCCGAAGCCTTTCGACAGCGATGTCCCCCCTTTGAAGAGAAAGCGCGGTCCGTAAGACGCCGGACCGTTGAACAGCGCATCGAGGGTCCAACAGACCCAGAAATCCTTCTCGATATTTTGAGGCGCAGTGCCCAGCCGTTGCCCAGCACCAATGAACACATCGCGACGATCGGTGGGGTCTGCCGCGAGAAAACGGGCATGAGCGGGGTTCATTGTCATGCTCTCTTGGTCTCCAGACGATCGGCTGACTTCGTCGTCGGTATCGTATCGCGCAGGATGGTCTGCATCCAGAGCGGTAGCGCGAGCATGTCGCCACAGAGATCGTCAACGATCTGCGCACCGTGATCGGGATCGGTAAAGATGGTGTGTAGGCGCTTGGCGACAGCCGGATCGGTGTCGCCCCCGGCATCATGCAGCCAGTGCAAGGCTTGAACGACACGCATGGCCGGCCGGCCTGCCCAGTGAAGCCGACTCGGCGCCGTAGTTTTGAAATCGATCTGGAGGTTTCCGAGTTTGATCGGTTTCAACCTGGCGTCGGTATGCACGACGATGCGGGCCGGTACGGCATCGGAGAGACCAAGATCGTTGGCGGCGGTCACGCCATCGACCAGAATACGGGCTTGGTCGCGGCGCGCCAGCGCATCGACGACGGCACGCGGATCAGGGTGCGTTGCCTTGCCCGTGAGGCGGTTGAGTGCCGGTTTGTCATAGAGGCCGCGGGCAATCCTGCGCACGTCGCCATTGCCGGTCATCCGGTGCAGCACCTGATCGACGGCGTCGCGAGAGCCCAGGTCGAGAAAATCCTGGGGCGTCCAGACCGAAGGCACGCCTCCAGCGTCCATTCGATCCGATATGGCGCTTTTGAGATCGAGGCCAGGTCCACGCATGCTAGTTCCTTTGTCAGAAGCGTGTATACGCAGTTCTGACAAATAAAAAAACGGATTTGTCAGATTCGTGCAGTAAGTTTCTGACAAAATTATCGGGGGGACAGGATGGCAACGACAGGATTCTGGAGCGGGGAAACCCTCAAGGACCGACTTGCCACCTTGGTGGCGCCCTTCGATCCAGAGCGGGTGGATTGCTCGGCCTATACGCTCGCCATGGGCCGCGAAGTCTACGTGTCCCCCAACGACGCGATGCAGGACCCGCTGAATATCACGATCCGCCAACTCGGCGACGGCGAAGGTTTCACGATCCCGCCGGGACAATTCGCCTTCCTGCTGACCGAGGAAAAAATAGAGGTTCCGAACACCGCGCTCGCGTTTATCTCGATCAAGGCGAAGATCAAATGGCGCGGTCTCGTCAACGTCTCTGGCTTCCACGTCGATCCAGGCTTCCGCGGCCGCCTCATTTTCTCGGTGTACAATGCCGGCCCGGTGACCGTGCATCTTCGCCAGGGCCAGCCGATGTTCCTTATCTGGTTTGCCAGCCTCGACAAGCCCACAGAGCTCGCCCGCAACCAGCCGGTGCAAGAGTCCTTCCCACCTGATCTGATCTCCGGCATTTCGGGCGAGCTACAGTCGCTCGCCGGCATCAACAAGAAAATCAAGGATCTCGACAAAAGCTTGACCGATCGCGTCCATTCGATCGAGCGTGAGCAAACCTATTATCGCTTCATCGCCATAATCGTCGTGGCCGTGTTAATCGCCATGATCACGACTTGGATTCGCGACGGCGGGTCGGCTCGTACTTTGTCGTCACCCGTTCCAGCAGTTCAATCGCAGCCTTCTTCTGCCACCGCGCCGAATGCTCCGAGCAAGCAACTGCCTCCCCAAGCGCCCGCCAAAGCGGGCAAACTTCCGCCACCTTGAGCCTCACTTTGGTGGACGGGGGCATCAGGTCGATGCTCGTTCTGCCATATATCGCCCAAGCCATCGGTCCAGCCGGCCAGAATTATTCTCCGCCGCGATGTGCCGCCCATCTGGCAGAATCACGGTCTGGCATTGAATGGTGTTCAGGACCAGCCTATCGCCATCGCGCGCCACCAGCGACGTCGCGATCAATGAGGCGAAGAACGCACCTGGATTTCGGCCCGCCCTGCCGAGCGAGGCGAGCAGGTCGGGGTCGGTCACGTACACGTCCTCGCGACATAAACGATCAATGACAACGAATTGATCGAGGTCGAGCTCAACGGGCTCCCAGCTGATCTTCGAAGATTCAGAAGCCAGCTGTTTAGGCGTCAGTGATACGGGGCGATACATCCAGCCCCACTGGTCGGAGCCAGGCGTCTGTTCCTGCGGGCGCGCATCGATCAATGGAGCCGGGCGCTCAAGCTCCAAGTCTTCGCCGAACCACGGTGCGATTGCGTGCTTATACGAGATCCTGGTCCATAGGAGCTCCAGGATGAGGCGCGTAGGATTATTGTCGGTGCTGGCAATGATCGGCCACCAGCCGTCTGCGGTGCAGGGCGAATGATAGGGATGTCCACTCAATTTAACGAGCGAAACACCGTCAGCGACGATGAGGCTGGGAAGACCTGGCGGCCCGTATCCGAGCTTGTTGAGATTAGCTTCGATGAACTTGAGAAAGCCGTTTCGCAGGCCTGCCTCCGTTGAGTAGCCGCCATAACCAAGCACGATCCTCACAGGTGCCAGCTGATCCATCGAAATCGTGTGCCAGATCAGATGCTTTGCCCGGTCCATCGTCTGCCAATCTTTAGTGGCCGGAAGGACGGTGCCGACGCATTCTGCGTAAGCACGCATCGATGCTTGGACATTCACGGCGGTAGCATCATGCGCGTTCTGGACCCAGCTGCTGTAGGTGCTCACGACGTTGAGCAGCTGACCGTGAGCGTCTGAGAGGTCCCCGCCAAACAGATTTTTCTTTACTTCGAACACGGCCAACACGTCCCGCACATGCCACTGGTAAACGCCATCGACGTAGGGAACGGCCCCGTTCCTTCCCCGCTCACAAGCATGCAATCCAGCTGTCCGCTAGTGCCTCCCAGTCCATCAACCACGAAACCGCTGACGATTCGCAAATTCATCGACGACGGAACCGCGCGTTCGAGCAGCGACCGGGTAAGTCCTTCGTACATGCTACCAATTGTGGGGGCGTGCCGGATATCGCTCGCTTTGAGCTTCGCGGCCTCAGCTTTGCGCAGCGCCTCGAGTATTTCTCCCACAGTCTTGATCATGGTCCTCTTTAACCAGTCGCGTGCTGAGAACGAAGGAATATATCTGGGGGCTAATGTGAGGGTCGGTCGCCGGCGGGTCCAAGAATGCCGTCGAGATCGAGGCCTGGCAATATGAAAGCTCGGATCTGAGCGCTTGCCGGAACACCTGCTTTGAAGCATCCCCGCGGCTGCTTTTGTCCGAAGCAGACGTTCGCAATGGGTGGACTAAACAACTGGGTCTGGGTCGAAAAAAGTCGAATCGCCATTCTGTCTGGTTTCACAGATGCTGTCATTTTATCGGTGCTGAAACTGTCCCCGATCTTTGATACCAGTCACAATTTAGGACTCGAACACCCATAAGATCAGACGGTTAGCAGAAAATTGGGGGCAAAATTGGGGGCAAAATTAGGGATTGAAATCAATTAAGGTATTGAATTCAGTTTCTTAAATGGAGTGTTTGGGTCCCGTAAGCGCACCACCTCTTCACAAGGCAAATCGCAATCTCCCAGCTGAGAGGCCTTTCGGCTTCGGGCAATCGGCTGGCAAGCTCTAATGACGGAGATGGGGGCGCTTTGCTGATTGTCCGCGTCAAAGTTTCGGAAAATGCGGCTTATGGGCCGGTGGTTGATTGGCAGGTGCTGGCCGCGAAAATGCTGAAGCGGCATGTCGGCTTGCAATTGGCCGCCGCAGGGCATCCCATGGCCGCATCTGGCTGGGAAGAGGGATGACGCCTTGCGGAATATCCTAGCAGTGCAGCCTGAGGCGTCAAAGCTTGTCAGCGCTTTGAGAGCTGCGGGCGTGGTGATATGGCGCAGCGATGCTGAAAGTGCCCGAGCCCGCAGCGAAGCCCGGTGAAGCCCTGCCGCCGCCAAGCGCGCTGACGCTTTGGCTGTGCGCATCGACCGGGGCTTGGGCGATGTATCTGCTCGTTTTCCTGCAGGTGCCGGGCAATGGCTTAGCCGATTCCGCGATCTACGCGCTCATCAATGTCGCGCCGCTGACGGTGCTGGCGGCGGGCGTGCACTGGCTGATCAAGCGATACCTGATGCAATTGTCGGTGGCTGCGCAGATCATCGGTCATATTGCAGCAGCCGCAGCTTTCGCGGTCGCGTGGTTTACGCTGGTCACATATCTGCTGGAGGTGAGGAGTGCCTTGATATCAGGCGGCTCGCTCGAGTTTTCAGGCTTTACCGGCGGGGCCTTTATCTGGCAGGCGTTGCAGGGGCTGGTGCTGTACTGGGCCGTTGCGGCAACAACTTATGCCGTGCGCGGCGGGCGCGGGGCAGCCCCGGTCACGATCGTCTCCGCCGCCCCGCTCGAACGCTATCTCACTCGCACAGGCGACGAAATTGCGCCCGTCAATGTCCGAGACATTGTGCTGATCGCCGGAGCGCAGGACTATGCCGAGGTGACGACGCTCACCGGCAGGCACCTGGTGCGCATGAGCCTTGGCGAATTCGAGCAGCGGCTTGATCCGGCGCGGTTCATCCGGGTTCATCGGTCCCACATCATCAATATCGACTATCTCGACCATGCCGAGCCTGCGGGCGGCGGGCGGTTGGTAGCGCATATGGTGACCGGGGCTGTCGTGCCGCTGAGCCGCACCGGATCGCAGGCCCTGCGGCAATTGATCGTCTGAGGCGCACGTTTACGGGCCTGATCTGTCCGTTCACGGCATAATTCCGGCGCGGCCAGTCAAAACAGCGATGGGGCGGCTCTCGATCACAACGGAGCCATGCCAATGACGCTGCCTAGCCATTCCCTCGATCTTGCGCACCGCCGGACTTGGCCGGCGCGGCTTGTTAGGCACAGGGTTGATGACGACCCAACCAAGCAGCACGGCATGGGCGCGTGGGATGGCGCATGGAACGTCTGCGATCGAGCCGCGATCGGCAAAAGCGGACAGCGCATCGATGGCGACCACTGGTCCCTGGATCTGATGCAGCCGCGCGGCCGCAAAATGGCCGGTCGCCATCACAGGGTTAGACTCAAGTATCTTCTGGGAGATTCAGCATGCGTCTAGTGATTTGGTTGGCTTTCCTGGCGACCGTTCCGACCAACGCCTATGCCAACACAACTGTAATTTCGGGCGCTCAGGTGTGGAATGGGAAGCACTTTGAAGTCCGCACTTTGGCAGTTCGTGATGGTCGCTTTGTGCGCGTTCCGCGAAATAAAGCGACCGTCGAGAAACTTGATCTTTCAGGGCGTTACATTGTCCCGGCGTACGCAAATGCGCACTGTCACGTGACAAGCGCTGACCGGGCCTCCAGTGATGGATTCCTGAGGGCTGGCGTTTTCTACGTATGGAACCCGAATAGCATCGTGCTGTCGAAACAGGACAAGGCTTTCTTCGGCACGGCGACAACGTATAGCCTGAAGATAGCGCAAGGCGGGATTACCGAGCCGCGGGGACATCCCGAGCCCCTCTATACCGACATTCTGGCAAAATATGTCTACAAGGGTCGCCAGAAAGAATGGTTCATCGGCAACGCCTTTCACTACGGGCGCACGCCTGAAGAGATAGTTAAGGTGCTTGATAAGTTGAAATCGCAGGGTGCCGATTTCGTAAAAGCCTATCTGCTTCATTCTGAAGACTATGAAATGCGAAAAGACGATCCCAAATTTGAGGGGGCGCGTGGTCTGAACCCAGCAAATATGCCGTTTCTTGTAGCAGAGGCACGCCGCCGAGGAATGAAAGTTGCAGTTCATGTGGAAACCGCGGCGGACTTGGTCACTGCCGCCCAGTCCGGAGCAGCAGTAGCAGCGCATTTGCCAGGCTATGGCGGGAGTGGTACCGAGGCCATGGAGTTGTCAGCCAAACAAGCGCGCATTGTCGCCAAGAGCGGCATCCGGCTTACCCCGACTTACGGGCTGGCAGCAGGCCTGGTCGATGAGAAGGCCAGTCTGGCTGAACAAAAAGCGACAGCGGACGCAAACGCCAAGCGCCAACTTGAGAATATGGCATTACTGAAAAATTCCCGCGCGGCCTTCATCATGGGCACGGATGGACTTGGTCCAGTATTTGACGAAGCGGAGCGATGGGTAGCGATTGGCGGCATGACCGATCCTGAAGCGGCCCGCGTCGTTTTTGAAACTGGCGCCTGGCTTTTCCCCGAGCGGCGCATCGGCTGCTTTCAGCCAGGCTGCGAGGCAGACTTTTTGGTACTGTCATCCGATCCGACACTTGATATTCGTAATCTTCGGGCAATTGAACAGCGGTACAAGGCGGGAAAAGTTCTGAATTTACCTGATCTGTCCAAGGACGACGCGCTTCCTTGATACCCGAAACCGGAAGTTGGCAGGAGGAAGCCGATCCGATTGCCACCGATGTCGATTTCCAAGCAAAATGTCCGAGTTCGGTTTAGGGCTGAAACATCGTCAGTGTCTGCGCTGGGGGCGGTTGCCGAATGGCAGCAAATGCGACGGACCGAAAAAATCCCCCTCGGAGCTTGCGACCCCATTCCTGTCAGTCAAAGGCCATTTTGGCGGCATAAAAGCTTGCCTGTGGTTCAGGCGGTGACCGCCGAACCGTTTTTGCATGTCTGTTCGATGCCAATAGCGATTGCCAGCAAAGCCAGCAGGCAGGTCCAAACAAATAGGTCGCCGATCCGAACATGGAGTGGAGGGGATCCAAAACTGGCGGCAATTGGCCCACAAGTTCGCCGACCTTCGCTCCGCTTCGCCGCTCGGCAATTATGCGCTCATAACTTTCTTGCGCATATCCTGGCTCACGCAGTCCTTGTTCCACCCGCTAGTCAGCGCTTGGTTCGGTACCTTCGAGGCAAATTCTATCTCAGAAGCGGCCGATCCGTAGCCCGAACATGATTGTGCTCGCTTTGGGCCTGTTCTCAAATGGGTCGCTGCCCTCAATCCAGGTCACCGACAGGCCTACGCGCAAATTCTTGGTCGTCGGGTTCAGATCGTCCTGCTTTAGAAAATATGTCGCGCTAAGCTCCATCCGCTCTGCCGATTTCTCAATCGCTTGCTCGCGCGCTCCCGAGGCAGCGAGCCGTTGGCGAAGCTGTAGCGTGGCGTTGAACTCAAACTGGGGCAGAATGAAGCTGGGTCGGAGGTTCAGACCTGCGCCAATGAGGACGGAAGTGTAGCCTCCTGTGACCTTTTGCAGGGTTGCGGGGTTCAGCGTGCCGTCCAGTATCTCGTCATGGGCAAGCTGGATCTGCGGTCGGAAAGAATATGCCAGCCGTCCGTCAGCGGACACATCCTCAAAGGTCGCCAGATAGGGAAAGACGCTGATCTTGCCCCTGACGGATTGATTGTGCTGAATGGTGCACAGCGGATTTGGTCCCGCAGCGGTGCAAGGTGCCTTGTTGCGGTCGGGATAGACAGCTGTGCTGGCGAAGTCCACACCCGCTTGGACGGACCAGAACAGGGGGTTGCTGTTCGGGTCAATGATGGTGAAATTGGGGTCGACATAATAATAGATGACGGTGCCCGCTTTCCACTCATTCTGTTCCCTGCCTTCGCGCGTGGACCGATCCCAGCTTATGCTTGGCCCCATTGTCAGGGTTCTGGTTGGGCCATTGATGTCCATATCATCCAGCAGATCGATCTGCAGATCGGCGTTTGCGTGGACCTCGAAATAATCCCTGCCGTTGCGGTCAATCGTGCCAGAGATGATCGCGGCCTTTTCCCACGGCCTGGCCGTTGGCGCGCCATCTTCTGTGAGGATGATCTGAATCTTTGATAGGGGATCATCCGATTGCGCGAAAGCATGGCTCGGTGACAGCATCAATGCCGCCAGGATCAGCGAGTGTTCAGCACGCATCGTCGATCAATTCCTGAATGGTGGTGGTGGGCCGTATGGTGCCGGAGTTCAGCTTGGGCTTGCCCGCTAATTTGCGTCGTTTGTTTATGTACCGTTCAAATATCGCACAGTCATTATCACCCAGGCCAATTTCACCGATCCTGGTCTCTAGATCGACCGGTGTTTCGCGCAGATCATAGTGTCGTGCCAGGAAATCCACCCCATTGATGATTTGCTTGCCGCAATCAGTCTCGACATCATTTGTGTTTGGCATGAGATTTCCCCTGATCATCGGATTGTTATGTGATTGCTGTCATTTTTATTCGGCAACGATAGAACGGATTGAAAGGAACGTGCGTTGTAAGCTGCACATTCAGCGGAACCCGGAGGTCAACATAGACTCCATCAATTCAATCGCGATTTGCGAGGCAACTTGAGATGGGCCTGGCTTGGGCGCGGTCGCGCGGATAAAGCCGCCCGGCCCGGCGACAAGTGGCAGCGGTCCCGGCCGAGGTTGACCGACCGTAATGAAGTTCGTCAGCAAGCGGTCTGATCGCAGATCCCTGACATTGATCCGGAAGCTGACCCCGTCTGGCGCGCGGTCGTCTTTCGCCATCAAGATCTCGACCAGCCAGTCGGCCGATTGCGCAAGCGCGGCCATCTCGATGGCCTGGACATTGGCGCGCTCGCTCGCATCGACGTTCAGCGCTGTACGCCGCATGATCATGTTTCGGTCGATTATCCGAACACCGCCAGCAACAAGGGTCTGCTGAAAGTTCTGCTCCATCTGCCAGCGGACGGGTTCGGCGATCAATGGATCGCGCTGGTTGCGCACCCTCCTGGTGCCTGCAACGTCCTCACTCTTCTCGCGCTTCAGCAGATTCCGGTCGCGCACAGCCATCGAACCTGCTGGGCCGCTCGTTTCTTCGGTGGTTTCATTTTCCTGCTCGCTGAAAGTCGCATTGCGCGTTTGACGATCCTCGTATTCTGAAGCGACCTCTTCGGAAAATTCCTGGTTCCACAAAATGACGACGCGTGGTGCGCCCGCATTTGCATATGCCCTTCTGAAATTGTCGATCGCGATCAAAGCCGGGTCGGCGCGTGGCGGTGGCTGTCGCAGCGTGACGGGCTGGTCGGCACGCGTTTGGGCCGATGCCGCACTTGACCATCCCGTGATTTGCAACACGGCTGCCATGATCAAGGCGGTTTGTGTTTTTGATCGAGTCACCGTGCCGCTCCTCCCCGTGGGTCATGGCAACCACCCGGGTGCGCCGCTTCATCATGCCCTGGATGACAGCCGGATGGTGTAGAGGCAGGCGTCATTGGAGCTGTCCGGGTTGGCACCAGTGCGGAGTTCAAGCCCTGCAGGAAGGAGCCGAACAGTGCCGATTCATCGGCGCCTGTTGTGGACAAAGGTGCCCCCGAGCGCTGCCTGGCCTGTTCGGCCAACGCATCCTCATTCGTGGAGCGCATGCTGGCAAGACGGCTGGCAGATGAACTGCGGGCAAGAGCCATGTCGCGACCAAAGCCGTCCTCGTCACCATCCTGGCTGCCGAATTTGCTCTCGGCCGCCTCGACGGCGAGCTCGCCGAGCGTCCCTCCCAGCCATTTTTCGACACAGGTTTTGCCAATCTGCACGGCTGCGACGCAGAACGGCGAAGTATATACCGAAGTGACACCGCCAGCGGCAATCGTGCCAGCGCGGCACAAGGCGTTGATCGCCACATCTATGCAGGTGTCAATAGTAGCCGCGGCGCCCTTGCGTGCTGCATTGGCATAGTTGCCTTCGTATATTTCGGTGCCAACTTCATAACCTTTTTCGCCGAGGTTAACCGCTGCTAATACATTGCTTGCGGCGTTGAGCTTATTGTTGAAACTGCGAACATCTCGTCGCACATTTAGATTGCGAGCCGATCCTGGCATTGCTGCCACCGCCCCGTTGAATTTTGCGGTGGTTACCGTTGTCGTCAGGTCGAGGGCCTTGAGCGCAGTCATTTCCTGATCGGATTTACTGGTTTTTGCTGGCGGAGGTGTCGCGGAAGGAGGCACTGACGCCGTCTGTGCTGCTGCACTCACAGGAACCAGAAGAACTGTTGCACAGAGCAGGAAGGATCGTACTGGCATCATTCGCCCCTCAGTTCGATCAGATAGGCAGCGACATTGCCCATTCCGATTGATCGTTCCTGATATACGCCGGTTGCGCGCGGCGGCAGGAAGATGGTTTTCCAGGCTGAGGCAGGTTCAGTGGGTATCTGGGCAGAGTCCATGAAGCTCGATCGCGCCTTGATAGCCAAAGGCTTTTTGCCGCAGTTCACAAATCGGGCTGTCACCAACAAAGTGTCGGCTTCGGTTCGCTGCGCCCAGAGGCCCTCCACAACGACTTGGCGGGTGAGTGCCTTTTCGGTCATTTGAACGGCATTGAGGTCAATGGGCGTCATGGAGCGGGGCACGTTGGCGACGAGTGCCGGTCCGTTTGAACCCTTCATCGCCCTTGCTGCCGAGATGTTGCATTTGAGAGTCCGGTTTTCGCGGGGTTGCGCTGGCGTTATGGGCAACAGTGCCGGAAGCAGCAGCAATGCAGCAAATGCGCTTGGACGATGAATTCGGGCCATCGGGCTTCTCCCTTGTTTCAACGTGCCAGCAGACTGAGCCGGAACGCTTTGTCGCGCTGCTGGCTTTCCTTGCGCCGGGCAATTTTTCCAGCGAGCGCTGCGTCGTCGCCCGGTGTGGCTGCGGGGACGGCGTCATCGCTTTGCGAGCGCGACCACAGGATGGCGCAGCCTTTGCCTGGATCGGCCATCACCGGTGCCTTGGTCGAAACCGCGTTGACGCTATCCAGATAGTCGATCTGCACGCCGGCAAGTTCATTGGGCTGAAGAGCTTTTGTCGTCCTCAACGTGATCATGTCGGGCAGCGTGTCCCACATGCGGATATCAGCTTCGGTTTTGGCCGACGATGACAAGAGCGAGAACAGCATGCCGACGCCGGCCATTCCCAATGTGCCCGTTCCCATGTCGCCACCCGCCATCGATGCGAGCGATGTGGCGGTCAGTGCGTCGCCAACGGCACCCGTGGTCGATTTGAACTCCGCCTTGCCATTCAGGATAGCATCGATCGCCCGGCCACCGCGTGTCGTGGCCTGGTAATGGACACTACTGGCCGGAACGGCGTCGAAACTTGCCGTATTCTGCAGCTTGAACCGCGCTGCCGACGTCCGGTCAGCCGATCCGGCTTGAAAGACCATTTTCTCGGCCTGTCCCCCTGCTCGCGCCTTGATCGGCGAACTGCCATATTCTGCAATCATCAGCACCCGATCATCGGACCCGGGTGCCGTAAGGCCGGTTTGCGTGCTCGAGGCGAAGCCGAATGCCTCCTGAGCCATATTGGGCTGGTTCTGGCAATGATAAGTCCAGCCGATCAGGTAGTTCATGACAGCAAAGTCGCTCCGGAACTCCTCGGCCTCAGAGACGGTATCTTGATATTCTGCGGTACGGAACGATGCTCTGGCGTTGTCATAATCGCCAACACGCAGATACAGCAGGCCACGATAATAATAGGTCATCGCCCGCTCGTAGGGTTCGCCCTTGAAATCCTTGTTGGCTTCTTTGCGGAACGTGTCCCGGGCAGCTTCCGCCTGCTTGTTCTTGGCATAAACAGCCTCGATCCGGGTCAGGGCCGCATCAAAGGCTTGCTCTGCATCCGTCCACAGCCCGCGGTCCATCGCCGCTAGGCCCAGGCGCTGGAAGTTGAGCACGGCATTGCGCTCGCCTCCGGTGAAAAGGGTGCGATACAGCGGTTTCAGCGTTTCTGATTTGTCGGCCAGAAATGCGTCGATCTCGTGAGGATAGGGCCCCTCGCCATATTGGCGCTTCAGGCTGGCAAGCCGCTTGCGCTCAGCGGCCTCAGCCGCGCGCTTCTGCTTTTCCAGCGCCTTGGTTTCCGTTGCATCTGCCTTGGAACCCTTGACAGCTTCCGAAGCATCCTGGGCAGCACCCATATTGGGAAGAACGGCCACGTTGAGCAAGGCGGCAGCCATCCAGCGAGAGAGTTTCATATGCGGCATTTGGTTCCCCTTTTTTAGCGATAGACGACGTCGTCACCCGAGGCTCGCAGGATGACATAAGGTTCGCCTGTCCACGGAATTTCCCCGGTTTCCATATCGACAAGTTCAAACACGACCTGCGTTCGGCGCTGCGTGAGGCCGCTGCTGCCATCGCGGTTGTCGAGAGAAGTCATGCGGCCGACGAGGCGAAAATCGAGCCCCGCAACGCCATCTGTCAGGCCGCGTGTCCCGACATCCGCGATGCCCGACCGTTTCAATTCGCGCTCTTGCTGGATCAGCATCATGCTCTCGCGGCTGATGAAGCGAATGCGGCCAGCAGCGGCACGATTGAGGCTCGCGCGCAATGCATCGGTGATCATGTTGCGATCAATTCGCTGGCTGCTGTCATTGTAGAAGGCGGCAGTGTCCACAACGATGCGAGGCGGTTGCGGCGAGGCGATGAAGTCAGGACGCGACATAAGCTCGCGAACGACCCGGTCTGCCATGGCATCGATGTCGCGAGACTCGATACCAATCCCGGAAATTGCTCCACGACCTCCAGGATCGAGCTCGGTCGCCTGGGTCGCCGATTTCTTTGACCTGGCCTCAACCGGTATCGAGGCCAGTGGCGTACTGATGGTTACAATGGCCAGTATCAGATTACGCATCCGCGGGTTCATCATCTTCCCCTTCTTGTTGTTAACGGGGTTAATGAACGTGCGTCGAGCGAGCGTGAACTCAGCGTCGGAAATGCGCAAAAAATTGCGTGATAACAGCCTGGACTGCGTTATTGCTATGGCCACAGGGGGTGGTTCTTTGCATGTCTAAAGACCAGGGAAAATTATGGCTCGATCTTATGGGGCCGTTTCGATTGCGTGACGCACAGGGTCGACGGATCGAAGTTGCAAGCAAGCGGGGGCAGGCTTTGATCGCAACATTGGCAACCTCACGCAGCGGTGATCGAACCCGCGTTTGGTTGCAGGAGCGCTTGTGGGGCTCGCGACAGTTGATGCAGGCGCAGGCCAGTCTGCGCAGGGAGCTGAGCAACTTGCGCCAGATCCTCAACGGCCCCGACAATGCGGTCATTGGTGCCGATTACAACCGCGTGTGGATAGACCTGGAACGGGTTCAAGTGGGCGATCTTTCGTCACGGTCTTCAGGCGAGTTTCTTGAAGGGCTGGATATCAAGGGCGAAGAAGCATTCGAGGACTGGCTGCGCGAACAGCGCCATTCGATGGAAGTCGAGGCAGACCGCGATAGCTTGGGCAAAATTCGGTTGCCGGACCATATCATCGATCTCAAAGGACCGGTGCCAGGCTTTGCGGATCGTCCCGCCATAGCGATCTTGCCACTCAACAACATATCTGGCGACGATACGCTTTCCTATTTGGCAGACGGCATTAGCGAAGAACTGAGTGAAATGCTGGCACGGCTTAAATGGCTGCCCGTCATTGCCCGAAGCGCCAGTTTTCTGTACCGTGGCCGCGCGTTCGATTTGCGCCAGATCGGCGCGGCGCTGGGCGCCCGTTATGTCGTGGAAGGGTCCTTGCGGCGTTCAGGGGAAATGCTGCGCCTAGGGCTGCAGATGGCCGATGTTGAAACGTCGCTTTCGGTCTGGTCTCACACATCCGACATACCGATGACCTTCACGCAGAAGATGCTTGATGATCTTATATGCGAAATCGTCGGGGTCGTAGACACGCGGATCGACGCAGTTGAAAAGATGCGCGCCAGTACGAAAACCTTGGACCCTATGGACGTCAATGATCTCATTTGGCGTGGTCGATGGCATCTTCACCGCTTTACCCGCGAAGATTCGGAGCTTGCGGAACAGTGTTTCCAGCAGGCGCTGGCACTTTCTCCCAATTCAGCAGAAGCGTTGATCCAGCTGACGTTCTTTCATGCGCGCTCTGTTTGGGTGGAGCGCAAGGAAGAGCACAGGATGCACGAATTGCGCGACTTGGCGCGGCGCGCGATCCTTGCCGATGGCGCAGATGGGCGTGGATACATGTACGCCGGCATGGCCGAGCTATGGATGCGTCAAACGGAAAGGGCGCTGTCGCTTTTCAAAAAGGCGGTCGATCTCAATCCCAGTCTTTCACTGGCGCATGCGCAGATCGGCAGTGCTCATATCCTGGCGGGCGAGCCCGCAGCCGCCGAAGCACCTCTCAAGCTCGCGCTGCGGCTCGGTCCCAATGACGAGCATAGTTTCTACGTCCTGGGCGAGTTGGCGATAGCCCATTGCATGATGGGTCAGTGGGATCGCGCGATTGAACATGCTGAGCAATCTTTGTTGCGTCGCTCTGCCTATTGGTACGCGCATGTCATAAAGATCAATTCTCTGGTCAACAAGGGTGCGCTGGAAGAAGCCAAATTGGTATCGCAGCAATTGCTGCAAGTAAAACCGAATTTCTCATCGCGTTTTGTCGAATGGCTGCCTTTTGCTAATCGAAAATGGAATAACTTCTTGCGTGCGGGGGTGGCGCGCGTAGGCCTCGATTGAACGTTTTTGGCGCAAAATCCAAACGAGGTGTCAAATGAAAGTGACTGAGGTGTTATCTTATTTGAAATTGTGAAAGTCAATTCGAGGGGGTGGGAATGGCATTTTTTAAGTGGTTTGACCAGATCAATTTGCTCCGTGAACAGGATCATGGTCTGCCCACAAGGCCTCTTCCGCCTTTTGACTTCGATGCGCTCAAGCCCAAGACGTGGAAAGAGCGGTTGGGTCAGGCAATTGGGTCATACGCATTTCAACGCATCATCCCGCCCGTCTTGCGAGTCTGCCAGAATATCTGGCCAATTCCCTCTATTCCCTTTCTGAATCTGGCTATTGTCACGCGCGATGACGACGTTCGTGCCGTCCTGAGAGATGCCAGCAATTTTGGTGTTCCTTACGGCCCAGAGATGCAAGATTTGGGTGCCGGGACAACGTTCGGCCTTGGGCTAGACGGGCCGGAGCATGAGCGACAGCGCACGATTATGGCTGCTGTCATGCATGCCGACGATGCCGAAGAGTTTGCCAAAGACCTTGCTGCCATTCTCGACAGGACTGAGAAATGCGCTGAAGCGCTGTTGGAAAATGGTGCGGGCCGGCTCGATGTTATCCGCGACTTTATTACGCGGATCGCGACCGAAACAGCGCAAAGCTATTTCGGGCTCGATATCGCCGATTCCGATGCTTTCGCCGAGTGGTCGCTTGCCGCTTCGTGCATGCTATTCGGTGATCCGGCCGGCGATCGCAAGACGCGTGACATTGCGCTCAATGCGGGGGCTAGGTTGCGGTTGTCACTGGCTAATTCTATCGATCGCACCCAGCGCAACTGGAAACGATACCCGAATTCGAAGAAAGATCGGACTATCCTTGATCGGCTGGTTGCACTTCAGCGACAGCGAGCAGATGGCCCCGACCCAATCAGCAATGCGGAGATCAGCGCCATTCTGATGGGCATGGTGACCGGCTTTATTCCAACCAATACACTGGCGGCTGCCAAGATTTTGGCTGAACTGCTTCGACGTCCAAAGGCCCTGGCTGAGGCGCAGGGCCTGGCCCGTTCACGCCAGCGTGATCAGCTCCGCGCGATTCTAAAGGAAGCTGCGCGTCTCGACTCTGCCCTGGCACCGGGCCAATGGCGAGTGGCCCGGGAGGATGCGACAATTGCCCCCGGAAAGCGGTACGCGCGTCGGGTAAGGAAGGGGACCATTGTCATGGTTTCCACCATGACCGCATTACGCGATGGGGAACGTTTCAGCCGACCAAACCAGTTCCGGACTGATCGTCAGCACGACGGTGATCTGATGTTTGGCTGGGGACCGCATGCCTGCATGGGATCCATCATGGCAATCGAGCAGATCACCACCCTGTTCATGGCGCTTTTGGCGCGCCCAGGCCTCGCTCCGGCTCCAGGCCGACTGGGCCGGATGGAATATACGGGGGTGTTTCCGGTTAGACTGGACATGGTTTATGATCATCCGGGATCGACCCAGACCATGTTCCTGGTTGTCGCACCTGTCCCGAGCCAGTCCGAATTTGCCAAGGAGGACATCGACAACATCATCGCTGCGCTTGGAAATCCCGCGCAAGGGGCGATGCAGGCAGCGCTCGATGCAAGCGGAATCGTTCACTTTGCGTCGTTGGCGACGGTCGAAACGGAGAAAGGAATCCAAGTAATCTTCGAACTCAGCGTCGATGGAGATGCAGAGAGCGCAATCCGCACTATCGCGACGAAGGATGTTGCAGGCGAACTGCTGCGACCGGTATTTGCTTGCGCAGGACTTCGCCCAGAAGAAGATATCATCGCCTTCCTGAGCCGCCATATCGTCCAACTCCACAGCCGTCCCTGGGGCGCGACCGGTCTGAACTATAACGGGACAAGCGAGTTCCCCGTGGCCATGATTGCTCGGCAAAAGGACCTTGCCGCGCATGTCGAAATCATTTTGGCCGATTATCTCGGTAGAGAGATTGGTGGCGGCAACCATCCCAAGGTTGCATTGGACTACGTCCGCCGAATCCTCAAGGGTGACCGCTATCATGCGATGATGACCGCAAGTCCACGCAGAGATATGATTGAAAGGGCTTTGGCAGCGGAATTCGACACGCTTATCCTCAAGCCCAGCCGCGCAAGGCTGAAACTCGCCGACTATCGCACTCCGACCTATTGGGAGGCAGCATCGGCTTTCCTGACATCACGGTGGGGACTTGCAGTGACCCTGCCGACAGTGTTGCTATGGACAGTGCTTGTCGTTGGTCTCTGGCAAATTGTGGGGGTGCCCTCAATTGTGTCCAGTGGGGCTCCGGCCGTGTGGACCTGGACGTTCTGGCGCGACATCGCTGGCAACATTGCTTGGACCAGTCTGCCGCGCGTGGGCTGGAGCTTGCTGGCCATCCTTGCCGCCGCAACCGTAACCGAATTGGCGATAGGCGCTGTATTGCTGTTCGCGGCGATCAAGATGCTACATGCGCGAGAAACGTCAGATAGCGTCAATGACGAGCCTGCGCCCCTAGAAAAACTCTCGCGGATCGCACGAACAGAAGATGAGCCTGGTTACGCGCAGAATCACATCATGGCCGTGGGGACGTTGAAACCAGGCTGGTTCCGGACGCTGATCCATGCATTTGCACTGTGGTCCATTCGAATGATCATTGTGTTCTATTACCGACCCGGCTTCGTCATCAACATGGGTACGATCCATTATGCCCGGTGGCTGCGATTGCCGGGGACGCGGCGCTCGATCTTCTATTCCAATTATGATGGAAGCTGGGACAGCTATCTTGAGGATTTCATCACCCGGGCGCGCTGGGGGCAGACAGCTGTGTGGAGCAATTGGCAGGGCTTTCCGCGCACGAGGAGCCTGATCTTTGCAGGTGCCGAGGATGGAGACCGTTTCAAGCGCTGGGTGCGTACTCAGCAACAGCGAGTCCCCTTTTGGTATAGCCGTTTTCCTCAGCTCACGACCGATCAGATTCGCAATAATGCGCTCATCCACCATGGTCTTGCGCGTGCACGCAACGATACTGAGGCGCGCGAATGGCTGCGCTGTTTCGGTTCGATGCCGCGTGTCGCAAACCAGATCGAAACTCACGAGGTGCAATCGCTTGTCTTCCGTGGCTTCCCGTCGCTGCCTCATAGCGCTTGTCTTGCAATCAAACTGCCACCGGTCAGGACGACCGATCTTGCCGACTGGCTCGACTGGATTACGGGGACAAGCCGGTTTCTCGGCCCACGCGGTCGCCGATTGGTCAACGAATACCCAGCTGCTTTCGAAAAATCCGGCAGTCATGGCCGTCTCGTGCAACCCTATTGCATCGCCTTTGGTGACCGCCAGATCATGGGCGAGGAAAATCCCGCCGCAATTGAGCCGCACAAGTCTAACCTGTTTCCCTCCGTGGACAATGCCGGCGGCATCCAGAGCGCAGCCTTTTTCGCGTGTTCGGCAGCCGGACTTCGGCAGATTTGTGACGATCAGCCCAGCGGCCTCGGCGATGACCTGCCCGCTGGCTTTTCGCCCGCTTTTCAGATGGGCATGGGGTGCAGGGACCGAATACTGAATGATTATGGCAATGCTGCACCGCAGAACTGGTTATGGAGCGATGTTGCAACGCCAGGCAAACCAGCTGTGGAAGCGGTGCTGCTGCTTTATGCAAAGGATGAGGCCAGTCTTGCCCGTGCAACAGCAGTCCACAAGACCCTGCTGACGAACTATGGTGGCGAGCTGATCTATCAGCGTGATTGCCAGCCGACGGAAAAGGGGGGCGATTTCGAGCATTTCGGCTTTCGCGACGGGATATCGCAGCCCGTTATCCGCGGGACGGAGCGTTTCAGCCGTGGCGCTCCAGAGCGCGATATCGTCGAGCCTGGCGAGTTCTTGCTGGGCTATAGGAACAACCAGGGCTTCCTGCCACCAAGCCCATTGGTGCGGGAGGAAGCCGATCCGGCAGACAATCTACCCGTCCCGTCAGAGACCGGAATGAGCCGCTTTCCCGATTTTGGTGCCGCGCAATCCGGCCCTTTGCCGCGCGATTTCGGACGAAACGGAAGCTATCTGGTTATTCGCGAACTGGGGCAGGATGTTGAGGCATTTGATCAGTTTGCACAAGACAAGGCGGCCGAACTGGTCAGTCGGACGCAAAGCAACCCAGGTCAGCCTGGCTATCGCGACCTGTTCATCATTGCAGGACAACGACCGACAGCTGAATGGATCAAGGCAAAGATGGTCGGTCGCTGGCCTGACGGCCGGCCGCTGGTCGGGAACCCCGTCCAGCGATCGGAGACAGCCTTGCCGAGGTCCCGTCGTGAAGAACGGCAACGCCATGTGATCGGAGAAAGTGCGACACGTGAAATTGCCCATTTCCGGGATGAGCGATTTAACGACTTTTCCTTCGGTATTGATGATCCGCAGGGATTTGCCTGTCCGTTCGGCGCACATATCCGCCGTGCCAATCCACGCGACAGCAAGCAGCCTGGCGATCCCGCCGAACAGTTGATCACCAATCGCCACCGATTGCTCCGCCGGGGCCGCAGCTTTGGCAACAGCGATCAGGGTAACGCTGAAAAGGGCATCATGTTTGTCGCACTGTGCGCGGATATCGAACGTCAGTTCGAATTTGTGCAGCAGACCTGGCTGAATTCGCCAAGTTTTCACGGCCTGTCAAATGAGCCTGATCCCCTGACGGGGGCCAATGGAGGAAAGGGCCACGTCTTCACCATCCCGACGCCTGCTGGCCCTGTCAAACTCACGGGCATGGCACAGTTCGTGAATGTGTTGGCTGGAGGATATTTTTTTCTGCCAAGCCGCTCTGCCTTGTCATTTCTGAAACGTGCCGCCCACCAGTTCGGCGATTCTCCGGCTAACTGAGTTTAAGATTGGTTCAAAGAATGATAACCCGCACCAAGCTAAGCAGAGAGTATTGTTAGTTGCTGCGCAGGTCACGTTTCGGAGTGGCCTTCCTGACTGGCCGAGCGCGATGGTTCTCGCTGTGCTTGCTGGATGTCGGCAGGCCTGGAGGTGCCCCTGAGCGACCTTCGCCACATGCCACATGCCGCCTCCAGGCTTGGGGCGCGCGCCGGCGGGCGTTGATCCTCTGCGAAATCTCAGCTGCCTGACGCGCATGCCAGGTGATCTGAGCCACCGTCGCTTGCTGGCGTTCGTCGCTGAAATTGGGCTTGCCCGCCGCCTCATGCTGTTCCCAAGATCAGCATTTAAGCCGTTCAGGGAGCGACGGACCAATCAGGGTTTTATCAACGGCTGCAATACCTTTGCCATGCGCGATCGGTAATTTTACCGAGATCGCTTTTCAGCCAGCGGGCACGGTCCGTCCAATCTGCCATCTGATAGCGTCGCACTATAGCGGCAAGGGCAAACAGCCGGGTGGCAGTGGCCGCTTCAGCTTCATCCTGTTGGCGCAACGCTCTGCTCTCCAGCCACTCCACCAAGTGCGGACTTGGCCTGATCGGCGAAGGCAGAGGCCGACCGGGCAGCAAAACCTGCAGGAAGTTCAATCCGGCACAGACCCTCGCCATCACCTGGGTCTGGACTGCGAGCGCCCAGAAGGCGGCCCAATCGATCTGGCCTTCGCCCAGTTCCAGTATCACCGCGGCGTCCGTGACCCATTGCAGCGTCGCGACATGATCCGGCTTGATGCCGTTTGTCATGACATGCAGCAATAAATGCGTGGTCGATGGGCGAAGTATCTCCACGCCCTTGATTTCACAGCGCACGGCGTTTCGCCAAACGGCAGCCTCAATGGCCGGATCGCGGGAATCGCGAAACAGGCGTCCGTGCAAATCTATTTCGCCATGGTCGGGGTGACGCATGGCCATGCCGAAGGCCAGCATGGTCCAATCTCGGGCGGGCAATGCATGCTGCACCTTGTGGGCGACCCATCCCGCATCAATCAGAGCCGCAAGGGCATCGCCCAGATGCTGCTCGGGTACATGGATGTCGCAATCATGCGAGGGGCGCTCTGCGGGTGTGCGGTAGAAATCGGTGGCGAGGGCACATCCCTTGCTGACCATCACGGGGATGCCGGCGCGTTGCAATATCCTGATGCCTTGAGCTGCGCCGCGGCGCTGCCGCTCGCTCCGGGCCCAGGAAAGGCGGTATAATGCCCGCAGATGATCGGCATGGGGAAAGCGCGGCTGCGTCTGCGCAAGGTTGCTGAACACCAGCGGCAGCAGCCTGTCGCTTGGATAATCGACACAGGCGTCAACCCTTGCCCGCCGCCGACACCAGCGTGCAAACGCCATATGCCCGTCCACGCCTGGCTCGAGCGCGGCGCGCAGCAGCAGCGACTGGTCCAGGTCCGGCCAGACCCTGGTTCCGCCGCCAAAGGGAAAGGCGCGCAAGTGGGGCGCCTTGCTGCGCCGTTCAGCTTCGTTGGCAGGCGGCATCGCGTTGCTCGCGGATAAGGTTGATATAGGCCGAGCGCGGCCGCGCCAGACGCCTGGTCAGGTTGTCGGCATGCACCCGGCGGTCAAACAGCGCCTGTTCGACCATCAGCGGTTCGACACCGGTACGCTGCGCCCGCGTGATCCACTCGGCCATCTCGCCGACAGGCAAATCCTCCCGCAGCGGACCGACCCGGAAGAAGGTCGAACGCGCCACCAGCAGGGCAGACGGGCTTGGTGCCGCCATTTGCCCCGACCGGACCGGGAAGCGACCGGGCGGATCGCTGAACTCGCGGCAAAAGCCGAAAGCCACGGCATCCGCGTGTCTGCCATCCAGCACGGCCAATTGCGCTGCGAGCTTGCCAGGCTGCCAGACGTCATCGGCGTCGAGAAAGGCCAGCAACTCGTTCGCAGCCAGCCACGCACCATGATTGCGCGCTGACGCAGCCCCCTGATGCGGCTGACGGACGTAGCGGACGGGCGCTCCCCAGTCTTCGGCAATGGCAGCACAGTCATCGGTGGAACCATCATCGATCACCAGCACCTCGGCGACCGGAACGGACTGGCTGGCGACTGACGCCAGGGCATCGGCCAGGAACTTGCCCGCGTTGAAAGCCGGGATCACCACGCTGATGCTGGTGGATGTGCTGGAGGACATGCTTGCGTTCAGGCTGGTGCAGCCGGCCATCCATCGACTGCGATATCGATAACCGGATCCAGCTTCAACATGGCCGCCATGTCGTCAAATTCCTCCAGCACGGGGTCAAGCCAGGGGGTATCGGGGGCAGCCGAAGGCGACGTTCTGCTTGGAGATGCCGCGGGCACCACCAGCTCCTCGGCCAACAGCCGGTCGACAAATGCCTGCAGCCGCTGCGGCGACTTCGCCGGATCAAAGCCCGCGCGTCCGGTCTGGGCAGCGACGATCTGCTCGACATTCTGGCCTGCCAGCAGCCAGTTCCATATTTCTATCGCGATACCCTGCATGGCGAAATATCTGCCGGTGGCAAAGTTGATCGCAATAAGCTCGCCGTCCACTTCTTCGGCAGAGACATTCTCGTCATTGATGCGCATCGCTCATTGGCCTTTGTGATGACGGCGCCCGGGCCTCGCGCTGGCGGACAATTCGCTTGTGCACCAGGCGGGCCGGATAAATGTTCTGCACGGTCCTGCCTCTGGTGGAGTTAGCGGCATGCCGCCGGACCAGCAAGCCGATGTCGTCGATCTTGCGGATGTTCACTCGCAGATGTTCGGCGCGTTCAAACCAGTCTGTATCTTCGCCAAACCGCAGATCCTCGTCAAACGGTCCGACATTCTCAAAAACTGATCGGCGGAACATGGCTGCTGCAATCGACCAGGGGAAGGTATCGACAGGGCTGGCGACGAAAATGGGTTTGCCATTATCCTTGTCGATTTCGAACAGCTGCGAATGCCCCAGTACGACTTCGGCTTGAGGCACATCCTCGAAGGCAAGCAGTGCGGCTCGTATCTTGTGGTTGGGCCACAGGTCATCGGCATCCAGAAATGCGACAAAATCTCCACGCGCATCGGTAAGGCCCCGGTTGCGCGCGGCTGCCGGCCCCGCATTGGCTTGCCTTATCACCCGGACGGCCCCGCCATGACGGGCGGCCACGGCTGCGGTATCGTCGGTCGAGCCATCATCGACCACGATGATTTCGACCGCACCATGGCTTTGCGCCAGGATGCTCTCGATCGCCTCACCAATGAACGCACCAGCATTGAAGGCGGGTATGATGACCGATACCAGCGGAGTTGAGGGGGGGCTCTGGTCTGGCGGCAAGACCGTTGCAGGGTCGCGCAGCAGCCTGCGCAGCGCGCCGGGAACCTGCTCGACGGCCTGACCCAGCACCATCCTGCCATATGGCACGGTGCTGGCCGCGCGGTGGATGAAGGCGATGGCTTCAGCGCCACAATGCGGCAATTGTGCGCGGGTCGGAAAGCTGGCGGCAGCGACGACACATTCCGCAGCATATCGTTCGAACAGCGTTTCGCGCGCAGACCCGAAACGCGGGGTCACGATCGCGCGGATGCTGAGCGATCGGGTGATCTTTTCGCCGATATAGATCACAGCCTTTTCTGCGGAATCGGATGATCGCGGCATTGCGACATCGAAACCAAGCGACTGGAAACCGCCCGCTTCGGCAGGATGCACCTTGGCGCTCGCATAAAGCGCATGGGCCTGCAAACCCCCGTGTTCGCCGGGTGTCAGTTCCAGCAGGACATAATCGTCCCCTGCGAAATCCATGCCCTGCGCCACAGCGGTCAGCGCAGTGGTCGATTTGCCGACCCCGCCCGGTCCGCAGATCAGCACGCCATCTCCGGCAATGCCGACAGCCGCACCATGGACCATCTGCATCCCCTGATCGGCAAAGAACCAGTGGAGCAGCGTTCGGAAGGGGGCGGCCCGGGTCCAGCTGGGCAGGCTTGCCGCGTTCTGTACCCAGAACATCCCGATGCCGCGTTCCCGGTCATAGAGGTTCAGCGAATAGTCCCAATGGTGAAACGCACTGCGGATGCGCGGGCTACGAAAGGTCCACAGGTCGCCGCGCTGGCTGAAACAAAGGTTCGAAAGCTGCGGCGCGGGCATGACGGTGCCTGTACTGGCGCTGTCCCACACCATCAGCAGCACGTCGGGATCGCCCCCGATCGGTGCGCAGAGAGGCTCTAGGGCACACATGGTCTGCCTGGCCATGGCCGACCCCGCAAAGCGCAGCCGGACCCTTTTGCCCGCGATCAGCAGATCATGATCGATGGCCCCGACTTGTTTCAGCGCGTTCTCGCTGGCGGCCAGGGCGGCATCGAAAAAGTCCAGTTGTTCAGCGTCGGACCGCAAAGGAAGGTCGGCCGGATTGGTATATCTCATGCTAAGGCCATCCAGTCTGCCGGTTTGCAGATCTGCAAGCGCCCCTGGTCAAGCCGATACACGATGTCGGCCCTGCGCAGCATGCGTTCGTCATGGGTTGCCACCAGCACGGCAGGCGGGGCGTCGCCCGAAAGGATCGCATCGAGTATTCGATTGAGCGCGCCATGGTCCAGATGATTGGTGGGTTCGTCCAGCACGAGCAATGCGGGCTGATTGACCAGTGCGCGCGCAATAGCCAGGCGCTGCCGCTCGCCACCCGAGAGCAGCTCGCCGCCATCGACAACTATCGCGTTGAGCTGTTCCGGATGCCGCTCGATAACGGGGCCCAGGGCCGCCTGGGCAATAGCCCTTGCCAGCGGCTCTTCGCCCAGTCCGTCCCGTTGGCAGAGGATATTGTCGCGGAAGCTGGCATGGAAAAATCTGGGGTGCTGTGGGACCGACCCGATATGGCGCCTGCAATGGCGTGCATCGATCGACTGGCCATCGGCTGTGGCCCAGCGGGCTGTGCCCTGATCAGGCAGCAGCACCCCTGCAGCGATGTTGAGCAGGGTGGACTTGCCGATGCCGTTCGGCGCGACAATGGCCGTCACCTGGCCCGGCTTGAGGCTCAGCGAGACGCCGTTCAGAATGCCCCGCGGTCCATAAGCAAAGCAGATATCGTGCAGGTCCAGTTGGGCAAGTGCAGGCGTCGGCCCCTGGACGTCGCTATCGAGCGTGCGCCTCCGATCGCGCAACAGATAGAGGTGAGACAGGGCATTGTCGCCCGCCAGGGTGAGAGGCACGGCAGCGAGGATCGGGCCGAGAGCCGTATTTGCCAACCGCAGCGTGATCAGCAAAGTGAACAATGCCCCCGGCGTCATCGTGCCCGCGAGCACCATGGTGCCTCCGGCCAGCAGCAGCGCACAGATGACGACGGCATTGGTCATGGCTTGCAGCTGCGCGGCCACGACCATGGTCCAGGACAGGCTGGCACCACTGTCAGCCAATTGCCGCGCCTCTGATGCGAACCGCCCGATCGAGGCGCTTTCATGGCCGAGCAGGATGGATGTCGGCATCATGTGGAGCACGCGCACAATCTCGATATGGAACCGCTCGAAGCGATTCTGGAACCGGATCGTCTGGCGGCTCAGCAGGCGGTGCGTTCCACTTGCGGCAAGCTGGATAACCAGGGCCAGGACAGCCGCCAGCAGCGCGAGCTGCCACGAGAGAAGGCAAGCCAGGATGGCATAGCCGACCAAGGGCACGAGCTGTGGCAGGACGGAGTTGAACAGTCCCTGCGACATCTGCTCGACGCGCTCGGTATCGTGGACCAACTTGGCCTGGATGCTGGCGTCCTCCATCGACGCGACATCCTGCCAGAGCCTCGTGTGCAGGGCTTCGACGATCTCGATGCGCATATCCGCGCCCAGCTGACGCAGAACTGGCGCAGAGAAACGGCTTGTCACAATGGCTGCGCAGGCGGTTGCCGCCCGCAATATGAGGAACAGGGCCGCGGAATAGGCCAGCGGGACAAGGCTCTTGCTGGCAAGCGCGGCGTCGAGCGAACGGTGAAGCAGCAGCAGCAACGGAAGGTTGATGGCAGCCAGCGCAGTGCCGGCGAGGGCGAAAAAGGTCAGGGCCCTCCAGCGGCGCTGAAGATGTCTGCCGTACCATCGCCAATGCGCCGCCGCGAACATCGGGCAACCATAGTCGCGATGCCATGGGGCACAAGCCGCAAATCACCAGGAAAGCCAAGCCTGCGCGGGCATCCGGGCTTTGCGCAATGCGCCGTTACCTTAGGCACGAAACCGCCATCAGCCTGATTTTGGACATGAGGCCGCGCAGACGCAATCGCACCAGCTTCAAGGGCTTGAGCCGCCCGAGGCGCGCCAGCCTTGGCACAGTGACCGCGGCACTATCCGCAAGATAGCGGCGGACATCAATCCGGCGATCGATATAATCCTCCAGCCAGGCATAATAGGCTGACCGGGCTGACCGGGCGAGATCGTCGGTTGGCCAGAGCCGGGGCGGCAGGTTGCTTTCGAGCCGGGCACGCGACACGGAAGGACGCGCGCCGATGAGATAGCGGAATGCACCCTCTGCGCCTTCATGGTGCGCGAGATAGAGCATCTTGGCGACTTCCCCAATCCCGCGCGCGTGCAGCGCCAGGCCACGGCCATCCAGATAGGCCCAGTTGCGCCGCGCCATTTCTGCCGTGGCGAACAGCGACAGGCGCGTATCGAAACGGGCCTCGAGCAGCGACGTCTCGTCGATGATCGTTCCGTCTTGTCCTGCCATCCCCATATCCACGGCATGCCTGTTGACCACGCTGCCGATCCGGTGGGCATGCGCCAGCCAGCTTGACCGGGTGAACTGGGCAAGGCCGGCGGCCTCGCCCCGGTCATTCTGGCTGCGCTCGTCCCATGATACGTCGCCATCCCATGGCCTTGTCACCGCCTCGGCCGTGACGATCGTCGCGATGATGGCGGGGTGAATGTCGAAAGCCTGTCCTGCCTCGATCAGGTGCGGCAGGAACCGCAGATTGCCCCGGTTCAGCCGGAAGTTGGACACAGCGAACGATTGGGTCATCCGCTGCCTGTCATGGCTGGTCTGCGCATGAGATTGCCTCGGTATCGGGCTGCAAGCCGTGCCTGTGCCTGTTGTCGCCATTTTTCCCTGTGATATGCTGGCAGAAAAGCAAACTCCGATGTGACGTATCGTGAAGGTCTGTCATTCGAATGTTGCATCGCCTTTATCATTTCCTGGCCAGGCGCGCGAGGCGGACATGGCCTTGGCTTCCGCGCTTCTGGGCTCGCCAGATGCAGATCGTGCCATGGCCCGTTCTGTCGTCACCCGATGGTGTTGTCCGGCGGCAAGATCCTGCCAGCGCCTATTCGCTCACCGAGCCTGGCATGCCGAAGCGCCATGCCATTGATGGTCCGTCCATCGCGCCCTTGCATGCCTTTGCTGCATGGGCCGATGTGGAGCGAGCGCAAAATCTGCGATGGTATCCTTCGCAGGGCAAGACATTCTGCAACATCTATGCCCATGATTTCTGCCATGCTGCCGGTGCCCGTCTGCCGCGCATCTGGTGGACATCGGATGCCTTACGCCAGATTGCTGCAGGCAAGGAGCCGCTTCCAGCCTATGGTGTGAACGTCTATGAAATGGATGCAAACGGCCTTTACGAGTGGCTTTTGCATTGGGGGCCGTCTTTCGGATGGAAAAAGGCGCGGTCGATTGATCGGCTGCAGCAATTGGCAAATCGCGGTTCGGTTGCGTTGATCAGTGCGGCCAATCATGACTGGCATGCTCCCGGCCATATCGCCGCCGTGCTGCCGGAAACGGCCAATCACCGGGCAGTTAGGCGTGGCCGGCGCATAACACTGCCGCTGATATCGGAAGCGGGTGCTCGCCCGAGCGCCTGTTCTGCTGCCTCTCGCCCGTGGTGGCTTGAAAGCCCGTTTGGCCGATATGGGTTTTTCTACAATTCCGATCCTTCATTCTGGTCCTGACGGTCCGTGCTCCAACGGCCCTCCTCGTGCGACGAGACCCGATGGGCCAGTCGGTGGCCATCCAGTGCCGCCGGCGACGCCCAATTCAGCGAAAATTTCCGTCCGCGGGATGGACTTTCAGCGGGACGACCAGCCCGGCGACGACAAGCTCGGCGCGGTCCGCGATGGCGGCAATGTCCTGGTTCAGCCGCCCGGCCATATCGCGGAACTGACGCGCCAGCGCATTGTCGGGGACGATGCCCATCCCGACTTCGTTGCTGACCACGATCACGGGTGCGCGGATCTGTGACAGGGCGTCGATCAGGCGTTGTGAGGCGGCGGCAAAGTCATGCTCGGCGAGCAGCAGGTTGCTGGTCCACAAGGTCAGGCAATCGACCAGCAGCACGCGGTCCGGTGCTGTCTCTCGGGCAACAGCTTCGGGCAGATCGATCGGGCATTCGACAGTACGCCAGCGCGGCCCCCGGTCGAGCTGGTGGCGCGCGATCCGATCAGCCATTTCGTCATCGAAAGCCTGGGCGGTCGCGAGATAGACAAGCTCTCCGCCATGGTCTTCGGCCAGCTTCTGCGCCCGCGCGCTCTTGCCCGAGCGTGCGCCGCCTGTGATGAATGTCAGCAACGCCATCGTCCATTTCTCTTGCAAAGCGTTTTCACTCGCAATAATGCGGCGACGCGACAGGTTCCCAGAGATGGGATTAATAGGGAACGCGGAAGCAGGTATCTACCTGTAATCCGCGGCTGTCCCCGCAACTGTGACCGGATAGCGGTCGCCCTGATATGCCACTGGATGTTTCTGCATCCGGGAAGGTGGGGCGAGCGCGATGACCCGGGAGCCAGGAGACCTGCCTGACGCAGTCGATCCTTTGCGCGGACGGGGTGTTCAGCGTGATCGGGGTTCATCCTCGCGTGACGACATCGGTCGGGGTGCGCGCGCGGGTGACAAGCCGGCGATAGCTCTGTCGTGCCATTGGCGCGTGCAACCCCTTGTTGTTTGACAGGGGATACATATGCCTAATGCCTTTCTGAAAGTTACCATCTCTGCGTCCGCCATCTGCACCAGCCTGTCCGGTGCCGCGATGGCGCAGGACACGCTTGCCGGAGCAGCCGCGCGCGAACCGGTGATCGTGGTCACCGCCAACCGCACCGCTCAAGCGCTCGACAAGGTTGGTCAATCGATCACCGTCATCGATTCCGCCGAGATCGAGCGGCGGCAGACCCAGACCGTTGCCGATGTGCTGCGCACCATTCCGGGTGTCAGCATCGCGCGCAGCGGGGGCATCGGCACATCGACATCGGTATTCATCCGCGGCGCCGAAAGCGACCAGACGGTGGCTTTGGTCGATGGCATCAAGCTCAATGATCCGTCGTCACCGGGTGGCGGTTTCAATTTCGGCAATCTGCTGATCGGCAATATCGAACGGATCGAGGTGCTGCGCGGGCCTTCGTCTGTCCTGTGGGGCAGCCAGGCGATCGGCGGCGTCGTCAACATGATCACGCGCCAGCCGACGGAGGACCTCAGCGTCAACCTGCGCGGTGAATATGGCTATCGCGATACCGGCCAGCTCGTCGGCAATCTCTCGGGCAAGGCCGGGCCGCTCTCGGCCAGTATCGGCGCAGGCTATTTCCGCACCGATGGCATTTCGGCGTTCAGCGAGGCACGCGGCGGTGTCGAGAAGGACGGCTATGAGAATCACGGCGCCAATGGCAATTTCAACCTGGCCCTGACCGACTGGCTGTCGGTCGATGCGCGCGGCTGGTATTCGGAAGGCCGGGTGAACATCGACGGCTTTCCGCCGCCCAGTTTTGCCTTTGGCGACGTCAACGAGGAATCGCGCACCCGCGAGATCGTCGGCTATACCGGGGTCAACGCCGCGCTGCTCGACGGGCGTTTCCGCAACCGGCTGGGCTATGCCTATACCGATACCCGGCGGCGCAGCATCGCGCTCGATGGCCCCGCGAGCGAGACATTCGCCGGCCATGGCCGCAACGAGCGCATCGAATATCAGGGCATTTTCGATATCGCCGAGGGCTGGCAGCTGACCGGCGGGCTGGAGCGCGAGACCTCGCGCTTTTCCAGCAGCAGCTTCGGCGCGGTGCCCGCGATCGGGCGGGCACGGATCGACAGCGTGTATGCGCAGATCGTGGCCAGCCCGATTGCCGGACTGACGCTGACCGGCGGGGTGCGCCATGACGATCACAACCGCTTCGGCGGGGCGACGACCCTGGCCGCCAGCGGCGTCTACGCGATCAGCCAGACCGGGACGACGCTGCGCGCCAGCTATGCCGAAGGGTTCAAGGCACCCTCGCTGTTCCAGTTGCAAAGCGATTTCGGCAACCAGCTGCTGCAGCCGGAACGGTCGAAGGGCTGGGATGCAGGCATTACGCAAGATCTGGTGGATGGCCGCCTGCAGGCGAGCGCGACCTATTTCCGCCGGGATTCGGATGACCTGATCATCTTCATCTCATGCCCGCTGCCGCGCACCGGCATCTGCGCCGGACGTCCTTCGGGCACCTATGACAATGTGTCGAAGGCACGCGCCGAAGGGGTAGAGATCGGGCTGATGATGCAGCCGGTCGATGCGCTGCGGTTGCAGGCGAACTATACCTATACCGATGCCACCAACCGTTCGCCGGACAATGCCAATTTCGGTCGCCAGCTGGTGCGGCGTCCGAAGCATAGCGTCACCGCACTGATCGACTATCGCTGGGCCTTCGGGCTGGAGACCGGGGTGACGCTGACCCATGTCGGCGCGAATTTCGACAATGCCAACAACAGCCGCAAGGTCGAAGGCTATGTGCTCGCGGACCTGCGTGCTGCATATCCGGTGACCGAGC
>Ga0209278_1000471_pt1 | contig 31439 bp, 19 predicted proteins | sample JI81BgreenDNA_FD_187504 | JGI IMG/M metagenome (GOLD analysis project Ga0209278, IMG submission 187504) | Wastewater effluent complex algal communities from Wisconsin, to seasonally profile nutrient transformation and Carbon sequestration -... | ecosystem: Engineered > WWTP > Effluent > Algae...
AGAGTGTAATTATTCAGATCATTAAGTCTCACAAAGCAGAGGAAGTGGCTAAAAGAGCTAACAATCTATTTAAAACGTTCAAAAAAGACTTAGAAAGTCAAAAAACAGATTTGGGTTATGTAGGACCAGTTGTTTCCAATACCATCAGTATTTACTTAAAACAATTTGATACCCTAGAAAAAGAGAATTCTACCTTTATATTTCCTATAATTCAATCATAATCAATTTATTAAAAAATATTTGTAAAATAAATTCTACTTTTTTACTAGAAAATAGTATGAATATTTTTTGGTAGAAAACATACTTAATAATTATATACAAAATACTGTATATTAATATTTTAAAAACAAAAATTTGGTAGAATTTTATTGAAAATATACTTGATGGAATTTCTTTAATTTTTATGAAGTAGTTTTTTAGATTTCTGAAGGGTTTCTTCTTCTAATGTATACAAAAAAGTTCGTTGAGTTATCTTTGAAAGTGTTTCTAAAATATTTTCAAAATTTTGAAGAAGGTATGCAATCATCTCATATTCAGGATATTTTTTATTGAGTTCTTGCTTCTCTGATTCTATCAAATCCTCTATCCATTGCTCCATGTCTGCTATCTTCTCTTGAAAAAACTTTTTGGGAAGCTTTTGATTACTTTCTTTTAAAATAGATTGAAGAATTTCCTCAAAATGGGTTTTTAGATGCTTTGGTAACGTTTTAGGAGTTTGTTCTACAGCCAATTTTTTCAGCTCTATTTCCAAAAGTTTCATTTTTTCTTCATGAGCTTGTTCTTCTCTTTGAAGTTGTAGTTTGAGAGCAAGAATATTTTCTTGTGAATCTTTTTTGAGAGGAATGCCTTGTCCTCTTTGTTCAAAAAAGAAATCAAGTTTGCACTTCTCAGAACAATAGATTTTATTCTTTCTTCCTTCAAAGAAAACTTGACAGTAAGGACATTGTTTTTGCTCAGACATCTTCGTTTTTTATATGTATTTTTTAATGAAAAATTGAGTTATAACGGTTATAACAGATTATTTTATTTTGTAAACAACCTTTTTGTTTCAAAAAGTTCTATCATTCGCTTTTTATAGTTTATTTCTCAAGAAAAATCACCTTTTCTGCTATTTTTTGTCCCAATATTTTGAAAGAAATACTATGTAAAACTATTTAAAAACACATTTATAACGGTTATAATCATGTTTTTAATAAAATCATAGTATCTAACATCCAAAATCTTTATCTTTAAAAACACAGTGTTCAATTTTTGTTTAATCTGGAAAAGACTCTGCTTTTGGTGGAGTCTTTTTGATATAAAGACTTGTAAATATCTTTATATTTCAGTATCTTCGCTAGTGATGTTCATTACTTTTAAGTACTTATTAAAAATTTGAAAAGGATGCTGACTTCTCCAAGCATCTTTTTTTATTTTTCTACCAAAAATATAGCTTCCTATATCTTGAGATACTCAAATAAGATATTTTACTTGCTGATTTATTTTTTAGAATAACTTCTACTAGAACAGTTCTAGTAAAATTAAGTATCAAAATAAAAAATAAGTTTAGAAGCATCATTAAAATTGTCTATAACATAATATTTTGTTATTTTTGAAAGTATAGATAGAGTACAATACTTATAAACTATGACTAAGGAGCAGCAAATAGAAACAAGTTTAATACAAAAACTTACAGAATTAAAATATATACATCGTCAAGATATTACTGATAAAAATTCCCTTGAACTCAATTTTAGGCAAAAATTTGAAGCTCTTAATCGAGTACGTCTTACAGATGCCGAATTTGCCAGATTAAAAGATGAAATCATCAATCCTGATATATTCATAGCCTCTAAAATTTTACGTGAAAGAAATCTTTTTACACGTGAAGATGGCACACCTTTACATTATACTTTAGTCAATAACAAAGAATGGTGTAAAAATGATTTTGAAGTAGTCAATCAGTTGCGAATGAATACTGAAAATAGTTTTCATCGTTATGATGTCATTTTGCTTATCAATGGCATTCCTGTTGCACAAATAGAACTGAAAAACTTAGAAATCAGTCCACGCAAGGCAATGCAGCAAATTATAGATTACAAAAATGACCCTGGTAATGGTTATACAAAATCTTTGTTATGTTTTATTCAATTGTTTATTGTGAGCAATAGCAGAAATACTCACTATTTCGCTAATAATAGAAACCAGCACTTCAATTTCAATGCAGATGAGCAATTTCTGCCTATCTATCAGTTAGCTGATGAAAACAATAAAAAAATCACACAATTAGATGCTTTTGCTGATAAATTCCTTACTAAATGTACTTTAGGCGAAACAATTAGTAAATATATGGTGCTTGTGGAGAGTGAGCAAAAACTTTTAATCATGAGACCTTACCAAATATATGCAGTAAAAGCAATTATAGATTGTATTCACCAGAATAGAGGAAACGGGTATATTTGGCATACTACAGGAAGTGGCAAGACACTTACATCTTTCAAAGCCTCTACCCTACTCAAAGACAACCCAGACATAGAAAAATGCCTTTTTGTAGTGGATAGAAAAGATTTGGACCGACAAACTCGTCAGGAGTTTAATAAGTTTCAGGAAGGTAGTGTAGAAGAAAATACCAACACAGAAACACTGGTAAGAAGGCTTTTATCTACAGATTATGCTGATAAGGTAATTGTTACGACTATTCAAAAATTAGGGTTGGCATTAGATGACAATACTAAGAAAGGCTATAAAGAACGTTTAAAACCTTTGAGTGATAAACGAGTTGTTTTTATTTTTGATGAGTGCCATCGTTCCCAGTTTGGAGATAACCACACAGCAATTAAAAAATTTTTCCCAAAAGCTCAACTTTTTGGCTTTACAGGAACACCCATTTTTGAAGAAAATGCTATTTATACCCAAGTAAGTGGAGAAGAAGCAAAATTTAAAACAACAGAAAGCATTTTTCAGAAGCAACTACATGCGTACACTATCACTCATGCCATAGAAGATAAAAACGTACTACGTTTTCATGTAGATTATTTCAAAGGGCAAGGAAATGTAAAGCCCAAACCCAATGAAACCATTACACAACAAGCTATTGTAGAAGCTATTTTAAGTAAACATGATTCTGCCACTCATTACAGACGCTTCAATGCTATTTTTGCCACTTCCTCAATCAATGATGCCATAGAATATCATCGTTTGTTTAAAGAAGTACAAAAGAGATTTCAAGAGGAAAAGGGTGTTTTCGTTCCTCTCAATATCGCTTGTGTCTTTTCGCCTCCAACTCAGTTACTTTCAAAAGAAGGAGCTTCTGATGTAAAACAACTACAAGAAGATTTACAACAAGAAAAAATAGATAATGAAACCCAACCAGAAGAAAAAAAGAAAGCTCTGATGGATATTATTGCAGACTATAATCAGCAATATAAAACCAACCACTCCATCAACGATTTTGATTTATATTACCAAGACATACAAAAACGCATCAAAGACCACCAATACAGCAACAAAGACTACCCACACGAAAACAAAATTGATATTATCATTGTGGTGGATATGTTGCTTACAGGTTTTGATTCTAAATACTTGAATACACTTTATGTAGATAAAAACCTAAAACATCATGGACTCATTCAGGCTTTTTCAAGAACTAATAGAGTACTCAATGATACCAAACCCTATGGAAATATCTTGGATTTCCGTTCACAAAAAGAGACGGTAAACGAAGCAATTGCCTTATTTTCTGGTGAAAAAATAGAAAAAGCCAAAGAAATCTGGCTCGTGGATGCTGCCCCAAAAGTGATTGAGAAATACGAAAAAGCCATTGCAAACCTTAACGAATTGATGCAGTCTTATCAGTTGGAGTGTAAGCCTGAAGAAGTTTATAATCTGAAAGGAGATACTGCAAGAGCAGAATTTATCAATCGTTTTAAGGAAGTACAACGCCTCAAAACACAACTTGACCAATACACAGATTTAAGTGAACAGGATGAAACAAAAATAGATAATCTGTTACCTCCAGATGAGTTGAGGGCTTTTAAAGGAGCTTACTTAGAAACAGCCAAACGTCTGAAAATACAACAGGATAAAGATAAGAACAAACAAGAATCTGAAATACAGCAACTTGATTTTGAGTTTGTATTGTTTGCTTCTGCCCTCATAGATTACGATTATATCATGGGCTTAATTGCTGAGTACACACAGAAACCCACTAAAAAAACACTTACCAAAGAACAACTTATCAGTTTACTTGGCTCAAGTGCCAATTTGATGGAAGAAAAAGAAGATATGGTAGACTATATCAATACACTGGATATAGGAACACCCCTCACTGAGCAAGAAATACGAACAGGTTACCAAGATTTTAAAACTGAAAGAAATAACCGAGAACTTACCAGTATAGCCCAAAAACACAGCCTCCAAAATATAGATTTACAAGGCTTTGTACGTGAAATACTGAGTAGACTGATTTTTGATGGTGAAAAATTAACAGACCTTTTAGCACCCTTAGAACTCAATTGGAAAGAAAGAAGAAACAAAGAAGAAAACTTAATGAAAGACTTGGTTCCTTATCTTAAAAAATTAGCCCAAGGACATGAAATATCTGGATTAACAGCTTATGAGTAAAAAAGAACCTAAACTGCCTGTTTCTCAAACAAATGAAACAGACTATAAAGACATATTAAACCAAGCCATTGACCAGATTCGTGTAGCTCGTGTGCTCATTGCCAAACAAATAAATAACGCCACACAATCGGTGTATTGGAACTTGGGAAAACTACTTTCTGAAAAAAAAATAGAAGAAGGACATGGCAGTGGTGTTGTCAAACAGTTAGCCACTGACCTGAAAAGCGAATTTCCTGATATGGGTGTATCACCACGAAATTTGTGGGATATGAAACGTTTTTATGAACGTTATTACCAAGCAGATACAAAACTGCGACAGCTTGTCGCAGTTTTGCCATGGGGACACAATTTACTTCTGATGACCAAACTAAAAGAAGATGCTCAAATAGAGTTTTATGCCCATGAAACCCTCACAAAAGGATGGTCTAGGGATTTATTGCTGAATGCTATTAAAATGGATAGCTACACACAGGCACAAAACCAGATAAAGAGCAATAATTTTGAGAATACCCTGCCCCAAATACACGCAGAGTATGCCAACGAAGTTTTTAAAAGTTCTTATAATTTGGGCTTCTTGGGCATTACAGAACCCATGAAAGAAGTAGAACTGGAAAACAGGCTCATTGCCAAAATAAAGGCTTTTATTTTAGAGCTAGGCAAAGGTTTTAGTTTTATTGGAAACCAATACAGGCTTGAGTACAACCACAAAGAATATTTTATTGATATGCTCTTTTTCCATAGGGGTTTACGCTCTTTGGTGGCAGTAGAGTTAAAAATTGGGAGTTTTAAAGCCGAATATGTTGGTAAAATGAATCTGTATCTTTCTTTGCTTGACCGTCTGGAAAAAACAGAAAACGAAAACCCTTCTATTGGTATTATTCTTTGTGCTGATAAAGACCATTTGGATGTAGAAATTGCCCTGCAAGATATTAACAAGCCCATTGGAGTAGCCGAATACCAACTACTGCCCAAAGAAGAGCTACAAAAACTGATAATAAACGAGTTAAACACCCATAAACCTGAAAACGAACATGAGTAAAAAACAAAAATTACTACCTACACTTCGTTTTCCCGAGTTTATAAATGATGGAGAGTGGGAAGAGAAGACTCTAAATCAGTTAGGAAAATTAATTGGAGGATTAACTTATAGTCCTGAAGATGTGAGGGATAGTGGATTATTGGTCTTGAGGTCATCAAATATTCAAGATGGTCAAATCGTTTTACATGATTGTGTTTATGTATCACCTGAAATAAAAGGTGCTAACTTAATCCAAGAAGAAGATATTTTAATTTGTGTTCGTAATGGTTCAAAAGCATTAATTGGGAAAAATGCTATAATTCCAAGCAACATTCCATTCGCTACTCATGGTGCTTTCATGACTGTTTTTAGAACAAATTATTCAAAATTTGTATTTCAATTATTTCAAACAGAAACTTATATTAAACAAGTAAATGCAGACTTGGGTGCTACAATTAATTCAATTAATGGGACTAATTTTTTAAAGTATAAATTCGTAATACCTAAAAGCCAAAAAGAGCAACAAAAAATTGCAGATTGTCTTTCTTCTTTGGATGAAGTGATTAGCCTAAACACTCAAAAATTAGAGCAACTCAAAATCCATAAAAAAGGCTTAATGCAAAACCTTTTCCCAAAAGAAGGCGAAAGAGTGCCCAAGTTTCGTTTTCCTGAGTTTGTAAATGATGGAGAGTGGGAGGAGAATACTCTAAAAAGTGTATGTCAAATGCAAGCTGGAAAATTTGTAAATGCTTCTGAAATAAAAGAAAGCAGAAATGAGAATTTGTTTCCATGTTATGGTGGTAATGGATTGCGTGGCTATACAAAATCATTCACTCATTTTGGTAAATATTCTTTAATTGGTCGTCAAGGTGCATTATGTGGAAATGTTACACTTGTAGATGGAAAATTTCATGCAACTGAACATGCTTTGGTGGTAACCCCCAACAAAGAAATACATACTAATTGGCTGTATTACATACTTGTTTATCTAAATTTAAACCAATATGCCACAGGACAAGCTCAGCCTGGTTTATCTGTTGAAAATTTAGAAAAAATTTCTTTAAAAGTTCCTTCATCAAAACAAGAACAACAAAAAATTGCAGAATGTCTTTCTTCTTTGGATGAGTTAATGACTGCTCAAACGCAAAAAATAGAGATTTTAAAAGAACACAAAAAGGGTTTAATGCAACAGCTTTTCCCAAAAATAAATAAAAATGAGTAAAATATGAGTAATAAAATTAAAAATAGATATGTTCCCAGTTTATCCAAATTAGCTCAATACTTCAGAGACTGGTTTCATAATAGCTCAGAACCTATCAATTTTATATTGTTGTATGCCCACAATGGTACAGGTAAAACACGCCTTTCTATGGAGTTTAAAGACAGAGGTAAGAAAAAGAAAGAAAGACCAGATACCCTATATTTCAATGCTTACACCGAAGACCTATTTTATTGGGATAATGATTTAGAAAATGATACTCGTAGGGTATTACTCATTAATAAATATTCTAAATTCCTCAATGATATTGAAGCAATGGACATGGAGAATAAAATTCGACCTTTATTTCAAAGATATGTAGATACTAATTTCTCTATTGATTATAAATATAAAAAAAAAGAAAGCGATATTGATGTTTTTTGGGCTGTTAATTTTATTAGAGAAGAAAATATTAATGGTACTGTCAATAATGTTGATTTTATAAAAGTATCTAGAGGAGAAGAAAATATTTTTATTTGGTGTACTTTTTTAGCTATATGTCAACTTGTAATTGATGGAGATGAGTCATATAATTGGGTAGAATACATCTATATAGATGACCCTATTTCTTCATTAGACGATAACAATGTCATTGCTGTAGCTTCCGATTTGGCTCAACTCCTCAAAAAAGGAAAAGATAAAGTCAAAACGGTGGTTTCATCACATCATACGCTCTTTTTCAATGTAATGTGTAATGAATTAAGAAAAGAGGAACACAGATGTTTTTTTCTCCATAAAAACAAAACAGGCAGATATATTCTCAGAGCTACAGACGAAACACCTTTTTTTCATCATATTGCCCTTTTAAGCGAACTCAAACAAGTAAGAGATTCTGGCAAAATTCAAACTTATCATTTCAATACCTTACGCAGTATTTTAGAGAAAACAGCCGTGTTTTTTGGTTATACAGATTTTTCGGATTGCATTCATGGTGTTGATGATGAAGTATTGTATGCAAGAGCCTTAAACCTCTTGAGTCATGGTAAATACTCTGTATTTCAGCCTGTAGAGATGGGTGATGATACAAAAGAGTTATTTATAAGGATACTGGACGAGTTTTTAAAAAAATATGAATTTGCTTTACCAGATTTACTGAATTAATAAAACGATAAATTCAAGTCATTCATGACACAAAAAGACCAACAACAACAATTAGGAAAAACGCTTTGGAGCATTGCAGATGAGCTACGAGGCTCTATGAATGCAGACGATTTCCGTGATTATATGCTTTCTTTTCTGTTTCTTCGTTACCTATCTGATAACTACGAAACAGCAGCCAAAAAAGAATTAGGGGCAGATTATCCCCAATTAGAAGAAAAAGATAATAGCACCCCTTTGGGCATTTGGTATGAAGCCAATGAAGCAGATACAACAGAGTTTGAGAAGCAAATGAGGCGTAAAGTACATTATGTAATCAAACCAGAGTATCTCTGGAGTAATATTTCAGAAATGGCACGAACCCAACAAGAAGACTTGCTGGAAAACTTAGAAAAAGGCTTTAGATACATAGAAAATGACTCTTTTGAGAGTACTTTTCAAGGCTTGTTTTCAGAAATTAACCTAAATTCTGAAAAACTTGGCAGAACGCCCAAAGATAGAAACAAGAAGCTTTGTACAATTATCAGTAAAATAGCTGATGGGATAGCCAAGTTTTCAACAGATATAGATACACTTGGAGATGCCTATGAGTATCTGATTGGGCAATTTGCAGCAGGTTCAGGTAAAAAAGCAGGAGAATTTTATACACCTCAACCTATTTCCAATATTCTTTCTGAAATTGTAACACTAGATAGTCAAGACCCTTCTTTGGGTAAAAAAGGTAAGCTACAAAGAGTATTGGATTTTACCTGTGGTTCGGGTTCGTTGTTACTCAATATTCGCAAACGTTTAGGAGACCAAGGTATAGGTAAAATTTATGGTCAGGAATCAAATATTACTACCTACAACCTTGCACGCATGAATATGCTCCTGCATGGCGTGAAAGATACAGAATTTGAAATTTATCATGGGGATTCTTTGCTGAATGAGTGGGATATGCTCAACGAAATGAACCCAGCCAAAAAATTAGAATTTGATGCGATTGTAGCAAATCCTCCTTTTAGTTTGCGTTGGGAGCCAAATGATGCTTTGGCAGAAGATTTTCGTTTCAAAAGTTATGGTTTAGCTCCAAAATCAGCAGCAGATTTTGCTTTCTTGTTGCATGGTTTCCACTTTTTATCCAAAGAGGGAACGATGGCAATTATTTTGCCACATGGTGTATTGTTTCGTGGAGGTGCAGAAGAAAAAATACGTACCAAACTGCTTAAAGATAACAATGTTGATACAGTTATTGGACTTCCTTCAAATCTTTTCTTTTCCACAGGGATTCCTGTTTGTATTTTAGTGCTAAAGAAATGTAAAAAGTTTGATGATGTGCTTTTTATCAATGCTAGTGAGCATTTTGAAAAAGGAAAAAGACAAAATAATCTACTGCCTGAACATATCGAGAAAATTTTAGACACTTACCAGTATCGTAAAGAAGAAAATCGTTATGCTCGAAAAGTTTCGATGGAGGAAATTGAAAAAAATGGTTATAATCTCAATATTTCCAGATATGTAAGCACTACTCTACAAGAAGAAGAAATAGATTTAGCAGCTGTCAATCAAAAAATAGCAGAAATCAATACACAAATACAAGAAGCCACTGAAAAACACAATAAATTCCTGCAAGAATTGGGATTAGGCAATATTTAGTTTTCAAAATTTACACTGTTTGAGACGTAAACCTAATTTTTTGTCTTAAACAGTGTAAAAAAATTGCTTTTATATTTGAAAATATAAGAATATCATATATATTTGTAATACCCTTTGAAGCGGAAACAAGCTCTGCTGAGGAGCAACTTGTCAGGAATAAAAGGGTCTGGAAGCATATCTCATAATATTTTACATTCTAAAGAGTCTTTTCTTTGGAATTTTTTATTTGTAAATACTTTGATTTTCAAAGTCTGCCAGAATCAAACTTTAGATATGTATTATTTTATGGGAAATGCTTTTAGTATATGCCTTTGAAAACCTTAAAATTGAAAAAGTCCATTTAGGTATGTTACTAATTTACCACCCTATTATATAATGTTTTATATTTTTATTTTATATATGGGTGGTGAGTTAGTAACAGGGTGATAATTTAAAATCTTTATCTGTTTACTCTAAACAGCTTTTTTATATATTTTCTTCAAAAACAAAGGTGGTGAGTTAGTAACAGGTAAAATAAACCAAAAACATTGTTTCCAATATCTCTGTATAGTTTCCTTAAAAAACGGTAAAAAAACAAGGTGGTAAGTTAGTAACAGGTGGTAAGTTAGTAACAGGCAAGGTGGTAAATTAGTAACAGGGTATAAAATATAATTAAGATATTGATTACTAATTTTTTATATTATTTTTAATAAAATAAAGGTGGTAAATTAGTAACAAGGTGGTAGGTTAGTAACAGGCAAGGTGGTAAATTAGTAACAGACTTATTTATCTACATCAGGAATTTCATACTGACGAGTATCTAAAAACTTTTGTACTTCTAATGAATCCGTTTCTACTGTTCTACCAAAAACTTCATACTGAACTTTAGTATAAGCCCATGCTTTCTCATATCGGTTCTTTTTGCTGTCATTAAACCAATCTTTGAAAGTAGTAAATTGTAATAGATCAGGATAAAGTTCATTATAGAGCTTTACCAATACTTTTAAGAGAGCTGTATCAAATGCCTCTGTAACTTCAACAGCTCTCTGTAACTTAGTTTTTTGTTCATTCATCTGAAATTTAAAAACTGGCTGATAAAAGTATCTTCCATTTTTATTCCATGATAACTCCATATTGATTTTAGCCACTTCATTGACTTTTTCTAAAGCTTTTACTAAGTATTTCTTTTTTTGTTTATTCTCTTGATTCTTAATTTCAGCTAAATCACATAATAAATCAAAATTTACAGTAGCTTTATCTTCATTTTTATAGAGGATATTATCTTTTAAATTAGCTAAAAACAAGTATAAGTTTTGTAAACCTGATTTTCTCAGATTATTGAATGCGTCTAAATTGACATTTGTAAAATAACGAGACAAATTATTCAAGAATTTATTAGATGCCTTAAACTTATAATATCTTTTCTGATTATTCTTTTCATCTAAAATCACTTGGATACTCTCTAAGATAAGTACAGAGTCCACACCATGAACTATTTTGCCCTCAAAGGTTTTTCCAGAATAGGATAGCTTTAAAGGCTCTGTACTTAGCCTATATAAAGCGTTTTCTAGTTCGCTATCCCAAATATACTCCCCAGATGCTTTAAGCTGTTCTATCTGCTCTTCTGACATTCCTCGAAGCTGTGCTGGATTAGAGTGACTTCTGAACAAATAAGCCCTGCTTTTATAATTCATTACTTTACAAAAATCATAAGGATCTATTGTACCATATTCCAAAATATGGTTTTGATAACTATAACAAATATAAAGCACTATACTTTTAAGTAAATTTTCGTCTTTATCATATACCTTAAAGTCATAGGCATTATGAGCAATATTTTTATCAAGACGAACTGAAGGAACTTTAGAAGAGTTATTTTTCATAGTTTATGGAATAGGTTCATACGATTTTTTTTCAAAATATTCTTTCAGTATTTTTTCAATAGCCTCCCCTTTATTCATTCTATCCCAATAAGCCATCCTATCTATTTGTTCTATAATATCTGTACTTAAGTAGTATGTACTATTTTTTTTCTTATTCTTTGTTATATCATTTTTAATTTCAGAACTTTTAGTTTCTGTTTTGAATGTACCTTCTCCAAAAGTTGGTAAAGTATATAAATCAGGGATTTCTTTTTTACTTTTCATAAATATCAGTGTTTATGATTTAATAACTTCTTTACATAATTCTAAATAATCATCCGCACCATTAGAATCGGGGGCATATTCAAAAATATCTTTTGCAGCCATTGGAGATTCAGAAAGGGCTATATTTTGTCGTATATAAGACTCAAAAACTTTATTACCACTATTTTTAATATTAGCAGCCACTTGTTTATGTACTGCTGTACGTGTATTTTCATTGTATTTAGTTAGCAATATTCCCATTAATTGAATGTCAGGGTTAATCATATCTTTTACATTTTGAGCAAAAGAAAAAAGTGTCTGTATTCCTTTAAATGAGAAAAATTCTGTATGAATAGGTACTATAAAATCCGTAGCAGCACAAAGAGCATTGGCTGTAAGTTTTCCTAGATTAGGTCCACAATCTATAATTACATAATCATATTTATCTTTTACTGTATTTAATGCTCTTTTTAAAAAAAGTTCACTAAGAGTTTCCTCTACTAGTTTTTTTTCTAAGGCTATCATACTGTGAGAAGATGGTAAAACATCTATCTTTCCTATTTTGTGAACAGCCTCATCAAAAGATAATTCTTTTAAAAGAACTCTTCCTACATGATTTTGTGTCTTTTCACTGATACCATAACTAATTGTAAGGTTAGCTTGAGGATCCATATCTATAGCAAGGACTTTTTTCCCCAATTTGGCGAGCCCTCCTGCTATATTTAGGCTACTTGTTGTTTTCCCAACTCCTCCTTTATTATTGGTTATTGCAATTATCTTCATAATAACTTATTAAGTTTATTAATTTTATTCAAAACTAATAATTTATTGTATTTATTCAAAATATTAATTGTATTAATTTTGAATAATAAATTAGTAGTTAATAAATTATTAGTTGTAAATACATTTAATAACTTATTAACTACTAATAATATTTATCTATACTATGTCAAGAAGTTCTAGTTATAAATTTGAATAGCATTATAACTAGTAATTTATTAGTTATGAATATATTTAATAAGTTATTAAACTATAATAAAGATATGATTTTAAATTACTAAAACTTTATTCAAGAACTATAGATATAGTATCTATTTTGTTTATGTTCTATTATGACTAATGGACTTAAATCTTTATATAATTAGTAAGTTCAAAAAACTCAACTCATCTAAATAATATAAGTGAACAGATATAATGAACTAGTTTAGTAAACTTTTATATCGAAAAAAGCAAAAATTAAAATTGGTCTAGAAAAATGGGCAATTTTTTGAACTACTTTTTTTAGTTTTTAAATAATTTTATTGTAAGCATTTCAGGTTAAATGCTTTTTTCTTTTTATCTTGATTATGAACTTGTCTAACATTTCTAATAAAAGCATCTTTTTTCTGTTAGACTATCGTCTTACAAGAAAAAATTAGGCATAATACTTTCGGTCTGGCTACCATCTGATCATGTTTGAAGATAATTTCTCACTTATAAAAATAATGTTAGACAACCTCATTGCTTTATAATAGGAATAACAAGTTTTTCACCTTGATATATAATATGGATAGTATATATTCCTTGAGGTAGTGAGGACATATCTATTTTTTGATATTCTTCTAGAGATGTTCCCTTTAATAAAGTTTTACCCAAAATGTCTTGAAGATACCATTGATAAGGAGTATTAGATTTATTCTCTATAGATACATCTCCTTGTGTGGGATTTGGAAATATCTTAAAGTTTTTATTTTTATTAATACTTAAAGCAGTAGGATTTATACCATTTCCTTTCACTCTAAAACTATTGTTTCCAGCTACTTTATTACTTTGTATAATAATATTACCCTCAAATGACTCTACATTAGTTGGAGTAAAAATAATACTAATATTTTTACTTTCATTAGGAGCTAAAGAGAATGTATTTGGTTGGGCTGTGAATGCAGGGGATGGAAACGAAAAGCCAAACACATTCATAACCTCACTTCCAATATTTTTAATAGTAAGAGTTTTAATGGATGATTGCATGAATAAGACATCTCCAAAATTCATAGTTTCATTGTTTGATATGTCTATTAAAGCTCCTCTAGGTACGACAGAGATTGTATAATCTTTATAAAACCCACAAGGTCCTTTTGTTACCCAAATCCTAAAATTACTCACCTGAATAGAATCAGGAGTTCCTGAGATAATACCTGTATTTTCATCTAATGAAAGTCCTTTAGGAAGTTCACTGGGATATGCTATTGACCACCTTATTGACCAAGTGGATGTTCCTATGAGCCCTGTTTGACTAAGAACTTGATTATAAGGCAACCATAAGTTAGCTTCTGGTAAAGATGGAGGTGTTATCATTCCAGTTGGACAGAGTACAGAAATTGTATAAGTTTTTGTTTGAAAACAAGTTGCCTGAGCTACTTTTACAGTAAAAGTATATATCCCTGTCATATTACAAACACCACTTATGACCCCTGTTGAGGAATCTAAAGAAAATCCAATAGGAATAATACCTCCTATAACAGACCATACAACATTATTTCCAATTAAACCTGTTTGACTGAGAGTTTGATTATATGAAGTATTATGAATTGCATTAGGTAAATTGTCAGGTGTTATAGTGATGGAAGCTGGACAAATTCCAAAAGTATAGGTCTGTTTTGTGCTACATCCATTTGCTTGCAAAGCTTTTATAGTATAAATTGTAGAAGGGGTAGGCTGGGTAGGAGTGCCTGTCACCGTCCCTGAAACCACATCAAAATTTAAACCTTGTGGTAAGCTTGGTGATATACTATAACTGATAGGTTGTGTGTTGCCTGTGATGCTTACATCTAAAGTATAAGGCGTTCCAACTATTCCATCAACAGATATCACATTATTAAAATACATTGTATTGATGCATTCAGATGCTAACTGTAGTTCTCCATACATAGGATTTGCTCCATTCTCTCCATTAAAATTTGCTTTTTTTGTATAAATATTGGTAACTGGATCCCACTCAAAGATTGAACCAAAACCATTTTCTGAATTATACATTGTTATTCCATAAAACTTGCCATCTAAAAATTTTAGTTTTCCAGTGGGACACCATCCTTCATCGTTAAAATCTATTTTCTTAGTATAAATATTAGTAACTGGATCCCATTCAAAAAGGACTCCATTATCATAAAGCCCCCCTCTACAAGTTGTACCATAGAATTTATTTCTCACCAATGTTAGAGTAGAATTGGAGCTTTCGCCATTTGTACCAATAAAGTCTATTTTCTTAGTATAAATATTAGTAACTGGATCCCACTCAAATATAACTCCACCAAGAATACCAGTCCCTCCAACTCCTCCTAAATATGTAGTACCATAAAATTTACCACTAAAAAGTGATAAGCTACCATGAGGAAAACCTCCACTAGAATTACTAAAATCTACTTTCTTTGTATAAATATTGGTAACAGGATCCCACTCAAATATAACTCCATATAAGTTAATTCCTCCTCCTGTTGTCATTCCGTAAAACTTTCCATTATGTAAAATTAAACCTCCTATGGGTCCTCTACCATTTGTACCATTAAAATTTATTTTTTTTGTATAAATATTGGTAACAGGATCCCACTCAAATATAACTCCATAACCAAAATCACCACCTTGCTCTGTCATACCATAAAATTTACCATTTAAGGATGTTAGAGAACTCAAAGGGGAATATCCATTAGTGCTATCTAAATTTACTTTTTGGCTATAAATGTTTGTACTGGGATCCCATTCAAATAAAACTCCTTGATTATTTGTTCCACCTATACGAGTTGTACCATAAAATTTACCTGCAAAATAAGTTAATGAACTATGTGGGTTTTCCCCATTTGTAGAATTGAATTCTATTTTTTTTATAGGTTGATTACTAGTGGTATTCCATTCAAAAATTGTTCCTGAATTATTTACCCCCCCACTTTTTGTCATCCCATAAAACTTTCCATTGTATGTTAAAAGTCCTCCCAAGGGGTTCATTCCACTAGTAATAAAATTAAAAGTAGCTTTTACTGTATGAGTACTTGTAACAGGATCCCATTCAAAAATTGTCCCAGGACTATAAACTCCTCCAGATGCTGTTGTGCCATATATTTTATTATTAAAACTTATTAAACTTCCTGAAGGATGTTCTCCTAAAACGCCTGCAAAATTCACTTTTTTTGTATAAATATTGGTAACAGGATCCCACTCAAATAAAGCCCCTTGTTGCGATCCTCCATATTGTGTTGTACCATAAAATTTTCCTCCCCATTCTATCAAACTGCTTGTTGGTAGCATCCCTGTAATGTATTCACTAAAACTTATTTTTCCTACACATACATTGGTCACAGGATTCCATTCAAAAATAGCACCTTCATTATCTGTACCACCATAAGTAGTCATGCCATAAAATTTCCCAGCAAAATAAGTTAGTTTATTATTATTGGGTCTACCACCATTACTCATATTAAAATTTACCCTTTTTGTATAAATATTAGTAACTGGATCCCACTCAAATATAACCCCCACATCACTTGTTCCTCCTCTACTTGTCATACAATAGAGTTTATTATTAAATAATATAAAACTACTCAAAGGTTCATAGCCTGAGTTGTAATCAAAGTCCATTTTTTTTATATAGATATTGGTAACTGGATCCCACTCAAATATAACCCCCATATCATTAGCTCCCCCTTTGCTAGTAGTGCCATAGAACTTGTTATTGAATAGAATTAAGTCTCCATATGGATTTTTTCCATTTAATCCATTAAAATCTATTTTTTTTGTATAAGCATTGGTTACAGGATCCCATTCAAAAATAACTCCTAAGTTACTTTTACCTCCATTATGTGTCATTCCATAAATTTTACCTTGATACTCTACCAGCTCAGTATAATATGGATTTGCTCCAAAAGCCTGCTTTTTAAAAGAAGGCACAGAAGTTATTTCACTTGTATTATTATCATATTTGAATATAGTACCTACTCCATCCGCTCCTCCTTTTGTTGTGATTCCATAGAAAACTTGAGCAAAGGATTTTAATGAGAAAAAGAATATTAAAATGATTACATTTCTTAGTAAGGGGAAAAGAATGGTTTTCATAAGATTTTATTTATAGTCAATTATTTGTTATTCAATATAATTACAAGTGATTTAAAAATTCCTAAATTTTCTTTTTTCATAATATAGTTAAAGCATAATATTTTTATACTATAAAAAGCTTATTTGTGATTTTTTTGCAAAATCTCAAATTGAGTTGATAAACTAGAACTTATTTTTTTATCATAAACAGTCTATTGCTTTAATAATTTTTTGAAAACTTTTCCTTCAATGGTCTCTACTTCTAAGATGTAAACACCAGTGCCAAATTTTTCCAAAGAAATATCCATTGTGTTTGTTTGTACTTCATTAATAAATAATCGTCTGCCTTGTATATCATAAACACTTACAAAAGCATTAATAGTATTAATATTACCAAAGTCTATATGAAAATTTCCAGTAGATGGATTGGGGAAAACTTTAATAAGAGTTGCTAAATTATTATCAAAGGATAATATTGGATTATTGTTTATGATGTCAATAGTATAACTCTGAGTTTTTGAACAATTGCCATTTGTAACTTGGATAGTAAAACTTGACGAACCTACTATAGTAGGTGTACCACTAATAACACCTGATGAAGTATTAAGGCTTAAACCATTGGGTAAATTACCAGAAATAATAGACCATGTAATAGTTCCAACAGATAAACCTGTTTGGGTAAGTGTTTGTGAATAAAAAGATTCTAAATCTCCATTTATGAGAGAAGAAGGTAAGATATTTATGCTAGGGCAACTAATCACTATACTATAAGCTCTTGAAGCAAAACAACTTCCACTACTAGCTTGAATGGTAAAATTAAATATTCCAATTGATGTAGGAATACCATTTATTTCACCTGTGGATGTATTTAAAGAGAGTCCATTGGGTAAATTACCAGAAATAATAGACCATGTAATAGTTCCAGCAGATAAACCTGTTTGGGTAATAACTTGATTATAATTATTCCCTTCCACTCCATTGGAAAGAGTAGTTGGGGTTAGAGAAGCTGATGGACATACCACAGCAAAAGTATAATTTTGAGAGACAGTACATGAGCCAGAATTATAATTCTGATTAGCTGTAACAGTATAAGTTGTAGAAGTATTTGGACTCATAGGTATTCCACTTATTTGTCCATTAAAAGGATTCAAAGTTAAACCAGCAGGTAAGGCAGGGCTGATGGAGTAAATAACACTATTTGTATTTCCTGAAACGCCTGCATTAAGGTTGTAAAATGTACCTAAAATAGCATTAGAAGCATTTGTATTGTTAAAAACAAGTGGAGGACAATTAATGACTAAGTTATAAACTTTAGTCTGTTTGCAACCTCTTCCATCTATTACTTGGACAGTAATATCAGCTGTTTCTACGTGTATGGGAGTACCACTTATTTGTCCAGTAGAAGTATTTAGAGAAAGCCCAGTAGGTAAAAACCCATTGATGATAGACCAAGAAGTTATCCCTGATAAACCTGTTTGAGTGATAGTTTGATTATAAGAGGCTCCTATTACTCCGTTAGATAAATTATTAGGAGTAATAGTTATTGAGGGGCAAATGGATATTGTATAATTTTTGATAGCAGAACAACTAGCATTCTTAACTTTTACTTGAAAGTTAAAAACACCTGTTTCTGTAGGAGTACCACTTATTTGTCCAGTAATAGAGTTAAGAGTTAATCCATTGGGTAAGTTGCCATTACTAATAGACCAAGAAACACTACCTGGAAGCCCAGTTTGGGTAATATTTTGATTATATGCAACAAAAGGCTGGCTATCTGGTAATAAAGCAGGGCTAATTACAGATTCTGGACAGCTAATAAGCTTTGCTATCCGATTTCTAGCAATATCATTATAGTAATTAAAAATTCCCACAACCCATATTTTTTCATTTGAATCTTTAAATATGCTATAAATAGGACTATTGAAGCCTTCTCCAGAATCAATAGCTCCATCAACATCTCCAACACTATTAAAACGAAGAATATATGGATGATTATGATTATTATATTTTGTAAAATGACCCACTACTAATATTTTTCCATTAGATTCCACTACGGCATCCTTTATGGAACCATTTAAATTCTCATTAAATCCTGTTATTTTTTTAAAGGTATTGTCTAAACTTCCATTACTATTTAATCGAATGATAATTGATTGATTTATTAATACTATTTTTCCATCTGGCTGAATATATATCTTTTTAGCATACCCAGCACAATCACAATTTAAAAAGGTATTATCTAAACTTCCATCAGAATTTAAACGGTATAATCTAAAACCATCTCCTCCCAAGATTATTTTTCCATCTGGTTGTATAGCTATGTGATAGATTGCAAAGGAGGGAGAAGGAGGATTAAAGGTATTATCTTTTGAACCGTCTGGATTTAATCGAATAATAAAAGGATTATAATTACCTTGGAAATTAAGAAAAGACCCACCCACCAATATTTTTCCGTCAGGCTGGACTTTTATGTAATGGACATCATTACTAAAAGCAGTGCCTGGATTAAAGGTGTTGTCTAAACTTCCATCTGAATTGACTCGAAGTATTCTATTATGACCATTATTTCCATTAAATCTTGTGAATGTTCCACCTATTAATATTTTCCCATCTAATTGTACAGCAACAGTGGTGATTCCACCATTATTTGTTCCTCCACTAATATTAAATGTGTTGTCAACTGTTCCATCCATATTTAAACGAGTGATATAACTACAAGGAACATCATCATATGATGAAAAAATACCCGCAACTAATATTTTATTATTATCTTGAGGAATTATAATTGATGGAGATCCTGAATGATGAATTCCTGTGTTAGTTTTAAAAGAATTATCTATAGTTCCATCCAGATTCAATCTAGCAAAAGCATTGATAGGTCTTATATTATTAATTTGACTCATACTTCCACCTATTAATATTTTTCCATCTGATTGAATAGAAATAGTATGTACACCACCAGCAAGATTATAAGACACAAAGAAAGATGTGTCTAAACTTCCATTAATATTTAATCTAGCCACTTGACAAACAGATGAATAATTGGTGTAATTACCACCAACTAGAATTTTTCCATCTGATTGCATTGCTAGACTCAGAACAGTACTACCAATTATCCCATTTGTATTAAAAGAATAATCTACACTGCCATCCATATTTAATCTAGCGATATTACTGAAGGTTATTCCGCCAATTTCTTGGCTGAATGAACCTGCTATCAATATTTTATTATTATTATCTACTAAAAGTGTATGAATAGTAACTGCAGTTGAGGGACTATCAAAAGCAGATTGAAAAGTATTATCTAAACTTCCATCACTATTCAATCTTATTACATTATAATGTCCATTAACCTCAAATCTACCTCCCAATAATATTTTTCCATCAGTTTGTACATATACCTTACGATAAGAAACACTATAAATATTTGGTAAATTAGATTGGAAAGAGTTGTCTAAGCTCCCATCAGGATTCAAACAGTAGATATTCATGCCTAAACTATAAACTGCAATGACCTTGCCATCAGATCTCAAGGCTATACTACTCACATAGATTAAATCCGAAAAATTATTAAGCAAACTTGGAGGATTAAAAGAAGTATCCAAACTCCCATCTGAGTTTAATCGAACCACCATTTTACATGGTACATTATTATATTCTCTCAATCCACCTGCAACCAATATTTTTCCATCTGGTTGTAATACAATAGATGTTACCAAATTGCCTGAACTCGAATATCTAAGCATTCCAAAACCATTCCCTATTTGGAAAGATGGATCAATGCTCCCATCCACATTAAGCCGTAGTATTCCTTTTGCAAAATCTCCACCTATAATAACTTTCCCATCAGGTTGTATAACAGACGTTGTAACAGGAACAGATTCTGCAAAAAGATGCATGAGTTGCAAACTATTATCCTCTGTATGAAATGTTTCATCATTTTTAAATGATTGAGCTATTCCATCAAAGTAATAAAAAAAAATAAGTAAAATGCAAAATATAAAACGCATGTGCTTCAATTTTAAATACCTACAAATTTAATTCTCTTCAAGAATATGTACAACTGTTATTATAAATTAATTCGTTAAAGTTTTTTGATAAAGTTTACAAAAACGTGGATTTGCTTTACCCTTCTGAAAATATTCAGAATTTTATTATTTAAACAGGTTTTTTGTGTAAATAAATTAAGTTAAATATTCTAAGTTAAGTTTCTATATCTGTTTTTTGGGTTTATTTACCAAATAACTCAAATCTCCGTTTTCTTCCTTTTACTATGAGATCCTCAATTTTTATCATTCTGCCGCAACGCCTCTTTCTCTACTTTTTGTTTGCAGTTCCAGAAATTGAGGGAGTAAGTAGGTGTTTCTCAACATTTAGGGAAATTTTTGAGTAGAGACTTGTAAGAAATTTCTTTCAAATCTCTTCATGAAAATATTGATACTGCTACTTTTTCAGGAAAACTCATTTTTCATATTTTTGAAGCACTTGCTGAGTTTGAAAGAAACTTAATTGTGGATAGAACCAAAGCGGGTTTAGAAACTGCCAGAGCAAGAGGTATCAAAGGAGGAAGAAAGCATAAATTAAACCTCAATCAACAAAAAACACTTCAAGCTATGTATCACTCCAAAAATCATACCCTCAAAGAAATTTGTCAAACATTCAATATCTCCAAACCCACACTTTATAAATATCTTGAAATCAGAAAAACTCCTATTTAAAACTAAACTGTCATCTTTCTCCTTTTATAATTAGAACCACTATTTTTATCTTGATAAAGTCTTAAACTTTTTAGATGGATGGATTTGTTTAAATACCTTGAGTCTGTTTATAAAATAAGTGAAGAAGCTCATAAAGCTTTAAGTCTATTTATATCAGAAAAAACCTATGGAAAAAATGAAATCATTCAACCAATAGGAAGCAGATGTAGAACAGTTTATTTTGTAAAGGATGGCTGTGCTCGAATTTTTTATTTGAAAGAGGGTAACGATATCACAGAACATTTCGCTTTTCAAAATGAGATAATTATCCGTGCTGAGAGCCTTTTTACAGGAAAACCCACTGCAAAAGGGATACAAACCATTGAAAAAACAACCATGATGGGTATTGATTCTGATTCACTTTTCAAACTTTACGATCAACACCATGATATAGAACGATTATGTCGTTTACTTTTTGAAAAAGAGTATGTAAATACAGTTAAAAGAATTGAAAGTTTACAATTTAAGTCTGCCAAAGAAAGATATGTTGAACTTCTGGAAACAACTGATTATGAAAGAAAAATACCCTTGAAATTGAAGAAGTAAAACAAGCTATTCAAGCAAATAAAAAAATTCAAATCATTGATGTAAGAAGCAAAGAAGAATATGAAAAAGCACATATTCCAAATGCTTTGAATATTTCCCTTCAGGACCTGGAAAACAATATTTCACACTTTGATAAGAATTTTCAATTTGTAATAACTTGTGGGAAAGGTGGTGGACGTTCAACTGATGGAGCAAGAATTTTGAAAAAATTAGGTCTGGATGCTATTTGGCTTTGTGGTGGGACAAATAAATGGCTAAACATAGAATAAACAATACCTTAGTTCTGAATGAAATATTTCCTGAAATATTCTTTTGTCTTTGAATGCTGAAATTTCTTTCAGAAAGGTTCGCTAATCTATAAACAAGATGAGCTCATAAGGGATCACAACCCCTCTAATAAAATGACGATTTACTAAATTTATTTAAAAAAGAAATATTTATTTATTCATAATACACTCATTTACAAATAGTTTTAGAGTAAATCGTCACTTTTCGCAGTTTTGCAGGAAGAACCTCTAGTTTGGCAATATTGGAACGTTCATTGTTCCACTCTACAACTTTCATCTTTCAAAAATAAGAGTTTTTTGTCTACTAACTCTTTCTCCCATCTAAGTTACCACTTCTATCTTGAAATGTATAATGTATGATGAAGATTATTAAAACCATTACAATTAATCCTATAGATAACAAAATACCTGAGTAGGTAAATATAATAAACCAAGGACTCAGGTTTTCCATCATCTTACTAAATGATATAGGATTAAGGCTGTTCACTTGCCAAATACCTTTAAATATACCTGCTACATTTAAAGAAAGCCAGAATATCCCTAAATTAATTTGAATAAACCAAAATGTAATATTGATGATTTTTTTATAATTTTGAAGCCAATTTGGATGTGTTAAAAATTCTATACAAGCAGCTAATAATATCATTGTATTGATTCCTATTGTTGTACCCATTGCATGAGCAACAGTTATATGTGTACCATGTGTGTATAAATTCAAAATTGGTATAGACATTAAAATAGCTTGACCCATATTTATAAAAATCCAAAATTCAGAGGCTATTAGAAATTTATAAGAGATTATATGATGATATTTTCTTATTTGTTTTAATGTAGTTTTCCAAGAATTAATAATTCTTATAAAAAATATCCATTCTGTCATACTTACTGTATAACCAATATATTTAATATAGGATTCTGTTGGTATAGGATAGATATGATGTCCCCAATTGAACATTAAGTTAAACAACCCTAAAAAATACATTATAAAAACAATAGGTTTGTAAGCAAATTTTCTGTCACCACTAATTTTTCCCATTAAAAAGAACGATGTTCCATAAATTAGCTGGTTCCATGCTCCTACCAAAGAACCATTTGCTTTCCACTGAATAGTTATATCAGTAGCTAAATGTTCTCGAAAATAGGGAAATAGCCATAAATAGTTTTCCAAAAAGGTAAAAAGAAAAAAGACAATGCCAGTAAACCACATCCATATGTAAACAGGTTTATTCAATAGGCTTCTAACTTTTTGAATAAAATTAAGTAAAAATAAAACCCAAGCAAGGAATAGAGGAATAGACCATATAGGGTTGAATTCCCAATACTCCCTTCCTCCTAAATCTTTCTGACTATAAGCATATAAAATGCCTAATATTCCTATTATCCATAAAAATAGATGAATAAAACCTCTTTTTTTATTTATACTACTTAGTATACAGGATTCTAGTCCACAGTAAACAGCACCCACAGCTACTGAGATTATCCAAAAAACAGCTGTACTTACATGTATAGGGCGTAAAATCATCAAACCTCCCAAGTCTTTCAAAAAATTGGGGAATAAATAGATATGTGCTGATAAGATACCTGCTAATAAGGCTATCAATAGCATCCAAAAACCAAATATAATGAAATATTGACCTATTTTATGTGAATGATTATCTGTGTTCATATTGCGTCATACCATTAGATAATATTTTAAAATTCCTGATTTTATAGCTACCTGACTTATCCAAACTTTTAAAAAAAGCTATCAATTGATTTGCTTCAAGACTATCCATTTTAAAAGCAGGCATTTGATTTGTTCCAACTTGAGTAATAGCTCTAATTACATTTTCTCCTTTCTCCAAATATACATTTGTAAGATCGGGACCTAAATACCCTCCCAAGCCATAAATTTGATGGCAAGATTGGCAATTATATTTTTGCCAAATTAATTGTCCTTTCAAAGCTAATGTATCCTGTAACTTTACTTTTTCAACTTTTGAAGGAAGATTATAAATATTTATTGTATAAAGCAAAAACAAAGTACAGAGTATTCCAAAAATATAATTATTCATCGTTTGATAAATTTTTAGCCAAAATGAGTGGAGCGATTGTTAGTAAATTTCGTACTTCAATCGAAAAACTATCATAATAATCAATGTAAGAGATTTTTTCAGAGTATTTTTTAATAAAATATTTAATTGAATCTGTTTGAATAGAATTATTAGTATGATAGTATAAACTCATCATATTTTGTAATTCCATTTTAGTATCTTTTAAATCGCTTCGACTTACTATTATTTTTTTATCATGTGATTTTTTTATATGTTTATTTGTAGAAAGAGAAATGCTACTAACATTATCAATAATTTTATTAGAAGCTTCATAAGCAAAAACTAAAGCCTCTAATAAAGAATTTGATGCCAAACGATTTGCTCCATGTAAGCCTGTATCAGCACATTCACCTATTGCATATAAATTAGTGATATTGGTTTGAGCATATTCATCTACACTTATGCCTCCACATTGATAATGAGCCGCAGGTAAGACGGGAATAAGGTTTTTATTACTTTGTAATCCAAGTTGTATAAGTTTTTCTTGAATAGTTGGAAATTTTTTTGCAAAGTCAGAAGATGATATATGCCTCACATCTAAAAAAATATATTTTTCTCCACTATTTTGAAGCTCTTTGAAAATAGCATCACAAACTACATCACGAGGTGCTAACTCACCTTTTTCACTATATAGGAAAGTAAAACGTTCCTGTTTGTGATTAAGTAAATATGCTCCATATCCTCTTACTGCTTCTGAAATTAAAAAGGCTTGAGTTTGAAACTTTGTTTCTTCATAAAGGACAGTGGGATGAAACTGAAAATAATGCATATTAGAAATTCTAACATTTGCCCTATGAGCCATAGCAACCCCATCTCCAGTAGCTTCTGATGGATTACTTGTAAAGCTAAATACCTGACCACTGCCTCCAGTAGCTAATACAGTAATAAAAGCAAAAAAGTAATCTATATGCTTTTCATTTTTATTCAGAGCACAAACTCCTATACATCGTTGTTCATCAATTAATAAGTCTATTGCTTGAAAATGAGTAAAAAAGAAGACATTCTGATGTTTTTGTGTTGCAAGTAGTAATTTTTGCTGAATTTCCCAGCCCGTTAAATCTTTATGATGTAAAATTCTATTTTGAGAATGCCCACCTTCTCTACCTAAATTCCATTGACCATTTACATTTTTATCAAAAACAACTCCCCACTTTTCTAAGTCTTGAATTCGAGCAGGAGCTGTTGTTACAACTTTTTCTACAATATCCCTTTTACAAAGATATCTTCCAGCTTCTAAGGTGTCTTGAATATGCTGATCAAAAGAATCTTGATAAAAATTACTCACAACAGCTATTCCTCCTTGTGCAAATCGAGTATTTGTTTGGTATAGAGTATTCTTACTAAGAACGTAAATCTTTAAATCTGGACGTTTTTCTGCTATTTGTAATGCTAAACTTAAACCTGCAATACCTGTTCCAAGAATAAGAATATCACTTTGATAATCCATATGTTCAAAAATTAAGCATTTTCTGCAAAGGCAACAGAGCCTCTTTCCGTAAACTTTCCTCTATAATAATTTCAGGATTTTCATCTCTCAAACAGATATAAAGTTTTTCTAAAGTATTTTTTTTCATATATGTACATTCACTACAAGCACAAGTATTATCTACTTGTATGGGTGCAGGAATAAATATTTTTTCGGGTGCATGATTTCGCATTCTATGTAAAATACCTGCTTCTGTTGCTACAATAAATTTTTTAGCTGTGTCTGTAATTACAAAAGTAAGTAAGGCAGAAGTAGAGCCTATAAAATCCGCTATAGTAAGGACATGTTCTTCAGATTCAGGATGAGCTATTATTTTGGCATCAGGATGTTTTTTCTTTAAAATATTAATCTTTTCAATAGAGAAGTCTTGATGAACTATACAAGTACCCTCCCAAAGTATCATATTTTTTTTATTGGTCTGACTTTTTAAGTACCTTCCCAGATTTTTGTCTGGAACAAAAATCACCCCTTGTTCTTTGGGAATACTTTTTAAAATTTTTAGTGCATTGGAAGATGTACAAATAATATCACTAATAGCTTTTATCTCAGCACTACAATTGATATAAGCCATAACAAGATAATCAGGGTATAGTTTTTTAAGTGTTAAAAGGTCTTGGCTTTTGCAAGAGTCTGCTAATGAACACCCTGCTTCTATGTCAGGTAATAATACTTTTTTAGAAGGGTTCAGAATTTTAGCAGTTTCTGCCATAAAGTGTACACCTGCAAAAACAATAATTTCAGCGGAATTTTGATTTGCCTTTCGGGAGAGTTCAAGACTGTCTCCTACAAAATCTGCTATATTTTGAACCTCATAATTTTGATAATAATGAGCTAATAATACAGCATTTTTTGCTTTTTTTAGTTCCATAATGTGACGTATCATCACATCTCGACTAATATCTAATAAATTATCTATCAGCATAAAGGTATAAGTATTTATCATAAATATTACAACTGACAAAAACTACTATCACAGAATTTTTCAGCTACAGTGTCCTCCGAAATTTCTAAGAAATCTGTTTTTCTAATAGCTTTCATCATTTCCTCATATTTCTCTTTGCTTATAGCTTGATAGGGCATCTGTGGATAAGCTCCTTGCTCTATCCTTGGTAGAAAGCTAATAGATTTAAGATCATACTTAAAATAATCTAATATAATACATATCTGATTTGCTTCTTCTGGTTTGAATGTAATGGTACAAGAAACTTGATTATCTGCCCAGTATTTTTGTAAAAATATAGCCAGACAAGTTTGTTCCCAAATACTTACATTTTGTAAGTTTTTACTTTTTGTGTGAATAGGAAAGGAAACTACCATAGATGACAAATCCATAATATCACTTTCAATCTCAAAACCTGCTTCTATTATGTAGGGTAATATTTTGGAATTTTTAGCAATACGTATTCTTCTTATATAATACTCATATTCAGGAAAATGACAACCAGGATTAACACCTGCTAATAAACTAACAGTTCCTGAAGGCTTTATACTAGTAGTTTTAATACTTCTAGGGACACATAACCAAGAAGAGTAGATTTCATCCCACTTTTGAATTTCAGCATATCCTTGCTCTAACCATACTTTGAGTGTATGTAAAGAATGATTTTCCATAAAATTAGTAATACCAGAAACTGATGTTCCAATTCTTCTATTTCTTTTTTGTACTCTATTTGTTTCTTGCCAAGTAGTAGTAACTAAAGTAGCAGTCTTACCAATCATATAAGCAAATTTAAGTGTTCGTAAGTAATCCTCCATTGATTCAGCCAAAGAAGGAAAAGTCTCAACTAAACAACATAATTCATAACTTTCTAGTGTTTGTTCACCACAAGGATTAGTACCCTTTGCTTTTATGTCTTTAAAGTCTTCATCATCACACATTCTTGAAAAAGCCTTTATATTATCCATAAAGATATACCCAGGCTCACCATTAATAGCAGTTTGCATAGAAACATCTTTAAAATTTGTTAAATTATTTACTAATACACTATTATTAGATGTCCACCCCCAAGATGCTCTATAAGCTTGACTTCCCTCATATGTCATTGTTTCAGAGTTCCATGTATAATCTTTAAGCTTACGATATTCTTCATTATCTACATCTCCTAAAGCAATTTGAGCTGTTCGGCGAACATTTCCAGCTACAACACATTGCCCTATTAAATTCATTATATCAACAATAGTAGTAGCGGAAATAAGTTGTTGGTCAAGCGGATTCAAAAGATTTCTAACTTGTTGATGCATCTTTTTAAGAGGATCCGCTCCCGAAGAAATTCCTCCAAACCCCTTAATTGGTAAACCTGCGGGTCTAATAGCATCATAATTAAAATCAATACTAGAAGAGGCTCTTCCTGAAAAGTGTGTTTCAAAATAACTTTGTAACAGTAGTCGTAAACTTTCTACCCAACCTTCTCTAGAATCAGGTATCTCAAATATTTGTTTAACTTCAAAAGGTTTATGAATTTTAATACTATTTTCTCCTGATATGTCAAATCCCACACCTACACCTACCATACTCATATCCATCATAAAAAGAAAAGGTTTCATTGATTCTTCAAGGGATTTTCCTAAATCATCTGTTGAAACAAAAGCACAATTAAAAAGAGCTTGTCCTATTTTTTTTTTATGAATAAGAGCTGTTCCTAAAGTCCACAACATACGCCCTGGAGGCAAAAACTTCATTTTAAACATTCTATCATACATTTCTTGTGCAGAATGTTGAGCTTTATGGTCATTCCACCCTAGTTCATTATCTAATATATGTTCTTTTTGAAGACTGTAACAACCTTCAACAACTCTTTTAACTGTTTCATACCATTGTTCATTTTTGCCATCTTCTTTTAATCTGGAATAAGTACGATAATAAGTAAGCATTCCCAATCCATTAAAACCAAAGGGAGGAGTAATATTTTTATAAGCATTCACAAACTGCTCATCTAATTGAAAAGAAAGTTTCATAAAATTGAAAGATTTAGATATTTTGAAAACATTTTTGTTTGGAAAGCTCTACTGTGAAATCTTTGAGATGTTCTAATTCCACGTGTTCCATCAAAACAATTTTGTACCATTGATTATTTTCATTGTGTTTTTGGGGTACTAGATTATACTTCTTTGCTATTTTGGGACTGATATATTCTGCCTGTATAGTCACAATATTCATTTTAGGTTCACGAAAATAATGAATTCCCAATAAGTCTAATTGCTTACACAACCAATTGGTTCTCATTTTGAGAACGCTTACTTTTTCAAACCATTTATGAGGTCCGTAAGTAGTAAGTATTGTCCAAACTGCTACAGCATTTGCTCCCGAACGACTACCACATAGCGTAAAATCAAAACCTTCTATATATTCAGCATCTTTTGTCATCACATTTTCCATCAAACCTTTTCTACAAATAAAAATACCCGTACCATAAGGGGCTTGTAACATTTTGTGTGCATCAATAGTCAAAGAACTAATTTTGTCATTTTCGAAGTTAATTGTATTCTCTTCTTCACTAAAAGGGTATACAAAACCTCCATAAGCTCCGTCTATGTGTAATTGGTAAGATAAATGATATTCCTCTAGGAAATCTGTGTAAATATTAGGGTTATCTACTGAACCAAACATTGTTGTTCCCATGTTAGCTACCACAATAAAAAACTTTTTCCCCTTAGCTAAAGATGCTAAAACTATATTCTTAAGCTGATTTTCATCTATTTTTCTAGAAAATTTATCAATAGGAATTTTCAAATAATCTAGCATTAATAGGTTTGCAGCTTTAGGAATAGAATAATGAGTATCCTCTGAAGCAATAATTCCTATTTCTTCTAATTTTGCTTGTTCTTGCTTCATAAAAAAATTTCTATACATCCAAATTGCCTGAATATTTGCTTCTGTACCTCCTGGTGAAATATATCCATCAAAATTATTTTCTTTAGCCTTGAATAAATCAATAGCTATCATCTTTAAAACCTCCCGTTCTATTTCTTGTGTACCATTAAATGCTGTTTCTGAAGAGCCTATTGTATGACAACCAATATGATTTGGATTAGCTATAAAACTTTGCAAAACAGGCATTTCTTTAAGAAATAAAGATTCATTTGTAAAAACTTTTTCATCTAATCTAGAGGCAGGATACCCTAAAGAAGCATCTTGATTAAAATCTATGTTTTCTTTTAGAGCTTTTTGAATTCGTTTAAGTCTTTCATTAGCACTCAACTTTTTCCAGTATTTCATTTTGATAAGCATAATCTCTTTACATTTATAGTGAGTAAAAAATAGTTTACAGCTTTCTTATTAATCAATATAAAGCAATTCAAACATTTCTTTAGCCATTGGAAATAAAATATTGTTCTCAATATGAATGTGAATATGTAGATCTTGTTCAAATTCTTTAAGCATTAAAAAGACTGTTTGATAAGTTTGACAAGCATCAGCAGGTAAAGTATAATTGTTACTAATTTTAGAAATCAATCCCATACGAGTACCTTCTGCCTCATGTTCCATTTCCATCATTTTAATTGGATTTTCAATGTTTACAAAATGAGGAGGAGTTAGGTATTTTCCACTTTCCTTTAACTTCTGCATAGTAACTATGTATGGAAATAAAAATCGTTCCTCCTTCTGTATGTGTAGTTGTAAGGAATCATTACATTGTTCAAAAAGCATTCTTATATCTAACAATTCAGGATGGTTTTTACCATGTACTTTAGCTATTTTCTCCAAATAAGTATTTAATATAGGTATTGTATCTAAAACATAACGATGATGTATAGAAACTATATGTTCAATTAAAGACTTAGCATCCATTGCTTGATAATTGGGTGTTATATCACTTTTCTTTGAACTCTCTAAGTCTCTTAATAAGATTTCAACACTAATACCTTTGTTAGCACATACCTCAGCAATAGATATGCCTCCTTTACAACAAAAATCTATACCATATTTGGTAAATACTTGAGCAGTATGGAAGTTGCTGGCAACTACTTCTCCTATTGTATTCTCAGCTAAATGAATCATAATTGTATAATTTAAGATTAAAAGATCTTTTTATCTTTTTTTAATTTAAAAAAATTAAATTTTTAGAACGCTTTGTTCTAAGATCATTATTTTCTCTATTTCATCTATAGTTGTTTTGTTAAGAATGTCAATAAGATTGTCTTTAATAGGTTTGAATTTGTAATGGACAGGGCAAGGATTGATGGAAGAGCACTCATGTAAACCCAATACACAGTTTTTAATTATAAAATCACCATCTATAATTTTTACAATTTTTGCGATAGAAATATCTTTTGCTTCTATCATTAAATCAAATCCTCCTCCTGGACCTTTCAAAGATCGTAAAATGCCTTCTCTAACTAACTGTTGTAATATTTTGCCAGTAAAAGCTTCTGGAGAATCAATTGCTTGGCATATATCTTTCAATCCTACTTTTTGACCTAAATTTTTTACACTAGCAAGGTAAATAACAGATTTGAGGGCATATTCACAAGCCTTTGAAAACATAATTAATT
>Ga0209278_1000472_pt1 | contig 31380 bp, 34 predicted proteins | sample JI81BgreenDNA_FD_187504 | JGI IMG/M metagenome (GOLD analysis project Ga0209278, IMG submission 187504) | Wastewater effluent complex algal communities from Wisconsin, to seasonally profile nutrient transformation and Carbon sequestration -... | ecosystem: Engineered > WWTP > Effluent > Algae...
CGCGAATAAAGCGGATTTTCAAACGCGGATTAAAAGAAAAATCAGCGGTGCGAAGCATCAGCGTCATCAGCGTTCCAAAAAACAATGTCCAAGAAAAAATAGCACGCAAATAAAGCGGATTTTCAAACGCGGATAAAAGAAAAATAAACGGTGCGAAGCATCTGTGTCATCAGCGTTCCAAAAAACAATGTCCAAGAAAAAATGACACGCGGATAAAGCGGATTTTCAAACGCGGATTAAAAGAAAAATCAGCGGTGCGAAGCATCAGCGTCATCAGCGTTCCAAAAAACAATGTCCAAGAAAAAATAGCACGCGGATAAAGCGGATTTTCAAACGCGTATTAAAAATTTATTTTAACGAATAATCTAATTAGCAGAAAATCAAAAAATCCGTGTTGCGAAGCATCTGTGTCATCAGCGTTCCAAAAAACAATATCCAAGAAAAAATGGCACGCGGATAAAGCGGATTTTCAAACGCGTATTAAAAATTTATTTTAACGAATAATCTAATTAGCAGAAAATCAAAAAATCCGTGTTGCGGAGCATCCGTGTCATCAGCGTTCCAAAAGACAATGTTCAATAAAAAATAGCATGCGGATAAAGCGGATTTTCAAACGCGGATTAAAAAATTTATTTTAACGATTAATCTTATCAGCAGAAAATAAAAAAATCCGTGTGATCAATGAAAGTTTTTTTGCTCACAGAAAGCACAGAACACACAGAAATTTTTATAAATGTTTTTCTTCTGTAAAATCCGTGTAATCCCTGAAAGGTTCTTTTGCTCACAGAAAGCACAGAACACACAGAAATTTTTCATAAACGTTTTTCTTCTGTGAAATCCGTGTAATCTGTGAGAGATTTTCTTCTTTAAAACCAGTATAATCTGTAAAAGATAATTTAAAACAAATCTATCTTAATCTTTCTATGATGTATTTTACTGATCTTTCAAATGCATCTTTCGCATTTTTTTCATCAAATTTTGGATTGCTTGGGTTAGCAAAAGCATGATCCGCTTCGTACTCCTTAATTTCTACTTTTTTACCTGCTTTCACCATATTGGCTTTGAAAGCATTGTAAACACCCGGATTAATCCATTGATCTTTACTAGCAAAAATGCCCAATACATCTGAATTTAAAGTTTTTAATTTTTCAATATCGTTTTCTGGCATACCATAATAAATCACACAAGCTTTTGTTTGATTGCTTCCAGCCAAAGCCATTTGTAAAGACCAACCACCACCAAAACACCAACCTACAGTAGCTATTTGTGCATCTTTTCCGACATAATCCATAGCCGCGGCCAAAATATTTCTAATTCTTTTTTCATCAGCTGCTCCCATATATTTTCCAGCAGTTTCGGCATCTGTAGCAATTTTTCCATCATACAAATCCAAGGCAATTACATTCACTCCCGGAAGATTGGAGTAATATTTTTCTGCTTCTTTTTTAATGTGATCGTTTAATCCCCACCATTCATGAATTACAAATAAATATTTTTTTGAAGGGGTTTTACTTTTAAATTCGAAAGCCTTTGAAGCCAAGCCATCACTTGGTTTTAAAGTTATTTCCTGCATGTTTTCGCTATTAAAAACAAAAGGTTTCGGACTTAAATGACTGGCTTGAAAATTACTTTCTTTGCCCAACATGGCAAACGATTCCGTTGCTCCCGGTTTTGAACAACAAGTTTGAGAATGGGCATTGTAAAACGAAAAGCCCAAAATGGTTGTTAGTAAAAAGATTTTATTTTTCATCGAGATTTTTTTTCTAAATATACATTTGAACGGTCATAATGTTTAATAAAATTTTAATTCAAAAAGCTACTTGAAATATTTTATCATCTACAAACCTTTTAATATGCTTTCTCAATTTACCAAAGAAGGCAAATATGATGCTCTAGGCGATTTGCAAAAATTTCCAAGCGATGTTTATCCCATTGGTAGATTAGATGCAGACTCAGAAGGATTATTGATTTTGAGTAATGATAAAAAACTGAATACACTGCTTTTAGACCCAAAATACCAGCATCAACGCACTTATTGGGCGCAAGTTGACGGGCAAGTTAGCCAAGAAGCCATTGACATGCTGCGACAAGGTGTTGAAATTAATGTGGATGGAAAAATGTATTTCACCCAAAAATGTGAAGCTAGAATGATACCCGAACCCGATTTTTTGCCTGAAAGAAATCCTCCAGTGCGTTTTAGAAAAAACATTCCTACTTCATGGATTGAGCTAAAACTAAAAGAAGGCAAAAACCGACAAGTACGAAAAATGTGTGCAAAAATTGGTTTTCCAACTTTGCGATTGGTTAGAATGGCCATTGAAAATGTAAAATTGCCTGAATACATTTCTGGTAAAGTTTGGGAAATAGATGGCCTTTTGTTGTATAAAAATCTTAAAATAAAGCTTCCCAATGAGAAGCCTAAATTCTAAAAAATTAGTATAAATTGCAGATTTAAATCCTATAAAATGAGTCAACAATTCGATGTAATAATTTGTGGTGCAGGTCCGGCTGGTGCAACATGTGCCTTGGCTTTAGGCGAATCGAATTTAAAGGTTCTATTGATTGATAAATCCACTTTTCCGCGCGATAAAATTTGTGGCGATGCCATTGCGCCTTACGTTCCCAAAGTTTTAAATACCATTAACCCAAAATACAAAGAACAGTTTTTGGCTTTTAGCGAAAAAGCTTATGCTGATGGTTGCAGAATTGTTGCGCCTAATGGCAAAATGGTTGATTTAACCATTCCCGAAGATGGTTTTTTGATGACTAGAATGGTTTTCGATAATTTTTTGATGGATTTGGTGAAAAAACTGCCCAACATTCATTTGTTAGAAAACACCAAAGCCATTGACGCAGGAATGGATGCTGACAAAGTTTGGATAAAAACCCAAGACAATAACATTTTTGAATCGCAATTGATGATTGGTTGCGATGGCGCACAAGGAATTGTGAGCAAAAAACTGACCGATAACAAAGTCGATTTAGAACATTATTGCGGTGCAGTGCGCGCTTATTATAAAAACGTGAGCGATATTCCTTTTAAAAAGCTCGAATTTCATTTCAGGAAAGAATTATTGCCCGGTTATTTTTGGATTTTCCCCATGAAAGATAATTTGGTGAATGTAGGTTTAGGCATGCACTCACATGCTATTGCCGATGGAAAAGTGAACCTCAGAAACACCATGCAACAAATTATTGAAACAGATCCAATATTAAAAGAACGTTTCAAAAATGCGGAACAACTTACTGACATCAAAGGTTTTGGATTGCCTTTATTTTCTAGAAAAATTAACATTTCAGGTAATCGTTTTATGCTTTGCGGTGATGCTGCTTCTTTAATTGATCCCTCATCGGGCGAAGGAATTGGACAAGCCACTGTTTCAGGGCGATATGCAGGTTGGCAAGCCATAAAATGTTTTAAAAACAATAATTTCAGTGCGCAGTTTATGGACAGTTACAACCAAGATATTTACAAAAAACTATGGCGCAGAAGTTACACCAGCAATCTTTTTAGAAAATATGTTTGCGCCAACGAAACCTTGTTTAATCTTTTTGTGAGACTTTCGGGTTATCGTTTTTTTTACAACTTATTAATGCGAATTTCACACGGACTTTAATTTTTTTTGAATTATGCTTAAAATTGGTTTAACAGGTGGTATGGGCAGTGGAAAATCTTTGATTGCCGAAGTTTTTAAAGTGCTAAAAGTGCCTGTTTTTAATTCTGATTTGGTTTCGAAAAACATTTTGATGTCGAACCCCGAAGCGAGGAAAGAAGTGATAGAAAATTTTGGAGAAGCCATTTTAAGCAATGATGAAATTGATAGAAAAAAACTAGCAGAAGTTGTGTTTAATGACGCACGAAAATTAGAAAAATTGAATGCCATTTTGCATCCCAAAGTAGGGCAATATTTTGAATACTGGGTGCAAGAAAATCAGCAAGCCGATTATGTGATAAAAGAAGCCGCCATTTTGTTTGAATCTGGCGCTTATAAAAGCGTAGATAAAGTGATTTGTGTTTCTGCCTTAGAAGCCTTACGCATCAAACGCGTGATGCGCAGAGATAAGATTGATAAAGAAGCAGTTGAAAGCCGTTTAAAAAAGCAATGGACAGACGAAGAAAGAGAAAAAAAATCTGATTTTATTATCCAAAACACCACCGAAAGACTAATGCCTCAAATTTTAGAAATTGACAGCATTTTAAGAAAATTTTAAGAGAATATTATCATTTTATTTTATAAAGTAGTCGCAAATCAGCTAGTACTATGGCTTACAGCTAAAAGCAACTCCACATTAAATTACGGAAAAGCTTTTTATTTTACCTTATTCCTTTGATTATTGCCATAAATAATTTTATTTCGTTTACTGAAAGTGTAAATGAAATTTTCGTCCAATCATCTTTTTTGGTGCGAAAAGCGAACTTTTTGTTCGGGTAATTGAAAATTGTGTACAAGTTTTAAAAAAACCATCCAAATGGGTCATGAAGGGCTGACCACCCCAAAATTAAAATTGAAAAAAGTGGAGCAGAACCCACGCTAAAAAACGAATCAAACACAAAAATTTTATTACTATGAACTTAAAAATTCACCCATCCGTTGGGGTTGCCAGATTAGGCAATAGCCCTAATGAGATTTGTTTGTCGCCCGATAGAATTGGTGGACTTCCTTTCGAAGCCGATAGTTATGGAAACCTAATTGGACCAATCAAAAATTTCAAAGATTCGACAGGCCGCATCAAAAGGCAAGGCCAGCCATTTAAAATTTTTTCTGACGATGGCTCAGAAATTACCCTCAGTCACCCTGATGTTCTATCTATTGATTGGACTGTTCATTTAGCTAATAAAAAAGCTGAATGGTACCAATACAGCGAACTACAAGGTAATTTACTGTATGGTGTATCTAACAGCTATACCAACCAAAATATTGAAAAACGAAATGCTGAAATTACCGAGAACAGACAAACTCTTTTTATAGACCCAGGTCCAAGAAATATTTCAGGAAAAGAACAGAATGTTAGTTTTGATAAAGCCTCTGCTCCTGCTAATTATCCTGTTCAATATCCTACTGCCAATCCTAAATATGGAGTTGCTGTTAAAACACTAGGAAACTTAGTAACTGATAGTGAAGGTAGATTAGTTGTTTTGGGCGGATTTGGCCATGCTGGTGGCGATTTACCTCTAACTTCTTATGGTGGCTCAAGCACTTGGCATGATGATATTTCAGATGGCCCGGTTTATTGCACCGTTGCTTTTAAAGATGGAACCACCGTTAATCTTTCTGCTTGGTGTGTGGTTGGCTCTCCTGATTTTGCGCCAGAAATTGTAAACATTTCAAATTTAAGCGACACCATGTTTGATGTTGGAGTAAGATACTTCAACCTAGTGCCTGAAATGTATTCTAATCAAAGTTATAACCCAAATTACATAGCTAATTTTAAAAGAGATATTCTACCAATCATAAACCGCATAAGCAGGTATCAATGGGTAGCAAACGTTCAACCAATGATGGCTTTTGCAAGTTTTCAGTTCGACTACTCCGATCCATCTGAATCAAACAAAGAAAATCGTTTGAGCTACTTATCTTACTTTAGAAGAAATGATGCGCAACCATCTGTTCCGCCTAATTTACCGCAGGAAAAACTGTTTAAACTTGAAGGCGATAATATTTTTCCAATGATGCCGCTTAATTCTGGAAGCAATTCAGTGAGTAATATAAACATCATGAAGTTTTTAGCTTTGGATGAAACTCAACTGTTTTTATTGGAACAATGGGCAAATGGAAAATTTGAAAACAAAAACGATTATGTACCTTACCCTGTCAACTTTTTAGATGCTGCTAGTGTAGGAAATTGTGTTGGTTTGCCTATGTGTCCAGGTATTGAAGTTACTTGGAACCTGCAAAATCCTATCATCTATGCCGCTCCTTACCAAATTTCACATTACCAAAATGAAGCATGGTATTTTACGAATGGATTAACCCCATCAAGAGATGAGTGTGAAGGTGGAGGCTGCCAACCAGGCGATTTAACTAAAAGAATGGCGTGTCCTTGGCAAGCTGACTTTTTCCAATGCACCATTCAATACATCAACTTTACTGACCCATCTGTTAACAAAATAACCGTTGATGGTAATACTACTCCCCTACCTCCAACTTATTACACCTACTGGTGGCCACCACAAAGCCCTTGGGACGTTTTAGTTGGCGAACTTACTGCCGAAGGTCAATCAAGTAATGGAAATATCCCCGCTGGTCAACAAATGAATTACGCTCGAGGAATTAATAGTTTCACACAAATGGTGCAATACTGGTATTCTTTAGGCTTTATTCGCGATATGAATGCTGGTAAACCTGGCTTCCCATACATGCTTGAAACTGAAAGAAACAATGAGTTGTTTACCTCTGTTGAGTGGATGGTGAGTAATATCAGCAACAATATTGAAGATTCAGAAACAAGCATTCCAGTATTTTACATAGAACCAGATGCTGGGAAAGTAAAAGCCAAAAGTCCAAAGGCTAGAATGTTAATGGAACACCTAGAGGCAGTTTCTTTCAAGGAAATAAAAATTCATGGTGATGGACTTGGTTCGCCTCGTTCAGGAACAAGATCAAGACGTTAATTGATGTCAAATACATTTGAAACAGATGTACTTATTGTTGGTGGGGGACCTGCGGGTTCCTCTACTGCTTTAAGTTTGCTGAAATATTCTAAGCTTAAAGTAATGATTGTTGAACAAGGTGATTTATCAACTTTAAGAGTCGGTGAACAAGTAAGTGCCAGCATTTTTGATTTGCTTACTTATCTTGGTATTTCAAAAAATGAATTTAAAGAAGATTGTTTTTTACCAGCCTACGATAATCTCTCCGCTTGGGGAAGCCTAAACATTTCTTCAAGGCATTCAGTATTAAGCGCTCAAATAGAAGGCTTTCAGCTCGATAGAGAAAATTTTGATTTATTATTATTAGAAAAATCAGCCGAAAGAGGAGCTATAATTTTCCCCAGAACAAAAACGATGGCCCTTCAGCAAAAAGAGAATTTTTGGTTAGCTGAATTAAAACATGAAACGAAAGGCGATTTTAACATTAAAACAAAATACTTAGTAGATGCAAGTGGCCGACAAAGCCATGTGAGTCGCAAAGTAGGAGCTAGTTTTTTAAAATTTGACGATTTAGTTTCTGTAGGATCTTATTTGCAACACAGTCAAAACCATTTACCTAAACAAGAAATTTTGCTAGAAACAGCAGAAGAAGGTTGGTGGTATTATGCCGTTTTGCCCAATAAAAAAATAGTGGTTTCCCTATTTACAGATGCAACAATTGTGAAAGAAAAACATTTGCAAAAAACTGAAATTTGGCTTGAAACCCTCCAAAAAACGGAACATATTAAAAAGAAATTAGCCAACACGGTATCCAACGAAAATTTATGGGTCAGAAATGCCTTTTCGCACCTTACAGATACTTCCAGTCAATTAAATTTTATAGCCGTTGGTGATGCTGCAGCATCTTTCGATCCTATTTCATCTATGGGTATCGGTTTTGCCATAAGCTCAGCCTGCAATGGTGCAAAAGCAATTATGGATCATGATTTAAATGAACACTCCTTAACTAAATATCAAAAAAATATTAGCCATATATTCATCAATTACATTAAAAATAAATCTACCTTTTACAACAAAGAACAAAGGTGGAAAGATGCTCCATTTTGGAAAAGCCGAATTTCAATCTAAAAGCAAAGGGATAAAAAAGAGAGGAAATCAATTTCAAATAGCATTAGAATCAAACATCCTCTAAAAAACACAACATTTTAAGCAATGATGAAATGGATAGAAAAAAACTAGCGGAAGTTGTGTTTAAAAACGCACGCAAACTGGAAAAATTGAATGCCATTTTGCATCTCCAATGGGGGCAATATTTTGAAAGCTGGGTGCAAGAAAATCAGCAAGCCGACTATGTGATAAAAGAAGCAGCTATTTTATTTGAATCTGGTGCTTATAAAAGCGTAGATAATTGATTTGTGTTTCTGCCTTAGAAGCCTTACGTATCAAACGCGTGATGCGCAGAGATAAGATTGATAAAGAAGCAGTTGAAAGCCGTTTAAAAAAGCAATGGACAGACGAAGAAAGAGAAAAAAAATCTGATTTTATTATCCAAAACACCACAGAAAGACTAATGCCTCAAATTTTAGAAATTGACAGCATTTTAAGACAAATATTAGACAATAATAACATTTAATTTATCGAAAAAAAGCCGCTATTCGGTTTGTGTTATGGTTTACAGCCAAAAGCCACAATAAACCTCATTACGGAAAAGCAAGTATTTTTCTTTTCATGTTTTGATTATTGGGGTAAATGAGTTTAATTCGTTTGGAGAAATACAGCAGTTCGAAAATCAAATTAAAAGTCAACTTAAAATAAAATGAATTTAAAAGTCGCGAAAAATATTGATGAATATTCAAAAATTATTTCAGAATTAAAATCGAACAAAAAAAAGTTTTGGTATAGAGGAATGAGTAATGCAACATATTCATTAGAACCCTCATTATTTAGAGAAAAAAGTATAATTGGTATTAAAAATAGCGGTCGATCAATAAATGGGGAATTTTTCAGAAAATCAGATGCAATAATGAAATCAGATTTACATGCAATTGATGAATTTATAAAATACTATAAAATTTATTATCCAGAAAAATGTAAAGATTTTAGTTTAGTTGATTATTTGTATATAATGCAGCATTATGATATACCAACTAGGCTGTTAGATTTTTCAACAAATGAATTGATCGCATTATATTTTTCAGTATCTAAAGACTTATTAGATGATGACTTTGACTGCAATAATGAAATAGAAGACTTTTTTGATAAAAATGGATGTTCGTCAAAAGGAGCTTCTGTTCATTGCATAGACCCTGTTTTTACTAATAAAAACACAAATCGTTTTATTAATCTAAAAGATGAAATATTAAATATTGATGGAATAAATAAAAATAGTTTAGCAAATATCGACCTCCCAATATGTATTGAAACCAATAACAAAGACCCAAGAATTAAAGCTCAAAATGGTGTTTTTATGTTATTTGGTTTGGATTACAAAAGTTATGAAGATTATGAAATATTAAACTATGAAACTATTAAAATATTTATTCCAAACTCATGTCGTCTAGCTATAAAAAAAGAACTTAAGGATAAATATAAAATTTATCATGCAAATGTGTATCCTGATATGAAAGGAATTTCATTAGAAATTATTGAACAAATTGAGAACAAATATCGTAATGACTGCAAAGCTATTTTTAAGCAACAATGAAATTGTATAATATTGATATGAATTTGATTGATAAGCAATATATAGAAATTTTAAGCTTGTCAAATTTTGAGTTGAATAAGCTAAGGTTTATTGATAATTCTGATGACAATAAAAGTCTTACTCTTATAAATTTAACAAAAAATTATTTATAAAAAATATAAATTGCTTTGAAGAGCAATGGGAAAAATATTAATGTAATTATTTTTCAGGATTGCATATTCAATTTTTGATAAAGACTAGTTTTTAGACATTTAAAAAGTTATATATTACTTAAAAAAAATAAATTAATTTTTACAATTCAAACAAAACGACAGTATGAAATTTGAAGTAATAGTTAACGACATATTTGACAATCTAAAGTTGGACACAACACTAACACCAACCAACAACAAAAAAGTTCTTGGACTTCTGAATGACTATGAAAATGGAATTTGGAGATTTGACAAGTTTCAAAATTTCATTTGGGACAACATTAAAGAAACCGCGTTAAATCACAACGAAAGAAAAGCACTAATTAACAAAGGCGAAGGTTCTGTTTTATCGGACGCTGCAAAAAATCTTAGATTAATTGAAACGACAAACGCACGTGGCAGTGAAATTGCAGAAATTGCACTTTATGGCATAATGAGAAAGCACTATTCTGCTTTACCTATTGTTCCTAAAATCTTCTACAAACAAAACAAAAAAGACGAAGCGAAAGGAGCAGACAGCGTTCATATTGTTGTAGAATCTGATGATAAATTTTCTTTGTGGTTTGGCGAGTCAAAATTTTACAACAGCATTGAAAACGCACGACTTGATGAAATTGTAAAATCTGTTAGTGACTCCATAAGTTTAGACAAATTAAAAAAGGAAAATAGCATAATCACAAACCTAAGCGACATTAATGATTTTGAAGAAATTTCAAATGATTTAAGAGAGAAAATTAAAGCAAGTTTAGCACAAGACGAATCAATTGACAAAATAAAACCAATCCTTAATATTCCTATTTTGCTTTTGTATGAATGTGATGATACTAAAAAGGAAACATCACTATCTGACGATTACAAAAACAAAATTATTGATATTCACAAGGACAGAGCAACAGCATATTTTAAAAAACAGATTGAACAATGTAAAAGTGTTCATCTCTACGACAAAATTAATTTTCACATCATTCTTTTTCCCATTGCAGATAAAGAAAAAATTGTAGATACATTCATTCTAAAAGCGAAAGCTCACCGTGCATAATATGGAAAACACAATTTTTGAACAATGTCAAACAATTAATGACTTGTTGATTGCTGATAAAGAAAATGATGCAAGACAAGAACTTATTAAACTACTTGATTTTCACGAATCAAATAAAATAGAATACACTCCACTTATAAATCATTTAATTCGTGAGACAGGCCTTTTCCCTTATCTTGAACCTGAAACATCAAATTGGGAAGAAAGATTTGTTTATGATGTATTTAAAGTTGACGTTGGTGAAAGTGAGCCGCTAACACTTCATAGAGAACAATCACTACTCCTAAAACAACTTTTAGAGGGCAAAAACATTGCTGTAAGTGCTCCAACAAGTTTTGGAAAGAGTTTTGTGATAGACGCTTTTATAAAAATTAAAAAGCCTAAAAATGTTTTGATAATTGTGCCAACTATCGCCTTAACTGACGAGACGAGAAGACGTTTGTACAAAAAATTTGCTTCTGAATATAAAATAATTACCACCACAGAAGTTGAGCCAGCAGAAAAAAACATTTTTATTTTTCCTCAAGAAAGAGCAATTAATTACTTAAACAAAGTAGAACGCTTTGATATTATGATAATTGATGAGTTTTATAAAGCGAGTAAAAACTTTGATAAAGAACGTTCACCGAGTTTGATAAAGGCAATCATTCAACTTGGTAGTAAATCAGACCAAAGGTATTTTTTAGCCCCAAACATATCATCTTTAGGAGAAAATCCATTCACAAAAGAAATGGAGTTTATAAAACTTGACTTTAATACTGTTTTCCTAGATGTAAAAGAATTATATAAAGAAATTGGAAAAGATGAAGAAAAGAAAACTGAAAAACTTATTGAAATTTTAAAAGCACAAGACACCAAATCTTTAATTTACGCAGGTACTTACCCAAACATTGATATTTTATCAAACATTATCAATATTCGATTTGAAGAAAAAAATAGTGAGTTACTAAATAATTTTTCAAAATGGCTATCTAAAAATTACAGTTACAATTGGTCATTAACCAATTCTGTTAAAAGAGGAACAGGTATTCATAATGGACGTTTACATCGTTCATTAAGTCAAATACAAATAAAGTTATTTGAAGAAAAAGATGGGCTTAATAATATTATTTCAACCTCGTCAATTATCGAAGGAGTAAATACTTCTGCTGAAAACGTAATCCTTTGGATGAATAAAAATGGACGTTCAGGATTAAATGATTTTACATATCGTAATATCATTGGCAGGGGTGGTAGAATGTTTAGACATTTCATTGGAAAAATTTTTATTTTGGACAAACCACCTGCAAGTGAGCAAACACAATTAGACTTGCCATTTCCAGAAGAAATATTAGGCGGTCTAGATACAGAAAATGACAGTAGTGTTTTGACAAATGAGCAAATTGCTAAAATTCACTACTATCAAGAAGAAATGTCCAATATTTTAGGAGTTGACATTTACAAAAAGCTAAAAGACGAAGGTGTTTTTCAATCAAGCGATTCAGAATTTATTAAGGCAATTGCTATTGATATGGCAAGCAATCCAAACGAATGGAATGGGCTTTCCTATTTAAACTCTTCAAACAGGGATAAATGGGATAATAGCATTTACAGAATAATCAATTTAAAACCTGGTTACTGGGAAACAAAAAGCAATACTTTTGTTGCTTTTATCAAAGTTCTTAGGGATAATTGGTTTAAAAGCATACCAGAATTGTTGAAATTGTTAGAACCTCATAATGTTGGTATTGATGAGTTTTTCAAGTTAGAAAGGAACGTATCATTCAAGTTTTCTTCTCTGGTAAAAGACGTAAATACACTTCAAAAAGAAATATTGAAAAAAAAGAACTATGATATTTCTCCATTCGTATCATACGTATCACACGCCTTTTTACCCTCCGTTGTTTTTCAGCTTGAAGAATATGGTCTTCCAAGAATAATTTCAAAAAAAATACATAATGCTAAAATAATTAACTTCTATGACAAAAACCTCACAATACATCGGACAATAGAAATATTCAATGAAATAGGAGTTGAAACAATTAAAGAAAAGGTTGACCTTGACGAATTTGACAAATATATTTTGGACTACTTTTATGATGGAATTAAAATTAAATAGAATAAATAACGAACCACCAATATACTTTTGGATAAAAACGGATTCAGCGCTTAAGTGAAGCTTTTGCTTCATCTCAAGTTCAGTGACGACAAAAAGTTATGTGCTCCGAAATTTTATTAGAATTTAATTGAAGATTATTCAAAGATTAATCATTTGGCTAAAGCCAATTTTGATTTTCTTGCTGTCTCTGCCTCTGCCTCCAGCTGAAGCTGGAGGGAATTCAATTGGAGAAAATGCATTTTGAATTGGAATGCGGCTTTAGCCCATTCTTAAAAAATTCATCTTTCCAAATTGGCTTTAGCCAAATTCTACCATCACAAACCTTAAAAATCTTTCTGCATTTCGATTAATAAATCTCAAAAAATAAACTCAAAATCCCATTCAAATTTAATTTTGAGATAAAAAGGTTTAATTTGGGAGTGTTTTTTTTTATCAAAACTTTACGACAAAAAAGATGGATGAACTTAAATTAATTTTCGGTCAGGTTTTCAAACGTTTTATTGGATTTGGTATAGACTATTTTATAGTTTTATTTCCAAATTTTCTTATCACTATTTTAATTGAATATATATTAACGAATAGTAATTCAATAAACGACTTTCTTACTTTAAGGTGCGGTATCACATATTTCCTGTATTTTACCTATTTGACATATAAAAACGGACAAACTATAGGGAAAAAAGCAGTAGGCATTATAGTAGTTCAAATTGACAATAATGAAACACCTAATCTTCTCAAAGTTATAATTAGACACCTCCCATTAACAATAATGTTCTTATTTACATACTTAAATGAAATTCATCTTGACCAAATTGAAAAATTTAAAGGTACCATAGAATTAATAATTGAAATTTGGTTTTATACTGAAATTATATTTTACATAATTAAAAACAATGGACAAATGTTTCATGACTACATTGCAAAAACTACTGTAATAAATAAATAATTTTAACTTGCAAAAAAAGGTCAATGTTGAACAAGTCGGTCTAGTTAGAAATAGTTTTAGCAAAAAAAACAAACTCAAATCTAATTAATTTTTTTTGGAAAAAGGTTTAATTTGAGAGGGTGAAAAATGAAATCTGAATTGAGATAAATTTAAGTGATATTTATAAAATTGCTTATCAGAATAAAATATGAATGATGATGATGATGATAAATTTGTTTTTAGATACTACAAAGTCTCAATCAACATTGGCCCTATTCGTTTATATACTAATTCTAAAACCTACAAAATTGTAAAAGGTCCATTGACTATTATTACCGGAATTCCATATTCTTTAGCTACTTTATTATTCGGATTCTTGGGATTTAATTTTATTAATAAATTTAAAGGAATAAGAAACTCATTGGAAGCGTTACACATTAATTTTTCAGGAGGTGAGGATATAACGAAACTTTCAATAGAAGATAATTACAATGATCAAACGGTTTTTATATTCAACAATTTATTGCGAAAAACATCCGAAAAAATTACCATTGAGGAAATAAATATTATAACTGAAATACAAGTGTTTTACCTAGAAAATAATAAGGACAAATACTCAAATGAAAATGTTCAGTTTATAAAAACAAATCTTTCAAAACTAGATATTCATCGAATAAATAGTTATGATATTCGCGATGTATTCGATGCTATGATTGCCTATGATAAATATTATGAGGAAAAAGAAATTGATTAATAAACTTTTCACCTTCTAAACCCCAAAACCCCTAACCCAACCATGTCACTTGACAAACTTTGTAATATCACCAAAGAGCAGCAAATTACTTTTGCTGAAAAAGGGTATTTGAAACTGCCGCAAATACTTTCAGCAGAATTGTTGCGTGAATTGCGCCAAGCGGTTGACAATTTGTGCCAAAAAAGCGATACAAGCACTGATATTGCTAAGGTGAATGGAAAAAATAATCAATCTTTTATTATTGGGATTAACAATTTAGTTCCAAAAGAAGAAGCTATTTTTAAACATTTATTGGGCAGTCCCCTCCTACTTTCTATTGCAGAAACTTTATGCGGAACAGATTTTATTCCCATTCAAGATTTTGTGGTCATTAAAAACAAAGACGACCAAACCACTGTGAATTGGCATCAAGATTCAGTTACTAAACCTGGTTTAAAAACATTTATGATTGGTTTTTATTTAGACCCTGCTGATGACCAAAATGGTGCACTTAGAATTATTCCTCAAAGTCATAAAAGCCAATTAAACATTTGTGAACTTCAAAAAATGGACTTTGAAAGTATCAACATGCAAGCAGGCGATGCTTTGGTGCATGATTTGGCATTAGCCCATAGTTCAGGTCCTTTAAACACTTTTACAAAACGAAGAGTTGTTTATTTTGAGTTTATGGAATACCAAAAATTTGTGGAAGAAAATATTTATTCTCCACTTTTTATAAAAAATAGAACCAGTCTTATACCACTGGCCATACAATCCTTCAAAAAAGCCTACCCAAAAGCACAATCGTTTGAATGGAAACATTCAGCAAACGAAAAATTTGCTTTAAGCAATGATATTAATACCAGTATAAAAGAAATTTACGAAAAACGATTACCCGTAAGAGCTGCCAATTATTGTTTCGATTTTGTTTAATCAAACCCTCCAAATGAAGCTGGAGGGAATTCAATTGGAGTTAATCCATTTTGAATTGGAATGCGGCTTTAGCCCATTCTTTAAAAAATTCATCTTTCCCAATTGGCTTTAGCCAAATCTAAAAAAGAACCAATATTTAGAGTAAAAACCGCAAAAATCGGTAACCCTAAAATTTGTATTCACCCTTTGATTCCTGAATTAATTTGAGTTAATTCGAGTTGAGAAATTAACAATTAAACCTAGCAAAAAATATTAGGCTTATAAAATGTAATTTTCATTAATTAGCTTTTTTAAATTTTGAGTCATTTTTCATTAAATTTATGGTCATGCCAACTGTGTTATTTATTTTAGGATGGAGAATTTATTTTTACTCAAATGAGGGCAGTGAACCTATGCACGTGCATGGAGAAAAAGGTGATATGGAGTGCAAATATTGGTTATTAGTAGATGAGCTTGATGTTAAAGAAGAATTTACCTACAACATGTCTCCCAAAGATGTGAGAGAAGTTCGGAAGATTATTTTTAATAATTTTGATATTATTGTTGAGGCGTGGAACAAATATTTTAATAAGTAGAAAATGGTAGCAACCCACAAGATAGAAAACATTAGGTTTGAATCCAATAAGATGTTATTAAACATTGATGGTGTAAATATTTCAGTTCCTTTAGAAAAAGTATCCGAACGGCTAAAAAATGCATCTGAAATTGAAAGAATGATGTATAAAGTTTCACCATCTGGTTATGGAATTCATTGGCCATTAATTGATGAAGATTTATCTATCGAAAAATTAATAAAAGAATTTGGAAATTAGAAAAACTGCTTGTTTCATTAAAGCTTATCTATCATTCTAAAAGCATTATGGAGTTATAAGAATATGGCATTAATAATACAATAAATGTAAAAGAAATAGCCATTAGAACCATAAAATTCAATGGTTCTGATTATATAAGCATAACCGATATTGCTAAACAAAAAAATCCTATTGAACCAAAAGATGTTGTAAAAAACTGGATGCGGCTTAAAAACACATTGGAATATTTAGGGCTTTGGGAAACATTAAACAATCCAATTTTTAAAGGGGTCGAATTCGACCCCCTTTTAAGATAATCTTTCAGTAAAGAATCCATTTGCTTAATTAATTTGAAAAACAAAAATGCTATTGCAATCCAACAAATGAAAATATTACTTGAAGTTGAAAACCGAAAATTATTAAAGTAGTATAAGTAACATTTGGCTAAAGCCAATTTTGATTTTTTGTTGTCTCAACCTCCTGCTGAAGCTGGAGGGAATTCAATTGGAGTTAATGCATTTTGAATTGGAATGTGGCTTTAGCCCATTCTTTAAAAAAATTCATCTTTCCCAATTGGCTTTAGCCAAATTCTTACCACATTTTCACAACCCTGCTTGTAAATCTCGCAGCATTTTCATCTATCAATTCTAATAAATAAATGCCTGAGGGAATTTTATTTAAACTCAATTGATGATTTAGATTGTTAATGTTCTCTATTTTAATTTTTCTACCATTTAAATCGTAAAGTGTGGCAAATGTTAAAAGCTGTTTTGACTGAATGTAAATAAAGTCTGAACTTGGATTTGGGAAAATTTTAACTTCAATATTTTCTTCTTTTTTAATTGAATTAATCGGTTCTGGTTCTGTGCATTTGGTTAATTCAGCATTTTGATAACGATGTTTGGCTTCGTTGGTGCTGGGTGTCAAAGCATTTGGGTAACCAATAGGAGGCCACAAATTATTGTCGTAATAATAAGCTGGAATGGCGGTTAAAAACAGAGTATTTAAGGTCAAATTTTCAGTATTGCTTGGAACACAATTTCCTCTGTGGTTATTGCCATACTCAAAATGATTATTGCCCTCTAAAGTATAATTTCCCAAAGCTAATCCGGTATTTGAAATTACGTTTCCGACAAAATTTTGCGAACTGCTAGCAGGATTGGTATTCATAAAAATGCCATACAATTCAGCATGATTTCTAAAAAAAGTATTAAATGGTCCGTTTATTCCATGCGAATTATCAATGACAATGTTTTGCACATTATTACCCTCAAACAAATTTAAATAAGGATAATTGCCATGCAAAACCGCATCTCCAGCGGAATTAGCTGGAAGAAAAACGCCTGTCCAAAAAGGATCTTTTGAATAATTATAAGCTAAAACATTACCATTTGAACCTGCTTGCAAAATCATGGAATGGCGCAAATGTTCAAAAATATTGTCGCGCACCAAAGCCTCACAAGTGCCCATTTGAAGCATTACACCGTAAGCTTTTCCCCCGCTTCCATAGCTAAATCCATCTAAAAAATAAGACCCGAAAATTTCTAGATTTAAACTAAAATTAGTGGTTATGTGCGCATAATTACAATTGGTGCTTTTTATACATTTTACCCAACAATTGTAGGCATATTCAAAATCTATGTTGCTAGTTTGTTCGCTAGTTTCATCCAACCTTTTGATATGTATATTTTCGATTCCAATGTTCTTTTGCATGTTAAGTTTGGTAATCTTAGATGCATTTTGACTCGAATAGTCTCTTCTTAAATTAGATTTAAAAAACAATTTATTACCACTAATACTATCAATTTCAACAATTTGCCCTGTTGTTTTTAAAGCCCAACTTGAAAAAACTAAATTGGCATCATTATCAACCAAATTTATAAAATCACCTTTTTGAAAATTAGTCGCATCTAAAACGTTTATAAAATTTTGATCTTTTTGAGCATTCTGCGCCAAGCTAGTTGTATCACTTAGTTTTGTTCCTTTTATTCTTATTAAATCGTTTTGACTTATTAAATCGAAAATAAAATTGGTGTTACTGCTCGACTGGCCTTTTAACACAATATTCGATTTTAAAACAATCATTTTATTAAAAAAATAATTGGCTGATGGAAAATAAATAGTAGCTGGTTGGCCGTTCAGCCCGTTAATGATGGAATGAAGCAAAACGCTATTATCAATTAATCCCGTGGTATCAGCGCCAGCCTCTAGAAAATTAATTACCGAATCGGGCGATATATTTTGTTTCCTCAATCCTGCATAAGTCCAATCAGTTAAACGATTACTTGGAATTTGTTGGGCAAATGAAAAACTGCTCAGAAATAAGAAAATGACACTTAAAAATTTCATATTTACAAAATATTGGGATTAAATTTATTGAATAAAATAGATGCCAGAATAATTTATTAGCATTAAGGACTAAAATTTACAAAATGAATTTCAGAAAAGCGCAAGAAAGTGATATTCCAAAAATTGTAGAACTGTTAAAATTAAGCTTGGGCGAAGGTTTAATGCCTAAATCGGAAAAATTTTGGCGTTGGAAACACTTAGAAAATCCATTTGGTGCTTCTCCTGTGCTTTTGTGCGAGGAGAATGGACAATTAATCGGTTTACGAGCTTTTTTAAACTGGCACTGGCAACACAATGGTCAAATTTTAAGAGCTGTGAGAGCAGTAGATACGGCCACCCATCCTGACTTTCAAGGAAAAGGAATTTTTTCGAAACTTACCAAAGCTTTGTTAGAAGAATGTTTGGAAACCAAAATTGATTTTGTTTTTAACACTCCTAATGATAAAAGTAAACCAGGTTATTTAAAAATGGGATGGAAAGAATTTGGTCGAATTCCCTTGGCAATTTATCCCATAAATCCTTTATCAAAATTTGTAGGAAAAATTGAAGCTTTGGAATGCAATTGGGCCGAATTGATGATGAACAATAACTTTTGGGAAACTATTCAAAAAACAACTACAGAAAGCAAATGCCATACACCTTTAAGTAAAAATTATATTAATTGGCGTTACGCACACAATCCGCAATTTAAATATGGTTATATAAGCAACTTTCAAGATTTTTTGCTCATTTACAGAGTTAAACAACATGCTTTTGGAAATGAATTGCGGGTAACAGATTTTTTCGGAAACCATAACAGCAACGATTTCAAATCAATGCTATTGAATTTAAAAAATAACATAAAACCGATATTTATCAGTTGTTCCGGACAATCAAATTTATCCATAAACGGATGGGGAATTAAAAGTGATAAAGGCCCCATTATGACCTTAAAGTCTGTAAATATGGATATTGAGCCAATGCTTGAGAAAAACTTTTGGGCATTTTCGTTAGGCGACCTAGAACTTTTTTAAAATTTTGTCGTACGTATTAGAATTCTTTTAATTTTGTGGTATCCTAATCTAGTTTATGAAAAAGTTAATATTCGTTTCGTCAATTTTAATTTCAGGTTGCAGTTCAAATGAAGCATTCGAAACAAAAGACTTGGGTCAATTTCCCAATGGATCTGTTTTGTTTTATGAAGCTTTCAAAAGTGGCTTAGAAAGTTACGATATCCATTACAAAATGCGTTTAGAAAAAGACACCCTATTGATTTTTACTTCTAAAATTAATGCAGTTACTTTTACGGGAAATGATATAAAAATTGAAAAGTCGAGTGATACGGTTGAAGCCATCTCCATGTGGCCTGTAGAAATAAAAAATCCTAATGCTTTTGGTTATTATTTTAAGATAATCGAAGCACAGAAATCAGGGTTGTAAGTTTTAATTAATTAAAGATTTTTTGATTTCTTAATGAAGCTAATGTTCAAAACTAATTGTCTTCATTCAATTCTTCAAATAAATCAAGCTTCCACGAAAACTCATCTAATTGCCTTCTTTCTTTTTTAGTAGGTCTACCTTTTCCATCATAAAAAGCTGTACCCATTTCTTTCCTCAGCTTTAGTTTATTGTACTCTTCCTCTGAGGTTAAATCTTCCAGAAAATCTTTTACTAAGGGCGCTCCTACCCTATTTTTAGGCATATCAAGCACTTTAACTCTAATGGTTAAAATGCCTTTTGAAACCGTAAATATGTCACCAATTTTAACTTCTCGCGCAGGCTTAACATTGTCTTTACCATCCAATTTAACTTTTCCACCTTTTATGGCATCAATAGCAATGGACCTAGTTTTAAACAACCTAACGCTCCAAAGCCATTTGTCAATTCGGGTTTCCTTCGCTTCCATGAGATTATAAAAAAAGTGATTTTAGTTCTTCTTCACTTTTATAGCTCCTGAGTCGTTTACATAAAGCACACTAACAGCAGCGCAAAGCATAAAAAATCCTGCTAAAACAATGGCATAAATAGGTTTTCCTTCGTAGAGATATTTCACAATAAAGCCACCCAATAAACCATTTATAATTTGTGGTAAAGTGATGAAAAAATTAAAAATACCCATATAAATTCCCATTTTTCCGGCAGGAATAGAGCCCGACAAAATAACGTAAGGCATTGCCAAAATACTTGCCCATGCTAAACCAACGCCAATCATGGAATAACGCAGCATACCAGGGTCAGAAATAAAATATATAGAAATTAAACCCAATCCACCAGCTGTTAAACAAACAGCATGTGTAGCTTTTCGGCCAATGTAACGGGCAATAACAGGCAAAAACAAAGCAAAAATGGCAGCAATAAGGTTATAGGTGCCAAAAGCCGAACTGACTTTGTTTCCAGCATCATTGTATTCTATTGATTGAGTGTAATCGCCACTTAAGCCATATACATGCGTTGCAACTGCATCGGTTGTAAAAACCCACATACTAAACAAAGCAAACCATGAAAAAAACTGAACCAAACCCAATTGTTTCATTGTTTGAGGCATAGTTTTAAAATCCCTGAAAATGCTCATTAAACCCAAATCTTTCTCATCTTTATTTTCGCCATGATATTTAGCATATTCTTCAGGTGAATATTCTTTCGAGAAAAAAACTGTTACCAATATGGCCGCCATAAAAACTACCGCGCCTATATAAAACGAATATTTAATATTATCAGCAACACCTGAAACACCGGGTTCTTGTGAAAATCCTAAATAAGTCAAAAAAGAAGGTAATTCAGAACCAACAACAGCGCCTACTCCAATTAAAAAAGTTTGAATGGCAAAACCTGATGTTCTCTGCGAATCGGGCAAATTATCAGCCACCAAAGCCCTGAATGGTTCCATGGCTATATTAAACGATGCATCCATAATCATTACCATACCTGCACCAATCCATAATGCTGGAATGAAAGCAGCAAACAAAGCCGAATTGGGTAAAAACAATAATGCTAAGGATGACAAAATAGCTCCAGCTAAAAAAAATGGTTTTCTTCTACCAAGTTTGTTCCAAGTTCTATCACTGTAATGACCAACCAATGGCTGAACAATCATACCTACCAAAGGAGCTACGATCCAAAAAAGTGGCAACTGATCAACATCGGCACCAAATGATCTTAAAATTCTGCTAGTATTTCCATTTTGAAGCGCAAAACCGAATTGAATTCCTAAAAATCCGAAACTCATATTCCAAATTTGCCAGAAACTTAAACTTGGCCTTGTTATCATTTTGAATTGAGAATTAATTTTTCAGTTTCTAAATGATATTTTACCAAACCAATAATAGGTTTGTTAGTAACGTTGCCAATGGTAAAACCAAAATTTTTGGCCACAACTTCCATTATATCTTTAAAATAATAAGAAACGGAACCAACAAAATTTACCGGCACTTCTTTGTAGTTTTTGAAATAAGTAATATGATAATCTGCAAATTCAGTGAAACCAGCTAAAACTGTTTTTTTAACCCATTCTTCATCTTTAAAAATACTATAGACCTTCATAAATGAAGCCATGTAAGTATTTTCAAAGGGCTTCGAATAAACGTTTTCAATGATGGTTTCTTTTTCCAGCTTCAATTCATTTTTCATGTAATTGAACATATTTTGAGGCAATCGTTCATACATGTAAGCCACTACTAATTTTTTGCCAAAATAAGCCCCAGAACCTTCATCGCCCAATCTAAATCCAATACCACCTAAACTTGGAATTACATTTTCACCATCAAAATAGCATGAGTTACTGCCTGTTCCAAGTATACAAGCAACACCTTCTTTGCCTAAACAGGCTGCCAAAGCCGCACCATTCATATCATGATTTACAATTATGTTGGCGTTTTTAAACATTCGCGTAAGCGCCCTAAAAACAATAATATTTCTTTCCGGATGAGAACAACCTGCACCATAAAAATACAACTTTAAAGTTTTTGAAGCATTGTCTGTCAAGTCTTTAACCTTGCTCAGTTCATTCACAATAAAATCTTCATTATGGTACATCGGATTGATGCCCATTGAATGAGTTTCTAGCCTAAAGCCATTCGCATCACAAAACATCCAATCGCATTTGGTAGAGCCACTATCAGCAACTAATATCATATACAAAAATTTTAGCCAATTTAAGGAAAGTGTTAAAATTACACTAATTAAATTACATTTTTTTCAATCAATTTTCAAAGCAAATAATTTTGTTGCAATTAAAGAATATTTTTGCAGACAACCTTCAAACCATTTTAATGCCTAATATCAAACCTAACGAGTTAAACTCAAATATTTCAGTTGATTGTGTTGTATTTGGTTTCGACTTAAGTTTCAATGAGTTAAAAGTATTATTGATCGAAAGAAAAGCCCCGGAAGATTTTGTAGGAAATTTTCCGCTATTTGCGCTTCCTGGTGATTTAATTAAAAATGATGAAAATTTAGATGAAGCTGCAACGCGCGTGCTAAAAGAATTGACCAATTTGGACAATGTTTATCTAAAACAATTTAAAGCCTATGGAAATCCTGACAGGGTTTCGAATACCAAAGATTCTGATTGGTTGCGAAATTTTCGTTCCGATCCTGAAGCTCGTGTAGTAACGATTGCCTATTTTTCTTTGGTTGAGTTCAATAAGTTTCATCCTAAAGCAGCGCATTTTGCTAAAAATGTAGTTTGGATGCCTATTTCAGAAATTCCTGAATTGGCTTTTGATCACAATGAAATTTTAGAAGGTGCCTTAAAATCATTGCAGGAAAAAGCCCGCTATTATCCTGTTGGAATTGATTTATTGCCAGAAAAATTTACTTTAAGTCAGTTCCAAAAATTGTATGAGGTTATTTCTAACCAAAATTTGGACAAAAGAAACTTTAGACGAAAAATTTTAAAAATGAACTTTTTGGTTCCAATCAATGAAAAACAAAGCAATGTTTCTCACAAGCCCGCCAATTTATTTGTGTTTAATAAAGAAATAAATGTAGAATCTGCTATTTACTAAAAATGGCTTCTTAAAAATCATTTCATTTTGAATTCAGAATCCTGAGAGATTCATTTAAATAAAAAAACGCCTCGAAAATGTCGAGGCGTTTTATTTTTCATTGCAATAGTTTTTAACTACTTAACTGGATAATAAATTTCAGTCAAAATTTGGCTTGGATCGGTTACTGTGCTTGGGTCAGTAACATATACTTCCCATGGTCCGCCCAATACTTCTTTTTTGTTTTCTTTTAAATAACTATCAATGGCATTATGTCCATGAATGGTTGACTCATACGAGCCGTAAAATCCAGCATGCACTGTATTCATTAAAGGATATTCCATAAACTTGAATTCACCTTTATCTTTTCCTTTGGCAGCCACTTGAAATCCCGCAGTAAATTCAATTTCATCGCCCCATTTATTGTAAATGGCAAAAGGAGCACCAGAAATTTGAATACCTTCTGTTTCAATATGTGCTTTTAAATCATCCATTACTTTTTTGAAAACTGCTGAAAATTCGGCCATTGAGCATTTTACATCTTTTGTGATGCCAACAACTGGCCCAAATGGAATTTCATCAATATTGTAAGTATAATTTACTTCATCAGGTATGGTTTTGACTACTGAATCTAAACGATGTAATCCTCTGTCAAAATCTTTGGCCAATGCATCACCCATAAATAGATTAAAATAAGGCGATAAAATTTTAAACATAAAAGGCATGCCTTCACCATTTGAATAAAATCCCCAAGTAACTTTTACACCATCAGGCACTTTTTCGAAATTGAAAGTACTGTTAGAACTTCCCATTCCTTCAAAATCCATTCTTGCTTTAATGAATTGATTATCGATAACTTCAATCAATTCCATGCGACCAACACCAGCATTTGGATTTTCGCTATTCCATCTGTAAGCAGCTCCTAGTCCACTTTCTGGACCTTCATACGTGATTTTCATGTTAGGGTCAATAGTATGCCAAGGCGACCATTTTTCCCATTCTTTCATGGTATTCACAAGTTTAAATGCTTTTTCTGGACTAGCATTTATTGTGGCCGTTCTATCCATTTTCATTTCTGATGGAAGAATAAATGAGCCTATAACAATCAATGCTACAAAGATTAATAGGCCAATGATGATTTTTTTTAAAACTTTCATTTTAAATTGGTTTTGGTTTAGGTTTATAAAGATTTATTAGGAACAATAATTGCCATAATTATATATGGAATTAAGCCAATACCGAAAGTAAAAAGAGAAATAACCCAAAGAATTCGTATTAAAGTTGGGTCAACTTCAAAGTATTCGGCTATGCCACCACAAACCCCAAAAATCATTTTTTGGTTTGATTTTGTAAGCTTTTTATACATAAATTTGGTTTGGATTTAAAGGTTTTCAAAGCTGTGAAATTAAATTAATAATTATGTATTTGAAATATATTTCATTGTTGCCTTTTTTATACAGTTTTATTTTTCAATCTTGTTATTATAAAAAGGAAAACAAAAATAGTGAAGATTGTATTTGTCCAGCTATTTATGCACCTGTGTGCGGCAGCAATGGGGTAACTTATGAAAATGATTGTGCTGCAAAATGCAATGGAATAAACAATTACACCAGCGGAGAATGTTAAAATTTAGTTGAAATCGAGACTTAATTCCCAATCTATTCCAACTCTTCTGCCAATTACGTTGCCATTTTGAGATATGGTTCCAGACAATTCAATTGAATCTAAACTAACTGCTTTTAAATAACTTTTTCCATCTCCTTCAACCTTAAAACTATAGTTAAAACGATTGGTGTTTTCAACTTTAATTATTTCACCATTTTCATTCAAAAACTCAATATTAAACTTGCTGGAAGTATCGGTTGGTAAAATTAAAGCACTGGCAACTGAATAAGAAATGTAATTACTGCGACTTGTGTCAAATTGAGTGCAAGAAAACAATAAAGAAGTAAAAAAAACTAACAGCAGCGATTTTGATTTCATTTTTTAATTGCTTTTAGGCCGAAGATATAGGGAAAACTGTGATTCAAAAATTCAAAAACGTATTTATCTTTTTCTAATTGTTTCATGTTTGAAAAACAATTGTAGTAAGAATAATCTAACTCTTTAAATTTTTCGATGTTTAAGCCCGCCTGCAAAATGGCACTGAAAATTTCATCTAAACTATGCTGACAAAAATATTCAGCTTTTACTTTTTCTAAATCTTCGCCTGTGTATGACTTTTGAACTAGTTCTTCAATGTAACCACTATTAAAATAAGGATATTCTATTTTGCCTGATTCAAAATTTAACAAGTATAATGTAGGATGAAATTCAGCCAAAATTAATTCACCATTTTCTTTCAAAAATTCCGCACAAATATTAGCCCATTTTTGCAAATCATTCAACCAAATAATAGCCCCATAAGAAGCAAAAACAATATCAAAATTTCTCTCTTTTATGATTTCCAAAGCATCATAAACATTGGCACAAACAAAAGTTGCATCCAACTTTAAGCTTTCATTCATTTCTTGAGCCAATTTAATGGCATTTTCAGAAAAATCGAGTCCAAAAGTTTTTGCTCCCATTCTGGCCATTGATAATGTATCTTGCCCAAAATGACATTGTAAGTGCAATATTTTTTTACCCGATATATTTCCTAAAAAATCTAATTCCATTGCATTCAAAGAATTTAAACCTTTTAAAAACTGATCGTTTTTATAAAAATCGGAATGAAAGTGTTTATCGGCCTTTTCGTTCCACAACAATTTATTGGCTTCAAAAATTGAATCTAGATTCATAAAAATTTTTTTGGTGAATTTAAGCTTTAAGTTAAACTCTGAAATTAATTACAACCTTGAAATTTGGAATTTCAATTTCCAATTTTCAAGGTTGTTTATATATTTGTATGCATTTAAAATTGAAAATTAATGAATCATCCAAAATGATAACTCGAACAAAAATAGAACAATTAAAATTATTGATTGAAGAATTTCCTGTTGTAGGTATTTTGGGACCTAGGCAATGCGGCAAAACCACTATTGCCAAAGAATTGCTTAAAAACCATGATTTCATTTACATTGATTTAGAACTTCCTTCCGACCAAAGAAAACTGGAAGACGCTGAATTTTTCCTGCAAGCCAATAGCCATAAATGCATAATAATTGATGAAATACAATTAAAACCAGAGTTATTCGCCATTTTAAGAGCATTAGTTGACCAAAATAGAAAACCAATGCGCTTTATAATTTTGGGTTCTGCTAGTCCTGATTTGATTCGAAAAACAGCTGAAAGTTTGGCTGGAAGAGTTGCTTATGTAGAATTAACGCCCTTTAATAGTAGGGAATTGGAAGGTTTAATTTCAACTGAAAAACATCATTTTTTTGGTGGATTTCCATTAGCTGCTTTATCAAAAAACAATGAGGCGGCCAAACGTTGGATAGAAAGTTTTATAGCCACCTATATTGAAAGAGATTTACCAATTTTAGGAATTTCAGCAAAACCAAAAACAATCAGAAAATTATGGGAAATGTTAGCTTGGCAAAATGGCGGATTGATAAACTATTCAACTTTAGCCAATTCTTTGGGTGTTTCAAATCACACAGTTACAAATTACATTGATTTTTTGGAAGGAGCATTTTTAGTAAATCGTTTACAACCTTATCATTTTAATATTAATAAAAGATTGGTAAAAGCACCTAAAATTTACCTGCGCGATACCGGAATTTTGCATAGCCTTTTGCGCATTGAAGATTTTAATCAACTTTTAGGAAGTCATTTTGCAGGATCATCTTGGGAAACATTTTGTATAGAGCAAATTCAATCACTAAAAAAATCGGATATCGAACTTTGTTATTACAGAACACATGTGGGGGCAGAAATTGATCTTGTTTTTATAAAAGGATTAAAACCTATTGCAGCAGCTGAGATAAAATTCAGTTTAAGCCCTGAATTATCAAAAGGATTTTATATAAGTATCGATGACTTAAAAACGCAGCAAAACTTTGTTATCACACCCGGCAATGATGATTACATAAACTCCAAAGGGATAATTACTTGTGGCTTAATTACTTTTATTGAAAAATATCTTCCAGCATTTTAGTACCTAGAAATTTGGAATTTCAATTTCCAATTTTCAAGGTTAGAACAAGATAAAATTCTAACAATAATTTATAAATAACACTCATAATTTAATTTATTTTTGGCCAAAATCAAACACATGATTATTAGAAGCAAGGCACCACTCAGAATTGGATTAGCAGGAGGAGGAACAGACGTTAGTCCTTACTCAGATTTGTATGGTGGTGCTATATTAAATGCAACCATTAGTTTATATGCCAATGCCACCATTGAGCCTTTAAACAATGGTAAAATTATTTTAGAAGCTGCTGATCAAGGAATAATTTTCGAATATGAAAGTGTTGCTGAGCTTCAAATTGACAATGACTTATCATTATTAAAAGGAGTTTACAACCGAGTTGTTAAGCAATTTTCCAAAAAAGCTTTGTCTTTTAAACTTACTACCTCTGTTGATGCACCTCAGGGTTCAGGATTGGGAACTTCATCTACCTTAACTGTGGCCATAATTGGCGCTTTTGTTGAATGGTTGCGTTTACCTTTAGGCGAATATGATATTGCAAAACTGGCTTTTGATATAGAAAGAATTGACTTAAAAATGGCTGGAGGAAAACAAGATCAATATGCTGCAACCTTTGGTGGCGTTAACTTCATGGAGTTTTATGCTGATAATAAAGTAATTGTAAATCCTTTGCGAATTCATTCGCGCTATTTAAATGAATTGGAAAACAATTTGTTACTTTTTTATACCCAAAAAAGCAGGTTTTCAAGCGCTATTATTGAAACACAATCAAAAAACGTAACGGATAAAAAAGAGAAATCTATTCAAGCCATGCATTCATTAAAACAACAAGCAGTGCAAATGAAAGAGGCTATTTTGATTGGTGAAGTGAATAAAATTGGTGAAATTTTAGATTATGGTTGGCAACAAAAAAAGCAAATGGCTGAGGGAATAACCAACGATTTGATAGATAATTTTTATAAAACGGCCATTGAAAATGGTGCTTCAGGAGGGAAAATTTCGGGAGCAGGTGGTGGTGGATTTATGATATTTTATTGCCCCAACAATACCAAATACCGAGTAAGAAAAGCATTGGTAGAACTGGGTGGAGAATTTGAAAACTATACATTTGTAAACGAAGGACTAATATCATGGACAATTTAAATTTTATAAAAGAAAAAGTTGCTGCATCAATTGCAGTTAAAAATAAATGGATGAACGATGAAAAAATCATTGCTGACATTCAAAAAATAGCCGATACAATTGTAGCAACTTATAAAAACGATGGGAAAGTTCTTTTTTGCGGTAATGGCGGAAGTGCAGCCGATGCCCAACATATTTCAGCTGAATTGTCAGGTAGATTTTATATAGATAGAGAACCACTTTTTGCAGAAGCATTGCATGTAAACACATCCTACATGACAGCCGTGGCCAATGATTATTCTTATGATGAAGTTTATGCAAGATTGGTAAAAGCAATGGGTAGAAAAGGCGATGTATTAGTTGGCATTTCTACTTCAGGTAATTCAGCCAATGTTTTAAAAGCATTTCAAGTAGCAAAAGAAAAAGGAATGACAGTAGTAGCTATGACAGGCGAAACAGGCGGAAAAATGAAAGATTTTTGCGACATTCTTTTAAATGTTCCTTCAAAAGATACTCCACGAATTCAAGAATCACATATTTTAATGGGACACATTATTTGCGAAATAGTTGAAAATAAATATTTCGAAAAAGTTTGAAAAAAGAAGCCGTCATTTTAGCTGGAGGTTTTGGAACACGACTACAAAGTGTTGTTAAAGAACAGCCTAAACCCCTTGCTCCTATTCAAGGCAAACCATTTTTAGACTATTTGTTGCAATACTTAGAAAGCTATCACATCAATAGAGTTATTTTAGCTATTGGTTACAAAAGCGATCAAATAATTGAACGATACAAAAATGGTTTTAACGCAATAGAAATCGTTTTTGCAGAAGAAAAAGAAGCTTTGGGAACTGGTGGCGCCATTAAAAATGCCTTGTTAATGGCAGAAACAGAAAATGTTTTAATTTTAAATGGTGACTCGATTTTCAAAATAAATTTGAATCAATTTTTTAACTCTAATACTAAAAATTGTCCATTGATGCTGGCCCTACGCAAAATTGAAAATGCCTCACGATACGGTCAAGTAGAAATTAATTCCAATAATCTTGTTACTGCTTTTAAGGAAAAAACTATTGAAGAACAATCTGGTTTAATTAACGCAGGTATTTATCTTATTCAAAAAACTTGGTTGTTAGCCATGAATTTCCCGACTAAATTTTCTTTTGAAACAGAAGTGCTTATGAAATTGTATTCATCTGAAAATTTTATGGGAATTGAATTTCAAGCCTATTTTATTGATATAGGCATTCCAGAAGATTATGCCAAAGCACAAAACGATTTTTTACATTTTGAACAATTATAAATGCAATTAAAAGACTTAGAAATAGACGGAAATTGGACACTTTTTTTAGACCGAGATGGTGTTATAAATTACCGATATGATGGTGATTATGTAAGAAATTGGGAACAATTTAAGTTTTTAGAAGGTGTTTTAAATGCTGCCTCCATTTTTAATCAAAAATTTGGTAAAATTATAGTCGTCACCAATCAGCAAGGAATTGGAAAAGGACTTTACACGCACGATGATTTGGCCGATGTACATCAAAAAATGAAAATTGAATTTGAGAACAATAAAGGCCGAATAGATGGAATTTATTATTCTCCATATTTAAAAGAAGAAAATCATATAACTCGAAAACCAGATATTGGTATGGCTTTATTGGCTAAAGAGAATTTTCCGAACATAAATTTCCAACAATCGATAATGGTAGGCGATTCACAAACCGACATTCAATTTGGTAGAAATGCAGGAATGAAAACGGTTTATTTACATCCAAAACTTAAAAACCCAGCTAAAGCCGATTTTGTGTTTAAGGATTTAAAATCATTTGCTGAGGCATTGTAAAAATGCCTAATACCGTTAGCACATCCTTAAATAGTCCAATTACATTGTCCTAAACGGCTGTTGCTACGGCATTATACTAAAAAAATTTTGACCTAATTATAAATAAATTTGGTATAAATTTGAGAATGAAATTTAAAATTTTATTGCCTTGTTTATTTCTTCCTTTAATGGTTGGTGCCATTGCTGGATACTTTACCACATCTGCTTTAAGCGTTTGGTATAACACACTTAATCAACCAAGTTTTAATCCTCCTAATTGGATTTTTGGACCTGTTTGGACTACTTTATATGTAATAATGGGCTACTCGGCTTATCTAATTCACTCAAGTGCAAATTCGCCTCAGAAACAAAAAGCTCTTTTAATTTATTATTCGCAGCTTACTTTAAACTTTTTTTGGAGCTTTTTATTCTTTTACTTTAATAGAATCGATTTAGCATTAATTGAAATTATTTTTCTTTTAAGCTTCATTATTTTGATGATAATTCAGTTTAGAAAAATAAACCAAAAAGCTGCTTACATCAATATTCCCTATTTAATATGGGTTTCTTTTGCAACAATTTTAAATTTGGCTTATTATCTAAAAAATTGATTTCGGGTTATTCTTGCGTATAACCATATCCGTAACCATAGCCATAACCGTATCCGTAGCCATAACCATAATAACCATATTTCGAATCGTATTTACCTAAAATTTTATCAATTTTCAGGTCATTATAAACCATGTAAATATTTTTAAAAACGCCTTCTTTCGACTTTTTATAAAACATTTTCAATAGATCTTTTTTGGTATAATCTTGACGAGTTATAAATAAATTTACATCTGAATAATTTAGTAATTCATAAGTATCTGAAACTATACCAATTGGCGGTGTATCGATAATTATGTATTTGTATTTTTCTTTTAGAGCATCAAAAAGTTCGCGCACTTTTTTAGAAATAATTAATTCAGAAGGATTTGGAGGAATTGGTCCTGCAGAAATTAAATCTAAGTTTTCAATGAAGGTTTTTTGAATAATA
>Ga0209278_1000473_pt1 | contig 31348 bp, 28 predicted proteins | sample JI81BgreenDNA_FD_187504 | JGI IMG/M metagenome (GOLD analysis project Ga0209278, IMG submission 187504) | Wastewater effluent complex algal communities from Wisconsin, to seasonally profile nutrient transformation and Carbon sequestration -... | ecosystem: Engineered > WWTP > Effluent > Algae...
GGCTCCGGAAGCACCGCCGGACCGGCACTGAAATTGAATCCCCGCGACATCACACCACCTCCCATGGACGAAAGTCCGACGCTAGCACGCGTCGAGAACAGCTCGACAGTAGAGATCCGGATTAGAGTTGGATCTCGAAATGGCGCGAGGGTCGACGCCGCGCGGGTCGCGATCAGCCCTTGGGCGCGTAGACGAAGAAGGCCGTGAGCGCGGCTGCCAGGGCCGCTGCGGCCGCGACGAGCAGATACAGACCACTGAGATCACGCTTGGCCGTCGGAGCGGACGGGATTGCCGGGTCCGGCAGGTGGTTCGACGTCATCGCCGAGGTCGTGGACGAATCCCGACGCGCTGGCACCGGGGTTGTGCCGACATCGCCTCCCTGGCCCAAGCCGGGGGCCTCGAGCACGAAGCGCTGGTCACCGAGCTCGATCTGGTCGCCCTGGGACAACACCGCACCTCGCACCGCATGACCGTTCACCCGCACCAACGCCAACGGGGAAAGCGCACGCAGCACGACGGCACCATCTTCGACGTCGATCTGGGCGTGGCGCTCCTGCACACCCGGCCCCTCAAGGCGGGCGTCGCTACCCGCACCGCGGCCCAGCACCCGCGCCGACGCCACCGGGAGCGAGCGGCCAAACCACGGGCCACTGAGCCCCCGGAGCGACGCCTTGGCGACACCGGACGACAGGGCCTCGTCGGGAGCACGGCGGCGCAACGGCACGTCGGGGTTCGCGGGGGCCGGCGGCGGCTGGTCGGACTCAACGCGAACCTGCACGCCGGCGAGGCAGACCAGGTCACCGGCCCTCAGGAAGGCGATGCGCTTCACCGGCCGGGCATTGACGATCACCGTGGCGTCCTTGGGAACCGTCAACCAGTGGCCACGACGACCGGTCGCGAACACGGCGTGGAGCGGCGACAGACCCGCGATGGCGACGGTCGTGCCACCGCCCGCGGCGCTACCCACGCCGACCTGTCCATGTTCGAGATTGACCGCGGCATGCTCGCCGTTCGGAAACGTCAGTCGCATTGGGCCTCCTGCGGCCCGAAAGGTAGCACAGCGTCCAAGGACTGGCCGCGGCCGTCGTGCTTGGCTCAGAATCCTTCCAAGGAGGGCCCCATGAGCCATATCGACATCCGCCGCGGCCACGCGCTTCCCGTCAAGGACGCCAAGGCCCGGGTGGAGCGCATCGCGGAACACATCGCCGAACGCTTCGACGTCGAGTACGGCTGGAAGGGCAACACCCTGCAGTTCACCCGGAGCGGCGTGGAGGGCCAGATCGCCGTGACCGGCAAGGACATCCACGTCATGGTGCGGTTGGGCTTCTTGCTGTTCGCCCTGAAATCGACGATCGAACGCGAGATCGACCGGAACATCGACGAGCAGTTCCGCTGAGGCACCGCAGGCCGCACCGCGGCGCGCTCAGGCCCGGAACGGGTCGGGATCGCCGGCGAACAGCCGCCGACTGACCTCGCCTTCGCCACGCGCCACGCGCTGAAGGAAGCGCTCGGCCCCGCCGAGCTTGGCGAACGCATCGAACCCCCGCTCGAGGAAGGCCTGCAATTCGGAAAGTCCGGCCGCACGCGCCGGAAAACGCGAGGCGCGCAGCAGTCGATGCACGCCATGCCGCTGGACGGCGGCATCGAGGCTTCGTCCGACCGACACGACCAGCGCGATCTGCCGGCGGCGAAGCCGGGGCTGGCCAGCCTCCCGGTAGACCTCGCCGTAACGCACCGCATCCAACGTCGACAGCCTTCGGCGATCCATCGCCCGCACCATGCGAAGGTCGAGCGCGTGGCTGAGCACATGAAGCTCGATCGCATCCCGCGCGGCACTGAGCATGGTTTCTGGCAACAGATGGACCATGATCGGCATGATCCGGTCGACATCGCGGTCGCGGCCGCTGAAATCGCGGTCGGCGTACAGGTCGCTGAGGAAGAATCGGCCCGCCGCGTGCATCGTCGGATCGGCCAGGACATCGGCAAAACTGCGTTCCAACCGCTGGGCCTGCCAGGCCCGCAGCACCGCAAGCCGCGGCGAGGTGTTCTCGCGGCGGTCCGCATGGAAGGCTTCGGCACGCCAATGCAAGCGACGTGCGATGGCCGTCTTCAATCGGGCGCGGGGGTGGGTGTGGTCGCTCATGGGGTAAGCCGGACGTCGAAGCGTGGATGATGCGGCGCCCGTGACGCAGGCGCCAGAACGGCGCACCGGGTTCGTGGGTAGAATCGGGGAGTTTCGCTACTGCCACTGATCGATGCTCGTCGTCCAACCTGCCCAACCCCGCACGCCCAGCCAGGGCCGTATCGGTCTCGCCATCGCCGGCGGAGGCCCGACGGGCGGGATGTACGAGCTTGGCGCGCTGCGCGCCCTCGACCGCGCGATCGAAGGCCTCGACCTGACCCGACTCGACTGCTACGTCGGGGTCAGTTCGGGCGCGTTCATCGCCGCCGGCCTGGTGAACCGGCTGAGTACCGAGGAGATGTGCCGCATCTTCCTCACCGGCGAGGCCGATGTGCAGTTCCGGCCCGAGATCTTCCTGAAGCCGGCCATCGGCGAGTACCTGCGCCGGGCCGCGAGCGCGCCCAGCCTGCTGATGAACTGGGCCCGGGAATCGCTGGCTGATCCTGCCAACGCCTCGCTGGGCGAACTGCTCACGCGGATGGGCGGCGTCATCCCGAACGGCCTGTTCGACAATGCCGGCGTCGAAACCTTCCTGCGCCACCTGTTCACCACGCAGGGCCGCAGCAACGATTTCCGCGAGCTGGACCGGCCGCTCTACGTGGTCGCCGTGGATCTCGACAGCGGCAAGGCGGTGCGCTTCGGGTCCCGCGAGTGGGACGACGTGCCGATCTCGCGCGCCGTGCAAGCCAGCGCCGCCCTGCCCGGCCTTTATCCGCCGGTGTGCATCCGCAACCACCACTTCGTGGATGGCGCCCTGCGGCGCACGATGCATGCCTCGGTGGCGCTCGACAAAGGCATCGACCTGCTGCTGGGCGTCAACCCCTTCGTGCCTTTCAACGCCAGCCGAGGCGGCAAGCGCCCCGCCGGTCTCGACCGCCTCGCGGAAGGCGGCCTCCCGGTCGTGCTCTCCCAGACCTTCCGCACCCTGTTGCAGTCGCGCGTGCAGGTCGGGCTGGAAAAGTACGCCCGCCAGTATCCGGACACCGACCAGATCGTCATGGAGCCGGACGAGGACGATGGCGAAATGTTCTTCACCAGCGTTTTCAGCTACGACAATCGCGTGAAGGTCTGCGAGTACGCCTTCCGCGCCACGCTGAAGGACCTGCGCGAGCGCCGCGAGCAACTGGGCCCGATGTTCGCGCGCCACGGGCTGCGCCTTCGCGACGAGATCCTCGACGACCGCCACCTGTCGATCCTCGACGGTGTTGGCCGCCGCCGCCCGCAAACCGAAACCACCGCCCGTCTGCGTCGCTCGCTCGATGACGTCGAGGCGATGCTGCAGCGCGAGACGCTTCCCGCGAAGCGCGCGGCCGCCCGTCGTCGCGGCAGTGCCCGGAAGGTCCGCCCCTGAGCCCGCCTCTGGTGTGAATGCTCTAGGCACCCTCCCGAGACTGCGCGCACATTACGCTCACCCAAGGTGCAGGAAAGGCTCATGGCCAAGCTGAAGAAGACGACCCGCAAGTCCCCCTCGGCCGCGGCGTCGCCCGCCGACCTCCAGGCCAAGGCCGAGCAGCTCTCGCGCGGCCTTGCCGATTCCGCCCAGCAGATCTGGCTCGCCGGCGTCGGTGCCTTCCAGCGCGCCCAGCACGAAGGCTCGAAGCTGTTCGATGCCCTCGTCAAGGAAGGTTCCACCATCGAAACCGCCACCCGCAAGCTGGCCACGGGCCGCGTCGACGCCGTGCGTGACGCCGTCGAAGAGCGCGTCGGCACGGTGCGCGAGCGCGCCGTCGACACCTGGGATCGCCTCGAGAAGGTGTTCGAAGAGCGCGTGCAGCGCGCCCTGACCCGACTCGGCGTTCCGAGCCGCGAAGACCTGGTCGAACTGACGCAGCGTGTCGACCAGCTGACGCGCGCACTGAAGCAGCGCGGCACCGCCCCGGTGGCCAAGCCGGCGACCAAGGCGCCTGCGAAAGCCGCAAAAAAGGCCGCACCGAAGCCGGTGAAGAAAGCCGCGAAGGCGGTGAAGAAGGCGACCGTCAAGGCAGCCGCCAAGCCGGTCCGGGTCCGCAAATCGGCCTTGGCGCCGATCGCTGCCCCCGACGCACCGCAGGGCTGATCCCGGTTTCGCCCGCAGTCCGTCGGCAACGTAGGCTCCCTCCCCGCCAACGAACCGCCGGCTCGCGGGCCCCCTGATCACACGACGCCTGCGGGCGTCGTGTTTTTTTTGCCCCGCGAGAAGCTAACCTCTCGAGCCGCCACCGATCGCAGAAACCATGCCCGTCGTCGTATCGATCCTCATCGCTGTTTCCGTTGCCGTCGCCTTGGTGCTCGGCAGCCGACTCTGGTTCGATCGCGTCCAGAAGAAAGCCCACGCCCAACGCATCGGCATCGAAGTGCTGGCCGCGCGGCGGTGGCGAGACGCCCTCGACCTGCTGGTCAAGGCCCTCGCGCAAGACGGCTATACCCAGGCGGCGGAAGTGACCGGCCCCAGCGGCACACCCCTCGCGGAGCGCCATCTTTCCCGCGGTAACACCCGCGTCCTGCTCATCTACAAGCACGGCACGAGCTACCACATCGGCGCGCCGGCCCTTCTGGACGCGGAACGTCGACGACAGGAAGCGGAGCAGGACGAAGTCATCATCGCGACCTTGGGCAGCCTGGACCGGGATGCCCTTGCGCAAGCGGCGCGGATGAAGATTCACTGCCTCGACGGCCCCATGGTTTGGGCCAAGGTCCGCGACATCCTCGATACCACGGCGCGCGACGGCGTCGCTGCCGAGGCCGAGGCCCTGGTCGAACGGCCACGGCGCCTGGCCACGATCGGAGCCGCCGTACTCGGCCTTGCCATCGTGTTCTGGGGCGGCGATCGGAACGACTGGAGCCTCACGACGCCCGCGGAGTCCGCCGCCGTCAGCCTCCCGACGCCTGAACCGCGCCCCGGCGCAAGGACGCCTGCCCTTCCTACCAACCCGCCTGAAAGCGGCTTGGCATCCACTCCGGCGTCGACTCCAACGTCGACATCACCGGAGGCGATCGAGGCAGAGCGACGCGGGGCCATGGCGAAAGCGATCACCGCCCTGCCCGAGATCGAGCGCGCCAGTTGGTCGAGTGCGAGCACCATGGTCGTCGCGCTGCGTCCGCGCGTCAGCGTCGACCTCGGCGTCGAGAAAATCTGTGCGCTCGCAGGCGACTACCCGGCGTTGCGGGATGTGCGATTGCAGATGGAAGCTCGCGGCGGAACCGAAGTGCGCTGGCGCCGCTGCGCCTGAGGCGCGCCACGCCACCGTCGCCCGGAAAGCAGAAGGCCCGCTTGCGCGGGCCTTCGCCGTTTTCCGTCTTCCGCACCCTTTACCAGTGCACACCGCGCATCAGCGCCGCGAAGGCGATTTGCTCGTTGGAGGGCTTCTCGCCCTCGCGCATGCCCTTGATGCCCTTGGCCGCCGCCGAGTCGGGGAACAGTTCATAGGCGGTGTTCATCACGATCTCGTAGGCCTTCGGCGCTACCGAGTTCAGCACCGAGGCGAAGATGCCGAGGCGCGTCGCCACGCGGCTGGAGCGCGTGATCACCGCATCGACGATGAGGTCCGCGGCCTCTTCCGGGGTCAGCGTTGGCACCGAGTCGTACATCTTTGTTGGCGCGATCATCGGCGTCTTCACCAGCGGCATGTTGATCGTGGTGAAGGCGATGTTCTTGCCGGAGAGCTCGCCCTGCGCGCAGCGGCTGAACGCGTCGAGCGCGGCCTTCGACGCCACGTAGGCCGAGAAGCGCGGCGAATTGGCGAGCACGCCGATCGACGAGATGTTGATGATGTGACCACCGCGGCGCTCGATCATCGCAGGCAGCACGCCCATGATCAGGCGCAGGCTGCCGAAGTAGTTGAGCTGCATCGTCCGCTCGAAATCATGGAAGCGGTCGAAGCTGAGCTCGATCGACCGGCGGATGGAGCGGCCGGCGTTGTTGATCAGGATGTCGACCGGGCCGATCTCGGCCTGCACCTTCTGGATCAGTTCGTCGCAGCTGGCGAGGTCGGTGAGGTCGGCCGTGTAGGCGAAGCACTTACCGCCCTTGGCCTTGATCTCGTCGCGGGCCTTGAACAGCTCATCTTCGCCGCGGGCCACGATGACGACCTTGGCGCCGGCGTCGGCGATCTTGTGGGCGGCGGCGAGGCCGATGCCCGACGAACCGCCAGTGATGAGAACGACCTTGTTCTCGACCTTGCCACGCAGCGATCGGTCGATGAAGAGGTCCGGATCGAGGTGGCGCTCCCAGTAGTCCCACAGGCGCCACGCGTAGGTGTCGAGCTTGGGAACGCTAATGCCGCTGCCCTTCAGCGCACGCTCCACTTCGCGGGTGTCGAAGCGCGTCGGGTACGTGATGTAGCCCAGCGCTTCGCGCGGGATCTTCAGGTCTTTCAGCACGGCCTTCGAGAAACGCTGCACGGGCGGCAGGTTCTTGATGGCGCTGCGGATGTAGCCCGGCACCACGGCGAACATCCGCGCGTCGATGCGCATGCTCATCTCCGGCGCGTGCGCGGCGCGGGCGAAGGTGTTCATCACCTCGCCGATGCGCTCGGGGTCCGGATCGACCAGATGGAAACACTTGCCGTCGAGGCCGCGCTTGTGGGCGATATGGTCCATCGCGTCGACGACGAAATCGACGGGCACGAGGTTGATCTTGCCGCCCTCGATGCCGAGCGTCGGCACCCACTGCGGCAGGGTCTGGCGCATCTTCTTGATCAGCGTGAACAGGTAGTACGGGCCGTCGATCTTGTCGATCTCGCCGGTCTGGCTGTGGCCGATGACGACGCCGGGGCGGTAGATGCGGTACGGCACCGGGCAGGCGGTGCGTACCAGCCCTTCGGACTCGTGCTTGGTGCGGAAATAGGGATCGTTGAGGCCTTCGGCTTCATCGAACATGTCCTCGCGGAACACGCCCGGGTAGAGGCCGGCCGCGGCGATCGAACTGGTGTGGTGGAAGCACGCGGCCTTCACCGCGCCGGCGAACTCCATCGCGTGCTGGGTGCCTTCCACATTCGCGATGCGCTGCGACTCGGCATCGGCGGTGAGGTCGTAGATCGCGGCCAGGTGGAAGACGTGCTTCACCTTTCCGGTGAGCGCCTTCAGCTGCGTTGGCGTGAGGCCGAGTTTCGGCTTGGCGAGATCGCCGATGACGGGGAACACGCGCCGGCGGTCCCAACCCATCTTTGCCGCGGTCTCGTCGAACTTTTTCTGCGAGCCCTTGCGCACCAGCACATGGATCTGCCCCTTGCGCGCCAGCAGTTTGCTGACCAGGAAGCGGCCGATGAAGCCGGTGCCGCCGGTCACGAAATACGTCATGTCACCCTCTCCCCGGAACAAGCATGAACCAAGCCCCGCAGGCCTGCGGGATGCCCGGTAACGTTGCCAGAGGCGCACGGAAACGACAAACGGCGCGGGTGCGTTGACCGGCCCCGGGGGGCGTGCTATCTCAGCGTTCGCCGTCAGCTCCGGATCGCCGCAATGCCCGACCTCAAGACCCAGTTCGAACAGGCCAAGGACGCCGTGATGGCCCTGGCCGAGCGCCCCGACAACGACACGCTCTTGCGCCTGTATGCGCTCTACAAGCAGGGTTCGGAGGGCGATGTGAACGGCGCGCGGCCGGGCTTCTTCGATTTCGTCGGCAACGCCAAGTACGAGGCGTGGGAAAAGCTGAAGGGCACCCAGCCCGACGAGGCGATGAAGAAGTACGTCGAGCTCGTGAAGAAGCTGACGGCCTGACGGCCGGCCCGCGACGATCCCGATGGCTCCCCAGACCCGGCAACGGATCCTCGACTGCGCCTTGGCGATGTTCAACGCCCAGGGCGAGCCGAACGTGACCACGAACCACATCGCCGACGAGCTGGAAATCAGCCCGGGCAACCTCTACTACCACTTCCGCAACAAGGACGACATCATCGAGCAGCTCTTCGGCCGCTTCGAGGAGCGCATCGGCGAGGCGATGACCGTGCCTGAGGGCCGGCTGCCCGGGCTGGAAGACATCTGGCTGCAAATGCACCTTGTCTTCGAGTGCATCTGGGACAACCGCTTCCTGTACCGGGATCTCGTCGACATCCTCAGCCGGAACCGGCGTCTGCGGATGCGCTTCGCGCGCATCCTCAAGCGGGCCACGGACAACGCCAGCTCAGTGATCCGGGGACTCTCCCAGGCTGGCATCCTCCGCGCTTCGGCAGCGGAAATGGACGCCCTGGCGACCAACATCCTGCTCGTTGCCACGTTCTGGCTGAATTACGGCGCCGCCCGCGGTGACCAGGACGAGGCCAAATCGATCCGCCAGGGCATCGTGCAGATGATGATGCTGATCTCGCCCTTCCTGCGGGATGCCGAGCGTGTCCACCTGAACACGCTCAGCCAGGCCTACCAGGACTGAACGCTCAGGCCCGGCGACGGGCCTTCACCGCCTTCTTCGCGACCGGGCGCTTCATGGCGGCCTTCTTGACTCGCTTGGCCGGCGCCTTGACGACGATCGTCGGCAGACCGACGCGGGTGAGCAAGGGGTTCAAGCGCTTGGCGGCCTCGGCCACGCCCTGGACGCGGGCCGCGTCGATCTGGGCGCCGAGCTTGCCGGCCTCGCGCTCCAGCGGGGCGATGCGCGAACGCGCCGACTTGGCGAGCTTGGTCACTTCGCTGCGGGCAGTGACAACGGCGGCATCGGCACCAGCGCGCAGGCGCTGCGGCACCTCTGCGGCGTCGGACGCGAAGCGCTCGGCCTGCCGGCCGGCCAGCACGGCAGCGCCGAGGCTGGCGAGGAACACCGTACGCGGATTGACCGGAGCGGCGGCGGCGCGCGAACGCGACGTGCTGCGGGTGCGGGAGGACGAACGTGCCATGGGACCACCGTTGGATACGCGCCGGAATGGCGTCGGTGCGAGTCTTGGTTCGCGGCGCCGAGCTTTCACACTAGACGGGACGGAAATATCGCCGCAGGCTTCAAGCTGGATCGAGGAGACCTGAACGATGGCGACGAAGAAGAAGTCCGGCTGGGCCGCCCTGCCCGCCAAGGCCCCGAAATTCGACTTCACGGGCGATGCGCTCAAGAAAGCCTGGAAGGACCTGCACGCTGGCGATACCGAACCTTTCCCCGACACGAAGCGCGCCGCGGCCCTGCTGAAGGCGGCGGGCAAGGCGGCGCCGAAGGACCTCGATGCCGACCGCGTCGCCAGCCAACTGCAGGAGGGGTGGCGCGCCTTCCACGAGGGACGTTTCGAAGCCGCCCACGAGGCCGGCCTTGCACTGGGCGTGATTGGCGCGTCGCTCGCGACCAAGGCGATGGGCATCCATGCCGCCTACCTGGTCGACGACGATGCCGAGCGGTTGCAGCGCTTCGAGTCGGTTTCCGCACTGGCCGAGCAGGCGGTCGCGGCCCTGCCCGGCGAAGCCAACAGCCACTACCGTCGCGCGTTCGGGCTGGGCCGCTACAGCCAGGGCATCAGCATCGTGAAGGCCCTGAAGCAGGGCTTGGCGGGCAAGGTGCGCGAGAGCCTCGACCAGACCCTGGCCATCGAACCGGACCATGCCGAGGCGCGCCTCGCGCTGGCCGTGTACCACGCCGAGATCGTCTCCAAGGTCGGCGGGCTGATCGGTGGCATGACCTACGGCGCCAAGGCCTCGGAGGCCGAGAAGCACCTCGCTAGCGCGCTCAAGGTGATGCCGAAGTCGCCGGTGGCCCATCTCGAGCAGGGGAACATCGCGCTGCTGCTCCATGGCGCCAAGGGCGAGGACATCGCCGCAGCGGCCTACGAGAAGGCCGCGGGATTGAAGCCCCGCGACGCGATGGAGTGGCTCGACGCGCGGCATGCGGCGAGCCAGATCGAGTGACCCCTCAGGGCGCGGGGCAGCTCAGCGTCCGCGCCCGCTGGAACAGGTCCGGCGGCAACTGGATCATGTAGGCATCGACGTCCAGATCGCTCGTGCTGCCCCAGTTCGAGGTGAACAGCACACGGGTGAAATCGCGGCTGACGCTTGCGTGGGGTTCCGTCCAATAGCCGTTCGCCCGACTCTGGTGGTGCGCGAGATGGATGATCGTCGGGCTGGCCTTGAGCTCCACGGCCATGATCCGCTCGTGCAACCAACGCTCCGGCCCGGTGAAGGCGTAGGTCGACAACAGCATCCAGCCGGGTGCGGCGAAATTCTTTGCCGAAACGTGATACGCCGTCGCACTGCGATCGATATAGGTGGGGAAAAGGATCGTGCGGGCGCCCGTGTCGAGGTTGACCATCGTGAGGTCGCCATCGTTGCTCTGGTAGTCGACGAAGATGAAGAGATCGTCGCCGGTCGGACTGAGCCCCAGGTCGGAGTGTTCGGACGTCCCGTGCAAGGGCCGCGAACTCGTGAAGGTGCGGTTCCAAGCCACGGTGCCGCCGTCCCCATCGAGATTGCTGACCACGCAATAGCGTCCGCTGGCGGACATGCTGAGGTGGTCCGGACGATCGGTCATGGGCCGGGTTCCGAGCACCGTCTGCGTCTGAAGGTCATACGTAAAAACGCCAAGGATGCCGTAGTTGCTCGTTTCGGCCTGGAAGCACCAGTAGCGGGCGTCCGCCGACGGGCCGCCCTCCGACTTCGTCCAGATGTGTGCCACGTTCGCCCACGGCAGCTTGCCGGCGAAATCGGCAACCGTCGTCGTCACATTGGTGTTGACGTCGAGCAGGAACAAGCGCGTGCCGCCATTCGTCGGCAGGTAGTAGAGCTTGCTGGGGTCGCTCGGATGCCACTGCGGCTCGGCATCACCGGCGGGACCGTTCAACACGCGGAGATGCGCGAGCGTGTTGGCGTCGTAGAGATGCCATGCGCCGTTGTAGGCATAGACAATGAAACGCGAGTTGTCGGCGTTGAACGCCTGGCGACGTGAATAGTCGTTTCGCGCGAAATCCGATGGCGGCTCCACGGCATGGTCGGTGGCGCGTACCACGCAGGTGCCGAAGAAGGGGTCACGTTGGGCGACGCCCTTGGCCGGCCGGGGGCTGGCTTTGAACGGTGCCGTGACTTCTCCGACGACGGGCGTGTAGCTCGCGGTGTAGAAATTCAGGCAAGGGCCGGTCGTCGGCCCAGGCGCCGACTGTGCCGCCACCGCGAAGGCGCCGAGCAGCGCGAGAACGGCAAGGACGGGGCGAAAAGACGATGGTGCGGAATCGAACATCAGCAGCGTGCTCCGTTTCGGGGGGATGGGCTCATGGTGCAGCGCCGCGCCGGAGTTTGCCCCAGATACCGCCCACCATCCATTGAAGATCAGGTTGGCGCAGCCACCACGCGCTGGTAAGGCCAACGAGTGCCGCGAGAATGGCGAGGCCCATCGCCTCGACGGCGTGGATTCGACGCGTCTCCGCCAGCGACGGCCAGACCGTCGGCAACAGCAGGATGCCGACGATCGCCATGGCCGACGCCACGGCGGCGAGCTTCGCCAACTCCGGCCACAGCCCTCGAGGCCAACGCCAGCGCAGCACCCAGAGCGCCGCAATCAGCGAGAGCACCGCGGATTGCAGCATGGACACCGAGGCTGCCCAGGCGATGCCCACGGCACCGGCGCTATCGCCCCAGGCATGGCATAGCGCGAAGTGCGTCGCGACGCCGAGCAAACCGATGGCGACCTGCAGCCAAGGGCGGACCGCCGCATGCAGGACGCGGTAGTTGAAGAACGCCGCGGATCGGAACACCAGCCCCAGCGCCAGCACCTGGGTGATGTCCGCGGTCAGCGCGGTCTGTTCCGGAGTGAAGACGCCGCGCTCGAGAAGAAGGACCACCAGCGGCTCGGCAAACAGCATGAGCAGCACGGCGGCAGGCAGGGTGAGGAACAACAGGAAGCGCACGCCCTCGGCGAACGCCTGCGCGGCTGCGTCGACCTCACCGCGCGCGAAGTGCCGGCCAAAAGTGGGATAAACCGTGGTGATCACGGCCTGTGCGAAAACTTCGACGGGAAGGAACGCGAACATCGTCGCGTACGCCATGGCCGAGATCGCCCCTTCCCCGCCGTGGGACAAAAAGTACTGGTTGATCAAGCCGGTGAACACCGACCCCGCCGAGCCGACGAACAGGGGGAGCAGGTGCGCGACCGGCGCTCGGAAATCAGGATGGCGGAAATCGAGTCTCAGCCGGATGCTGCGCCGCAGATCGGCGCGGTTACCCCAGAGGAGCACGCCCGCTTGCAGGAGGAAGCCAGCGAGCACACCCATCGTGAGCGCCATGACGCCGAGATGCGTCGCAAGCAGCAGCGCCGACGCGATCACCGTCACGTTGGTCAGGACGCCCTCGAGGGCCGGCAGAGCGAAGCGCTCGCGTGCGTTGCTCAGCGCGGACAGGACCGATGACAGCGTCAGGATCGGTACGCAGGGCAAGAGAAGGCGGCTGAGTGACACGGCTTCGCCGCGGGCTTCCGGTGCCAATCCTGGGGCGAGCCAGCCGACCAGCACGTCGGCGAAGACGAACATCGCGAGCGATGCGACGAGGCTGATGCCCACGATCACGGTGAAAAACGTGTTTGCCCCTGCCCACGCCTCCGGGCCCTCGCGGCCTTCCAGATGGGCCATGAAGCGTGGCACGAACGCCACGGTCACGATGGTGGTGAGCAGCGACGGCAGCAGCAACGGGAGCGAATACGCGACCCAGAACGCATCCAAGGAGGCGCTGGCGCCGAACAGTGCAGCCACCATCATCGTCTTGCCGATCGCCAACACCTTGCTGGCGCCGTTCAGCGCGGACAGCCCGAGCGCCTTGTAGTGGCCAAGTTTGCTCACGCGCGCGCCAAAGGCTGCGCGCGATGCGGCGCCTTCTTCGCCAAGGGCACGGGCGCGGCGGCGGCACGGAGCTGCGACTGGCGCTCCATCAGTGCGGCCAGCGCCCAGAAGATGCCCATGACGGTCCCTTCGCTGAAAGGACTGCCGTAGAGGTTGCCCAACGCCATCGCCAGCACGGCGATGCGGAACCCATGGCCCAGCGACAGCGCCTCGTGGTCCCGGGCCTCGCGAACGAGGCGCCCCCCCAGTCGCCACAGGGCGAAGACCAGCACCAGAAGGGCCAGCAGCCCCTGCAACCCCGCCTCGGCGAGGGTCAGCACGTAGTAGTTGTGCGCGTCCTTGCCGGGATAATTCGAGTAGTCACCGATCAATCCCTTGAAACGGTTGGCGCCAACGCCGATCGGGCTCTCCGACCACATCACGACGGCACCGCTCCAGATGTCCCAGCGGCTCGCCGTGCTGTCGTCGACCTCTTCCTGTCCGAACTCGTCGACCTGTTGCGTCTCCTGCACGCGCTCGAACGCGCCCGACGGCAACCACGGAAGCGCGACGGCGAAGACGATCGCGCAGACGACCGCGACGACGACGCTACGCCGGATCGCCATCAGCGCCAGCACCAGAAGAGCGATGAAGTAACTCTGCCGGGAGTAGGTGAAGAGAATCGCCGCCGCGAGGACCAGCAGCCCCCCGAGCGCCACCATGCGCCAGAAGGGCTGCCCCTTGAGGAAGAACACCGGAGCGGCGAAAAGCGGGATGAACATCGCATAGAACACCCCGGCGCGATTGGCCGATCGGTAGTCCGGGCCGAACGGGCCGGCGGCGCGATGCGTTTCCGAATACCCGCCGATGCCGTAATCCAGCCCTTCGCGGACGGCCTCCAATCCCGCGACGGCCGCGACGACGAGGGCCAGCAGGATCAACCGGCGCGCGGTCTTCAAATCACGGACCGCGTAGTAGAACAGGAAGTAGTAGAGCGGGTAGAACAGCAGCGTCTTCAGGTACGTGAGGTCCTCCATCGGCGACTGCGGACGGGCGACCATCGCCACCACCGTCGCGATGGTGGCGGCCACGAAGTAGAACCGCAGCGGTCCGCCCAGCGAAGGCTTCGCGAGCGGTGCGCGACGACCCTGGAGCACCAGCGCGATGAGCGCCCCGCCAAAGACGAGATTGATGACGTTGACCCCCGGAATGCCGAGGTCGATGTCGAAATGGAACTGGTTGACCGTGTAGACGAGCAGCACGGCCAGCAGCAGGCGCAGGATCATGTCAGGCCCTGTCCAGGAAGCGCCGTGCCCAAAGCTCCAGGACCAGCACCTGCCACAGTGGCTCGGCGTGGTCGGCGCGCCCGGCACGATGGTCGGCCAAGAGACCATCCACGACCGCAGGCTGCACCCAGCCCCGTTCGCGGAACGCGCGACTGGCGAAGACATCCGCCGCCATCGAGCCCAGCTTGGCGCGGAACCACTCCGTCAGCGGAATGGCGAAGCCCTGCTTCGGCTTGTCCAGCACGTCGGAGGGCAGCCAGCGACGGGCGACCTCGCGCAGCACATGCTTGCCCCGACCATCGCGAACGCGCAGATGGGCCGGCAAGCGCACGGCGAACTCGACGACCCGATGGTCCAACAAGGGCGCCCTGCCCTCGATCGAGGCCGCCATGGTCATGCGGTCCAATTTCACCAGGATGTCATCGAGCAGATAGCTGCGGATGTCGGCGTCGACGATCCGATCGATCATCGGCCGGGTGTCGCCGGGCGGGAACAGCGGATGCAGCGAGGCATAGCCCTCGGCCCCCGCCGGGCCGAGCAGCGCACGCATCTGGTCGGGCCGCGACAAGGCGACACCACTGAGGTAACTGTCGGGAAAACGTTCTCCGAGGCGCTGGCCGATGCGGCGCAGGCGCTGGCCGAACGGGCCGGGCAACACGCCACCGGCGGCGCGAAGCCCGAGCGCCGCAGCACCCCGCAGGGGGCCTAGACGTTCGAGCGCGAGGAATTTCAGGTAGCGCTCGTAGCCCGCGAAGGCTTCGTCGCCGCCGTCACCCGAGAGCACCATTTTCACGTGCGGGCGAGCGAGTTCGGAGACGAGGAAGGTCGGCAGCGCGGACGAGTCGGCGAACGGTTCGTCGAGGTGCCAGACCAGCGATTCGATCAGCTCGGTGGCCTCCGGCTCGACCACCAGCTCGTGGTGCTCGGTGCCGAGGATGTCGGCGACGCGACGGGCGCCGCCCAACTCGCTGTATCGCGCTTCCTTGAAGCCGATCGAAAAGGTCTTGACCGGCCGGGTCATGCGTTGCGCCATCAGGGCGACGACGACGCTGGAATCGAGCCCGCCACTGAGGAAGGCACCGAACGGCACGTCGGCGACCAGCCGGTCGTCGACCGCCATCTGCAGCCGCTCATGCAACTGCTCGACGGCCTCGGCCTCGCTCCCCCGGAACGTCGGGGAAAAATCGAGGGTCCAGTACCGTTCCTCGCGGAGATGGCCGTCGCGCCAGACGGCGTAGTGCCCGGCGGGCAGCTTGCGGACATCGCGGAAGATCGACTTCGGACTCGGCACATAGCCGAAGGCGAAGTAGCCCGGTAGGACAGAGGTGTCGACGTCACGGCGGAAGCCGGGGAGCGCCAACAGCGATTTCAGTTCACTGGCGAAGCCGATGCCATCGGAGCCTTCCCACAGGAACAGCGGCTTCTTGCCGAGGCGATCGCGGGCCAGCAGCAATTGGCCGCGTGCCCGGTCCCACAGAGCGAAGGCGAACATGCCCTCGAGCCGCGCGACCGCCGCTTCGCCCCAGGCCTCGTAGGCGACGAGGATGACTTCCGAATCCGAATCGGTACGGAAACGGTGCCCCAGCGCCTGCAGTTCGGCGCGCAGCCGCCTGAAGTTGTAGATCTCGCCGTTGAACACCAGCACGCGTTGGCCGTCTGCGCTGGCCATCGGCTGCTGTCCACCACCGAGATCAATGATGGCGAGACGACGCATGCCAAGCAGCACGGCGTCCTCGCGATGCACGCCACCGTCGTCCGGACCGCGATGCACGATGGCGGCGTTCATCGCTTCGCCCACCCGGACCTCCGGCGCGACGTGGCCCGGGGCGGCGGCAAACCCGACGATGCCGCACATCAGGAATCTGCTCCCGCGTAGAGCGGCATCAACTGGGCGATGACGGCAGGCACGGACGCTTTGGCGACAACGTCGGCACGCGCCGCATCGCCCATGGCACGACGGGCTCCCGGCGCCAGATCCATCGCCTCGCCGAGAGCGACGGCGAGGCCCGCGACGTCATCGACATCGCACAGCCAGCCGTTGCGTCGGGGGATCACAAGGTCTTCGCTACCGCTGATCCGCGTGGCGATGACGGGAAGCCCAGCGGCCATGTATTCGAGCAGGGTGTTCGAAAGCCCTTCGAACCGCGAGGGCAGGATGCCGACATCCGCATGGGCGAGTTCGTGCTCCACCGCGTCGCTCGGCCCGGCAAGATCGACGCTGTCGGCGACACCGAGCGTGGCGGCCAACGCCCGCAGCGCGGCATCCTCGCCACCGCCGCCGACCAGCCGCAGTCGCCAGCCTGGACGGCGGGATGTCGCCCATGCCTTCAGCAGGCTGTCGAGCCCCTTTTCGGGAACGAGGCGGCCGACGAATACGACGGTCGGCGGCGTGTTGCCCGATTGGGGCCGGATGATGCCTTCGAAGCGCGCCGTCTTGACGCCGTTCGGCAACCAGTGGATCCGCGAGGGATCGAAGCCGACGGCTTGCAGGTCACGCGAGATGCGCGTGCTGATCGCCTGAACGGCCGTGGCCTGCCGAAGCATCCGTCTCGCCAAGGCGGCACCTGGACCACCATGCGGCCGGAGGCAGCCTTTTTCCTGCTCCCACCAACCGGAGAACTTCACGACCACCGGCTTGCCCAGCAGGCGCCCCATCACGCTGGCCACGGCCCCCATGTTGTGGGCGATGTGGACATGAATGGCGTCATAGCGGTGGCGCCACGCGAACAGCAGCCATGCCAAGCGGAGCATCAACAGCAGCGAACCGATCCATCGCAGCGGCGGATAGCCCACGCGCCACACATCGAGATCGCCGTGGCGCGACGCCCCGGCCTTGCGCGATCCATCGAAGCGGGGCACGACGATCGTCACCGAGTGGCCAAGCGCAACCAGCGCATTGGAAAGCGTTTCGACCTGGCGCTCGGCACCGCCCATGGCCGGGAACTGCCCTTCCAGCAGCATCAGGATCGACAGACTCACGGCTGATCGCCTTCGAGGTTGTTGCGCACCCACAGCTCCAGCACGGCGAGGGACCAGAGGTGGGCCGAGTAATCCCAGCCCCCGGCCTGGTGTCGGTTGAACAGGTCGGCGACGTAGGCCGGCTCGAACCAGCCGCGCTGGCGAGTGCGTTCGGAAAGCAGCAGGTCGCGCAGCCATTCACGGAACGCGGGACGATCGCGCATCCAGACGCTGATCGGCAGGCCGAAGCCCTGCTTGGGCTTCTTGAGGATGACGTCGGGGAGGATGCCGGCCGTGGCCTGCTTGAACAGCACGCGCTTCTGCCCGCCGCTGACCTTCCAGTGCGCCTTCAGGCGGCCGGTGTAAGCGACGAGATCGGCATCGAGGTAGGGGAAGCGAACGGTGACGCCGACGTGCCGGGCGGCACCGTCCACCTTGACGAGATCGTTCTGCGCGATGGCCAGTTCGAGGTCGAGGGCCATCAGGCGATGCAATTCGCTGCGCGCATCGCAGCCGGCGTACATGCCGCGCAGCAGTTGCAGCGAGAGATCGGCCGTCACCGATGAACGGAAGGACGCCGTGAGCAGCTCGTCGAAACACTCCGACGCGAAGGCATCGTCCGTGTAGAACCGGTCCGGATTGGGCAGACTGCTTCGACGCGTGAAGTTGTCGACGCGGTTGAGGAAACGATTCGACCCGCCGCCCACCGTGCGGCCGAGCATGCGACCCAGCGATTTCATGGCGCCGGGCAGCTCGAACCAGCGCTGCATGATCAGGTCCTTCGCATAGCGCTCGTTGCCGCCGAAGATCTCGTCGCCACCGTCACCCGCCACGAGGATCGATCGACCGTCCTCTGCGGCCATCGCTGCGCAGGCCAGCGTAGGCACGGCGGAGGCGTTGCCGAAGGGCTGGTCGAACAACTCCGGCAGGTGGGGAAGGACGGCCAGCGTCTCGGCCTCGTCGATACTGCCGAAGTGCCCTCGCGCGCCGCAGGCCGTTGCGGCGATGCGAGCGAACGCCAATTCGTCGAAGCCGGCCTCGGCGAAGCCGATGGAAAAACTGTGCACGTCTTCGCCCGGCTGCTGCCGTGCCAGCACGGTGGTGATGCTGGAACTGTCGGTGCCTCCGCTGAGGAAGGTGCCCCACGGGGTTTCTGCCGACGGACGGCAACGCTGCACGGCCGCGACGAGCCGTTCGCGAAGACCCGCCGCGAGCACGGTCGCATCGCCGTCGAGGTCCTCGGCATAGCCCGGGCGCCACCAGCGTTCCACGCGCCCCTGCCCGGCGCGCCAGCGCAGCAGGCTGGCCGGCGGCAGGCGCTGCACACCCGCGACGATGGTGAGTGGTGCGGGGACGCAGGCGAAGTTCAGGAAGTGGAAGACCGCAGCGGGGTCGGCGCGACGGGCCACCCACGGGGCGCGCAGCAGCGGCTTCAAGTGGGAGGCCACGAGAAGCTCGTCGCCGTTCGCCGTATGGAACAGCGGCACGGTGCCGAAGTGGTCGACCACGGCGCACCACTCGCCACTGGCCTGATCATGGCGCACGAAGGCGAACCGACCACGCCAATCCAGCCACGGCCGCAGGTCGATGCCTTGCAGTCCGTCTTCCGCCCGGCCGACCAGCAGGTCGAAGACGCCGACGATCGTGATGTCGCCGTCGCGCAGTACCCGAACCCGACCGTCGCCGAACACCGACGCCGCGCCGGCCTGGGCCAGTCGCGACCAACCGGAGGCCAAGGCCTGAAGTCCCGCCCCCTGCCCCGCGATCCAACGCCCCACCGTCGGTCCCGGCGCAACCCGACGGTCGAGCACCTCACGGAGCGCCTGCGTCGGCGACTCGGTGCCCGCACTCATCGCCGATGCGGTCATGCCGCCATCCTCGAGGCGTCGACGCAGCGGTCATAGATGCGCGCGGTGTGGTCCACCATCGCCCCGAGCGTGAAGCGGGACTCGGCCTGCGCGCGGGCGGCAGCGGCGAGCCGGAGCCGTTCGTCGGCGTTGGCCACCAGCGTCGCGATCGTCTCGGCCAGCGTCGCCGCGTCATCGCTGGGCAAGAGCCGCCCCGTCACACGGTCATCGATCAGTTCAGGGCTTCCACCCACTGCCGTGGCAATCACCGGCAGGCCACTGGCCATGGCTTCCAGCAGGACGTTGGAGAGACCCTCCTCGCGTGACGGCAGGACGAGGAGGTCGGCGGCGCGCATCAACACCCGGGTATCGGTGCGTTCCCCCAGCAGGCGCACGTGGTCGCCAAGGCCAAGGCGCGCAACCTCCGCCTCGACCCGTCGACGCTCCGGGCCTTCGCCAGCGAGCCAGACCAGAGGGCGTTGCGAGGGCGGCAACCGCGACACAGCCTCCATCAGCAGCGGGAGGTTCTTTTCGGGGACCAATCGGCCAACGAACAGCAGCAGCGCGTTGCCCTCGGTCAGGCCGAGGCCACGTCGGGCCGCCGCGCGGTCGCACGCCGTCGGCATCGGCGGCAGCTCCAGCCCGTTCGGAACGATGTCGATGCCTTGGACGGGGACGGCACAGCGTCGTGCCACGAGCTCGGCGCCAGCACGCGTGTTGGAGATCACCGCCGACGAACCGCGCACGATCCAGCGCTTGGCACGCCAATGCCAGTCCGGCCCTGCCAACCCCAAGCCACGCACCGAGCTCACCAGACGCAAGCCCGGCACGAAGGGCAGAACGAGCCGAACCCAGAGTTCCGCCGTGATCGAGAACGCGTGCACCACATCGAAGCGACCGGCGCGCAGGAAACGCTGCAACCGCCAGATGAAAGCCGGGTCGACCGCGCCGCGCTTGTCGATGCGGTGGACGGGCACCTCGTCGGCCTCGAGCGCATCAACCAGATGGGAGCGCTCGCGGAAATAGAGCAACTCGGCCTGTCGGCCTCGCGACCGCAGGCCACGCAACAGATGGACGATCTGCCGCTGGCTGCCGCCCACCTCCATTTCGTCGGTGACGACCAGCACCCGCTCAGCGCGCATGGACGAGTCCCTGTGGCACGGCGCAGCGGACGCCGATCTGCGCCAAAAGGCGATCGGCCTCGTGGCGGGCGTCGAAATCCGCGGCCACCACGGCACGCGCTGCGACCCCCAGGCGATGCCGCAGCGCTTCGTCGCCGAGCAACCGTTGCAACGCATCTGCCAGCGCCCTCACATCGCCGGGAGGCACCACCAGTCCGGTACGCTCGTGGTGCACGAGTTCCGGGATGCCCGACACTTCGGTGCTCACCACGGCACCGGCCGTGGCCATGGCTTCCATCAGTGCGACCGGGATGCCGTCCTGGTTGCCTTCGGGCGTGGTGACGCTGGGCATGACGAAGACCGTGGCGTCGTTGAGGGCCGAGCGCACGGCTTCCTGGGGCTTGGCGCCCACCAGCCGCACGCGGTCACCGACGCCCTCTGCGGCGATCTGTGCTTCCAGTTCGCGGCGCTGCGGACCTTCGCCGATGACGGTGCAGCGGAAACGGACGCCGCGGCGCTTCAACAACCCAAGCGCGGGGATCAGCGTATCGAAACCCTTGATCGGGTCGAGTCGCCCGACGGTGACGAGATGGTCATCGGCGCGACCATCGACGTTCTCCGGCAGCTCGGCGAAATCGACGCCGCAGTGCACGACTTGCAGGCGCTCGCCGAGATGGTCGGCACCCCAGCGCGACAGGTAGCGCACGTTGTAGCGCGAGATCGTCACCGCAAGCGCCGCATCCGCGAGCTTCGGCGCGATCAGCTGGTCCTCGACGAAGATGTCGTGCGCATGCGCGGTGAAGGAGAACGGCACGCCGGTGAGCTTCGACAGCGCCCACGCGACCGTCGATGGGTAGGTCGCCCAGTGCGCATGCAGCCATTGCGGATCGAAGCGACGGATGGCAGGCAGCGCCGCGAGGCCACGCCACACCGCGACGGCACTCTTGCCGAGGGCGGCAGGCTGTTTCCACAGCCCCATCAGCAGCTGCACGGCGACCACGAGGACGGCGATGGGATGGCGAAGCACCTCGAACAGCACCGTCGGCAGTTCGGCCAGCGGGTGGCGCGGACCGATCACTCGGCCCATCAGCGCCTCGGCACGCTTCTGGACGAGCGCCTCGGACGGCGGCTTGAGCGACAGGATGCGGACATCGACCCCGCGCTCCACGAAGCGCTCGATCTCGCGGACGATGAACGTCTCGGACCAGCAGGGAAACAGCGAGACGAGATAGAGGACGCGGTCGGGCGTCGGCGCGGAACGGCTCACGGTCATGGGGGGCTCGGGGGAAGGACGGTCGGCGCCGAGACCCAGAGATGGGCATCGCGGCTGCGAAGGAAATCGATGAAGCCCAACACGGCGTAGGCGTTCATTTCGAGGAACGCGGAAGCGAGCTTCACCGGCAACCACGTTTTCAGGGCAGGCCAACGCACGCCGGCCAAGGCTAGAGCGTAGGAGCCGCACTGCGCGGCGAAGAGCGCCACGGCCCAGACGCCCTGCCCCAGCAGCGCCGCATTCGCGACGAACGCTCCCAGCAGGAAAAGCGGAGCGACCAGTCGCAGCAGCTTGTGGTGGATGAAACGCCAGGCCAAGGGATGCCGACCCGGCAGGGTGATCGCCGGCCAGCGCGCCAGCAGTTGCCAATTCCCCGACAACGTGCGGCGCTTGCGCGCGGATTCGATGGCCGCGCTGGCGGAGGCGCGGTCGAAAGCGACCGCGCTGGGCACCAGGCCGATCCGTCCGCCGGTCGCGGCGATATGCATCGGCACCCAGACATCGTCGAGCACGAGGCCGGGCGGCGGGACGGGCATGTCCTTCCTGCGCACGGCGTACAGCGCCCCGCTCACGCCCACCACCGAGCCCGTGGCGGCTTCGGCGCGGCGGATCGTCGTCTCGTAAGCCCAATACGCATCGACCGCCTGCGCGTAACCGGCCGCATCCTCGAGGCGGAGCTGCCCGCTGACGGCCGCCAGTTCCCCGCTCGCCAATGCATCGCAGAGCGCCTGCACGCTGCCGGGCGCCAGGCGCTGCCGAACATCGGTGAAGACCAGCACGTCACCGCCCGCTTTCGCGATCGCGTCGGCAAGGCAAGCGGTCTTGCCGCGACGCACGGGCACATCGACGACGGTCAGCCGATTCCCGGCCCGCTCCCGCAGCCGCGCACCCGTGCCGTCAGTGGAACCGTCGGAGACCACCACGAGATCGAGCCGATCGGGCGGGTAGTCGTGCGACAGCAGGCCGTCGAGTTTGGCGTCGAGGTGGGCCATGCCGTTATGCACGGCCATGCAGACCGTGACGCGCGGTTGCCAATGGCGAGGCATCGGGGGCTTCGACCGCAGGCGCGCCAGAACCAGAAGCCATGTCGGGTAGCCGACATAGGTCCAGCCCAGAACGAGGAGGCAGACGGCCAACATCGTCCACGCCGCGACGATCACGCCGTCGCTCCCAAGGCCCGGCCACGCAGCCGCTCGTAGCGGGCGTCGCCCAGAACGGCCTTCGCGGTGGAGAGCACCCGGTGGCGGAGCCGAAGACGTCGCAGTGCTGCCGGGCCACCCGTGGCCCAGGAGAGAACAGCGTCCACCGAGTGACCCGAAGTCACCGCCACGCGGGGCAGCGGCCGGGCCAGATCGCGGACGGTGACGAAGCCGGGCGTCGAATCGAGAACGGCGCGATAACCGAGGGAGCGCGCCAGTGGCACCAGACCACGAGGCACGCGTCCGCCAGGCGGCGCGAGCAGGGTCACGGCCTGGCCCAGGCCCTGCTCCAGTTGGTCCTTCGATACGCGCAACTCCTCCCGCAACCCCGCCGCGTCGAGATGGGTGAAGTAGGCATGCGTATGACCGTGCGACTGGAGGCTCATGCCGGCGGCCGCCATCTCGCGAAGCGTGGCCCAGTCCATGAATCCCGGCCGCCCGACCCGCGCCGGCGTGATGAAGAAATCGGCCCGCAAACCGCGCCCGGCCAGCAACGGCAGGGCTTCGAGCGCGTTGCTGGCATCACCATCGTCGAACGTCAGCCAGACCGGCCGGATCGCGATGGTGTCATCGAGCAGGTCCCGCGCCGCTCCCAGCGTGCAGCCGGCGGCCGTCAACGCATCGAGCATCGCGGCGAACCGTGGTGCCTCGACCGTGTAGTGCGCGTCCGCCGCATAGCCGACGGCCCGCGAATACGGGCCATCGATGCCATGGAACATCAGGACGAGCGCTGGAGGCATCAGCGCACCAGGTTGAAGGTGACGAGCACGCGGTTGTCGTCGAACCGCTGCAGCGGGTCCGTACTGCGGCGTTCCCCGTGGCTGAGCTCGAAACTGAAGCCGGTGCGCCGCGACGTCTGCCAGTTGGCGACGAGGGCGATGCGCGTGTCGCGGTCACGACGCGCAATCGACTCGAACCGTCGCCAGTCCATGCCCGCCTGCACGCCGAGGGAGAACGTCGCCCGCACCTGCCGGTTGGCGGACACCGAGAAGCCGCGGATCGTCTGGTCCAGTCCGGTGGCGCGCAGGTACTCCTGCCGTCGCCAGCGGCTGTCGACACGGACATAGGTCGCCTCCGAGCGATGGGACACGCCAAGGCGACCGCCGGTCTGCTCGAACAGATCCGATGAGAGCGTGGTGTCGCGGATCGCCGTGCGCCCGATCGGAAGCGCATAGTCCCCGGCTCGGGGCGCTCCGTCGAGGAGATCCTGCACGCTGTCACCGAAGCCGCGCTGCAGGTCCGCTTCCAGGCGCGTGATTTCGGTGAGGGCATAGGCGATGCGCACACGGGCCAGCGGAAGTGACTCTTCCCTCGAGAAGCCCGCCACGACGTCATCGAAGCGCACCCGGCTGTAGCCGATGTCGGTGTTCCACTCGCCACGGGCGGCGGTTCGCGAGTAACGGAGGAAGGCGTTGTCCCGGCGATAGTCGGGGGCGATCCCAGCGCGGTCGAAGTCGGCATCGATGCTTTCGACCTCCCCCGACAGGGCGGTGACCGGGCTGCGCTGGTACAGCAAGCGCGCGGCGGCGGCGAGGCGCTGGCCATCGAATTCCGGCGTCCGTTCCGCTCCCGTGTCCATGAAGCGCAACTCGCCGAGCAAACGCAGGTTGGTCGCCGGGCGCAGGGCGAGCGTCGGGCCGGTGACCAGCACCTCGGTGCGCTGCCGGTTGTCCGGGGCATCGACGCCAAAGGGATTGACGGGCTGGTCGGTGACGACGGCCTGGAAGGCCCAGGACAAGCGCTCGGGAGAGAGCACCCATCGACCGTTCAGGCCGACCTGCTGCAACAGTTCATCGTCGAAGCGATTCTCGAGGTAATGCCGGTAGGACGCGCTCCCCGCGGCCTCGAATTCGCCTCGCGCCCCTTGCATCAGATAGGCGAAGGCCATCGACGGTGCGATCACCGTATCCGAGACCTCCACCGGCCTCTGGGCCATGTTGTCGCTGTGTTCGATGCTCAGGCCGAGGCGCCAGTTCAACCCCTCCGGTGGAACCTGCGCTTGCGCGCCGGTCGCCGCGACGATGCCGAAAATGCCGAACGTGTTCCGCAGGACCGCGCTCATATCAGGGGACCTTGTTGAAGACGACGCCGGCGAGGCGACTGGGATCGAAGACGGCGCTGGCATCGCTGACGGCCGCCGCGGTGTCCCGGCCGTAGCCCGCGACCAGCACAGCGAGATCGGCGAAATCCGAGGCGATACGGGCGTCGGGTGCGCTGTTGACCGCGGCAGCGTCGAGCACCACCGTCACGCGTTCTCCGGAACTGCGCAGGTCGTCGATCGCCTGACGCATCCGCGCCGAGGCCAGCAACTCGCCCGAGGCTTCGCGACGATCGCCGGCGGGAACCAGTAGAAGCCGCGGAAGGGCCGTCGGATAGACCACGTCGCTCAGTTGCGCCACCCGTCCCTCCAGCAGGTCGACGAGGCCGCCGCGCTCGGGCACGACGCCGAGCCGTTCATGGAGCACGGGCGCGCGCAAATTGCCATCGATCAGGATGGCCACGCGGCTCTCGTCCAGCGCGATGGCGGCGGCGAGATTGGTGGCCACGAAACTGCCGCCGCTGCCGCGCCGCACCGGCGCGACGAGGATCACGAGGCCATCCGCGCGGGACCGGGACAGCAGTTGGGTACGAAGGTCGCGGAAGGCGTCGGCGGGCCGCGGGTCGCCCATGTCATGGCCCACCAGTCGGCGCGCTTGCCGCTGTGCGGGATTGAAGGGCGCCGGGACGATCTTGTCGGCCACCATCGCGCCCAACGTGCCGCGTTCGGTCGTCAGCGCATTCACAGGACGAAACTCCCTTTCTGGATGGCCACAGCGAGGTAGATGGCAAGGCACGTGAAGATGGCGCCGCCCCCCATCGCCCAACGCACGTTGTCACGACGACGATCGGCCGCCGTCCGGAACTCCGGGATGCTCACCAGCACCGGCAATGGCTGCTGGTTCGCCAACGCCATGGCGCTGCGCGCTCGGGGGTCGTAGAACAGATACAGCCCCAGCAGCCCGAGCGGTGCCAGCACGCCGAGCACGAGACCCGCCAGCGCGAAATGCATGAGACGCAGGCCACTCGGCTGCAGGGGCAGTGCCGCCGGCTCCTGCACGCGGAAGGTCAAGCCACGCTTCTCGGCATCGAGGTTCATCGAGACACGTGCGTTTTCGCGCCGGCGCAGGAGGTCCTGGTAGATGTCGCGATTGACCTCGTAATCACGGGTCAGCTCGGCGAGATCCGCCTCCGAATCGGCGACACGCCGACCGCGCTCCAGCTCCTGCTTCAGCAGGGCTTCGTTCTCCGTGATGCGCGCCGCCAAGCCCGCCGCATCGCTGCGCGCGCGGGCGAGATCGGAGCGCAGCTCCTGGTAGAGCGGGTTGCGCATCGCCGCGGCTTCGTCGCGCTCGCCATTCCGCTCGCTGGCACGGGCTTCGACGATGGCCTCCTGAAGATCATCGATCTGGTGGCGGAGACGAACGACGTCCGGGTACTCGTCGGTGTACTCGAGACGCAGGCGATCGAGCTGTCCTTGAAGTTCGGCCAAGCGGATCTGCATCTCGCCGGAGCGGGTGCGGGCGCCGCTCACTTCGGCTTCGCCATTGATCTGGCCTTGCAGCGACGCCTCGCGCATGCCCAACTCGGACAGCGCGGTGCGCGCCTGCTCGATGCTGGTGCGAAGGCCCGCGATCCGGGTGCGCACATCGGTATCACTGCCGGGACCGGCGTCCTGGTTGCCCGCGCGGAATGCCTTCAAGCGGTCTTCGGCGTCGGTGAGCTTGGCGTGGTACTCGCGGACCTGCGAGTCGATGAACTCGTAGGCCTCGCGGCTCTCGCGCTCCTTCGCGGCCAAGCTTTCCTCCATGAAGAGTTCGGCGAAACGCTGGGCGACCCTGAAGGCCCGCTCGGGCTCCTTGTCCGTGTAGCTGATCTCGATCAGGTTCGCCCCGGGGCTGGAGACCCGCGTGCGCTGCTTGATCTGTTCGGAGGCCCGCTCCCGGGCGATCGGGTCTTCGAGCTCCTCGGACCAGCCACCGGCGGCGAGGATCTCGGCCATCACCTTGCGGCTGAAGATCACCTCGCGCGCGATCCGGCCGCGATCGGCGACCCCGGTGGGCACAGCACGGCCCTCCATCAGCGGCGTGATGATGTTCGCCTCACCGGCAAGGATCGTCGTGCTGGAGACGTATTTCTTTGGAACCAACAGACCCACCAGCAAGGCGAGCAACGCAACGGCGGCGAAACCGACGCACAGGCCAAACACCCGACGGCGCAACTCCGCCAGCAGCACCGGCAGCAACTGCAGCCATTCCGGCTGCCGGGTGGGCCCTTCCAGGAGCATCGTCTGGCTCACAGCGCACGCTCCGGCACGGTGATGACGTCGCCCGGACGCACATCGATATTCGACTCCAGCCGCCCTCCTTCGAGGATGTCACCCAAGCGCAACTCGCGGGTCTCCACGGCGCCCTTGCCATCGCGACGGTGCAGGCGCGAACGGTTGGCAGCGGCGAAGTCGCTCACGCCGCCGGCCTGCAGCACCGCGTCGAGCACCGTCATGCCCTGGCGGTAGGGCACGGATACCGGCTGGCGAACGGCCCCGGTCACGCGGACGCGTGAAATGAACTCGTGGCTGCGGAGGTCGACAAGGATGACGGCCACCTTCGGATCGCGCACATAGGCCGCGAGTTGCGTCTCGATGTCTGCGGCCACCTCCTGTGGAGCGCGCCCACCCGCCATCACGTCGCCAACAAGGGGGACGGAAATGCGTCCGTCCGGCCGCACGGGAACCGTGACGCTGAGCTCGGGGTTTCGCCAAACCGAGACCTGCAGGCGGTCGTCCACCCCGATGCGATACAGCTCGGAGAATTCACCCGAGGCGGAGGCTGGCCGGGCAGGGGCCGACGACGGCGCGGAATCCGGGCCCGGGGCTTGGGCGGCCACGATCGACGCAAGGAGACAGGCGGCGAGCGCGGGAAGGGTCTTGGCGACGTGGATCAGCATGGGATGCCCTGCTCCTTGGGCGTCCGGGGGGCAACAGGCCAGCTTCCGGGCGCACGAACGTGTTGTGGTGATGGAGTGATGATACGCTGCCGCAGGCCGATTCTGAGATTCACATCACAGTTTTTTACCCTTTGCGCCGTGACCCGCCCCCACTCACTCCTCGACGACCTGATGCGGCTCGGCCTGTCTCCGGGAGCGTCACCCGACACCCTCAAACCGGCGTGGCGCAGGGCGGTGTCCACCCTGCACCCCGACCGCAACGGGCCGCAGGCCGACCGGGAACTGGCTGAGGTCAACGCGGCGTTCCAACGTCTGCAAGCCTTCGCGCAACGGCATGGACGCCTGCCCTCGCCCCTCGACACCCCCCATCGGACCGTGCCGCCCGTCCGGCGCGGCCCGGGGCGCTGGGCAATGACGGCCTTCGTGGTCGCCGCCGCGCTCGTGGTCCTCTGGCCACAGTCGCGCCCTGCCGAGAGGGCACCTGCGGAAGACGACGTCGCCGAACCGAGTAGGGACATCCCCACACCATTGCCTCGCTTGACGGCCATCGGTACGCCGACCCCGCAGCTACGGCTCGGCCTCGACGCCTCTGAAGCGGAGCGGATCGCCGGACCGCCGCTGTTCCGCTCCGCGGAACGCTGGGAGTACGGTCCTTCGGAAATCCGCTTCACGGACGGCAAGGTGTCCGGCTGGCACAGCTCGCCATTGCGCCCCCTTCCGGTCGACGACATGCCTCGATCCCCGGCAGCGGTTCGCGACTGATCCAGGCCGGCTCAGCGCGCCCCTTTTCCGAAAAGCACCACTTCGACCGTCTGCAGCAGCACCAGCAGGTCGAACATGAGGCTCTGGTTCTTCACGTAGTACAGGTCGTACTTGAGTTTCTCCTCCGCGTCTTTCACCGAGGCGCCGTAGGCATAGCGCAACTGCGCCCAACCGGTGATGCCCGGCTTCACCGCGTGGCGCAGTCCGTAATAGGGGATCTCGCGCTCGAGCTGCTCGACGAAGGTCGGCCGCTCCGGCCGCGGGCCAACGAAACTCATCTCGCCACGGAGTACGTTCAGCACCTGCGGCAGTTCATCGATGCGCAATTTCCGGATCACGCGCCCGACGCGGGTGACGCGGTCGTCGTTCGACGTCGCCCAGCGCGCCACGCCATCGCGCTCGGCGTCCGTGCGCATGCTGCGGAACTTGATGACGTCGAAGGTGTCGCCGCCCTCCCCCACCCGTTCCTGCAAGTAGAAGATGGGTCCGCTCCACCCGCTTTCGAGCTTGATCAACACCGCGGTAAGGACCATCAAAGGCAGGGCGAGCAGCAGCAGCAGCGACGACGAGGCGATGTCGAAGACACGCTTGCTCGCGGAACGCACGACGCTCCGGTCGAAGCCCGAATCGAAGACGATCCAGGACGGACTCAGCGCATTGATGTGGGCTCGGCCGGTCTGGCTCTCGAGGAAAGTGTGCAGGTCGTTGACGTGCACGCCGCGCAGCCGGCAGGTCATCAGCTCATCGAGCGGCAGCGTGCCGCGACGGCTGTCGGGCGCGACGACGATCTCGTCGACGCCCAGCAGGTCGACCATGGCAGGCAGGGTGTCGGTGGCACTCAGGTGCAACTCCGCCGGCACGCATTCGGCGTCGCCCGGGACGGGCACGTAGCCGACGATACCGAAGGTGCGACGGTCGCTTCCGCGACGCAGGCGCGAATGGATGAGATCGGCTTTTTCGCCAACACCGAGCACGAGGATCTGGCGTCGCAGCAGTTCACCCTGGCCGACCTGGAGCGCGATCATGCGCGCGACGAAGACCCCGGCGAAGCCGAAAACCAGGGCCAAGGCCATGACACCACGGCCGATGTCGTCGACCGGCGCCAGGTACTGCAGCGCCATCAAGGCCAGTCCGCCCGCGACGAAAGCCACCAGGGCGCGCACGACATGGCCGCTCCAGCCGTCCCGGCTATGGGTGGCGTACATCCCCATCGACGTCATCGCCAGCATCAGCACGCCGGCGAACACAAGGCCACGAAGCACCATGTTGCCGCCGAAGGCTTGGTCGATGAGCTCGAAATCACCGAAAAAACGCACAAGCACGGCGGCCTGGAAGGCGAGGAACAACGCAGTGAATTCGGCCGACGCCAGGAAAAGGATCCAGCGGCGAGCGGGATGGAGGGCGTCCAGGAGGGAGCGCATGTGAATTCCTGCAAATACGATGGGGGGGCGGAGGCGGGTTCTGGATCCGTCGGGGGACGGCGAAAGCGCGTCGCGACTCGCGACTCCCTTCGCGCTGGATCCGAAACCTGTCGTGCGGGAGTCACGATGGCGTGTAGCCAGAGTGAAGCCCGTCACAGGTACTATGAGAACCCGGTCACATTACATCCACAAGTAGCCACCCCCCATCTATGACAAACCCTGACAGTCTTCACATCGGAATCATCGGGCTGGGCTACGTCGGCCTTCCGCTGGCCGTGGAATTCGGCAAGCAGCTGCAGACCACGGGATTCGACATCAATGCGGACCGCGTCGCCGAACTGAACGCCGGCCGCGACCACACGCTGGAAGTCGATGGCGAAGAGCTGGCTTCGGCGAAATACCTGAGCTATTCGACGACGTTGGCCGATCTTGAGACCGTCAACGTATATATCGTGACGGTGCCGACGCCGATCGACCAGGCCCGCCGCCCGGACTTCGGCCCGCTGCTCTCGGCCAGTCGGACGGTGGGCCGGACCCTGCGCAAGGGCGACATCGTCGTGTTCGAGTCGACCGTCTACCCGGGCGCGACCGAGGAGGTCTGCGTCCCGGTGATCGAGCGCGAATCCGGCCTCACGTACAACGTCGACTTTTTCTGCGGCTACAGCCCGGAGCGCATCAATCCGGGCGACAAGCAGCACCGCCTGCCGGACATCGTGAAAGTGACCTCGGGATCAACCCCGGAGATCGCCGATCGCGTCGATGCCCTCTACCGCCGGGTCATCCGGGCGGGCACGCACAAGGCGTCCAGCATCCGCGTAGCCGAAGCGGCGAAGGTGATCGAGAACACCCAGCGCGACCTCAACATCGCCCTGATGAACGAGCTGGCGAAGATCTTCTCCCGCCTCGGCATCGACACCCTCGAAGTGCTCGAAGCCGCCGGAACGAAGTGGAACTTCCTGCCGTTCCGCCCCGGCCTGGTGGGTGGCCACTGCATCGGCGTGGACCCGTACTACCTCACCCACAAGGCGCAGGAAATCGGCTACCACCCCGAGGTGATCCTCGCCGGCCGCCGCACGAACGACGGCATGGGGCCGCACGTCGCGCACCGCGTGGTGAAGCTGATGAGCCAGAAGGGCCTGCATGTGGTTGGCGCCAAAGTGCTGGTGCTCGGACTGACCTTCAAGGAGAACTGTCCGGACCTGCGCAACACGCGCGTTACCGACGTGATCGCTGAACTGGCTGGCTTCAACATGGCCGTCGACGTTTACGACCCTTGGGTGAGCGTGGACGAGGCCAAGCACGAGTACGACCTGGACCTGCTCCGCGAAGCGCCGAAAGCGGGTGACTACGACGCCGTCGTGCTGGCCGTCTCGCACCGACAGTTCCAAGCCATGGGTCCGGCGGCGATCCGCGGCTTCTGCAAGGCCGGCGGCGTGCTGTTCGACGTGAAAAGCGCCCTGCCCTACGGCACGGCGGACGGCCGCCTCTGAGCCGCCTCGGCCGCCCCTCGACCCAGATCTTGTCAAAAAGTGTGATGGAGTAGTCAAAAACACGGTCCTTCACGGTATCGTGTCCGCTCTGGATGAATCCCCCCCTTCCGGGCCGCATGACGCGGCCTCCTGGAGTTCCCG
>Ga0209278_1000477_pt1 | contig 31162 bp, 31 predicted proteins | sample JI81BgreenDNA_FD_187504 | JGI IMG/M metagenome (GOLD analysis project Ga0209278, IMG submission 187504) | Wastewater effluent complex algal communities from Wisconsin, to seasonally profile nutrient transformation and Carbon sequestration -... | ecosystem: Engineered > WWTP > Effluent > Algae...
CTGGAAGGCGCCGTGGGATGCCCGCGTGACGGTCGGTATCAACAACGTCGGCGACAAGGAAGCGCCGAAGTCGTACACCACGTTCGCGAACAGCTTCGATCCGGCTTACGATGTCCCGGGTCGTTTCTACTACGTCCAGTACAACCAGAAGTTCTGATTGTCTAGGCGTCATTCGCTGTAAATGAGCGGCCCCGGAAACGGGGCCGCTTCTTTTTTGCCAGGACCACCGCCAGATCGATGACTATCCAGGACGCTGAGGTGCTCGATGCGCTGCGACGGGCGCAGGACGCACTGCGTAGCGGCGCGTTCCGCGCTCCGAGCGACATCGCCGAGACGCTCTCGCTGGCGCCAAGCCTGCCGCATGCCGCTCGCATCCCGGTCGCACAGCTGTTGGCGCAGTCCCTCGATGGCACGGCGCTCCGCCGCGTGCTGGTGCATCCAGGGTTCTTCGCCGATGCGCCGGCCCAACGGCTTGCCGAGGCCGGCGTGATGTTGAGTGGCGTCGGCGCGCACCGGGAGGCGGAAGCCGCCCTCGACGCCGCGTTGGCGAAGGAGCCCACGAATGTCGCGGCCCTGTATTTCCGGGCGACACTCGCGATGTTCGCTGGCCAGCGGGAACGGGCCATCGACGGACTCGAGCGGGCGATCGGCGTCAATAACGGCTTCGCGCAATCGCATTGGGTGCGCGCCATGGTCGGCGGCGATGACGGTCGGTCGGCGCGCATCGATCGCCTCCGGGCGGGCCTCTCGCGGGCGACACCGGGTTATGACGCCGAGATCTATTTCGGGTTCGCCCTCTTCAACGAGCTTCACGATGCTGGCGAACACGCCGCCGCATGGGCGTATCTGCAAGCCGCGGCGCGGGCCAAGCGAGCGAGGCTGGCCTACGACCCGAAGGCTCAGGCGGCGCTGTTCGAGGCGCTGTGCGAGATGGGGGGGCGGCCCTCGTCGCTGGCCGCGGAGGTCGACGAGCCGCCGTTCCAGCCGGTCGTGATCGTTGGGATGCACCGGTCGGGCACGACGCTCCTGGAAGCCTTGCTCGGCTCGCAGCCGGAGATCACGGATGGTGGGGAGTCGTACGCCTTCAGCGTCGAGTGGAAGTACCTGCTCGACCGGAATTGGCGCGGCGTGCTGACGGCCGACGCGGCGCGCGCGCTTCGAGATCGGTCACTGGCTCCGGCTGCACGGCGCTACTTCCGTCGCCAACGCCCGCGTGCGTGCGGCAAGCCGCTGATGACGGAGAAATTGCCGTCGAATGCCTTGAACCTCGGTTTGATCGCGGAGGGGTTCCCCGGCGCGCGTTTCCTGCACGTCGTCCGCGATCCGGTCGAAACCTGCTTCTCGAACTACCGCACCTTGTTCTCGGATGCTTGCCCGCACTCGTACGACCTTGGTGAGTTGGCGGCCTTCCAGAAGGGCCATTCACGGCTGATGGCGCACTGGCGGGCGATGTACCCCGGCCGGATCCTCGAGGTCGATTTCGACGCGATGACCAGGGATCCGGCGGCCACGATCGCGGCGGTACGTCGCTTCCTCGGCTTGCCGGAGGTGGACTTGGCGGGCGCGGCGATCAGCGCCGACCCGGCGCAGGGACGCACCGTCACGAGTGCGAGTGCGATGCAGGTGCGGCGCTCGGTCTCGCCCCCGAAGCCGGTGGCGGTGCGCTACCCCGATTTCGTTCGCGCCATGCAGGCGCAGGGCGTGGGGTGAGCGTCCCCGGGGCGGCAGCCCGCGAGGTCGATCGACTCAGAGATCCTGCTGGTAGCGCACGTAGGGCACCCGGCCCTCCTCGCGCTCGTCCGTCTTGCCGCGCGGCACGATGCGATTCTCGCCGGTGCTCATGAGGTTCTGGGCGCCGACGGTCAGGCGGCCCGCCCAAGGCGTGCGCCAGGTCAGGCCAAGGCCGAGCGTGCCGTAGCTTTCGCGCTCACCGGGCACGCGCACGACGCGTCCGATGACTTCGCCGCCGATGGCGCCATAGCCGCCGCCGACGCTCAGGGTGCGAGCGTTCCAGCGCGGCGCGACACCACCGAGCAGCATGCTGTTGGCCGGCATCAGGCGGGCACGGGCGACGCTGCCGCCAAGGCGGATCCATCCCTGCTCGCCGATCTTCAGATCACCGACGATGCCGAGATCATTCTGTTCGAAGCCGACACCCGGCAGGCCCGCGAGCGGTGCAAGCTCCGGCGTGGCCAAGGACAGCGAGGTGCCGGGCAGCAGGCTGTCGGTGCTGCTGCGACGGATGGCGCTGAATCCCATCCACTCGCTGCGCCCGATGCGCGTGCCGACCTGCGCCGTGAGTTGGCCATTCGCCAGGGTTTTCGGTCGGGCGAGTTGGGTGACGAGGCAGCGGTCATCCAACGTGCCCGCATTGCCGTTGCCGCCACCACTGCCGCAAAGCAGTCCGTAGCGCGGCTCGGCGCTCGCGGACAGGCCAGCGATCAGGCCGCCCTCATGGCGCGACCAGCGCGTGCCCAAGGCGGTCGAGCCGAGGCCATGGCCAGGCAGCGTGGACGTGTCGATCCAGAGCACGGCCTGCAGCTCGCCACTGTCGCGGTCCCAGACGGGAACCGGCATCGAGGAGGGTTCGACGGCCTCCGTTGGTGTCGGCGCGGCTGGCAACGTCTCGACGACCTGCGACGCGAGGCCTGCGCTGGACAGCGCAAGGGCGGCGGCAAGGGCGATGGCGAGGGCGGTGCGCATGGAGAGGTGGACTGACGGCCGGACGAGGAGTTCCCGGTCGTGCAGGGTATCACTTTACGTGCTTTTAACAACAGGGGCGAGACGCGCGGTTGGCGGCGTCACTGCAGTCCCTCGGGGCCGGGAACCTGCGCACGCGGGTCCGCCACGAACAGAGCGCGGATCTCCGCCGGGGCCAGCCGGTACTCCTTGCCGCAGAACTCGCAGTGGATCTGTGCCTCGCCGCCCTCGGCGGCGGCCAGGGCTTCGTCCTCGCCGAGGCCACGCAGCATGTCGTCCACCCGGGCTCGGGAGCAGGAGCAGGCGAAGCGCAGGGGCTGGTCGGACATCAACCGCACGCCGTCCTCGTGGAACAGGCGCCAGAGCAGGTCGGTGTCGGGGCCGGCGAGGAGCTCGGCCTTGCCCAGCGTGCCGAACAGGGCCTCCACCCGTGCCCAGGCATCCCCTTCGCGGTCGGCCTCGGGGAGCAATTGCAGCAGCAGGCCGGCCGCGCGCGCCCCGTCGGCCGCCAGCAGCAGGGCGGTCGGCAGCTGCTCCGACTGTCGGAAATAGCCCGTCAGCGCCTCGGAGAGCGTGTCCTCGTCGAGGCCGACGAGGCCCTGGTAGCGCTGCACCTCGCGCTGGCCGGGCGGGAGGGTCTCGATGGTGATCGCCAGCATCGAGCCGTCGCCGAAATCGCGCGGACTGAGCGTGGAAGGCAGCCCGTCCTCATGCCGGGCCAGCCCGCGCAGGGTGCCTTGCGAGGTGCACTCGGCGAACAGGGTGCGCAGCGCGCCGGTGCCGCGTAGCTGCAGGCTGAGGCGGCCGTCGACCTTGACGTGACCACAGAACAACGCCGCGGCGGCGGCGGCCTCGCCGAGCAGGTGGGCGACGGCATCGGGATACTCGGCGCGCGCGCGGATCTCATGCCAGGTGGCGTCGAGGCTGACCAGCACGCCGCGGACGCCGGTGTCTTCGATCAGGAAGCGGGTGAGGGTGTCGGGATTCGCCATCGGTGCATGGACAGCGCGGCGTCGGGACGCCACGCTTCGCGCTCGGTCGGATTCGGGGACGCGAATGGTAGCGCGGGGGCGGCGATGAGGCGGAATGCGCGGCGCGGCGGACGTCGCGGCTGGCGCGCTTGGTTGTTCCGGATCGCATGGGGCTTGCCGCTGCTCTTCGTCGCCGTGACTGCCCTGCAGGTGCTGGCCTTGCGGGTGATCGACCCGCCGACCAGCGCCTTCATGCTCGACCGCCAGTGGCAGGCCTTCGGGAGCGACGAGGCCGGTTTCCGCTTGCGGTACGACTGGGTCGATTGGGAGTCGCTGTCGCCCGAGCTGCCGATCGCCCTGGTCGCGGCGGAAGACCAGCGCTTTCCCGAGCACGCCGGCTTCGACCTCGAGGCCATCGACAAGGCGCTGGAGAACAACGCCCGCGGGCGCCCGATGCGCGGCGCCAGCACGATCAGCCAGCAGGTGGCGAAGAACCTGTTCCTCTGGGACGGGCGCAGCTGGCTGCGCAAAGGGCTGGAGGCTTGGTACACGGTGCTGATCGAGGTGCTCTGGCCGAAGCAGCGCATCCTCGAGGTGTACGCGAACATCGCCGAGTTCGGCGATGGCGTGTACGGCGCCGAAGCCGCCGCGCAGGCGTATTTCGGCAAGCCGGCGCAGCGCCTCTCGGCCGCCGAGAGCGCCCGGCTCGCCGCCGTGCTGCCCAGCCCGAAGCGCTACAGCGTTCGCGCGCCGGGCCCCTACGTGCAGCGCCGTGCGGCATGGATCGCCCGGCAGGCGCGCAACCTCGATGGGCCGCAGTACCTGGCCGCCTGCTGCGGCGTGCCCGGCGTCGACCCCGCTAAGCTGGAGCGATGATGCCGACCGTCGATCTCGTCCTGCTCGTCGCTGCCCACAACGAAGAGGCGGCCCTGCCCGCCCTGCACCCGCGCCTGCTCGCGGTGGCGGAAGCGCTGGGGCCGGGCGTGCGCGTGATGTACGTCGACGACGGCAGCCGCGACGGGACGTGGGCGTTGATGGCCGATTTCATCGCGGCGGCACCGGACCGCGTGGGCGCCCTGCGGCTGTCGCGCAATTTCGGCAAGGAGCTGGCCCTCACCGCCGGTCTCGACCATGTGCCCCCGGGCGCGGCCGTCGTGGTGCTGGATGCGGATGGTCAGGACCCGCCGGAGCTGGTGCCGGCGCTGGTGGCGCGCTGGCGGGCCGGGGCGGAGGTCGTGTTCGGGCGGCGCTCCGAGCGCCACGGCGAGCCGTGGTTGAAACGGGCCACCGCGGCCGCGTTCTACCGCGTGATCAATGCCCTGTCCGACACGCCGATCCCGCGCGATACCGGCGATTTCCGATTGATCGGGCCGCGGGCGGTCGAGGCGCTGCGGGGCCTGCGGGAGCGCCAGCGCTTCATGAAGGGCCTGTTCGCCTGGGTGGGCTTCCGTGCCGAAGCCTTCGACTACGAGCGCGCGCCTCGCCTCGCCGGGGCCAGCAAGTTCAACTACTGGCGGCTGTGGAACCTCGCGCTCGAGGGCATCACCGGCTTCTCGACGGTGCCGCTGCGCGCCGCGACCTATGCGGGACTGTTCAGTTCGCTGGCCGCCTTCGCTTTCGGTGTCTGGATCGTCGTCCGCACCCTGCTGTGGGGCGACCCCGTCGCGGGCTGGCCCAGCCTGATGGTGGTGATCGCCTTCCTCGGCGGCCTGCAACTGATGGCGCTCGGCATCATTGGCGAGTACCTCGGACGGCTGTACTTGGAGGCCAAGCAACGGCCGCTCTACATCGTGGACGAGGCCCGTCTGCCGGAGGCTTGAACCACGCGACGCCCCGGCTTGAGTGCGCGCCCCGCGGGCGTATGATCGAGCCATCCACGACGGGAGGCAGGACGATGCGCAGCGTTCGACAGATCCTCGACGGCAAGGACACCCCGCTGGTCACGGTTGGCCCGGACGATCCCGTGCTTGACGCCCTCCGCCGCATGGCGGAGAGCGGCGTCGGCGCGGTGCTGGTGATGGAGCACGGCGCACTCGTGGGCATCCTCACCGAGCGCGACTACGCGCGGAAAATCGTGTTGCAGGGGCGAGCCTCGGCGACGACGCCAGTGCGCACGATCATGACCAGCCCGGTGAAGACGGTCACGCCGGAGCAGCGCGCCGGCGAGTGCATGCAACTGATGACCGAGCATCGATTCCGCCACCTGCCCGTGGTCGAGGACGGTACGGTGATGGGGGTGATTTCGATCGGCGACCTGCTGAAGACCGTGATCGCCGAGCAGCAGCAGGAGATTGGCCAGCTGCAGGCGTATATCGCGAGCTGAGTGCGAGCCCGAGGGGTCGCGCGCCAGCGGCCACGCCAAGGAAAACGCCGGCATGACGCCGGCGTTTTGGCATCGAGAGGATGCGCGATCAGAAGCTGTTGTCGCCGTCGAGGATGCGGCCGAGGCCGCCGAGCGCCGAGCCTTCGTCGCGGCCCGGTTTCATCGCCGCCTGCATCATCCGGCCGGCAAGGCGCGAGAACGGCAGCGACTGGATCCACACCTTGCCCGGCCCGGTCAGCGTGGCCATGAACACGCCTTCGCCGCCGAACAGCATCGACTTCACCGAGCCGACCGACTTGATGTCGAAGTTGACGCCGTCGGTGTAGGCGACGACGCAGCCGGTGTCGACGTCGAGGCGTTCGCCCGGGGCCAACTGGCGCTCCATGATGGTGCCGCCGGCGTGCACGAAGACGAGGCCATCGCCTTCGAGCTTCTGCATGATGAAGCCTTCGCCGCCGAACAGCGCCGTCATCACCTTGCGCTGGAAGTGCATGCCGATGGAGACGCCGCGCGCCGCGGCGAGGAAGCTGTCCTTCTGGCAGATGATGCGACCGCCGTAGTTCGACAGCGTCATCGGCACGATGGTGCCGGGGTAGGGCGCGGCGAACGCGACCTTGGCCTTGCCGCTGCCGCCGGCATGCGAGAACACCGTGGTGAACAGCGATTCGCCGGTGACGAGGCGCTTGCCGGCGCCGAGCAGCTTGTCCATGAAGCCGCCGCTGGCCTGCTTGCCGTCGCCGAAGACGGTCTCCATCTGCACGACCGCGTCCTTGTACATCATGGCGCCGGCCTCGGCGACGGCCGATTCACCCGGATCAAGCTCGATCTCGACGAACTGCATGTCCTCGCCGTAGATCTTGTAGTCGATGACGTCGGCGCGTTGGCCGCCCGAGAAGGCCGGAGGCGGCGGCGAGGTGACGTTGCCAGCCACCGACTCGCTGCGCAGCTCGGCGCAGGCGGCGATCGGCACCCACTCGGCGAAGCCGTTGCGCCAGCAGTGGCCGTTCGGGTTCTTCGCGGCCTGCGCGACGGCGGCGGCGGTGTCGAGCGGGCCCATCTGCTGGCCGTTGTAGCTGAGGTACCACTGGTGCATGGCGAATCTCCGTGCGGGGGGATCAGAGGCCGAGTTCGGCGTGGAGCTGCTCGCGCGCGGCGGCGTCGAGGCCGAGCGCTCGTGCGAGGTCGTCGAGGTAGCGGACTTCGAGCTCGGTGTCGCGGCCGATGGCAATGACCGAGGCGACGTAGACCGGCTCCCGCTGCGCCGGGCGCGTGCGGGCGACCAGTTGGGCGACGGTGAGCGGCGCGGCGAGTTCGCCTTCGAGCGCTTCGAGGTCCTCGGCGTCGAGTCCGGCATCGCGGGCGCTGCCGAGGATGCGGTTCCGTTCGTCCGCGTCGATCAGCCCGTCGGCGTTCGCGGCGCAGATCATCGCCCGCAGCAGGTGCAGGGCTTCAACGCCGCGCTCGGCGTCCGTCGGGGCAAGGGCCGCTGGGGACGGCGGCGGCGAGCCCACGGGGCCGGGAGGCGGCGGGGGCGGCGTACCGCCGTGCATGGGCTGCGGCGGCGCCGCGCTGCCGCTGGCCGCAGGCGTGCTGCTCGATTTGTAGTGTTCGTACGCGGCAATCGCGAGGCCGAGCGCGCCCATGCCGATCTTGGCCTTCGTGGCCGTCGACAGTCCGCCGCCGCTGCGGCGCCCGCTGCCGCTGCCCAAGACACCGCCCAGCAGGCTCCCGAGGCCGCCTGATCCGCTCGACGAGCCGCCCGACGAACCGCCGAGCAGGCCACCCAGCCCGCCGAGGCCGCTGCTGCCGTCGCTCGACTTGTGGCGGCGCTGCTTGCCGCCGAGGCTGCCGCTGAGGGCTTCATTCATCACCTGCTTGAGCAGGCGTTCGGGGTTGAACATGGGCAATCCTTCTTCACGCGGGAGGCCGTCGCATCATGCCAAAGCAGGGTTAATGCCCCGTCAGTGCCGGAGGTCCTGCCCTGGGCCGGGGCCGGAAAGGGCCGCCTGTGGCACACTGCCGCGCCTTCACTTCGCCTTGAATCCGGACCGCGCGCGACATGGCCGACAGCATCGACAGCCACGCCCCGCGCACGCCCTTCCAGGTGTGGCGGGCCATGACGTGGTCGCTGCAGGGCCTCCGCGCCGCTTGGCGGCTGGAAAGCTCCTTCCGCCTCGAGGTCTACCTGTTCGTGGTGCTGGCGCCGCTGGGGTTCTGGCTGGGCGCGGACGGCGTCGAGCGCGCGATCCTGGTCGGTTGCCTCGTGCTGGTGCTCATCGTCGAGGTCCTGAACTCGGCGCTGGAGGCGGTCGTCGACCGGTTCGGCAGCGAATGGCACGAACTCGCCAAGCGCGCCAAGGACATGGGCTCGGCGGCGGTCTTCCTGTGCGACCTCAACGTGCTGCTGTGTTGGGGCCTGATCCTGCTGCCGCGCTGGCTCTGACGCGGCGCCTCGTCCACTCCTGAACCGGTAACGATGATCGAATTCCTGACCAGCCCCGAACTGTGGATCGCGCTGCTGACCCTCGCGACCCTCGAGATCGTCCTCGGCGTCGACAACCTCGTCTTCATTTCCATTGCGGTCAGCAAGCTGCCGCCGCACCAGCGCCCGAAGGCGCGAAAGTTCGGCCTCGCGCTGGCCTGCATCACCCGCATCCTGTTGCTGCTGACGCTGGCGTGGATCGCCGGCATGAAGCAGACGCTGTTCTCGCTGTTCGGCCACGCCTTCTCCGTCCGCGACCTGGTGCTGATCGGCGGCGGCCTGTTCCTGCTGGTGAAGGGGACGATGGAGATCCACGATTCCGTCGAGGGCGACAGCGACGACGAGCAGATCGACACCAAGCCCTCGGCGGTGTTCGGCTGGGTGATCGCCCAGATCGCGGTGATCGACATCGTGTTCTCGCTCGATTCCGTCATCACGGCGGTCGGCATGGTCCCGGCCGAGCAGACCGGCATCATGGTGGCGGCGATCATCATCGCCGTCGCCGTGATGATCCTCGCGTCGAACCCGATCGGCGATTTCATCGAGCGCCATCCGACGGTGAAGATGCTGGCCCTGACCTTCCTGATCCTCGTCGGTGCCGCCCTCGTGGCCGACGGTTTTGGCTACCACATCCCGCGTGGTTTCCTGTACTTCGCCATGGCCTTCTCGGGCCTGGTCGAAGCCCTGAACATGGTTTCCCGCCACCGCCAGGCGAAGAAGGCCGAACGCAAGCGCCTGGGTGCTTGAGGAGTTGTCGATGAGCGATGTCGCACCGCTGGTGCTGAAGAAGGGCGAAGAGCGCCGCCTCCGTGCCGGGCACCTGTGGGTCTTCAGCAATGAAGTGGACGTCGCCCGCACGCCGCTGACGGCGCTGCAGCCCGGCCAGCCGGTGATGCTGATCGATGGGGCAGGCAAGACGCTGGGTAGCGGCTATGCCCATCCGAACACGCTGATCGCCGCACGGCTGGTCGACCGCGGCGGCCATGCGCTCGACCGGTCGCTGTTCGTGCATCGCCTCAACGTGGCGCTGGCCCTGCGTGAGCGCCGCTATGCCGATCCGTTCTATCGCCTGGTGTTCGGCGAGAGCGACGGCCTGCCGGGCCTCACCGTCGACCGCTTCGGCGACGTCCTCGTCGCCCAGGCGACGACCGCAGGGATGGACCGCCTGCAGGACGAGATCACCGACGCGCTCGACAAGGTGTTGAAGCCGCGCAGCATCGTCTGGAAGAACGACAGCAGCGCCCGCGCCATCGAAGGCCTCGGCAACGAGGTGCGCGTGGTCGGGATGCCCGTCGAGGGGTCGGTGGAGGTGCGCGAGGGCGCCTTGCGTTTCGCCGCCGACGTCATTGAAGGCCAGAAGACCGGCTGGTTCTACGACCAGCGCAGCAACCGCGATCGCCTCGCGCCGTGGCTGAAAGGCGCAAGCGTGCTCGATCTCTTCAGCTTCGCCGGCGGCTGGGGCCTGCGCGCGGTGGCCGATGGTGCCGCCAGCGCGGACTGCGTCGACGTCTCGGGCCGTGCGGTGCAGGCCGTGGAGGCGAATGCCGAGCGCAACGGCTTGGCGGATCGCGTCACGGCACAGGCGATGGATGCCTTTGATTTCCTGAAGGCTGCACGCGCCGAGCGCCGCCGTTGGGACGTGGTGATCGTCGATCCGCCGGCCTTCGTGAAGCGCAAGAAGGATTTCAAGGAGGGCGCGCTGGCGTATCGGCGCATCTTCGAAGCCGCCATGCAGGTGCTGTCGAAGGACGGGCTGCTGGTGGCCTGCTCGTGCAGCCACCACTTTCCCCGCAGCGCGCTCGTCGAGGCGGTGCAGGGCGGGGCAAGGCACCTCGACCGGCAGGCGCAACTGCTGGAATTCCTCGCGCAGGGGCCGGACCATCCGGTGCATCCGGCCATCCCGGAAACCGAGTACCTGAAAGGCGCGCTGTTCCGCATCCTGCCGGCCTGATGAACGCCCCCGACACGCCGACGCTCGACCAGCCCACGCCGGCCTTCCAAGCCGCGCTCAAGGCGCTCCATCGTCTGGCACAGCGCGATGACGAGGACGTGCCGGGACGCTTGCTGGCGATCACCGCGGAGACGCTGGGCGTGGCGCGTGCCAGCCTTTGGACGCTCACTCCCGGGCGCCGATCGATCCGTTGCGGGGTGATGTTCGAGCAGGGGCAGGGGGTGCTTGCGCCCGAGATCGAATTGGCCTGTGATGCGGCACCGGCCTACTTCCAGGCCATCGAAGGCCTGCTCGTGCTGGCCGCCGAGGATGCGCAGCGTGACCCGCGAACCGCGGAGCTGGCCGAGGGCTACCTGAAGCCGCTGGGCATCGGCGCCATCCTCGACGTGCCGATCTGCGAATTCGGCGAAATCGTCGGTGTGCTTTGCCTTGAACATCGCGGACCGCCACGGCATTGGAGCGGCGCCGAGCGGCTGTTCGTCACCTCGCTCTCCGGCATCCTTTCGCAGCGCCACGACCGCCTGCGGATGGCCGCGGCGGAAGACGAGCGCAAGCGCCAGTTGCTGTTCGATGCCGCGACCGGGCTGGCCGGGCGCAGCCTGTTCATCGATCGACTCGCGCATGCCGTCGCCGAGCTGCCGGTCGGCCACGACCTCGCCGTCTTGGCCCTCGACCTCGAGCGTCTGCGCAGCCTCGCCCATCGCTACGGGGGCAACTTCGCCGACAGCGTGATGGCCGAGGGCGCGGCGCGCATCGGCCAGATCGTCCCCGCGGCGCGCTGTGGGCGCATCGCCGACGACACGTTCGCGCTATGGGTCGCTGGTGACCGCGCGCAGGGCTTGGCCACGCGCCTTGCCGGCCGCTTGCAGCGCGCGCTTGCGCTGCCCATGGCCGCGCCGGATGGCGACACGCTGGAATTCAGCACCGCCGTCGGCATCGTGCCCGGCGCGCGCGCCGAGCCCGACGCCGACCGCCTGTTGCGCGATGCCCTCACCGCGGCGTTCAGCGCGGCGCGCAAAGGACGGGGCCGTGTGGAAGTGGTGTGGCCCGACGTGCGCAGTGAGCTGCAGAGTTCGCTCGAGCTGGAGCGCGACGTCCGCCGCGCCGCCGACGCGCGCGAGTTCACTTTCCGTCTGCAGCCGATCGTCGATCTCGTGACGGGGCGTGCCGTCGGGGCCGAGGCGTTGATGCGCTGGCCCCGCGAGGGCCGTGACGTGCCGCCGTCGGATTTCGTGCCCCTGTTGGAGGACAGCGGCCTGATCACGCAGGTCCATATGGGCCTGCTCCGTGACCTGTTGGCGTGGGCGCGCGAAACCGGCCTTCTCGCGCGGCGTCCGGGCTTCCAGCTGCACGTGAACTTCAGCCCGGTGCAACTGCAGTCGCCCAGCTTCGTGGAGGAACTGCGCGATACGGCGCGGGCGTACGGCGTGGAGGGCTTGCTGGTCTGCGAGATCACCGAGAACACCCTGTTCTCCAGCGGCGAGGACGCGGCCTCGACCCTTCGCTACCTCGCCGAGATGGGCATCCCGGTGTCGCTGGACGACTTCGGGACCGGCTTCGCCTCGCTCTCCCATCTGATCGACCTGCCTTTGCACGGGCTGAAGATCGACCGCAGCTTCTGCCTGCGCTGCGCCGATGACGCGAAGGCGCGGGCGGTGGTGGCGGGCCTGATCGGCCTGGCCAGGCACCTCGGCCTCGACGTCGTGGCGGAGGGTGTGGAGACCGAAGCGCAGCGCGCCTCGCTGGTGTCGCTGGGCGCCACCGTGGCCCAAGGCTATCTGTTCGACCGCGCGCTCGACCTGGAACCCTTCGCGCAGCGCTGGCTGGGCGACTGATGGAGCACCGATGAGTACCTTGCACGACATCGATCCGATCGCGCTTTCGCTGCCGTTCTGGCCGCATGGCATCCATTGGTATGGCCTGATGTATGTGCTGGCCTTCGCCGCCGCCTGGTGGCTGGGCCAGCGCCGCCTGCGTGCCGGCCGCCTGCCGGGCATCGATGAGAACGCCTACGGCGACCTGCTGTTCTACGGGATGCTCGGCGTGCTGCTCGGCGGCCGCATTGGCTACGTGCTGTTCTATGACCTGCCGGCGTTCCTTGCCGACCCACTGGTGCTGTTGAACGTCCGCGGCGGCGGCATGAGCTTCCACGGCGGGCTGCTCGGCGTGATGGCCGCCGGCTTGTGGTGGTGCCGGAAACACCGGATGCACTGGTTCGACGTGATGGATTTCGTCGCGCCGCTGGTGCCGCTGGGCCTCGGATTCGGCCGCATCGGCAACTGGATCGGCGGCGAGCTGTGGGGGCGCGTCACCGACTCGCCGCTGGGCGTGGTGTTCCCGCGGGCGCTGCCGGCGGAGTACGCGAACCTGCCGCTCGAGCAGCTGCGCGTGCTGCATGCGCAAGGCGTGCTGGAACCGTTCGCGCGCTACCCGTCGCAGTTGCTGCAGGCCCTGCTCGAAGGCCTGGTGATGTTCGCGGTGCTGTGGTGGTTCAGCGCGAAGCCGCGGCCGCGCTTCGCGGTGTCCGGGATGTTCGCCCTGCTGTACGGCGTGTTCCGCATCGTCGCCGAGTTCTTCCGCCAGCCCGACGCGCAATACGGCTATCTCGCCTTCGGCTGGCTGACGATGGGCATGCTGCTCAGCCTGCCGCTGGTGGTGATCGGCCTCGTGTTCCTGTGGCGCTCGCATGCGGCGCCAACGCTGGCGAAGGAGGGCGCGTGATGCAGGCCTACCACGATCTTTTGGCCCACGTGATGGCGAACGGCGCGATCAAGACCGACCGCACCGGCACCGGCACGCGCAGCGTGTTCGGCGCGCAGATGCGCTTCGACCTCGCCGCCGGTTTCCCGCTGGTCACTACGAAGAAAGTGCATTGGAAGTCGGTGGTGCACGAGCTGCTGTGGTTCCTCAAAGGTGAGACGAACATCGGCTACTTGAAGGACCACAAGGTGGGCATCTGGGACGAATGGGCCGACGCCGACGGCGAGCTCGGGCCGGTGTACGGCAAGCAGTGGCGCAGCTGGGCGGCACCCGACGGTACGGTGATCGACCAGATCAGCGACGTCATCGTGCAAATCCGCAAGAACCCCGATTCGCGCCGCCTGATCGTCAGCGCCTGGAACGTGGCCGACCTGCCGCAGATGGCCTTGATGCCCTGCCACGCGCTGTTCCAGTTCTACGTGGCCGACGGCAAGTTGAGCTGCCAGCTCTACCAGCGTTCGGCCGATCTGTTCCTCGGCGTGCCCTTCAACATCGCCAGCTACGCGCTGCTGACGCAGATGATCGCGCACAGCTGCGACCTGGCCTTGGGCGATTTCGTCTGGACCGGCGGCGATTGCCACATCTATGCGAACCACGTGGACCAAGTGAACGAGCAGCTCGCGCGCGACCATCGCGCGCTGCCCACGGTGCGGCTGAACCCGGACGTGCGCGACGTGCTGGCATTCCGGTTTGATGACATCGAACTGCTCGGCTATGACCCGCACCCGGCCATCAAGGCGCCGGTGGCGGTGTGAGCGGCGCCATCCCGCCCCCGGGCCTCGAAATCGCATTGGTCGCGGCACTCGACCGTGACTTCGCCATCGGCCGTGGCAATGCCCTGCCGTGGTCGCTGCCGGACGACCTGAAGCGCTTCAAGGCCCTGACCTTGGGCCATCCGATCCTGATGGGGCGCAAGACGGCGGAGTCCTTGGGGCGTGCCCTGCCTGGGCGCCGCAACCTGGTGCTCACGCGCAGCGGCCGCGTGCCCTTTGAAGGCATGGAGGCGGTGGATTCCATCGAGGCGGCGTTGGCAGTGATCGCCATGCCGTCCGAGGCCGATCCCTCGCCAGTCGACGTGGATGTGCGCACGCTGATGGTCATCGGCGGTGGCGAGGTCTACGCGCAGGCGCTGCCGATGGCCTCGCGCCTGCACCTCACGTGGGTCGACACGCGGGTCGAGGGTGCCGATGCCTGGTTCCCGCGATTCGATCCGGCCGAGTGGACGATGACCGACAGCGAATCGCACGCCGCCGATTCGCGGCATGCGTTGGGTTTCCGTTTCGCCGATTACCAGCGGCGCTGAAGCGCCTCAGTCCTCGCTCTTCGCGCCACCCACGACGACGCGGCCCGGCACCTGGTGCACGCGCGGCTCCGGGCCGAGCTCGAGCGCCGTGAGTTTGCCGCCCCACACCGCGCCGGTATCGAGTCCGTGCACGCCGAGGCCCTGCATCAGACCCAGCGTGCTCCAGTGGCCGAATACGACCGGCATCTCGCGCTCGACGATGCCCGGCACCGAGAACCACGGGTAGAGCCCCGCTTTTTGCGTGCCAGGTCGGCCTTTTTCCTCGAACGCGATGCGGCCCGCGGTGGTGCAGTAGCGCATGCGCGTGAAGATGTTGATGATCGCGCGCCAGCGGTCGACGCCCTCGAGCTTCGGCGACCAGTTCGGCTTGTCGCCGTACATGTTCTTCAGCAGCCGCGTGCCGCCGTCGCCCTGCAAGCGCTCTTCGACTTCGCGCGCGCGCGCTTCGGCGATCTTGATCGTCCACTTCGGCGCGAGGCCGGCGTGCACCATCGCGAAGCCGAGCTCGCGGTCGACGTGCATGAGCTTTTGCGCGCGCAGCCAGTCGATCAGCGTCGCCGCATCGTCGTCGAACAGCACGCGCTGCAGGTCGGGATTGACCCGGCGCTGTTCGTCGGGACGGCGCCCGGCGATGGCCAGCAGCGACAGGTCGTGGTTGCCGAGCGTCACCACGATGTGTTCGCGCAAGCCGTGCAGCAGCTTCAGCGTCTCCAGCGACTGGCCGCCGCGGTTGACGAGGTCGCCGCAGAACCACAGGCGGTCCTTTGCCGGGTCGAAGCGGATGGCATCGAGCAGGCGCAGCAGGATGTCGTGGCAGCCCTGGAGGTCGCCGATGGCATAGGTCGCCATCAGTGCAGCGTCCGCGGGATGCTGAGCGCGAAGGGCGCGATCTCGGCGTCGAACTCGGTGCCGTCGTCGGCGAGCATCTGGTAGCTGCCACGCATCTGGCCGCAGAAGGTCTCGAGCACGGCGCCCGAGGTGTATTCGAATTCGCCGCCGGGTTTCAGCCAGGGCTGCTGACCGACGACGCCTTCGCCCACGACCTCCTGCACCTTGCCGTTCGCGTCGGTGATCAGCCAGCGGCGCGACAGCAGGCGCGCCGGCACGTCGCCGGTGTTGGCGATGCGGATGGTGTAAGCGAACACATAGCGCCCCTCGTCGGGCGCGCTCTGTTCGTCGAGGAAACGGGTGGCGACGGCCACCGCGATGGCATAGCGAGGAATGGGCATGCCGGGATTTTACTTAAAGCGCGTCGGCTTCCGGGGGCTGGATGCCGGCGTCGATGAGTTGGTTCGACAGCGTGATGTAGGCCTCGACCGGCACGGCCTCGGCGCGCGCGCCCGGATCGATGCCCGCGGCGCGGATCGCCTCGGCGTCGCAGACGGTCGAGAGCGAATTCCGCAGCGTTTTGCGGCGCTGCGAGAACGCCGCGGCGACCGTGCGGGCGAAATGCGCGGCATCCTTCACGCCGGCCTCGCCCACGGGGCGCGGGACAAGGCGCACCACGGCCGAATCGACCTTCGGCGGCGGCGTGAAGGCGCCCGGCGGCACGTCGAACAGCGGCGTCACGCGGCACACCGCCTGCAGCATCACCGAGAGGCGGCCGTAGGTCTTGCTGCCGGGCTCGGCGGCCATGCGGTCGACGACCTCCTTCTGCAGCATGAAGTGCATGTCCTTCACGGCCTCCGCGTGTTCCATCACGTGGAAGAGGATCGGCGTGGAGATGTTGTAGGGCAGGTTGCCGACAAGGCGCAGCGGGCCTTCGATGTCATGGCCGTGCCCGAGCTTGCCGAAATCCACCTGCAGCACGTCGCGGTGGACGATGGTGAGCTTGCCGTGCTTCGCGCCTTCCTCGGCCAGGGGCACGATCAGATCGCGGTCGAATTCGATGACCGTGAGTTCGCCGTGCGCGCGCAGCAGAGGGAAGGTGAGGGCGCCACCGCCCGGGCCGATCTCGACGATGAACTCGCCGGGCTTCGGGGCCACCGCGCGGATGATCTTCTCGACGACGCCAGGGCTGGACAGGAAATGCTGGCCGAGCTGCTTCTTGTGGCGATGGGCGTCGAGGCTCATGGGGTCACCGGTCAGTGCGTGGCGCGCGCCGCGGCGCGATGGCGGGCAAGGTCGGCGCACAGCGCCACGGCGTGCCCCAGGCTGGAGGGATCGGCGATGCCGCGGCCGGCGAGGTCGAGTGCCGTGCCGTGGTCGACGGCGACGCGCGGGAAGGGCAGGCCGAGCGTGATGTTCACCGCGTCCTCGAAGCCGCTGGCCTTGAGCACCGGCAGGCCCTGGTCGTGGTACATCGCCACGATGGCGTCGACGTGGCCGAGGTGCTGCGGCAGGAAGGCCGTGTCGGCCGGCAGCGGGCCTTCCAGCAGGCATCCCTCCGCGCGCAGGCGCTCGAGCACGGGGATGATGACGTCGATCTCTTCGCGGCCCATCTCGCCCGATTCGCCCGCGTGCGGGTTCAGGCCGAGCACGCGCAAGCGCGGGTTGGCGAGGCCGAACGACTCCCGAAGGGCACCGGCGGTGATGCGCAGCACGCGCTCGAGGCCCGCCTCGGTGATCGCGTCGGGCACCGCGCGCAGCGGCAGGTGGGTGGTGGCCAGCGCCACGCGCAGCCGCGGGTTGGCCAGCATCATCACCACGGCGGTGCCGGCCACTTCGGCAAGCAGCTCCGTCGTGCCGGTGTAGGCGATGCCGCCCCGGTTGATGGTGGCTTTGTGCACGGGGCCGGTCACAAGGCCGCCGACCACGCCGGTCAGGGCATCGCGGGCCGCGGCCTTCAGCGCGCCGATGACGGCGCCGGCGTTGGCCGGATCGGCGTGACCGAATCGGGAGGGCGCGGCGTTGCGGTGCTCGATCAGCGCAAGTTCGCCCGGGCCGACCTCCGCCGAGGCGTCGCGGAGGCGAAGCGGGAGCCCGAGCGCGTGCGCGGCGGCCAGAAGGGTCTCGCCGTCGCCGTAGGCGACGAGCGTGGCGTCATGTGTGGCTTGCGCGATCCGGACGCAGAGTTCCGGGCCGATGCCGGCCGGCTCGCCGGGGATCAGCGCGAGCCGGGGCGCGACAGGCACGGCCTCAGGCGCCGAGGCGCGATTCGACGTAGGCGTCGGCGCGGAGCTGGCGCAGGAAGCGCTCGAACTCGTCCTGCGCCTTGCGCTCGCCGATCAGCTGGCGGGCCCGCTGGCGGCGGTTCTCATCGGTGACGTCCTGCTGGCGTTCGGCGACACGACGGAGCAGATGCCAGCCGGCCTCCGTGCGGAACACCGCCGAGAGCTGGCCGTCCTGCAGCGACTGCACCTGCTGCGCCAAGGCCGAGCCGAAGGTCTCGCCGCTGAACCAGTCGAGACGCCCGCCGCGATTGCGACTGAAGGTGTCGTCGGAGTTCTCGCGGGCGAGCTCGGCGAAGTCCTCGCCGGCCTCGATGCGCGCGCGCAGTTCGTCGATCTTGCGGCGGGCGGCTTCTTCGCCGACCACGTCGTTGACCGCCACCAGCAGGTGGTCGGCCTGGTACTCCGTGACGGTCTGCGGGCCGGACTCGCGCACGCTCACGAGCTGCACCATCTGGAAGCCGCTCGGGCCACGCACCGGCGCCGTGTACTGGCCGGGCTGCAGGCCTTGGATCATCTCGGCGAAACGCGGCGGGATGCTGCTCGCTTCGCGCCAGCCGAGGTCGCCGCCCTCGAGGGCGTTGCGGTCGTCCGAGTAGCGGATCGCCGCCGCGCGGAAGTCGATTTCGCCGCGGTCGATCAGCGCCTTGATGCCATTGATCTTCTGCTCGGCCGTGGCGACCTGCTCGGGCGTGGCGCCGTCGGGCAGCGCGACCAGCAGGTTGGCGAGCTGGAACTCGGTGCTGTCGACGCTGCGCTGGGCCAGCAGCTGGTCGATCTCCGATTCACTGACGATCACGCGGCTCTGCACCACGCGCTGCTGCAGGCGGCGCATCTGCAGTTCCTCGCGCACGCTGCGCCGGTAGTCTTCGAAGCCGATGCCGCCGGCTTCGATCTGCGCGCGCATCTGTTCGATGCTGACGCCCGACTGCGCGGCGATGCCCTGGATCGTCTGGTTGAGCTCGGTGTCGCCGATGCGGATCCCGGTACTCTCGGCGCGCGCGACCTGCAGGCGCATCAGCACGAGGCGGTCGAGCACCTGCCGCTGCAGCACGTTCTCAGGCGGCAGCTGGGCCTCGCGGCCCCGGTACTGGGCGCGGACGTTGGCGATGGCGCGATCGAGCTCGGATTTCAGGATCACGTCCTCGTCGACGACGGCGACGATGCCGTCGACGGCGCCGCTCGTGGCACCCGGGCCCGACAGCAGCTGGGCCTGGAGGGGGGCGGCGAACGCGAGGGAGGCGGCCAGCAGGCCGGTGAACGCGGGCTTGAAGAGCAGGGACTTCGACATGGGGCTGGAACGGGCTCTGGCGCGCCGGAGCGCTGGGTCAAGGCGAATAGCCGAGGATAGCATCCGACAACAACCGCTCTGAATCGCGGCCGAAGCTGCCGATGCCGTTCAGCTCGATCTCGAGGTAAACCCCGAGATTGCGCTCGCCATTCAGGTCACGGATGTAGTCGCGGGCGAGGACGCGGACGGCCACGCAGCAGCTCTGCCACTCGAGGCCGCCCAGCGCCTCCTGCGTGCGGCGGTCGCGCAGCGACCAGGCCCAGCGGCCGACCGCCCGCCAGTTCGCGTTGATCGGCGCGGCGACGCTGAGGTCGGTCTGCTCGATCAGGTCCTTGCGGTAGCGGTAGCTCGCGTTCATCACGCCGCGTTCCGAAAAGCGCCACTGCGTGCGCACGGCGGAGAGGTCGGTGCCGAAGGCGCCGGGATTCCACTGTTGGGCCAGCGAGACGCTCCACGCGTCGCTCACGCGCCAGTCGAGCTCGCCGACGTAGGCCGAGCCGTCGCTGGCCAGCGGGCGTTCGCCGGGGATGGCCACCCGCGGCGGGTCGAAGTAGTGGATGCGCCCGAGGCTGGCGGAGAGGCGCTCGCGGCCGTCGTCGGCGTCGAGCAGCCGGGTGGTGACGGCCAGCGTGGCCTGGTTGGCGTCGGCCTGGCGGTCGGCGCCGGTGTAGCGGTTCTGGCGGAACAGGCCGGGCCAGCTGAAGGACAGCGGCTGGGTATCGAACAACGGCAGGTCGTCCTGTACCCGGTAGGGCACGCGCAGGTAGTACAGGCGCGGCTCCAGCGTCTGCACGTAGTCCCCGCCGAACAGCGTGGTCTCGCGTTCGAACAGCAGGCCGGCGTCGAGGCTGGTGATGGGGGTGCTGCGGTCCGGGCTGAGATCGGTGCGCGGAGTCGGTGCCCGCGGGTCGCGTTCGAGCGAGTAGCTGGTGTGGCGAAGCGCGAACTCGGGGTTCACGAACCAGCTTGCGCCGCCGAAGGCGAGGCGAACGGACGGCTTCACGTCGAGGCGCCGGCCCCCCGGCAGGTCGTCGTGCTGGAAGCGCACGGCTTCGGCGCTCACGCCGAGGTCCATCCACGGCAGCACCGGCTGCAGCCACTGGCCGCGAATTCGCGGCAGGCGCGCGTAGGGCTCGCTGCCGGGCAGCACGGCCGGATTGGCGGCCTCCCAGCGTTCGAACGACACGCCGGTGGACCAGTAGCGGCCGCGGCCGTTCAGCGCGAGGCTGCTGTCGAGCAGGCTGAGTGTGTTCTGGCCGAAGTTGTCGCCAAGGTCGCGGAAGTAGGCGCGGTCACTGACGTCCTGCAGGTTGGCCGTGGCGTACCAGTTGGGCGAAAGCGCGCTGAAATGCTGCCAGCGGAAGAAGCCGCGGTCGTCGCCGGTCCGGTCGTCGTCGGCGAGGTAGGTGCCTTCGACCGTGCCCGCGCTGGCGGCGCCGAGGTAGCGGAATTCGCCGCCGAGCATCAGGCCGCGACGCGACATCCAGCGCGGCGTCAGCGTGGCGTCCATGTTCGGCGCCAGGTTCAGGTAGATCGGCTGCTCGTAGTCGAAGCCGTTCTCGTCCTGCACGCCGATCTTCGGGGCCAGCAGGCCGCTGCGGCGCTCACGGGTGGTCGGGAAGCTGATCCACGGCAGCCACAGCACCGGCACGTCGCCGAGACGAAGGACCGCGCTTTGCGCCACGCCACGGCCTGCGGCATCGTCGATTTCGATGGTCGCCGCTTCGAAGGCCCACTGCCGCTGCCCGGGCGGGCAGGTCGAGAACATCGCCTCGGCCAGCGTGCTGCGTTCGCCTTCGCGCACCACGCTGTCGGCCGTGCCATTGCCCATCGTGCCGTCGAGCAGTTGGTATTCGACGTCGCGAAGGCGCACGCGCTCCGCGGCGTTGTCACCGTCCGCGGACTGCGCGGCCACGCGCACGCCCTCGTCCTCGAAGCGCAGGGGGCCGGGGCTTTCCCAGGTCTGGTCCTCGTGACGGTAGACCAGGGCATCGGTGCCGACCCACTGGTCGGCGCGGGTCAGTTCGACCCGGCCGCGGAAGGTGGTCACCTTCTCGCCGGACACGTCCAGCGTGTCGGACTGCACCTGCGTGGGGCTGGCGTCGCGCGCAAGCGGGCTGGCGGGCGGGAGGCTCGTGCGCGCGCCGCTCAGCGCCATGGGTGCTCGGCACAGGGCCCAGGCCGTGTCGTCGAGTGGCGCCTCGGCGCGGGCAGGCAGGGCCAGTGCGAGGCCCAGGGCGAGGGCCAACGGGTGCAGGTTCGGTCGCGACACGGACAAGCCTCTCACTACGTGACCCGTAAGCTTGACTCAAAACCGCCCGCTGCCGGGAGCCTTGGCCCACCGGCGGTGGCACCGACCCCGCTGGAGGACCTCCTGATGACCGCGCCCGTCCGCAAATCCGAGGCCGAATGGCAGGCCGAGCTGAGCCCCGAGCAATACGCCATCTGCCGCTGCTCGGCGACCGAACCGCCCTTCACCGGCGCCTTCTGGGACCACCATGCCGATGGCACGTATGGCTGCGTGGCCTGCGGTGCGGCCCTGTTCGATTCGGCGTCGAAGTACGACTCCGGCAGCGGCTGGCCGAGCTACGCGCAGCCGGTGGCGCGCGAGGCGGTGGTGTTGAAGGAGGACGGCTCGCACGGCATGCGCCGCACGGAAGTCTGTTGCGCCGCCTGCGACTCGCACCTCGGGCACGTGTTCCCCGACGGGCCGAAACCCACGGGCCTGCGCTACTGCATCAACTCCGCCGCGCTTCGGTTCACGCCGCGGTAAGGCCGCGCAGGTGGGCCACGCTGCACTCGCGCAGCGCGGTGAGGCTGTACCCGCCTTCGAGCACCGATACGAGCCTGCCGCCGCAATGGCGTGCCGCCACGTCGGCCAGCTCCGCCGAGAGCCAGCGGTAGTCCTCGGCAGTGAGCTCGAGGTCGGCGAGCGGATCGAGGCGGTGGCCGTCGAAGCCGGCTGAAACGAGCAGCAGCTGCGGTCGGAAGGCTTCGAGTGCCGGCAGCAGTTTCGCGCGCCACGCATCGCGGAACACCGCGCTGCCGGCGCGCAGCGGCAGCGGCGCGTTGACGACGTTGCCGACGCCGGTATCGCTTTCCATGCCGGTGCCGGGATACAGCGGGTGTTGGTGGGAGCTGAGATACGCCACGCGCGGCTCGGCGGCGAAGATCGCCTCGGTGCCGTTGCCGTGGTGCACGTCGAAATCGACCACGGCGACGCGGGACAGGCCATGCGCGTGCACCGCGTGCGCGGCGCCGATGGCGATGCCGTTCAACAGGCAGAAACCCATCGCCGTCTCGCGCGTCGCGTGGTGGCCGGGCGGGCGGACCGCGCAGAACGCGCGGGTGACCTCGCCGCCCATCACCGCGTCCACGGCCGCGACCACGGCGCCGGCAGCACGGCGCGCCGCCTCCGGCGATTCCGGCGACATCGCCGTGTCGGCATCGAGGCGGACGAGTGGCTCGCCGTCGAAGCGGGCGTCGAAGATCGCCTCGACCAGCGCCCTCGTGTGCACACGCTCGGCGGCCTGGCGGCTGGCCAGTGGGGCTTCGATCCACTCCAGGGGGTGGATGGCCACGCGCAGGGCGTCGGTCACGGCATGCAGGCGCGCCGGGCACTCCGGATGGCCCGGACCGGGCTGGTGGGCGAGGCAAGCCGGGTGCGTGTAGACGCGCATCAGCGCCGGCGGTCGTGGCGCCAGAGCACTTCGCCGTGGCCACTTTCGCGCGCCAGCACCCGGCACAACACGAAAAGCAGGTCGGAGAGGCGATTGAGGTAGCGGATGGCTTCCGGACGCACGGCATCGTGGTGCGAAAGCGTCACCACCTCGCGCTCGGCGCGACGGCAGATCGTGCGGGCCAGATGCGCCTGCGCCGCGGCCATGCCCCCCCCAGGAAGGATGAAGTCCTTCAGTGGCGGCAGGTCGGCATTGAAACGGTCGAGCGTGTCCTCGAGCGCCTGGATATCCGCATCGAAAATGGCCGAATGGCCGGGGATGCAGAGCTCGCCGCCAAGGTCGAACAACTGGTGCTGCACGGCCACCAGGACGTCGCGGATCGGTTCCGGGATCTCGCAGGCCAGCACGATGCCGATGGCGCTGTTGGCCTCGTCCACCGTGCCGTAGGCGGTCACGCGGGCGGAGTCCTTGGACACGCGGGCGCCATCACCGAGGCCGGTGCTGCCGTCGTCGCCGGTGCGGGTATAGATCTTGGAGAGGCGGTTGCCCACGCGGGGTTCCTGTCAGCGAAGAAAGGACCAGTCTCGACCCTCGAACGTCGCGGTGATGTCAGTCGGTCTTCGCCACCGCGTCCCGCAAGCGCGCGGCCACGGGCTGAATCGCCACATGCAGGGCGGCGATGACGCCGACCCACGCGAAAGCCACCTGCGCGTAAGGCAGCAGCCAGTCGCTCCAGTTTTTCGCCCAGCCGGCCAGCGTGGGTTCGGCCACGGCACTGCTGAACCAGTAGAAGCCGCCCTGCGCCAGCAGATGGCAGGTGGCCGTGCCGACGGCCAGCGCCAGCACCACGCGGCCGAGCAGCGTCCAGCGCGGCGCGAGGCCGGCCCCGGCGGCCCACTGGCCGGCGGCCATCATCGCGGCGTGCGCCGGCAGCAGGAACCAGTAGCCCGGCGAGACGCAGTAGTGCGACCAGAAGTCGAGGCCCGTGGCGGAGATGACGAGGTAGTCGACGACCACCGCCAGCGCCATCAGGGCCGGGAAGGCCCAGCGCTGGTGGCCCGCGAGATAGACGCCCGAGGCGAAGAACACCGCCCACGAGGCATCCGGGATGGTGCCGAAATGATGGGCGCGGGTGGCGGCCATCAGCAGGGCGAGGGCAGCGAAGACCGCGAGGGCGGGGCGGACGGCAAGGCGCATGGAGGGCAGTCGGCAGCAGAAGCGAGGAGCCAGAGTCTAGCCGATGCCCCGGCTGCCGTGACCGGATGACGACCGCGGCGTCGAGGCGCGCGCGTATCCTTCGACGGCATGGAAACTCGTGATTTCGATGTCGTGGTGGTGGGTGGCGGCCTCGTTGGCTGCAGCCTTGCCTGTGCCCTGGCCCCGCTGGGCCTGTCCGTGGGGCTGGTGGACGCCGGCGGCGGCCCGGTTCCGCTGCAGGCCGATCCGCGCAAGCTGGCGCTGGCGGCCGCGAGCCTCAATGCGCTGGGGCGCCTCGGCGTGCTGGCCCGCCTCGCCACGCCCCCGACGCCCATCGAGCGCCTGCACGTCAGTCGCGAGGGGGATTTCGGCGTGCTCCACGTGGCCGCGCGCGATGCCGGGCGCGAGACCTTCGGTGGCGTGGTGCTCGCCGGCGATCTCGGCGCTGCCCTGCAGCAGGCCGTCGCAGCGCTACCGGGCGTGGTCGCGGTGCGCGGCACCGCGAGCCTCACCGGTGCCGGCGAGGATGGTTGGCGTCGCGTGGCGGTGAGCGTTTCAAAGGACGACGGCGCGGGCTTGCCGGTGCTGACGCCGCATCCATGGCGCGCGCGCCTCGTCGTTGCGGCCGACGGCACCGCCTCGCCCCTGCGCACGGCCGCGGGCATCGGCGTCGACACCCACGATTATGGGCAGACCCTGATCGTGACCTCGGTCCGCATGGCCGGCGCCAGCCCGGGCATGGCCTACGAACGCCTGGCGGCCACCGGCCCCTGCGCCCTCCTGCCGATGGCTGGCGGGCGCCATGGCGCACTGATGGGGGTGGCCAGCGATGACGCGGCGGCGGCGATGGCCCTCGACGACCGGGCTTTCGCCGAAGCGTTCCAGCGTCGCATCGGCTGGCGCGCTGGCGCCGTTCGCGAGGTGGGTTCGCGCAGTGCGTGGCCCTTGCGCCGCGTCGTGGCGACGTCCCTGGTCGCCGAACGGCTGGTGCTGGTGGGCAATGCCGCACAGACGATCCATCCGATCGGCGCACAGGGCTTCAACCTTGGCTTGCGCGATGCGCTGAGCCTCGTCGATGTGCTGGCCGAGGCGCGAACCACCGGCACGCAGGATGCGGGAGGCGACACGGTGCTGGCCGCCTACGTCGAACGCCGTCGCGTCGATCGTGCCGAGACCCTCGCCTTCAGCGATGGCCTGGCCCGGGCCACGGCCAGTGAGTCGCCGCTGCACCGCCTCGGGCGCAGCCTCGGGTTCGCCGCGATGAATCTCGATGCCGGGCTGCGCGCGGGCTTCGTCGCCGGCGCCATGGGTTTCCGCGGCCGTGTGCCGGCACTGGCGAGGGACGCCGCATGAGCGCGTGGATCGAACGTCGTCGCGGCGATGCCGTCGTCGTCGGTGCCGGCATCGTCGGCAGTGCCCTCGCGCTGGGGTTGAAGCGCCGCGGGCTCGAGGTCGCAGTGGTCGAATCGACGCCGGTCGCCGCATGGCGTGCCGAAGCGCCGGACCTTCGCGTCTACGCCATCGCCCCGGACAGCGAGGCCCTGCTGGTCGCGCTGGGCGTCTGGCCGGCGGTGCGCGCGGCGCGCGCGCAACCGTATGCGGCGATGCAGGTCTGGGATGCCGGTGGGGGCGCGCCCTTGCGCTTCGACGCGGCTGCGCTGGGCGTCCCGCGCCTCGGCCACATCGTCGAACACGGGCTGCTGGTCGACCGCCTGCAGGCGGCACTGGCCACGGCGGGCGTGCCGATCCTCGATGCCGCAGTCGAAGGCCTCGAGCCCGGCGACGAGGACGTGACGCTGCGCCTGGCCGGCGAGCGCCGCGTTTGCGCCTCGTGGGTGTTCGGCGCCGACGGCGCGGCCTCCGCGGTGCGCGGACTGGCCGGCATCGAGGTGGAGGCCCGCGACTACCGCGCGAAAGGGCTTGTCGCCTACCTGCGCCCCGGGCGCCCGCACGAGGCCACCTGCTGGCAGCGCTTCCTGCCCACCGGGCCCCTGGCCCTGCTGCCCTGCGCCGACGGCCGCGTGTCGATCGTCTGGTCGCTGCCTCAGGACGAAGCGGATCGCCTCGCCGCCGTGCCGGAGGCGCAGTTCAACGCCGAGATCACCCGCGCGTCGGATCGCGTCCTCGGCGATCTCGCGCTGGATTCGCCACGCATCGCCTTTCCGCTGAAGCGCCAGCTCGCCACGCGTCCGCGCAACGGGCGGATCGCCCTGCTCGGCGACGCCGCCCACGCCGTGCATCCGCTCGCCGGGCAGGGTGTGAACCTCGGGCTGCGTGACGTCGGCGAGTTGCTGGCGGGCGTCGACGAGGCGCTCTCGCGGCGCCGCGCGCCGATCTCGGACACGGTGCTCGCCCGCTGGGCTCGGCGTCGCCACAGCGAGAACGTGGTGTCGGCGCGCGCCTTCGAAGCCATCCATGACGCCTATTCGAATGCCGCGATGCCGGCCGTCGCCCTGCGCGGCTGGGCGCTGGCCGCGGGCAACCTGCCGCCGCTCAACCGCCTGCTCTGGGGCCATGCCGCGGGAGGCGCGCGATGAGCGTCGAGGCCCACGAGCGCACCGGGGTGGGCTATCGCCGCGAGGCCTTGCTTCATGCCCAGGCGAGGACGTGGGACGCCGTCAACGCCATCGGCCGCCGCGTGCGGCCCGGCATGCGCGAGAGCGAGGCCAAGGCCCTGGCCGGCGAGGTGCTGGCCGAGCTCGGTTACGAGCGCCGCTGGCACCCGGACATCGTCCGCGTCGGCCCGAACACCCGCCTGATGTGGAAGCAGCGCTCGCCGGTCGATGCGGTACTGGGCGAGAACGATCTGTTCTTTGTCGATCTCGGTGCGGTGTGGGAAGGCCATGAGGGCGATGCCGGCACCACCTTCGTGGTGGGCGACGACCCGACGATGCATGCCTGCGCCGAGGCCTGCCGCGAGCTGTGGGACCGCGTCGCTGACGCGTGGCGCGAGCTTCGGCCCACCGGGCGCGAGCTCTACGCCTTTGCCAAGCGCGAGGCCCGCGCGATGGGCTGGGAGTTCAACCATGAGGTGAAGGGGCATCGCGTCGGCGACTTCCCGCATGCCATCCACAAGGCGCCGGACCTCGGGGCCATCGGCCATGAGCCGGGCGATGCGCTATGGATTCTGGAAATCCAGATCCGCCATCCGGAACGGCCCATCGGTGCCTTCCACGAGGACCTGCTGGCGCGCTGAGCGGGCGGCGCGCCCGTCGGCTGGACGGAATCGGGATTCCGAAAACGAAAGACCCGCCTCGCGGCGGGTCTTTGAGATTTGGTGCCCAGGAGAGGACTCGAACCTCCACGGTTTTACCCGCTAGTACCTGAAACTAGTGCGTCTACCAATTCCGCCACCTGGGCAGGTGCCTCGCAACGCGCAAGGCGCTGGAAGGCCGCGAAGATTACGGCCCGCACGTCGGCCTGTCAACGCCCGGCCTCCGCCGCGCGGTATGCTGGCGGCCATGACCAAATCGAAAGGCAGTCGGGGCAACGGCCCCGGCAAGGGTCCGGGCGCTACGTCCGGCGGCGGCAAGGGCAAGGCACCGGCCAAGGCGCCATGGATGCCGGACACGACGCACGGCGTGGGCCGCCCCGGCCCGCGACCCCGCAGTTACGACCCGTATGGCGCGGGTGCGTCCTCTGCAGCGCCGTCCTCGGCCGCTCGCGGCCCCCATGATCCCCACGCCGGCCGCGAGGCCCAGCGCTACGACAACCCCATCACCAGCCGCGAGTCGATCCTCGCGCACCTCGTCGCGGCGCCGGGCCCGGTGACGGCGGACGAGCTCGCCAAGGCTTTCGACCTCGAAGCCCCCGACCGCTTCGAGGCGCTGTCGAAGCGCCTCGCGGCCATGGTTCGGGATGGCCAACTGCTGCTGAACCGTCGTGGCGGCTTCGCGCCGGCCGAGCGGCTCGACCTCATCGCGGGACGCGTCATCGCCAACCCGGACGGCTTCGGCTTCCTGAAGCCCGAGGACGGCAGCGACGACCTGTTCCTGCCGCCCAACGAGATGCGCAAGGTGATGCACGGCGATCGCGTGCTCGGCTGCGTCACCGGCGTCGACCGTCGCGGCCGCCGCGAAGGCGCGATCGTCGAGGTGCTCGAACGCCGCCTGACGCGCGTGATGGGCCGCTTCGAGGAGCGCGCCGGCATCGGTTACGTGGTGCCGGACGACCGCCGCATCCTCGCCGAGGTGATGATCCCGCCGCTGGCGCGCAACGGGGCGAAGGAAGGCCAGCGCGTGGTCGCTGAGATCACCGCGCCGCCCGAATCGGGCCGCCCGCCCTTCGGCCGCATCCTCGTCGTCCTGGGCGACCGCCTGACGGCGTCGCGTGTCGTCGAGGCCGCCATCCACACGCACAATCTGCCGCACGATTTCCCGCCGGAGACGCTGCACGAGGCGGAGGCCGTGCCGCTCGAGGTGCCGGTCGATGTGGCCGCCAAGCGCGTCGACCTGCGGGGCGTGCCACTGCTCACCATCGACGGCGAGGACGCCAAGGACTTCGACGACGCCGTGTGGTGCGAGGCCGACGGCAAGGGCTTCCGTCTCATCGTCGCCATCGCCGACGTCTCGGCCTACGTGCGCCCCGGTACCGCGCTCGACGCCGAGGCGGTGCAGCGTGGCACCTCGGTGTACTTCCCCGGCTTCGTCGTGCCGATGCTGCCGGAGACGCTCAGCAACGGCATCTGCTCGCTGAACCCGAAGGTCGACCGCCTGTGCTTCGTCTGCGACATGCGCGTGGATTTCGACGGCAAGGTGACGCGCTCGAAGTTCTACGAAGCGGTGATGCGTTCGCACGCTCGCCTGACGTACACGACGGTCGGCAAGGCCATCGACGGCGACGAGGAGGCCTTGGCCCAGTTGGGCTCGCTGCGGCCGCAGATCGAGGCCCTGCACCAGCTGTTCAAGGTGCTGTCGAAGGCGCGCAGCGAGCGCGGCGCCATCGAATTCGAATCCGGCGAAGTGCGCTTCGTCCTCGACGCCAAGGGCGAGGTGATCCAGGCCGGCATGCTGGAGCGCAACGACGCCCACAAGCTGATCGAGGAATGCATGATTGCGGCCAATGTCGAGGCCGCACGCTTCGTCATCCGCAAGAAGATCCCCGCGCCCTTCCGCATCCACGACCGCCCGCCGGAGCGCAAGTACACCGAGCTGCTGGAGTTCCTGATGGAGTTCGGCCTCAAGCTGCCGCCCTGGCAGAAGGTCGAGCCCAAGGACTTCACTGCCCTGCTTCGCAAGGTGCGCAAGCGCCCCGATGCGGCCCTGCTCGAAACCGTGCTGCTGCGCTCGCAGGCGCTGGCGCAGTATTCGATCGAGAACATCGGCCATTTCGGCCTGGCGCTGGAGAGCTACGGGCACTTCACCTCGCCGATCCGCCGCTACCCGGACCTCCTGCTGCACCGCTCGATCAAGCACATCCTCAATGGCGGCAGCGCCAGTGATTTCGCTTACACCGAGAAGGAGATGGGCACGCTCTGCCTCGCCTGCTCGGAGAAAGAGCGCCGCGCCGACGAGGCCGAACGCGAGGTCGACGAGCGCTACCGCAGCGCGTGGATGGAGCAGCACGTCGGCAGCGATTTCGACGGCGTCGTCAGTGGCGTCACCAGCTTCGGCCTGTTCGTCGAGCTGCTGGAGTCGAAGGTGAACGGCCTTGTCCACGTGACGATGCTGCCGCACGACTACTACCACTTCGACGCCACGCGGAAGACGCTGGCGGGCGAGCGTCGCGGCCTGGCCTGGTCGCTGGGCGACACGGTGCGAGTGAAGGTGCTGCGCGCCTCGGTCGAGGACCGGCGCATCGACTTCAAGCTGGTGCTGCCGGACGAGATCGACACGCCGCGCAAGGGCGGCGCCCCCATGCCGCCGCACCCCAATGCCAAGGCGCCGCGCGGTGCCAAGCCGGGCCCGGCCCGTGGCGCAGGTAAGCCCGGCGCGCCGAAGCGCCGCCGCTGACGGACACACGACGGAACCCCCATGAGCAAGACCAGTTGGATTGTCGGCATCAATGCCGTGGCCTCGGCCCTCGAGCACGACGTCGCCCACGTGCGCGAAGTGCTGATGGAGAACAGCGGCAAGAACCCGCGCCTTTCCGAGATCGAAAAAGAGGCCGGCGATTGCGGCATCCCGGTCCGCAAGGTGAACACGCAGGCCCTGGAAGGCATCGCTGGCGGCACGCGCCATCAGGGCGTCGCCGCCCGCTATGAAGCGGCCAAGATGCTCGATGAAAAGGATCTCAAGGGTCTGGTCGAAGGCGCGGAGGGCAAGGCCCTGGTGCTCGTGCTCGACGGTGTGCAGGACCCGCACAACCTCGGCGCCTGCCTGCGCAGCGCCGCTGCGGCCGGCGTCACGTGTGTCGTGATTCCGAAGGACAAGGCCGTGGGGGTCACGGCGACGGTGCGCAAGACGGCGGCCGGTGCCGCGGACCGCATCGCGCTGGTGCAGGTGACCAACCTCGCCCGCGCGCTTCGCGAATTGAAGGACCTCGGCGTCTGGCTTTACGGCTTCGCGGGCGAGGCGAAGGCCTCGTTCTATGCGCTCGACCTCAAGGGGAACGTGGGTTTGGTATTGGGCGGCGAGGGGGATGGCCTGCGTCGTCTGACCGGCGAAACCTGCGACCAGCTCGTCCGCATCCCGATGCCGGGCGACATGGAAAGCCTGAACGTCTCCGTCGCCACCGGCGTGGCGCTGTTCGAAGCGGTTCGCCAGAGGAGCCTCGCATGACCCTGCAGTGGTTCGACTTCGTCGGCATGGCGGGCATCGCCTTCGTGCTGCTGGCCTATGCGCTGCTGCAGGCGGGCAAGCTGCAGGGCAGCTCGATCGGCTACCAGCTCGCCAACCTGTTCGGGTCGCTCTTCATCCTTGCCTCGATCTTCGGTTCGCCGGCCCCGATCACCGAGGTGCTGACGCCCTTCCTGATGCAGATCGCCTGGATCGCGATCAGCCTGTACGGCTTGTGGCGCGGGCTCGCCGAACGCGCGGCGAAACTCCGCGCCCCAAAATCGCCGGCCTGAAGCGTCAGCGCCGCGGTTTTCCCGGGCCGGGCGCCTTCACCGGCGACGTCGTCGCAGCGGCCTTCGTCGCCGCCTTCGGCTTCGGAGGCGGCAGCGCCTTGGCGGTGTCGCGCAGCAGCGCGGCCAACGCGTCCGGATCGTCCAGCCACTCGTCGATGACGGCGTGCGGCTTGGCACCCGGGTAGGGCGGGGCCATCGGGGCCGTCGCGATCCTCGCAGCGGTGGCGGGCGTGGGTTTCAGGAACAGCCGGTTGTCGCAGGCCAGCGCCACGACGACGCCGTCAACGTAGACGGCGTATTCGCCGAACATCTTCTTCAGCGTGACCTCGCCCGCCCCGGCGGATTGCTCCCGGACGTCATCGGCGAAATCGACGCCCGTGGCCAT
>Ga0209278_1000478_pt1 | contig 31071 bp, 30 predicted proteins | sample JI81BgreenDNA_FD_187504 | JGI IMG/M metagenome (GOLD analysis project Ga0209278, IMG submission 187504) | Wastewater effluent complex algal communities from Wisconsin, to seasonally profile nutrient transformation and Carbon sequestration -... | ecosystem: Engineered > WWTP > Effluent > Algae...
CGGCGGACAAAAAGTTGTTTCCAACTTTTTCAACAAGCCGTTGGAACGGATAGTTATACTCGAAAAAAAACTAAATATCGCTCAAATTAAAAAGTTGTTAATAACTTTTGTTGCTTTACATAGGAACGGCTGTTGGCGGTTCGTTGTTTTTCTCACCTTATTTCAATTTCTTCATTACATTACTTTCCGATAGAGATTTCATTTGAGCAATAGCAACTTTGTTGAGTTGGATAAGCCGTTTGTTTTGCGGTAAGTTTTGTTGAATAAGTAAAGCATTTATACTTTCCATATTACTCAGCACAACCAATTGTGCTAATGTTGCATAATCTCTTATATTTCCGTTTTTATCGGTATTGGTTTCTCTCCATTCTTTAGCTGTTATTCCGAAAAGTGCAACATTCAATAAATCCGCTTCATTGGCATACACAAAACTTGATTGTTGTTTCGTTATTTCTTTCGGGATTAGGTTTTCTTTGATTGCGTCTGTATGGATTTGGTAATTTATTTTTGCTAAAGTTCGTTGTAAGTTTTATTCTAATTTTAGACGACTGTTTTCATCATCTTTTAGTCGTTATAATTGTTGACTAAATAAATCTGAAATTCTGGACTTAACCACATAGCGAAGTGAAAAGCAATGTCTTTGTGTGCAAAAGTTCCTCCGAAACGCCCTGCTTTAACAATCATTCTAACCGATTTTACACGGTCAATCCATTGTCCAACAGACATTATGAATCTGTTTGTTCCCGCTTCTTGTCCAATTACCCCGAATTCGGGGTAATTAAAATTAGGGTTGTTGATTTTCTCCCAAACACCCAAATATTCCAATGTGTTTTTATTGGATATCCATTTCCCAATTAGTCCACTTCCTTCCCGAAAAGAAGTCGTCATATCAGTCAAGCTGATATAGTCAGTTTCATTTTGATGAATAACCGTAATTGTGGATTCGTTGACGTTTAATGTTCTTCCTTTTGCCATATTATCTCTTGTAACGACAAATTTACAAAATGTACGAGCTAAATTAACCTTGGTCGTCTAAATAATCCTGCCAAATTTCTTCCCATTCATTTCTGTGAGCTTCCGCTGATGAATAAGTACAATAATCAACTTCAGTTTTTTCGTTATATTCTTGTTTTTCATATTTTCCTGTTTCAGGATGTTGAATATAACCAAAACGTGATTTATGCTCAACAGTCATTACACTTGTTTTGGTAGTGTATTAAAAAATGATTTTACACACTTTTTAATACACTACCTTAAAAATATCCACTAGAATTGAATTTTGAACGAAATAATTGTTGACCAAGATACTAGTAGTAGAAAAGTAAAAAAGATTTTGTTAAGCCTCAAACTCTAAATTTTGATTTCTTAATATAAACGAAGCAACTAGATTCATTTTCCAAAAAAAAAAACAAAGTTATCCTTTCTTCGAAAATGTTTTTCGCAGCATCGTTTGTTAAAAATGATTATTTCGAAGTATTTTTAGGTTCAATCGCTACTTTCTTTTTATAAATCGGGATAAAATAGGAGATTGTGTAATTAAAGCCTACGCCAAAATCGCCTGCATAGGTACGGTTAAATCCCGGAATGTAGAGATTGTCAAAGCCACCCGGTTTTTGATTGGTAAATAATCGATTGGCACGAAGCGAAAATCCAACGAAGACGTTATCAAAAACCCTTGTTTTTACTCCTGCCACTACTTCAAGCCATTGAGCAGTCAAACCGCTGAATTCTTTACCAGATTCCGTATCAGGTACAGGACCAAAATACGGATTGGGATTATAGACTTCGTAACTATTAACCTTCTGGCTAAAGGTGCTCAAACCGTAACGCAAACCAATACTGATAATGTTTTCTAAATCCAGCCAGTTTTCGTGTGCATTATAATCAAATCCGAGTTTGAGGTAGGTTCCTTTAGTGGTAAAATTAATTTGATCGTCATCCGTGGTTTTGTTTTCGTTACCCAATTCGGCTGCCAGAAAATACTTTTTCGTGAGTCGATAATCGCCTACAAGTTCTAAGCCTTGATAATCTTTATCATAAAATGTACGGGCTATTTTTGAAATATCAACACCTACACGAAGTCCGTAACGCTCTATTTTAGGGGGCGTTACAAGAGAATCTTGCTGTTGTGCTTGAACAAAAATGCCGCACAAAACCAAGATAGTACTAAAAATATATTTTGATATGTGTTTCATTCTCGTCGTTAATTTGAGATTGCAGTACTTCAACATCATTGATCCAATTTCCTAGGGTATTGCCCGGAATATTATTTACTTCAAAGGGTTCCTCGAGAGGATTGCCAAATAAATTAAAAAGTGTTTTAAATCCGCAAGCTCGAGACACATATACATCGTTTCGGGTATAATTAAAAGTGATGAAATCGATAACATCGTTGGTGGTATTGTTGTCATCCGCATTCAAAATCAATTTGTAGGTCGTAGAATTTTGGTCAATTCGTAAAGGAACGCTCACCAAAGTATCGTTCCAAACAGCGCGACCGTTTCTGTTTGGCAGCGGGTTAGAATCGTCCATATCTTCGCCTACGAGTTTTAAATTGGTACTCGGACGGGTTAGGGTTCGATTGTTTTTATCATAAAATTGCAGCAACAATCTTGGCGTAGTAGAAACGGCTGGATCACAGATGTCGTCTTTTTCGCAGCCTGCCGCCAGAAAACCCAATAAAAGTAAAAGTGCCAGATTTATTTTCGTTGTAAAATACTTCATTATGAATGGTATAAATTTGTCGTTAGGTATAAAATGGAGCTCAGGCATGGATTCTTTTTTCTAAAAGTACTACATTTTCTACATGATGCGTTTGCGGAAACATGTCTACCGGTCGAACGCGTGTTACTTGGTAGGCTTCGTCGAGCAGAGCCAAATCTCGGGCTTGCGTAGCCGAATTGCAACTGACATAAACAATGCGATGGGGTGCAATTTTTAAAATTTGAGCAATCACATCTTTGTGCATGCCATCTCGCGGCGGATCGGTAATAATTACGTCGGGCTTTCCGTTTTGGGCAATAAAAGCTTCGTTAAAAACGACTTTCATATCACCTACAAAAAAATCACAATTGGTAATATTGTTTCGCTTGGCGTTTTCTTTAGCATCAGCAATAGCTTCGGGTACGGCTTCAACACCAATAACTTTTTTAGCATTTTTTGAGACAAACTGGGCTATGGTTCCCGTTCCTGTATACAGGTCATATACTACTTCGTTACCAGTTAAACCCGCAAATTCTCTTGTAATTTTGTACAATTCGTAGGCTTGAGCAGAATTAGTTTGGTAAAAAGATTTGGCGTTGATACTAAATTGTAAGCCTTCCATTTCTTCTAAAATATAATCTCTACCTTTATATAAAAACACTTTTTGATCGTAAATAGTATCGTTTGGTTTGGAATTAATCACGTATTGCAAAGAAGTAATTTCAGGAAAAGTTTCGGCTAGAAAGTCCAAAAGCAATTCTCGATTTTGTTTATTTTCTTCAAAAAACTGTATTAAAACCATAATTTCGCCTGTAGAAGCCGTTCGAATCATCAAGGTTCGCAGAAAACCTTCGTGTGCTCTTGGATTAAAAAAGCTTAAATCATGTTGGTTAGCAAAACTTCGAATGGCGTTTCGAATGGCATTAGAGGGATCGGCTTGTAAATGGCATTTCTCAATATCCAGAATTTTGTCCCACATTTTAGGAATGTGAAATCCCAACGCATTTTTATTTTCTACCAAAGCATCGGTTTCTAATTCTTCTTCGGTAATCCAACGCGCGTTTGAAAAACCAAATTCCATTTTATTGCGGTAAAAAAACGGTTGTGACGAACCGAGAATGGGTTCAAAATCGGGAAGTTCAATTTTCCCAATGCGTTGCAGATGGTTTTTTACCTCGTTTTGTTTGTAGGCTAACTGTTGAGTGTAGTTCATGTTTTGCCACTTGCAACCGCCACAAACGCCAAAATGTTGACAAATAGGTGCAACTCTGTGTTCCGAAAAAGCATGAAACCGAACCGCTTTTCCTTCGTAATACGCTTTTCTTTTTTTAAAAGTTTGCACATCCACCACGTCGCCAGGCACAACATTCGGAATAAAAATAACTTTTCCATCCGGTGCTTTAGCTACCGATACGCCTTTGGCACCCGCATCTAAGACCTTGATGTGATTAAAAACAATTTTGTTGGTAATTTTTCTAGACATGCCACAAAAATAAGTTTTTCTTGCATTTAATACCTAAAATTCAATGAATTTAAATGGACTAAATTTAAAATTAGAAATTGCAAAAATTTTCAAGCAATTTTGTAGATTTGACAATTATTACAAAAAAAAACTCTTGGTAGAATGAAGATTTATAACGCACTTTCCAAAATTGGATTTTTAAAGAATAGCTATGTGGCCAAATTTATGCTCGTTGTATTTTTGGCTGTCAACATTCCCGTACTTTTATTCTCCCTTTTTCTCTACTATGGTAGGAGTTACCTCGCTCCAACCGTAATTTTGATCATTACCGCAGTAGCAATGCTGTTGATTTCTTTTATTATTTTAAAAATAATTCAAAGTTTACTGATTCCATTTAAAATGGGTTCGAAAGCTTTGATGGATTACACAAACTCGCAAACTAACCCACAGCTGCCTAGCAACCTCACGGACGAAGCGGGAGTGATGCTGAAAAATATTCAAACTACCATACAAGTCAACCAAAAACTATTGATTGAAAAACGTGATTTGAGCGAATTATTAACCACAGATTTGCGTGACCGAACGCTTCAAACAGAGAAATATATTAAAGAAATTGCGTTAACTACCACAGATGCCAAAACAAAATTAATAGCCGAGCGTGCGGCAGATGCAGTACAGCAACAAATTGATTTTGTAGACAAATATGTCGATATATTAAGACAAGAAGAGTACATCAGTAAGCAACCGATTAAAGTTCGAAAAATAAACATGCAAGACTTGCTTGACGATGTAAAACCACGCTTTAAAGCCGAATTGCAAAACAAAAATATCGAATTAAAATACAGTCTAAAAACCATTCGTGTGCGACTAAAAGTGAGTGGTACATTATTACAACTCGCCATTGGATACATTCTGGAATTTACATTAAAAACGGCTCCAGAAAATTCTAAAATTGAAATCCTAACGGATAGAAATCGAGGAAAATTGCTCATTCAAATCCGCAATCAAGGCGTTAGTATTAACAGTGCAGATGTGGAAAAGATTTTTGATAAATTTTATGTTTTAACCAAAAACGAAACAGAAGAAGCGATACCACTAGGTAACGAACTGTATTTATGCGGTAAAATCATTGAACGATTTGGTGGCACCATTACCGCAGAACCTGGAGGAAAAAGTGGGGGTACGATTTTTAGTATGGATTTACGAATGTACCGCTAATTTTTTTCTATTGTCCAAAAAAATGCTAAAAGCTGCCAAATGAGAGACGAAATAGTTTTAATCTCTTTTGTAATTTTTCAAAGAAGATTAGCACAATAGATTTTCGTTTTTTCTTCCGTTTCATCGCTTAGTTCCTAAAAGTTATTTCATAAATGAAAAAAATAATTATTGCCATTGATGGCTTTTCAAGCACCGGAAAAAGTACACTTGCCAAAGAGTTGGCCACCTATTTAGGCTATGTCTATGTAGATACGGGTGCGATGTATCGTGCTGTAACGCTTTTTGCTATGCAAAATAAATACATTCAAGCTGATGCATTTGATGTGGCCAAATTGATTCAAGCCTTACCTCAGATTGATTTAAAATTTCAGTATAATGAACAATTAGGTTACGCTGAAATGTTTTTGAACGGTGAAAATGTTGAAAGTCAAATTCGCACACTAGAGGTTTCTCAATATGTGAGCCGAATAGCCGAAGTATCCGAGGTTCGTGCTAAATTAGTCGAACAACAACAAAAAATGGGACAGGAGCGAGGTATAGTAATGGATGGTAGAGACATAGGAACAGTGGTTTTTCCGGATGCTGAATTAAAAATTTTCATGAATTCAAGTGCCGAAACCAGAGCCCAAAGACGTTTTAAAGAATTGATTGAAAAAGGACAAAATGTTTCTTATGAAGAAGTTTTGAAAAACGTTCAAGAACGCGACTACATCGATTCGCATCGAGAAGATTCGCCATTAATAATCGCTGATGATGCCATTACCATTGATAATTCTAATCTAAGTAAAAAAGAACAATTCGAACAGGTGTTGCAATTGGTGAACCAAAAATTGCCATAATTTTTCACAGTCAAAATAATACCAGCTACACTACTTTAGAATATTCTGTCTGCATTGATGGTTGAACATTTCTAAAAAGTGTACCTTTGCACCGCAGACCGCCTTATCGCTGTATCCCGAATTGAATCGTTATGAGGTAATCATTTCGAATAAAATTCGGGATAAAGAGGAAAGTCCGGACACCACAGAGTAGCATAGCGGATAACATCCGTCGTTTTTCCTGCGAAGGCAGGAATCTCAGGACAAGTGCAACAGAAAGCAGGTACAGGTAATGCTGTAGTGAAACCAGGTAAACTCTATGCGGTGAAATTTCAAGTATATCAACATTTAAGGGTTACTCGCCCGTTGTTGAAGGGTAGAAAGATAGAGCTTGTGAGTAATTGCAAGCCTAGATAAATGATAAGGTCTTGTCTTTTTTTTTTTGACAAGAACAGAATCCGGCTTACAGGTCTGCTTTTTTTAGTATTACTAAACCTCTATTTACGATTTAGCCTCAGTTTCTTTTTTAGCGGAACAACAACCTCCTTTTTTTTCTGATTTACCTTCAGTGGAATTGCATTTTTTTTCAGCAGTCTCTGATTTTTTCTCAGTCGAATCTGTATTTTTTTCGCTGCAACAAGACTTTTCAGTTTTAGCTTTTTTCTTTTTTTGTACCGGTTCTTGGGCTTGCAAATTAGTTGATAGTGCAAACATAAAAGCAAAAAGTGCTAGAGTGGAAATTACTTTTTTCATGTGTGATTTTCTGTTTTAAGGGTTATTTTTTTTTTACCTCGCTTTTTATGAAACCATAAAAATTGATTTTCTACTGTAAAAGTAGCTAAATTTTCCATGACAGTATGTGCTAAATGTCACACAAGATATAAATTTTCAAAAAAAAGCTTTTTCTTAAGGTGTAAAATAGCATCAGAATGGTTTTTCTGTAGGATTTATCAATGTTGGCTATTGTAATTAAAAATGTAAATTTGCGCCATCAAACCACACCACTACTTTTATGATTAATGCAGTAATTTTTGATATGGACGGCGTTATTGTTGATACAGAACCCGTGCATCGATATGCTTATTTCAAACAATTTGACGAATTAAATATTTTGGTTACGGATGAAATGTTTGCGTCCTACACCGGAAATTCCACTCGAAATGTATTCCAAAAGTTAAAAGAAACATTCGAAATTGATACAGAGGTTGAAGACTTAATTCAACGAAAGAGAACTATTTTTAATGAAGCCTTTGATACCAAAGAAGATTTATATTTGATAGAAGGCGTCGAAAATTTAATTAAAAAACTCTATAATGCTGGTTTTGAATTAATTCTAGCATCATCGGCCTCAGTAGTAACAATCGATCGGGTTTTTAAACGATTTAATTTATATCCTTACTTTTCGCACATTGTGAGTGGCGAGAATTTTCCGAAAAGCAAGCCCCATCCTGCCATTTTTCAGCATGCGGCAAGTTTATCGCGCTTTCCAAAAGAAGAATGTATTGTAATTGAAGACAGTTGGAACGGAGTTGAAGCCGCTGTGGGTGCCGGATTGTTTTGTGTGGGTTATAATAGCGAACATTCAAAAATGCAAGATTTATCAAAAGCCAACGTGATTATTAATCATTTTGATGAGTTGCAAGTGGAACAAATTAAAGACTTTAAATAATTTTTTCGAAGTGATAAAAACGGTAATTTTTGACATGGATGGCGTTCTTATTAATAGCGAACCTCTTCATCATGAGGTGTTTAATGTTCTGTTTAAGAAACTTAACATCGAAGTATCGGATGAATTGTTTGCTACTTTTACAGGTAATTCGACCCAAATGATTATCGAAAAAATTGTGCGTCATTTTAATTTAAAAGAAAATGTAACCGATTTGGTGAACGAAAAGACCCAAATGTTTATTGATGCTTTTGGCCAGAGTACCAAGTATGGCCTCATTTCTGGGGTGAGAGATTTAATTATTGATTTGCATCACCATGCTATGCAACTGATTGTGGCATCTTCCTCAGAAATGAAAATTATTGAAGCTATTTTCGAACGTTTCGATTTAAATCAGTACTTTACACATAAAGTAAGCGGTGCCGAGTTTCCGCAATCAAAACCGCATCCTGCTATTTTCTTAAAAGCCGTTGAACTTTCGGGTCATTCTACTGCTCAATGTGTTGTAATTGAAGACAGTACCAATGGAATAAGAGCTGCAAAGGCGGCACATTTGTATTGTATTGCCTTCAAAGCTCCTGATGTTAACACACAAAATCAATCGGAAGCAGATGCTATCATTCAAGACTTTTCGGAATTAGATTATAAGAAAATTAGGGATATAAAAAAAGGATAGTGCTTAGCTATCCAACTTTTTCTCTAACGATAAAACTATTAACCCACCGCTTCTTTATAGGTTTTTAAACACAAGTCTCGTGCTGTTTTGTGATCTACAATGGGTTGTGGATAATACAATGTTTCTAACTCAGGCACCCATTTTTTGATGTATTTCAAGTCTTTATCAAATTTCTTTACCTGTTCGGTAGGGTTAAAAATTCTGAAGTAGGGTGCTGCATCTACGCCAGACCCCGCGGCCCATTGCCAATTGCCGATGTTGCTCGACTGTTCATAATCCAATAGTTTTTGTGCAAAATAGGTTTCACCCCAACGCCAGTCAATTAACAAATGCTTGGTTAAAAAACTAGCTACAATCATCCGAACGCGGTTATGCATGTAGCCAGTTTGATTCAGTTGCCGCATCCCTGCATCAACAATTGGGTAGCCGGTTTTGCCTTGACACCATTTTTTGAACAATTGTTCATCGTTTTTCCATTTTATGGCATCGTATTTTGGCTTGAAACTGTTTTTTACCGTGTGTGGAAAATGCCATAAAATTTGCATAAAAAATTCCCTCCAAATGAGTTCGCTCAAATACGTGTCTGTTTCAAATTGCAATGCGTATTGCACTAATTTTCGGATACTGATTGTTCCAAATCGCAAGTGCACACTCGCATACGAAGTTTCATCTTTGGCTGGAAAGTTTCGCGTATCGCTATAGTTTTCAATGAGCTTCTTAGAGATTTCGTAGGGTCTAACTTTAATGGTAGCTGTTTCAAAACCAAAATCACTTAATTGTAAAAAAGGGTAGGAGTGTGGCTTTACTTTACCCAGTAAATCCTCTGATTTAAAGTTTGTTATGGGATTGTTTTTTAGTTTTTCTTTCCATTTTTTAGAATAAGGCGTATACACTACATAGGGCGTTCCATCATCTTTGACCACCTCATCTCGCTCAAAAATCACTTGGTCTTTGAAGGTATGAAACGAAACTTTTTTAGCTGTAAAATACGTTTTTAATCCCGCATCTCGTGTCATGGCATACGGCTCATAGTCGTGATTGGTATAAACGGCCGCCACATTATTCTCGGCCAAGAGTTGTTCAAAAACCGATTCGGGACTTCCATAAAAAACGGCCAACGATTTATTGACTTTTTGCAGTTTGTTTTGGATTTCGGCTAAACTTTCATAGATAAAAGTAACTCGAGCATCATCTTTGGGGAGTTCGTTCAAAATATGACTGTCAAAAATAAAAATAGGCAAAACTGCCTCTGATGCTTGTAATGCCTCAAAAAAACCGCGATTATCATCAACTCTTAAATCCCGTCTAAACCAAAAAATTGTCATCTTTGGAGCTGTTTATAAATTTAAAGACGACATTCCACCGTCTACATGAAAAACTTGTCCTGTAATCCAGGAGGCTTGGTCGCTGAGTAAAAATTGTGCCATTTGAGCAATATCTTGGGGTTGCCCTACTTTTTTCAACGGATGTCTTTCGGCAGCTCGTTCTATCTTGACTTCAGAATTTAAGAATTTGTCGGCCAAAGGCGTGTTGGTTATAGATGGTGCAATGGTGTTTACACGAATTTTGGGTGCAAATTCTGCTGCAATGGCTTTTGAGAAACCTTCTACAGCAGCTTTAGCTCCTGCAATACTTGAGTGAAATGGCATTCCGGTAGAAGCGGCAACACTACTGAACAAAACAACGCTGGCTTGATTGGATTGTAATAACTTTGGTAAAACAGTTTGAAACACTTTTACCATATATAAATAATTGATTTCCAAATCTTCTTGAAACTGTTCAATTTTTAAATTTTTAAAAGGTTTTAAGTTGATGCTTCCCGGACAGTACACAAATCCGTCGATGCTTTCAGGTAAAGCGGTAACGTCTAACGTGTCTGTTTTTGCGTCGAATGCAATATGTTTTACATTCAAACCATTCAAATTTTCGCTTGTTCTGGATGCTACATAAACGGTATGTGCTGCACTTAAATTTTTAGCAATTTCAAGCCCAATTCCATAAGAGCCTCCTATTAAAAGTATGTTTTTCATTGTGTAGTTTTTATTTTAATTCTCCAAAAAGTTCAATTAATTTCTTTCGTCGGTATTCAAAAATTTCCTCCAGTTTAGGCTTTACCAAAATAGGATGCACTAATTTTCCAAGAAATCCAAGGGGTACTTGGTAGTCAATAACATCTTCTAATTCCACACCGTTATCAATTTCTTTTATAAAATGCTTGTGGTGCCAAAAAGCATACGGACCAAAAAGCTGCACATCTACAAAATATTCTTTTTCGACTAAATGCGTAATTTCGGAAACCCATTTGGTTTTGATACCAAAAATAGGGGTAACTAAATACTGTATAATTTGTCCTGCAAACATTTTTCTGTCGGCTCCAGATATGATGCTAAAGGTCATATATTCAGGTGTTATGACTTTGAGGTTCTTAGGATTTGATAAAAAATCCCAGGCCTCATGAAGCGAAATTGGTATTTTTTGTGTGCTACGTTTGGTGTACATAGAGGGTTTTTATTTTTAGCAAAAGTAACAATAATGTTTAAGTAGTTTTCTATAAAAGTTAAACAAAAAACTTTCTTTATGGATTTTTTAACTTTTAAACTAACGTCATAATAGTATCTTTGAGCACTAAACTTTTAAAAAAAGAAGAAAATGAAAAAAATGATTAGCACTTTATTACTTGCAGTTGTTTGTTCGACTGGATTCTCTCAAGTAAAAACGCCTCAGTCAAGTCCAAAAGCAACGGTAACTCAGATTGTGGGTCTTACAGATGTAACTTTAGATTATAGTCGTCCGAGTTCAAAAGGGAGAACTATTTTTGGTGATTTGGTTCCATTTGGAAAACTTTGGAGAACTGGAGCAAATGCAAATTCTATTGTTTCTTTTTCAGACGATGTAGTTATTGACGGAAAAACATTGCCAAAAGGGAAGTATGCATTGTTTACGGTACCAAGAGCTGATAATTGGGATGTAATTTTTTACAAAGATACCGATAATTGGGGAACTCCAGAGTCTCTTGACGAAGCAAAAGTGGCGTTAAAAACAACGGCTAAACCACAAGTTTTAAATAACAGACTTGAGACTTTTACCTTAGCAATCAATAATTTAGATAATAATTTTGCACATCTTGAAATTTCTTGGGAAAAAACGTTAGTGGCAGTAAAAGTTGAGGTTCCTACTAATAAAACTGCTATGGCAAGTATCGAAAAAGCATTAAACGGACCATCAGCAGCGGATTATTATGCAGCAGGAACTTACTTTTTTCAATCTAATGGCGATATGAAAAAAGCCTTAGAATATGTAGATAAAGCTTTGTCAATGAACGCTCAGAAACCATTTTGGCACTTAAGACAAAAATCGTTAATCCAAGCAAAATTAGGTGATAAAAAAGGCGCTATCGAAACAGCTCAACTATCTCTAGCAGGTGCAGAAGAAGCTAAAAATGCTGATTACATCAAGATGAACAAAGACAGCATTGCCGAATGGAGCAAAAAATAATCACGTTACAAATCAATAAAAAAGCGACTCTCGGGTCGCTTTTTTTATACTTTTATTTTTTTGAAAGGTCTTTAGAGCAATCCTTTTCGTTTATTGAATATCTTTTACAACGCTCAAATCATTGTTTCCATCTTTATTTTTCAATGCTAATTGAAACAAAATAGAGAAAACCAAAGTCATTACAGCACCTATAAAATTAAGCCACAAGTAACCCAATTTTTCTTGACCGCTTGGATAAATATGTATGGCAAAATAATAGATGAAAAATATCGCCAACTGGCTCACAGACGCTCCCCAAAATATAGCTTTTCCTTTTACGTAGTGAACATAAAATCCGACCAGAAAAATACCTAAAACGGTGCCGTAAAATACTGAGCCTACGATATTAACCAACTGTATTAAATTTTCAAACAATGTTCCTACACAAGCAAAAAGTATAGCCACAGCACCCCACATAATGGTAAATAATTTGGATGCAGTAACAAAATGTTTATCTGATTTAGCGGTCGTTATATTTCGTTTGTAAATATCAATCACGGTGGTAGATGCTAACGAACTGAGTCCTGAAGCCGTAGACGACATGGCTGCACATAAAATGACCGCAAGTATCAAACCTACCATTCCTTTGGGTAAAAAATTAATTATAAAATGCATAAAAATATAATCGGCATCACTGGTTTTGTCTTTATCGTTGGCCTTACCGATAATCACCTTGGCCTCATCTCGTATATTTTTTTCTTTTTCGTTTAAAGCAATAATCCGATTTTTCAATACCTGATTTTCTCGATCTAAGTTCAGTTGATTGGCATACGCCAAAGTAACTTGCTTTTTTTCGGCCGAAATTTCCTTTAAATTATGTTCTAATCGTTCATAATCGGCGGCATAAATCGAATTTTCTACACTCTTTTTACCGTTCGGATTAAAATTTATAGGAAGCGTTTGAAACTGAAAAAACACATAAACCATCACACCCGTAAGTAAAATAAAAAACTGCATCGGTACTTTCATCAGTCCGTTAAAAACCAATCCCATTTGGCTTTCTCGAATAGATTTCCCAGAAAGATAACGCTGTACCTGCGATTGGTCTGTGCCAAAATAAGACAGTGCCAAGAAGAATCCTCCTGTAATTCCACTCCAAAAAGTGTAGCGACTTTTTGTATCGAATGAAAAGTCAATAATGTTCATTTTATCGTTTATACCGGCTATTTGCAAAGCATTAGAAAAGGTTACTTCTTCTGGTAAGTAGCTTAAAATCAAATAAAAAGCAATAAACATTCCCGACATGATGATAAACATTTGTTGTTTTTGGGTCACGTTTACCGCTTTTGTTCCTCCGGTAAAGGTATAAATCACCACGAGTGTTCCGATGATTATGATCATTTGGGTCAGATCCCATCCTAAAATGGTCGACAAAATGATGGCGGGTGCATAAATCGTTAATCCCGTTCCTAAACCTCTTTGAATGAGAAACAAAATCGCTGCCAGTGTTCTGGTTTTTAAATCAAAGCGTTGTTCAAGATATTCATAGGCGGTATACACTTTCAGGCGGTGATAAATAGGAATGAAGGTGTAACAAATTACAACCATAGCGATGGGTAACCCGAAATAAAACTGCACAAAACCCATTCCGTCATTAAAAGCCTGTCCGGGTGTTGACAAAAATGTGATGGCACTTGCTTGTGTAGCCATTACTGAAATGCCCACGGTATACCAAGGCGTTTCGTTATTTCCTAAAATATAATCGTTTACGTTTTTACTGCCTTTGGTTTTCCAAACGCCATACAACACGATAAATGATAGTGTAAAAATCAGTATGATCCAGTCTAACTCTTGCATAGTTTAGGAAAAGTAGGTCATGATTATGTAAAAAATTAGAATATAAACGGCATTAGCCACTAGTACTAATGTATAATTTCTTTTCCAATTTTTTATTTTGGGTTCTTCCATTGTTAATTTACGTTTTTAAGGCTAATTAAATTAGCAATCAATCGGTGAGCTCCTGAAACTCCTGCCGGCAATTCTCTAAAAAAACTTAATCCTGTGTAAATATAATATCCTTTTCCGAAAGGAGCTACTAATAATGCACCGTTTTTTGGTTCTTCATTTTCATCATGTGCGGAAAGGAGTGGCGTAAAAGCGGCATCCCATTGGTCTGGATAGTATAAGCCTTGTTCTTGAACCCAATTTTTAAAGTCGTTTTCGGCAATCTTGTTCGGCACGTTCAAAGCGGGATGATTGGGTGCTAAAAACGTAACTTTAGCATCTTCTTCGGTTACCCGATCGCGCGAAATTCGCAACGAAAATGGCGCTATTTTTTTGGTAACAAGCTTACCTGTTGTGTTGTATTGGACAATCATGGTTTTACCATTTTTTACCAAATCCAGCAAAATTTCTTGTTTAAATTCGAGCTCATCAACCGTATTGTACGCCCGAACTCCTAGAATAATGACGTCAAATTTTTCAAGATAGGTTGCCGAAATTTCGCCTGGTTTCACTAAAGTAACATCGTAACCCATGTTTTGCAAACTAGCCGGTACTTCATCGCCAGCCCCCATAATGTAAGCTATTTTTTCGCTACCGGTTTTAATATCTAGTTTTATAAATTTGGCTACGGAAGGTTGCAATACTTGTTGGTTCGAAATATGATTGTACGTGATATTTATTTTTTCGTTTTCAAATTTTTCGCCGTTTACAATTGCGGTAACTTTTACTTCAATCTCGCTACTTGTTTTGGGCGGCGTTACTTGAAAAGTATAGGTTTTCGATTCTCCTTTTAATCCTAGTGAAAAGGGAATTTCTCTCGGACTTATTTCCCAACCTTCTGCCGCTTCTAATTGAATGGTTCCTGTAGTATTGGCGGCACCTGCTAGTACATTTACAGCAACAGTTTGTGTTGCAGCTGTATTAAAAATTCGCACTTTGTCTACAAATTTAGTAGTCACCAAAGGTTCAATGTCAAACGGACGATACACTTCTCCAAAAACGGGGTCGTTAAATTTATAAACGATGGTTCGTTCAAACGGAATTGAAATACCATTTATTTTTAGATTGAAAATTGTTTTTAGTTCGCGAATAATATCAGGTTTGCCAATGTTTTGCTGTTCGTCTACACGATACATTCCGTTAGTTCCTGGCTTTTTGAGCCAATAAGGCGCTGTGTAGTCTACATTTTTAGGAACACGAATTTTCAAGTTAATTTTTTCGTTGATGTTATGTTCTAAAGAAATATTTTGCGAAATAATTTTTCCTTCGGGTTGAATTTGAATGCTTTCGAGTACCACTGAAATAGTGCTTCGGTTGATGGCTTCGACCGTTAAATTTATCTCTGCTGAAGGCGTAGCCGACTGACTTTCGGCAATGGTTTCTAAAAATAATCCGGCACAAGCGGCAATAATTTCTTTAATTTCTTCGGTTTTTACTGCTTTCCAATGTTCGTTTTTTAAATTTTGAATCATCTGATAGGCTTTCACCAAATCAGCAATACTAGCCGATGGATTTTTAAAATCAAAAGAGGCGCTGATTTTTGCGATAAGTGTTCCGATTGGTTTTCCGCCTTCCACACGGTTCCACGAGGTGTCAATTCCTTCAAAAAGATTGGTTTTGTTTACCGGTTTTTCGCCTTTGATAAATTCTAAAAATTCCATTTCTTCACCACGTTCTCCCGTGGCTCCAAAACCTTGCGATTGATGGCGGCTTCTGCTTAATGCGGCAATTTCCTGATTGGATTTCCCTAAAGTAGCATAGTAGTTTCCGGTAGATAAACTGACTAAATTGGTTTTATCCGCGGCGTCAAATTTTTCTTTACTTCCATAAAACCACCACGAGGTGTTAAAGTACAATCGCTTGGGCTGCCATGGGTTAACTAATTGCAAATGATTTGCATAGCTGTTTTTGTCATTCACTAAATCAAACGCTTCTTGTGCCAACATAGCCGAGGATGTGTGATGTCCGTGGGTGGTTCCGGGCGTTCTGTGGTCAAATCGGGTGATGATTACATCGGGTTGAAATTTCCGAATAATATAAACCATGTCGCCTAGTACTTCATTTTTACTCCAAGTTCGAAGCGTTTCCGAGGGCACTTTTGAATACCCAAAATCATTGGCACGAGAAAAAAATTGTTCTCCTCCATCAATTTTTCGGGCTTCAATTAATTCTTGTGTTCTAATGACACCAAGAAGTTCTCGCAGTTCAGGGCCTATTAAATTTTGTCCTCCATCGCCTCGTGTCAAGGATAAATAGCCCGTTCTTGCCTTTTGAGCATTGGCCATGTACGAAATTAATCTTGTATTTTCATCGTCGGGATGTGCAGCAATGTAGAGCACTGAGCCAAGAAAATTTAGTTTTTCTATCTTGTTGTAAATCTCTGCGGCATTGTATTTTTGAGGTGCTTGAGCTTCCGCGTTAACGATATAAATAGTACAAATAATAAAAGTAATAAAGTTTCGAAGGTACATTCTGCGTGAATTTAGGGTAATTTCAAAACCAAATATAGCAATTAAATAGTGGTAGCTCCTCTTTTAAAATTTCTTTAACATTAGATTAAAATCTGTCATACCGCTATTCATACAAAATGGTTCGCGGCTTTCCGAGTTCAAAATCTTGAAAGCCAAAATCTTCAGTTTGAAAGGAGTTGGTATTAAAAATATTAGTGCCAAGACCAGGAATGACAGGATAAAAAGCAAGCGAAAACTGAAAAGAGTTAAACACTAAGTAATCGTTACTGATAATCACGCCCAAAACAATTGAAGAGTAAACCCGACTTTTTATCAGCGATTGCTGCTGATTTTCTAAAAGTGCTGCGGTAAGACTAAAATAGGGATTGATTCTAAAACTCCAAACATCCCACGGCGAATAAAACTGTGTTTGAAGCGATAAAATAGCTTTTTTAGTACCGAAAAGTTCAGTGTTAAAACCTCTGATACCGTACATATTATTACCTCTAAAGCCTGCACCATATTCGCCTTGAAAATTAGTGTTTTCATCCAGACTGATTTGATCGTCTTTGACACCAAGTCGGTTCCAACCCAGTACAACTTGGGGTTTTATAAATTGCCTCATTTGCCATTTGCTACCTAATGAAATCAAATTTGTAAAATAATTTGCCTGAAAAGTAAATGCAGATTGCTCTAAATCAGTGCCATTGAAAAAAGTTCCGTAGGCTACATTGGCACTTAAATACCCAAATTTAAAATAGTTTCCGAATGAGGCCCGACCTCCAAGATAGATTCTATCGGTGTTGTTTTTTCGTTGGTATCCTGCTGTAAAATTGTACACTTTTCCAACCGGAACGTCTTCTATGATATTGTAGTTGAATAAAAATTTATCCTCAACGAATTGACGCGATGACACCCCAAAGCTTGCCAAAAAGAAATTTTCTCCGGTGTAAAAGGCCGAAGGATCAAATTGTGGTAACGGATTTTCAGTAAATTGGGTATGCAAAACGCGAGCTGCAAGTATAAAATTGGTAGTTCTGTCGGTTGCGTCATTGCCATTAAAAAGCTGAAATGATCGTGCAGCCCAAAAATCTTGAGAATTGTACTTAAAATTTTGGTTGGCAAAGTTACCCGAAATATCAAAAAGTGAATCTGTTTTAAACTGTTCGTCGATGTAAACGCCACCGGCCCATTTGGTAAAGGGTGAGAAAAAACGGCGCTCGATATTGAGGCTTTTTCCATAGCTTTTGTCCAGTTCTAAGCGGTATTGAAGTTCGGTTCGGATAAAGCTATTTTTGATGTTTGGCAATACTAATCTCGAAAAATAACCCCTATCGCCAGTTGTATTTCGGTGCACTATTCGGTTTCGCAGTTCACTTCCCGTACCTATAAAATTACGTTCTACGAGTTCCATTCGAGTCCGACTGCTAGAGATAGAACCTTTCGGGATGAGGCTCCAAGAATCTAAAGCACGAACATATACATCTACTGAATCTGAATGGGCAGAAGTGAGTTCGGCTGTAATAACTACTTGACTTACAAAGCGTTGGTTTCGAATTAAACGTTCAGATTCATGTACAAGTAATGAATCTAGCGGTTTGTTTTTTTGCAACAGCAGAAGGTTTCTGATGGCAAAATTTTTAGATTTAATGTGTATTTTATTGCCACTTTTTTCGCCCCAGTTTTTGGGTCTTTTTGTGGTATCGGATACCGAAAACCCGAAAGGGTCTAAAGTCTCGATAGTGATTTTTCGAATAATTTTTCCTTCGTATTTTTGATAATCTCTATTTTTTCTTCGCAAAACGGGATTTGCTTTTTTAATGTCTTTATTATTGATAAGATTTTTATGAAGAAACCTCCCTAACTTCGATTTTTCGCTGTATTTCTGGATGTTATTATAAAGTTGTTGGTTTTTTTTTGCAGTTTGAGCGTCGTTTTGTGGCTGATTCGTTGTATCGATTTGGGTGTCAATTATTTGCGCATAAAATGGACTCGCCACACAAAGCGAAAAGAGTAAGAAAAACAGGCAACTCTTCATTGGCACAAGAAATAGAAGTAATGTTAAACAAAAAACGGTTTTGTAAATAAAATCATTCTCGCTTGAGCTGAATAATCAATTCACTAAATATATTTTGATTATTTGATTTTCAAAAATGTAAAAGAAATTAATTGTTATCGTCAGGAATTTTCTTCATGAGAAATCCCGAAACAACCGATTGAAACACAGCACCTGCTAGTTTTGTAAAAAAGCCAGCGTTAGTACCCGAAATGAATTGTTTGGTAAGCAAGCCACTTACGAGACTTATTCCTGCTTTTAAGATACTCCCTTTAAAACCAGACGATTGTAAAGATTCCGTAACATCTGAAAGTCCCTCTTGGAATTTGTCTTTTAAAATGCTAATCGGATTGAGTTCTTGAAGGGTGTGATCAGTGTATTTTTTCAGAATTTCGAGCTCTAAATCGCGTTGTGCTTCCAAGTTTCGGATGGCATCCGCTAAGGTTTTTCGATTGTTAATGTGATGCATCGTCTTTCTCTTTAAAAATTTGTTTAATCAAAAAATCATTCAGTTTCACTTCGAGCCACTCCCGCTTATTGATTGCTGCAATGATAGCCACTACGCCATAAAAACCACCTAGAGCAAAAAATCCGTAGTAGCTTTTTCCTAAAAGATCGCCTAAAAATAAAGCAAAACCAATGGATAGTAAGGCAAAACACAATAGGCCAATAACGCCAATGATAACGCTAGAAGCTACGGTAGAAAAGACTTCGGTTGCTTTATCAATGGCTTTGAGTCGATAAACTTCTAATGAAGTTTTAAGGTACGATTCTACTTTTCCAAATAGGGTTTCTATCATTGCTGATCTGTCTTTCATGCTGCATTTTTATTTTTTGAGGTATCTCCAAAATTGAATCTACTGTAATGGGTAGCTTCGTTGTTTTGGCTTCTAATTTGTAAACGAAAATTGTTCTAGATACTAAACGTAATTCTAAACCGATTGTACATCATTCTGATTTTCAAATTTACACGAAATCAACCAGAAATCCTTGTGTAAACTTCAATTTATTTTTTGCATTGGATTTAATTAGATCGTCACTACGGTTAATTTCTTTTGGCTATGCTTGCCTATACCAACATGAATTTATGTAATTTTGCGGTTCAAATTTCACAATCATGTACAAGTCCATTATTCGTCCGCTTTTGTTTAAATATGACCCTGAAGCGGTGCATTATTTTACCTTTTCTTTAATCAAAAGGTTGAGCCAAATTCCAGGTTTTGGTGGTGTAATACAATTGATTTATGAAGTAAAAGACGCTCGATTGGAACGAGAAGTTTTTGGACTTAAATTTAAAAATCCAGTAGGTCTAGCCGCCGGATTTGACAAAGATGCGAAGCTGTATAATGAACTTTCCAACTTTGGTTTTGGATTTATCGAAATCGGCACTTTGACGCCAAAAGCACAAGAAGGCAATCCTAAAAAGCGACTTTTTCGATTAAAAAACAACCAAGCCATCATTAACAGAATGGGTTTTAATAACGGTGGAGTGGCAGAAGCGGTCGAGCGTTTAAAACAAAACAAAGGCGTTTTAATCGGAGGAAATATCGGTAAAAATAAGCTAACGTCTAACGAAGATGCTGTGTTAGATTATGAAATTTGTTTTGACGCACTGTTTGATTATGTCGATTATTTTGTAGTCAATGTAAGTTCGCCAAACACACCAAATCTAAGGGCTTTGCAAGACAAAGAACCTTTACAGCAGTTGCTCCAAACTTTGCAAAATAAAAATAATACAAAAGCAAAACCCAAACCTATTTTGCTCAAAATTGCACCTGATTTAACCAATGAACAACTTTTAGATATTATAGAAATTGTAAATACAACCAAAATTGCAGGAGTAATTGCAACCAATACAACGCTCTCTCGCGAAGGGCTAAAACCCGAAGGCAATCCTGAGTTGGTAACCGAAGCGGGTGGTTTGTCTGGAAAACCATTAACCAAACGAAGCACAGAAGTTATAAGATTTCTAGCCGAAAACAGTAATCATTCTTTCCCGATTATTGGAGTAGGAGGGATTCACACGGCCGAGGATGCACTCGAAAAATTAGAAGCCGGAGCCAGTTTGGTACAGCTCTACACCGGCTTTATCTACGAAGGGCCGGCATTGATAAAGTCTATTAATAAAGCGCTATTGGCTAAAAAGTAAAACAGTACATCAAAAATTGAACTACCCATTTTAAGAGTATAATCGCTGACTTCGTTTTGGGTACTTTCGACGATATTTTTGTTCAGAAAATTTTTCATATTTCTAGTTTTCTAATTCAGTCACTTGGTTCAAAAGTTGATAACAACTAATATGTGATCAAGTTTTAGCAAATTACATTGTGAATGGTTATTTTTAGAATTAAAGAGAATGAACAATAAAAAAATAGCGATGTAGATAACGCATTTTCACACTATTTATGAATGGTTTAAGCATTACATTGCTTATTTTTACCATCGTATGAAAGATGCTATTGTTATTCTCGGAGGCGGATTAGCTGGTTTAACGGCGGCTATTCATTTGTCTAAGTTAGGCCATTGTGTGAGCGTTATCGAAAAAAATACGTATCCCAAACATAAAGTGTGTGGTGAATATATTTCAAACGAGGTTGTCGATTATTTTAAATGGTTAGATTTAGAGACTGTTTTCCATCAAGCCCAACCCATTACTGATTTTAAGCTGGCTTTAAGTGCTTCTCATCTGGCCCAAGTGCAGTTGCCACTCGGTGGTTTTGGTATCAGTCGTTACTTGCTGGATGATGTATTGTATCGAAAAGCAAAGGCACAAAACTGTGTTTTTATACATGATGTTTTTACCAAAATTGATTTTCAAAACGAAGTATTTTCGATAACCTTACAATCGGGAGCTATTCTTGAATCTAAAATTGTTCTAGGGGCTTTTGGAAAACGAAGCACGATCGATTTACAACTGAAACGCAGTTTTATACAGAAAAAATCGCATTGGATGGCGGTAAAAGCCCACTACAAAGGCAATTTTCCGAATGAAATGGTTGGGTTATTTCCTTTTGAAGGCGGCTATTGTGGGGTTTCGAAGGTAGAAAATAACCGTATCAATGTTTGTTATCTCGTAAAAACAACCATTTTTAAGAAGTACAAAAATAGCAGCGAATTTGAAAAAAATGTTTTACATCGCAATCAAGGCTTGAGTGAGGTGCTTTCTACTAGTGAGTCTTGTTTTGATAAACCATTAGCTATCAGTCAGATTTCTTTTTTACCAAAACAGGCTGTTGAAAATCATGTTTTGATGCTAGGTGATGCCGCCGGATTGATTCATCCGCTTTGCGGTAATGGTATGGCAATGGCAATTCATAGTGCAAAAATAGCTTCAGAATTAATTCATCTTTCTTTACAAGAAACTAATTTAAACCGAAATAAGTTAGAGGAAAGTTACATCAAAGCATGGAATAAAACTTTTAAAAACCGGTTGACTATGGGACAGTTGCTTTCGAAAATTTTGTTAAATCCGAAACTTACCACACTTGTTTTAAAAACAATTGCCCGTTCGCCACGATTTTTGCAATGGATGATTAAAAAAACACACGGAAAACCAATTTCGATTTCGAGTTTATGAAGATAGATACTACAAAACGGTCAAATGCCATCGAAATTATGGACGATTTTGCCCTTAAAGGCACAGAATTAAAGGAAGCACTTGATAAAATTGCTTGGATCAATCAGTTGCTGGGTGGCAACAAACTTACCTTACAGGGGCTTCAAAAAGTGTTGGTGTGTGTTGATAAATCCAGGGTAATAAAAATTATTGATGTAGGTTGTGGCAATGGAGACATGCTTAGAACCATTGCTGATTTTGGTACAAAAAACGGTTATAACTTTGAGCTAGTAGGTATAGACGCCAACGCTTTTACCGTTAATCATGCTCGGCAATTATCTCAAAATTACAGTAACATTAGCTACCTTTGTGAAGATATCTTTCATTTACAACAAAATATTTTAGTGGGCGATGTAATCTTGAGTACTTTGACCCTGCACCATTTTAAAGATGCCGAAATAGAACACATCGTAGAACTTTTTTACAAAAATGCAAAATGTGGGATTGTGATAAACGATTTGCACCGCAGTAAATTGGCATACAGGCTATTTCAACTATTAGGGATATTGTTTAACTTGAATCAAATGTCTAAACAAGACGGACAAATATCAATCTTACGGGGTTTTAAAAAAAGTGAGTTGCAGCAAATGGCTCAGAAATTAAATTTCAGCAAGAGCAGTATTACCTGGAAATGGGCTTTTAGATATCAATGGATTATTCAAAAAATATGAGTGTAAAAATTATTCAAGTAGCCAAGGAGCTCCCGAAATATTCCGTAACCCTTGAAGAGGTTATGCCTTTTCTCGACCTTTGGTTGGCCCAGCATGACGACCGATTTGTCAAAAAAGTAAAAAAAATTTTTAAAAGTGCGGCTGTCGACAAGCGGTATTCCATTATGGACCCGATAGAGGTGTTTACGGCCACAAGTTTTGAAGAAAAGAACAACATTTATGCACGAGAAGTGACCATTTTGGGCGAAAATGTATTGCGAAAAGCACTCCAAAAAGCCCAGTGGAAACCAGAAGAATTAGATTATATCATTACGGTAAGTTGTACAGGAATTATGATTCCGTCACTCGATGCTTATTTGATTAATAAACTCCAGTTAAAGCAAGATATCGTTAGGCTTCCAGTAACCGAGATGGGTTGTGCTGCAGGAATATCGGGGCTTATTTATGCTCAAAATTTTCTCAAAGCCAATCCCAATAAAAAAGCGGCGGTTATTGCTGTTGAAAGCCCGTCAGCAACCTACCAACTTGATGATTATTCAATGGCCAATATTGTGAGTGCCGCTATTTTTGGCGATGGTGCCGCTTGCGTTTTACTCTCTTCGTATCCGGAAGATGAAGGAGCGGTTATCCTAGACCAAGCCATGTATCACTTTTATGATAACGAACACATGATGGGTTTTCGACTCACTAATTCGGGTTTGAAAATGGTGTTGGATGTAGAAGTTCCGGCTACAATTGCTGCTCATTTTCCTGAAATAATTCATCCTTTTTTAGCCAAAAATAATTTAAAAATTGAGGATATCGATCATTTGATTTTTCATCCCGGTGGGAAAAAAATTGTGCAAACCGTAGAAGATTTATTCTCTGATTTAGGCAAAAATATTAATGCTACTAAAGAAGTCTTGCGTTTGTATGGCAATATGTCGAGTGCTACAGTTTTATACGTTTTAGAGCAAGTTATGGAATCAAAACCCAAGAAAGGAGAAAAAGGCGTGATGCTGAGTTTTGGTCCTGGATTTTCGGCACAACGTATATTAATAGAGTTTTAAAAACGTTTTTAGGGCAAAAAGAATCAAGAGCAAACAAATAATAAGCGTTGTAAAAACTCCGATCCGAAGATAAAAACAGCAGGAAATAAATCCGCAAAAAATCTGATGTGTCAATGAATAGGCGAGTCGTAATTACAGGAATAGGTGTGGTGGCACCAAACGGTGTGGGTAAAGAGGCGTTTCAACATGCCCTCGAAAACGGTATTTCGGGCATTCGCTTTGACCCACAATTGGCAGAATTGAAATTTTCGTGCACAGTTTCTGGACGTCCTGAAGTTAGCCCAGCTGAAATGAATCAGTATTTTACAGCATCAGAACAAAGAAACTTGAATGCGTCAGGTATTGTTTATGGCGTTATTGCAGGAATGCAAGCGTGGCAAGATGCAGGTTTGACAATACGTTATAAGTCGGCAAGCCCCGACTGGGATAGTGGCGTTATTTTTGGGTCGGTGACCTCGGGCGTTGATAAGTTTAGAGAATGTATTTACAAAATTGACGCACAACAAACACGGCAACTCGGCAGTACTTCTGTTATACAAACGATGAACAGCGGTGTAAGTGCCTATCTGGCGGGAAAGTTGGGACTCGGCAATCAAGTAACCACAAATTCCTCAGCTTGTACAACAGGAACCGAAGGCCTTTTGATGGCATTTGAACGTGTAAAAACCGGAAAAGCAACCCGCATGTTAGTGGGTAGTACTGGCGATTCGGGACCCTACATTTGGGCAGGTTTTGATGCCATTAAAGTTTGTAACTTTAGAAGTAACCAAGCACCCGAAAAAGCATCACGCCCCATGAGTGCTTCGGCGGCAGGCATCGTACCCTCAAGTGGTGCAGGTGCTTTGGTTGTGGAAGATTTAGAAAGTGCTTTGAAAAGAAACGCAACGATTTATGCCGAAATTTTGGGCGGTCATATCAATTCGGGAGGACAAACAGGCACAGGAACCATGACCGCTCCGAATGAAGAAGCCGTAAAGCGGTGTATTCAAAAAGCCGTGGAAGACGCCGGTATAGAGCCTAAGGAAATCGACTGCATCAACGGACATTTAACCGCAACGTCAAAAGATGCTTTGGAAATACAAAATTGGAGTGAAGCACTTGGATTATCAGGCAATGATTTTCCATATATCAACTCGCTTAAATCATTGATTGGCCACTGTTTTGGAGCAGCTGGTAGTATCGAGTTGGTATCATCGGTACTCGAATTACATCATGATTTTATTTTTCCTTCGATAAATTCAGGAGATTTACATCCTGAGGTAGCAGCATGTATTGATGCTGGTAAAGTACCACAAAATGTAATCTATCAAACCGTTAATGTTATTGCTAAAGCTAGTTTTGGCTTCGGCGACGTTAATGCATGTGTCATTCTAAAAAAATATTCCTATGGAACAAATGGAAAAGCTTAAAGCAATTATTGTAAAGTACATGCCCAACCCCGAACAAATTAATGAGGTAGATTTGACGACTAATTTCATCAGAGATTTAAACATCAATTCAGCGGATTTAATTGATATTGTTTTAGATATCGAAGAAGAATTTGCCATTATCATAGAAGACGAAGCCATGCAGCAAATGCTTTCGGTAGATCGTGCCCTAGCCATTATCAATGCAGCATTGCAGGAAAAAAAAGAGGAACAGTAGTCCGTACTTTTTTAACGTGAGTTCGATATGAAAAATAGACATAACACATTGATTTAGAAATCCTAAAAAATAAATAGCAGATTAACTTTGTTAAACTTAGTATATTCTTTGTTTTTTTAGTGTAATAGCTTAATTTTTTGTGACACAAAAGCCACAATCAGAATCACAAAAACTACATAGTATTTCAATAGTACATTAATATAAATCGAACTTACGTTTTTTAAGTGCAAGAAGCTGGATTGATGTACATGACTTTAGAATGTATTGCGGTTTAAGTAACAATTTTTTACTTCCGTAAAACAGATTCCAAACAAAAAAGATAGAGTTACCAAAACTTTTTTCGCTATTTTTACCTTTTAATTAAATAACATGGAGCATAACTATCAAATCACTGTCGATTCTACCTATCTGCATCATCTTTCTGCATCAGAAGTCTCTTGTCTGGATGCCGTAGCGATAGGACCTTCCACATTTCACATCTTAAAAAATCACAAAGCCTATACTGCCGAAATTGTCACCGCTGATTTTATTGCCAAGACTTATACAGTAAGTGTAAACGGTACATCTTACGAAGTTTCGATTGCCAATGCCTTAGATCAACTCATCAAAGAAATGGGTTTTCTGGTCTCAAATGCTAAACAAGTCAACGAAATAATAGCACCCATGCCTGGTTTGATTTTAGAAATGACCGTTACAATCGGACAAGAAGTACAAGAAAATGAGTGCCTGCTTATTTTAGAAGCCATGAAAATGGAAAACAGCTTTTTATCGCCAAGAGCGGGTGTCATCAAATCTATATCCGTTCAAAAAGGTGACGCCGTAGAAAAGGGACAACTGTTGATTGAGTTTGCATAAATCGTTTTTTAAAAATATAAATAGCTTGTAATTCTAACGTATTACCATATAGTAAGAGGTTGCTACAAAATCCTAAACCATGAAAATTACAAAAATATTAGTAGCCAATAGAGGCGAAATAGCCATGAGGGTACTCAAAACCGCCAAAAAAATGGGTCTAAAAACAGTCGCTATTTACTCAACTGTAGACCGAACGGCACCCCATGTTAAATTTGCCGACGAAGCAGTTTGTATCGGCGGTAATCCTTCAAGTGAGTCCTATCTTTTGGGCGATAAAATTATTGAGGTGGCAAAGGCTTTACAAGTAGATGCCATTCATCCAGGATATGGATTTCTGAGCGAAAATGCTGTTTTTGCCGATAAAGTAAGAGAAAACGGAATAGTTTTTATCGGTCCAGAATCGAAAGCCATTCACATGATGGGAAGTAAACTTGCCGCAAAAGAAGCCGTAAAAGCCTACGATATCCCCATGGTTCCAGGTACAGATGAAGCCATAACCGACACCGAAAAAGCAAAGAAAATAGCTGCCGAAATCGGTTTTCCTATATTGATCAAAGCTTCTGCAGGTGGCGGAGGAAAAGGAATGAGAGTAGTAGAAAAAGCGGCCGATTTAGAAACACAAATGACGCGTGCCGTAAGCGAGGCTACTTCAGCATTTGGAGATGGAGCGGTTTTTATCGAAAAATATGTTGCCGCACCAAGGCATATCGAAATCCAAATTATGGCCGATTCACACGGAAACATTCTTTATTTCTTCGAAAGAGAATGCAGTATTCAACGACGCCATCAAAAATTAGTTGAAGAAGCGCCCTCTTTTTTGCTAACACCCGATTTGAGAAAAAAAATGGGAGAAGCAGCCGTACAAGTTGCACGAGCCTGTGATTACCTCGGTGCTGGAACAGTAGAATTTTTAGTCGATCCAGATTTAAACTTCTATTTTCTAGAAATGAACACCCGCTTGCAAGTTGAACATCCCGTAACAGAACTCATTACAGGAGTAGATTTAGTAGAATTGCAAATCCGTGTGGCACAAGGCGAACAACTACCAATGCAACAAGAAGCCTTACAAATCAGAGGTCATGCCATTGAGTTACGCGTGTGTGCCGAAGATCCTTTAAATGATTTCTTGCCCAGTGTTGGAAATTTAGAAACCTACACCTTACCTCAAGGCAACGGCATTCGGGTTGATAACGGAATAGAACAAGGCATGGATGTACCAATTTATTACGACCCATTATTGGCCAAATTAATAACCTACGGAACCACCAGAGAAGAAGCAATACAGTTGATGATAAAGGCCATTTCTAATTATAAAGTTGACGGAGTAAGTACAACACTGCCTTTCGGCAAATTCGTAATGGAACATGAAGCTTTTCGATCAGGCCATTTCGATACCAATTTTGTAAAAAAACACTATCAAGCTGAACACCTGCACGGAAATCAAGCAGCAGAAGCTGAAATCGCGGCATACATTGCCCTCAAACAATATCTAAATGATCAAATGATACTTCGCTTGCCACAATAATAGTTACTAAAAATGAAAGACAAAATAAAAATAGTAGAAGATAAAATTGCCGAAGCACTCCTAGGAGGTGGCGAGAAGCGTATTGCAACACAACACCAAAAAGGAAAACTAACCGCCCGAGAGCGAATCGAATACCTCTTAGATGAAAGCTCTTTTGAAGAAATAGGCATGTTTGTAACCCATCGCACCACCGAATTTGATATGCAAAAAGAGGTGTATTATGGCGATGGTGTCATTACAGGTTATGGTACGATTAACGGCAGATTAGTATATGTTTTTGCACAAGATTTTACTGTTTTTGGAGGTTCGCTGTCCGAAACACACGCCGAAAAAATATGTAAAGTAATGGAGTTAGCCCTAAAAGCAGGCGTCCCAATAATAGGGCTCAACGATTCTGGTGGAGCACGAATTCAAGAAGGGGTACGCTCCTTAGGGGGTTATGCAGATATTTTTTACCGCAATGTTCGAGCCTCAGGCGTTATCCCTCAAATCTCCGCCATCATGGGGCCTTGTGCTGGCGGTGCGGTCTATTCGCCAGCCATCACTGATTTTACTATGATGGTAGAAAACACAAGCTATATGTTTGTAACCGGTCCAAACGTAGTAAAAACCGTGACCAACGAAACCGTTACTGCAGAGGATCTCGGTGGCGCCAGTACACACTCCACCGTATCGGGTGTGGCACATATTACTTCCCCCAGTGACGTAGCTTGCCTCAATGACTTAAAAAAATTACTCAGTTATCTGCCACAAAATAATACACAAACAGCCCCAAAAACACCCTTTGAACCTGGGCAAGAACTCCGCGAAGCACTCAATACAATCATCCCTGATAATGCTAATAAACCGTATGACATGCACTTTGTCATTCAAGGAATTATCGACACTGATTCGTTTTTTGAAATACATAAAAATTACGCAAAAAATATCATAGTAGGTTTTGCCCGATTAGGCGGTAGAAGTATTGGTATCGTGGCCAATCAACCCAATTTTTTAGCAGGAGTATTAGATGTAGATAGTTCCATAAAAGCAGCTCGTTTTACTCGTTTTTGTGATTGCTTCAACATACCGCTTTTAGTGTTAGTAGATGTGCCCGGTTTTTTACCCGGAACCGATCAAGAATGGAACGGAATTATTGTGCATGGCGCTAAATTATTGTATGCATTAAGTGAAGCCACCGTGCCTAAAGTAACCGTAATTACCCGAAAAGCCTATGGCGGTGCTTATGATGTGATGAATTCAAAACACATCGGTGCCGACTTAAATCTAGCATGGCCAACCGCCGAAATTGCCGTTATGGGAGCTAAAGGTGCAAGCGAAATTATCTTTAAAAAAGAAATTACCTCAGCCGAAAACCCCGCTGAAAAGTTGCTCGAAAAAGAAGCAGAATACGCAGCCCAATTTGCCACACCTTATGGAGCAGCCCAACGCGGTTTTATTGATGAAGTTATTGTACCGCAAGACACCCGACGAAAGCTAATAAAAGCCTTCAGCATGCTAGAAAATAAAGTCAGCGAAGTGCCTAAACGTAAACACGGTAATATACCTTTGTAAAATGCAGCTTGTCTTGTATAGATTGTTTTTTTAAATTATTTTTTTTTTGCTACAGCTTTTTTACAACAGGAATAAGTGTTAAACATGCAATACTATTTTCAAACTTTAAAGAAAGGTATCTTAGTTAAAAAAAGTACACAAGTATTAACAATAAATAGAACCCAAGAAACACAATTTATACATATTTAAAAGCCTAATTTTTAAAATTGAACTTTTTAATGATTTATACTTTAAATAAGGAATACCAGCAATAATGCACTGATTGAAATAGGCAAAGAACTACAAAAGTTTATTGCGCATGTAAACACCTCTGAAAAATAATTATGGGTACTTATTCACAAATATACATTCAAATAGTTTTTGCGGTAAAAAATAGAAACGCATTAATAGATGGTTCTTGGGAAGAAAGATTATATGAATATATTACAGGTATAATTCAAAATAAAGGGCAAAAACTAATTGCTATAAATGGTGTAGCAAATCATGTTCATATATTTATAGGCATGAAACCTAGTTCTTGTTTGAGTGACTTGGTAAGAGAAATAAAAAAATCAAGTAATGATTTTATTACTGAAAATAAATTTTGCTCATCTAAGTTTAATTGGCAAGAAGGTTTCGGAGCATTTTCTTACAGCCATTCTCAAATTGATAGTGTATATAAATATGTAATGAATCAAAAAGTACACCACAAAAAAGTAACGTTTAAAGAGGAATACACTGATTTTTTGAAAAAATTTGAAGTAATTTATGATGAAAAATATTTATTTGATTGGATATAAATTCCAACGGCATCAAATGTTTATATCTACAAGGTTAGGTGCATAATGTTCGACCCCGAAGGGGTCAAACGTTTATAGGTATGTGTATAATGTTCGACCCCGTAGGGGTCAAACGTTTATAGCTAAAATGATAGGTGTATAATGTTCGACCCCAGAGGGGTCAAACATTTATATCTACAAGGTTACGTCTATAATTTTCGACCCCAGAAGGGTCGTACCTTTTCTTTATGAAAATTATTTATTTAGATATAGATATTAACGGCATCACACGTTTATTGATTTTTGGATTGTTAATAATTTTCGACCCCAGAGGGGTCAAACGTTTATAGCTACAAGGTTATGTGTATAATGTTCGACCCCGTAGGGGTCGTACCATTTCTTTATGAAAATTATTTATTTAGATATAGATTCCAACGGCATCACACGTTCATAGATTTTTGAATTGTTAATAATTTTCGACCCCGTAGGGGTCAAACGTTTATAGCTACATGGTTATGTGTATAATGTTCGACCCCGAAGGGGTCGTACCTGTACATCATTTATATTTTCTACAAACCTATAATCCCGTTGGGATTAAAAAATAACACATAAGCCATTACACAATTACCAACCCATTTTTTACAAAAAAAAAGATAACCATTACACTTAGCAGATAAGAAAACCACCCTTAAAAAAACCAATTCGAAATAAAAACTTTTAACCTGAGTTCGATTGTTAATATAGTGCTAACTGATTAGTAGTTAGGGTTTCATATCTAATTGCAGGTTTTTTGGGCAAGAATTGATAAGCTATAATTCCTGCAACGAGATTACACATGAAATTTACAACCGAACGATGTCTTGAGTGTTCAA
>Ga0209278_1000479_pt1 | contig 31061 bp, 21 predicted proteins | sample JI81BgreenDNA_FD_187504 | JGI IMG/M metagenome (GOLD analysis project Ga0209278, IMG submission 187504) | Wastewater effluent complex algal communities from Wisconsin, to seasonally profile nutrient transformation and Carbon sequestration -... | ecosystem: Engineered > WWTP > Effluent > Algae...
GCTGGGTTTGTCCAGTTTACAGTAATAGCTGCATTAGCTCCTGTGCCTGTGGCTGCACTAACACTAGTAGGCACGGCACAATCTACTCTTGTGAAGGTATTAGGAGAAGTTGCTCCATCTACGACTATATTGTTGGCTGCTAAAGGCGTATTGTCTCCTACTTGCACCACAATTTGGGTAGGGCTGTAGTACCACATACGGCGAACTGCTACACCACCCACAGTTACGATACTACCTGCGGTGAAATTTGTACCTGTGATGGTGATGCGGGTGTCTGTACCGCCTGAAAGAGGATTACTAGAAACAACCGTAGCTGCTGTAACTAACTCATCTGCACCTATAGTAGGTGTAGTAAGGCTTCTAGTTTGGCAATCTATGTCTTGTGTAACGGCTACAGGTGTGCCACCTGTAAGCAAAGGTGTATTAATAACACTTGAAGTCAAGTGCAAATCAGTAGATGAAGTAAAGACTGCATTAATGTTTTGAGAAGCTGCATCTTTAGTAGTAGCCGTTTGCCAATTTGCAAGAGTTGTTCTTGCTGTACCACTTACAATACCTCCTGTCATACCTATTTGGTAAGTACCTGGTCCCGCCCCCGCACAGAATAAATTGTTATTATTAGAAGTAGTTGCACTTGTAAAGGTTGTGTAAGCAGTACCTATAGTAGCAAATTTCGTAGTTGCTCCTGTATTACCTATTTGAGTATTCACAAAATTATTATTACGTATATCCACTGTTGGTTCTGTACTATTGGTAATAGCTAAACAAACAGAGGCTTGTGTAGCTGCTGTTGCTCCCGTAATAGTTCCTTGCATTAATATTGTATTGTAATAGACCTGAGTAGTAGAACCTGTGCCACCTCCTAAAACGATACCTGCTGCAAAATTACTTGCTGTACCATTTGCAACAACACCACTGATTGTATTGTTAGCAACTAAGGAAGTAGCAGATGATGCACTAGCCATACCAATACCAATAGCACTACCTGTTCCTGTATTTACAATACTACCTATATTATTATAAGTAATAGTAGCATTTGTAACTTCATTACCTGTAGTTGTTGTAACACCATAAGTAGTCCCAAAACCACAACTAATACCAAAAACGTCAGTAGTAGTGGCAAGTGCTATGTTGGCTATTTGATTGCCTATTATTGATAAATTATTTTCAAAGCCAACCCAAATACCTCCTTTTGTATTTGCACTCGTATTAATGAGGTTTTGGTTGATAATAGTGCCTTGGTTTTTTGTGCCAGTACTTGCCCCTTGTGAGTAAATGCCATATTGAACACCACTTATGTTATTATTAATGAAAGCATTGTTGTTATTACTTGTTCCTAAGCTAGTTATATTTATTGTGGTACCTCCACTACCTACTCCAAATAGGGTTTGAGTAACACCACTACCAACTAAATTACAATTTCTAATGGTATTATTAGTAGCACTATTAGAGCCAGTTGCTGTTTGTAGCCATATAACTGCACTTGAAGTACCTGTATTAGTATTGGTAATTGTTAAATTGCGTGTAGCTACTGTATTAGGACACGTACCATTGGTTATACTATTATTAGAACCATCAATTGTAATATAATCTGCTCCATTTAGTCTTATAATAGACGTTGCACTACTTCCAGAAATAGTAGTAGTAACACCTGCTGCTGGTTTAATGGTAAGAGTATTAGTACTGCTAGCCTGTGAATTAGAATTAATTATAATTGGGAAAGTTTCTGATGGATAATTATTATCTACTAATGTAAATGTAATGGCACCACCCAAGCATGTAGCACTATTATAGGCGTTTATGGCTGCCGTTAGTGTAGTGTAAGTTTGCCCAACACCTACATTGTAATTCCCAAACAAGCCTGTCAATATCGTTATAGAATTAGGTGTTGTTGGGTGCACAGTAACTGTATTTACATCAGTAGCATTTAAGCCTGTTGATGGGTTAGCCGTTAAATTAGATGCCCCTGTTACATCTTGAGCTATAACATAATACTGTAATGTATTCCCACTTGCTAAGCCTCCTATGTCTGTTACAAGCATAGTGAATAGCCATGTACCATTGGTAGATGTACCACTAGAAAGTGTACCTGCTTGTGAAAACCAAACTCCAGCATTTTTACGATAATAAATTCTTGGCACGAAACTACCTGAAGTTGCCACCCCTGTAATATCAGTGATAGTTACACTCAATGTTTGATTACCCAAATTACAATTATTGCTTAGTGGTGTATAAGTTATATTAGGCGGAAGCACATCTGAGGGAATACCTTGTAGTTCCCATGCTCCAATATCAGGAGCTGTATTAGTACCTGTATATCCTATATTTCCTTGACGTATAGAAGCTATATAGTCATCTGTAAATGTAGCTATGTTACTTGCACCACTTTCTAAAGCCGTTGGAATTGTTGTGCTATATTTTAAGAAATCACTACTAGTAGGATTAGTTGATTGGAAAGTAGTGTTTTCACTAACAGACCAACTATCTCGAGGTGCTACTGCAATACTTCCAAAAACACCAGACCTATATGCAGCAATAGTTTGGGCATTATTAGTCCCATCTGTGTAAATAAGCCGATTACCCGATGGTGTACCTGCATAAAAAGCATTATTATTAGACGTATTAGCATAATTATTCAAGCTGCCTGTTCTTCTTAATACTACTGTTGTTCCTGTACCATTAGGTATAGATAAGTTTACTACAAGATTATTGCGTAAATTTAGCGTAGAAGTTGTTGATGTTGTGCTAGCTTCGTGGTACACACCAGAAGTACCAAAATTAACGCCTGTAGACGTAGCATCAAGATAAACAGAATTGTAATATACATTATAGGTAGAAGTTGTGCCTGTTGCAGTTATAGAAATCCCCCTTATTGCATCTGTTGTATTAGCTGTTGGTGTTCTTAAATCACCTATTAAATTGTTATACACAGCTGCTGTAACACCAGATGTTGTACCAAATAAGTTTATTCCAATAACACCAAGTGATGTAATGGCAGTATTATTTAGCAAATTATAAATCTTATTTTTATAAATATTATAACTTGAACTATTGCTTGCTGAAATTCCATTGACCACACCAGCACCAGTTGTAGATAAGGCACTAATTGTGTTACGGAAAATATCATTTGCACTTGTAGTAATTTCTATACCTGTTACATTGTTACTGTTTGTAGAAGATAGTGAATTAATCGTATTATCTCTAATCGTACAATTTACTATACTTTGAATAGCCACTACAGCAGAAGGTGTGGATATATTTGAAATAGTATTGTTATAGATTGTACCTGTAGCTATGCTCATTGTTTGAATACCATAAACTGTACCTGAGCCTGTTGTAGATAAATTAGTAATGTTATTATTAAAAATATTAAGTCCAGTTTGAACCATCTTTATTCCTACTACATTACCACCAGCACTAGTCAAATTACTAATTGCATTATCTCTTACAATGACATTAGGTGTATTAATGTAAATAGCATTAATCTCAGCAACATAATTTTGTGTAATATTAGAAATGGTATTGTTATTAATATCAGCATTTCCACCTATAACAATTAAAATGATACCAACACCACCTGAAATATTATTAAATATATTATTAGATACAGTTGTATTTGTACTTGCACTAAATCTTGCAAGTTGCATTGATGAAACACCTATATTCCAATTGCTAAAAGTATTAGCATTAATGCTTTTAGTACCACCAGTATCATTAGTTTCCCATGCACTAAAAACGATATTCATAGAAGGGTTAATTGTAATATTTGAAAAGTTATTATTATTATATTGTAAAATAGCAGCACTTGCAGAAGTACCACTATCTTTACATAATGATAATTTAGAATTATTGATATTACTAAAAGCAGTTATAATAGCATTGTTATTAACAGTTTTAAACCCTGTTGCCGTAACTGAAATATTACCACCATTAATAAAAGTAATATCTCCAGTAGTATTAACACTCAAATTGGTAAATGTATTATTACTAATATTTAGAGAAAGTATTGCAGCAGAATTTGCTAGGTAATTATGTGGGCTACTAGCTGCCACAGAGCTACTAATTCCTCTAATATCATTGCCAGTTATATTTAAAGCACAAGTAGCAGCACCTCCAGAATTACTAATACAGTTAATAGCAGAAGAAGTTGCAGTACTGAAAGTTATAGCATTGCCACTAGCAGTCCCAATTTGGTTATTGTTCATATTAATTGTTGTTACTACTGCCCCTGAATTGCTTATAGCTGTAAAGCCTCCTGTAGTAGCAGTGGAGGTAGTGCCTTGTATAATATTACCTGTGATATTCAAAGTGCCAGGAGCAGAAGAGTTCGTAATACCAACAATAGTTGTACTAGAATTAAGCCCACCTACGGAAGTATTTAAAATAGTATTGTTTAAAATACTAATTGTTGCTGTACTCAAAGCATTCATACCTTGACTCGCAATACATTCCAAAGTCCCAGAAGTAAAATTATCTGTAATAGTGATTGTATTATTAGCAATAGTCGACGTAAATGTGCCCGTTGGTGATGTAGTAGAATAGTTTTTAAAAATTCCTCGTAAAGTAACTGACGTTCCACTTATAGTTGCACTTGTGATGGTATTATAAGATACGTTCTCATTTTTTTGGTGATTAACAAATATACAATAAGAAGTACCTGAGTTAGCTACATAACTTGAAGTTGCCGCTACTCCTCCCCAATTAGTGATTGTATTACCAGTAGCAACAGCACTGCCTCCTATATCATTGCCTATGTCTTGATTGGCGGCAGTGCCAGAACCAATAAAAGTGATACCCATATTGACATTGCTAATTGTATTGCCATAAACCTTATTATTGCTATTAGCACCTGAAACGGCTGTAATATCGACTGTGGTAGTTACTGCTGTTGCACTATGCCTAACATTACTATAAATACCAAAAGTATTAGTGTAAGCCTTATTCAAAGTAATTGTATTATTTTGAATGGTGTTATTTTGAGAACCGTTGGAGGTTGTAGCATATAATAAAGCTACCCCCCACTCCGTCATATTATTAGAGGCTGGAGTTACTGTAGTATTTGCAGCATTTTCTTGCATCACAAAATCTTGTATAGTGATATAATCACCGCCTACAATTTTAAAAATAGCGTCATTCAAAGCTCCTGCAGTAAGAGTATTAGCAGCTGTGATAGTGTTATTACTACCACTAATTGTAATCGTATTAGTTGATGTGCCTTGTGCAGTAATACTGTAACCGCCTGCAGGGGCTGTTTGTGGGTTACCTGCGGTCAGTGTAATGGTTACAGGGCTGGTAATACTTGCCGCATTTAAAGCCGTAATAGCAGCAGCCAAACTTGGATAAGTAGCAGCTAAGCCAGAGCCGCTATTAGTAGTTACTTGTCCAAAAGCACTTTTTACAAGCAAACAGCTACCCAACACAAGAATAGAGAGTAGCTGTTTTAGATTGAAAAGTTGTTGCATAGAATATTTAGGAAAAGTTTGAAATAAAACTAAACAAAGCTAAGCAAAGTATTATATATTTTGAAATTTTTTTGACTTTTTTTTAGAAAAAGCACATCAATAAATGCGTATAAAGTACACTTTTAACATTTATTAAAAAATAATAATTAGTGTATTTGAAATAAAAGCAACAACGTCAAAACTACCTTTTCAAGATAATTTTGACGTTATTTTAAAAAATACAAAAGTAGTATAAACTACTTACAATTTTCTTTAATCCTTCAACTCAGACAATTTCGTAACCTCCATTTCTGTAAACTTACGACCAATTCTATTGACAAAAGCCCCTAAGACAATCACACTGATTAAGATGTCTAATAAAATACCTGTATTGACCATCATCGGCATTTCGCTGCCAATAGCCAAAGACAAAAGGAAAATACCGTTTTCTATGATTAAATAACCAATCAAATGACTAATCACTTCTCTATGCGTCATAATCAAGACAAAACCAGTGAAGATAGAAGCCATAGACACCGTAAAATATTTGATTTTCAGTTGGCTACTTGGCAAAGCAGAGGCAAAAATAAAGAACAAGATGATAGCCACAGACACCATGATAAGGATATAAAACAGTGGAATAGTGGTATTTACCGTTTTAGCAATTTTATTAGTTTCTACAATTTGTTTCAGGTAATAAGGAATAATCAGAGCCTTGAACAACAAAGTTTCTGCCAAAATGAAGGCAAGGTTCGCAAAATCAATATGTTTGAGTTCTAACAAAGCAATACTGAATAACAAAATACCTTGAAAAATTAACAGCCGAGTATGCGTAGCCACTCTTTCGGCAACAGACAAATACACTAACGTAACCGCAAAGGCAACAATAAAAAGGTTAATTAACATAACAAAAAAGTTTAGCTATACCCAAAGAAACAGCGAAAAATGGCTATTTGCTACCATTTTTCCTTATAACTAACTTAATTTAGGGTGTTGAGAGAATAAATCAAAAAAATTGTTGGACAATCTACACTACTTTTCTACTTTCACTTTCTCAAACTAACACACATGGAAAATCTTTTGATGGCAATAGACATTGGCAATTCAGATATTGTCATTGGTATTTTTGAAGGGGCTACTTGTCAATATACTTTTCGCACCCCCACTTCACACCAAAAAACAGTGGCAGATTACGGTATGCTCATTCGAAGTTATTTGTTAGAAGAAGGGATTAAATTGTCTGCCATACAAAAAGCTGTTTTGAGTAGTGTTGTGCCTGCCCTCACGCCTACGTGGTTGCAAGTGTTAAGCACCTTATTGCCTTTTCCGCCTGTGGTAGTTAGTCCAGAAATTTACCCTTATTTGCCTATTAAACCAGTGAATACCAAAGAGATAGGGGCAGATTTGGTAGCTAATGCTACAGCAGCTTATACTAAATACCGCAAAGCCTGTTTGGTAGTTGATTTCGGTACGGCTCTTACTTTTACTACCGTAGCTCAAGACGGTACGTTGATAGGGGTAGCCATAGCCCCGGGCTTAAAAACAGCCTTGAAGTCTTTGGTGCAAAACACCGCCCAACTTCCCGAAGTGCCTTTGGTAGTGCCACAAACGGCATTGGGCAAAGACACTGTAGAGGCTTTGCAAGCAGGAATTTTATTGGGCTATACGGGTTTAGTGAAAGAGTTAATTCACCAAATACATACAGAATTAGGCGAAAAATGCCCTGTGATAGCCACAGGAGGCTTGTCTTTTGTGATGCAGCCTATCCAACATTTGTTTGACGAAATAGACGTGCAGCTTACATTGAAAGGTTTGCAACTAATAGGCAGAACAATTATCAGAGAACAATAATCAGTTATCAGTGAACAAGTGTGTATAAAAATAGGTAACTGATAACTGTTTACTGATAACTGTTCACTGAATTAGTTTTCAAACTGTGCAACTCTTTTTTGCATGGCAGCCATAACAGCCTCTTGCAAGTCATTAGACAAAATCATTCCACTGTTCCATGTGGCTACATAGTTCAGTCCGTCTGCTACGCTGTGCTGTTCAGAGTAGTCCATTACTTGCTTTAAACCTCTTACGGTTAATGGAGATTTTTGGGCAATAAGTCCAGCTATTTTTTGTACTTCGGTCATCATCACTGTTTTGTCGGGGTAGGCTGCCGTAACCAAGCCAATGCGGTGTGCTTCTTTGCCCGAAACAGTTTTGGCTGTGTACGCCATTTCCCGCACCAAACCCGCAGGAATGATACGAGGGAGGCGTTGCAATACGCCCAAATCTGCCACCAGCCCCATGTCCACCTCTTTCAAACAAAAACCAGCATCTTCTGTGGCATAACGCATATCACAGGCAGCCACAATGTCCAATCCCCCACCGATACAGCCTCCATGTATGGCAGCTATCACAGGTTTTGCACATTCGGCTATGGCGTTGATACTTTGCTGCAAAGCAATGATAAACTGGCGGATTTTTTCTCTTTTACGCCCCTCACAAGCTACCGAAGCCTCTTGTTGTAGCTGCATCAATACCTGAATGTCTATACCACTACAAAAATGCTTGCCTTCGCCACTCAAAACAATTACTCTAACTCCTTCATTGTCATTGAGTGCTGTAAAAATACTTTTGAGTTCTTGCCATGCCGTAGTGTCTAAGGCATTGGCTTTGTTCGGATTATTGATGACCACTTGGGCTACATGGTCTTGCTCTGTTACCAAAAATCTTGTGTAAGTGGGTGTTTGCATATTTGAAATGTATTAATTGATACCTTATTTAAGCTAAATACTAGGACAAAATAAATGTACCACAGAGTTTACTCCAATGTTATTAAGCTAAAGAATTGCTTTATAGTGCCATAGGCACGAAATAGTTATAGTATTGCTATTTATTCTCCTCTCTAAGTGCCGTAGGCACGACATATTTTGCCCACAGTGGAACTGCTACGGCACTTAGAGGGAGTTGTTGCTATTTTTTACTATAAATATGTCGTGCCTAATGGCACTTTTTTAAAACAACTAATTAATTATCAATTAGTTGTTTTAGTTTTGCATACTTAGCTTAATAGCATTAGACTTTAGTCGGTGGTACAAAAATATATTTTTAATGTGTTGTCTTAGTAATATAGGCTGAAAACCGCAAAAAACTATTCTTAATTACTAAATATTTTCATCTGCCAAAGCCAAAATCGTTGCCATTTCGTCTGGCGTAACGGGCATGACAGACAGCCGAGATTGACGCAAGAGTGCCATTTGTTGCAAGGCATCTGTGGTTTTGATTTGTGCCAAAGTTATTGCTTTTTTGAGAGGTTTCAAAGGGGCTAAATCTACTACAACCCACTGCGTATCTTCGGTAGTAGGGTCTTGGTAGGCGGTACGAGTTACTTGGGCTATACCCACCACCGCAGGATTTTTTACACTGTGATAGTACAACACAAGGTCGCCAACTTGCATATTTCTAAGGTTGTTGCGGGCTTGGTAGTTGCGTACTCCACTCCAAAAAGTGCCTCCTTCTGCCACAAAAGTATCCCAGCCATAGACATCAGGCTCAGATTTGACTAACCAGTAATTCATGATTTTTTATTGCGTAATATTTTGTGTAAGAAAATCAAAATTCACTTTAAATTTTATATTTGATAGGTGGAATGGTTATTATATCATTTTCATCATATTTGATTTTAGCTAATAACTCTGTAAAGGAAGGAGCTACCCAATCATAAACTATCCCCCACGAATGATGTAATAGAAAAATTTGACCATAATCTGCCTCCTCCAAACTTATACATAAACTCCCTCCGCCTAATGTTTCGGCAAAAGGTAGAGTTTTTTTCTCCAAAAACCACTCATCAGCAGATAAGTTATATAAAACAGAAAGTATCTCTGTATAATCATTTAACTTATGTATTGCAACTTCTTTTGAAAATGTATTTACCCATAAAAATCCTTTGGGCGTATTCATAAGAAAATAAAGAAAATCTTTAGGTAAAGGCGAAGCTACTTTTAATCCTAAGGTTTTTACCTCCTCTAAAGTATTGAGGTCATTGATTAGTTTTTCGTAGCAAATAATGATTTTTTCTTGCATGGAACTAATATTGGTAACAGTTTAATATAAACAAATCACTACAACCTCACCCAAAAAGTAGTCTGTTGGGGCTGCAAATCATAGCCTATTTCTCCGCCTAGTCTGTTTACCGCCAATTTTGCTTCATACAAGCCCAAACCAATACCTTTTGACTGCAAAGAACCTTTGAAAAACATATCAAAAATTTTATCTCTTACACTGCTTTCAATGCCTACACCATTGTCTATAATGTTAATTTGTACGGTGTAGTCTTTGGGTGTAATGATGCGGATAGGTTGTATGTCTATCTGTATTTTTGCAGCATGAGCATTGGCATACTGCGGTTGATAATCTATAGCATTGTTCAATAAATTAGACAATACAACTTTTAATAGTGCAAGGTCTGTTTCTACGTGCAAATGCTTGTCTATTCTTGTGTGAATTTTGATGTGAGAAATAGGTTTTGCTTTCACAATTTCATATAAAATTTCATCTATTAGCTCATCAAAATAAATACGTTGTGGTGCTATTTCCTTCGTTTTTACATTGTGTATCCGTATCATACGGGCTATGAGTTTTGTCATTTCCTTAGACAAATCTCCTATTTTATCAAAATAATCTAATGATGCAACTTCATGTGCTTCTAATTTTCCTAAATGTGCCAAACCTTCCAGCCGAGCCACAGGAGCTTTGAGGTCATGGGCAGCACTGTACAAAAAGCTGTTCAGTTCTTTGATAGCCTCCTGCAATTCACGAGTTCTTTGGGCTATACTTTCTTCCAAATACACATTTACTTTTTCTACGTTACTCCGTTGTGCCTCTATTTCATCTCTTTGCGAAGCTATTTCCTCCAAATGTATGTTAATTTCCGTATTTGCATCTTCTAATTCTTTGGTACGAGCCATGAGTTGGGCTGTTCTTTCCTCCACCTCTTGTTCCAATTCTTGCTTAATTTGGCGGTGCTGCTGTTCACGCCAACGAATAAACAAAAACAAACAACCTATGACAGTCGTAATTACCAATGTAATAAACCACCAAGTTTTCCAAAACGGCGGTTGCACAATTACGTATAAAGAAGCCCTATTTTCACTCCAATAGCCGTCATTATTGCTTGCCTCTACCACAAACTTGTAGTTACCCGCAGGCAAATTGGTATAAATAGCTTGGCGGTTTTTGGCATTGGTATAGTTCCAATTTTCATCAAAATTCTCTAATTTGTAACGGTACACATTTTGTTGTGGGTTGCGGTAATTCAAGCTCACAAACTCAAACGTAACCATTCTATCGGCTTGTGTCAAAACCACTTGGGTTTGGTAAGAAATATGTTTTTGTAACCGTTTTTGCTCACCAATTTCAATAGATTTTTGATAAATTTTACAATCTGTAATAAAAATAGGTGCATGATACAAATTATCTTTGATATTGGTCGGGAAAAATGTATTAATGCCTTTCATGCCCCCTACTATCATTTCGCCATCTGCTTTTTGTAACAATGCCAGATGATTAAAACCGCCATTTTGCAGTCCATCGGCTGCGGTGTAATTGCGAACAAAGCCTTTTTGGGGTTGATACCTCGTCAAACTTTTGTCTGTAGTAAACCAAAGTGTTTGGTCTTGACTTTCTGTAATTGCCAAAATATTATTATTCAACAAACCATTGTCCTCACTTAATACTTTGTGAAAACGAGGTTGTTTTTTGTCAAAAACATACAAGCCACCACTTGCCGTACCTACCCATATACGCTGCTTACTATCTTGGAAAAGTGATAAGATATGAGAACTTTCTAAGTTAATTACACTATTTTCGTTGTAATGCAAAACTTTGCCTGTTTGGGCAGTAATGCAGTACAAACCCTCTCGATAAGCCACCCAAATATCACCGTCTTTGTCTTCTAATACATCATTGATACGGTCTTTTAATTTGGCTAAAATTGGCTGAAATTCATCTTTTTCGGGTAAATACACCGCTAAACCTTTCCAAGTTCCTATGTAAATACTACCATTTCGAGATTTTCGCAAGCAAATAATACCATTGTCAGGTAGTTGGTTATCTGTGATATAGTTATAGTAATTTTGTATTTTTTTGCTCACCAAATTCATTTTTGCCAAGCCCTTATCTGTGCCTACCCACAACATATTGCCATCTACTAACAAGGTTTTGACATAATTATTAGGCAAACCGTCTTTGTTAGTGTAAAATCTCCAAGTGTCTGTTTTTTTGTTGTAACAAGATAAGCCTGAATGTGTGCCTACCCATAACAATTCGCCTTGTTGGGTTGCTGGATGTTCGTAGCTTACGGCTACTGCCCTTACAAAATTGTCGTGTAGGCTGTTTGTATTAAATTTTTCGTGAGTGTAAGCATGAAAATAAGAACGGTGAGGGTCGTATTTGCTCATACCTGCCGCCGTACCTATCCAAATAATGCCTTGTTGGTCTATCAACAGTTTTTTGCAGTAATTATTCAACAAACTTGTTTCCACGTCTATATCGTGAGTATAGTTGTCAAATATTTTCTCTGCCCACAAATCTTCGGGGTTGTCATCTTTGGGTAGGATAAACTTACTTAAACCTCCGTCTGTGCCTATCCAAATATTTCCTTCTTTGTCTTGGGTAATGGTCTTAACTAAATTACTGATTAAGGCTTTTGGATTGCCTTCTTCTTGCACAAAATTGACAAAATCTACTTGTATTTTATTAAAAACGTCAAAATGTGGTAAAATTTGTAAGTCTATCAATGAAATTCCACCATCTGTTCCTATCCACAAATTGCCTCTTTTGTCCTCGTAAATACATTTTACTAAGTCATTGACCAAGCTAAACGGATTGTTAGGGTTGTATTGAAACGTAAAAAATTCGCCTAAGTGTGGGAAAAACAAAGCCAAACCGTTGTCTGTGCCTACCCACCAATTTTCCTTACGGTCTTTATAGACAAATTTCACTAAGTTGGAGGGCAGCGAATTGGGCATATTAGGAATATGCTTGTATTGCAAATCAAATTTTTCTTCTTTTTTGTTGAATCGCAAAATACCTTCATTAGAAACAGACAACCATAAATAACCTTGTCCATCATCAAAAATATGGCGAATAGTCCGATTTTCTAACACATCTTTGCCCTGAAAATCTTTCCAAGCCTTAAAAGTTTCGGTTACAGGATTAAATTTGTTTAAACCATGTCTTGTTCCTATCCAAATATTATTTTCTTTGTCTTCGTAAAGTGTATAAGTTAAATTGCTGGATAAACTTGTGGCTTGGTTGGGCTGGTGTGTAAAAATTTTGGAAGTATAGCCATCAAAACGGTGTAGCCCCGCCAGAGTAGCTACCCAAATAAAACCTCTTTTATCTTGTAATAAGTCCTGAATGTCATGGTTTTCTAAGCCTTCTGTTGCTCCTAAATGCTCAAAAAGCACCCTTTCACTTTGGCTATGTACCTTAACCAAAGAGAACATTAAGAACAGCAAAAGACACAAACGAATCAACATAAGACAAATAGTAGAAAAGAAGTAGTGGGGAGTAGAATGTTAGCAAAATACGACAAAGTACTTACAAAGCCTACATTTTTTCGTACATAAAATATTGTATTTATGTATTTACTGTGTGCAATCAGTTTTTGTTTTCTATACTACTATAATCATCTATTTTGTCCAACATCAGTTCAGTGGCAGAACCATTGGCAGCAGGTCTGAACATGGGGTCAAATTGTGCATCCCAAACTATTTCATCAAATTTGTAAGAATGCCTTACATGAACCTCTTGGGCAAAGGTATCATTAAAAACCGTAATCAAAATCAATAGTTCAGCATCTACATTGGCTAAATCTTCGGCGGTGAAATTGTATAAAGGGCTATTTTCTGTAATGGTATGTACAACAGTCCAATTTAATGGCAGAAAATGAATTTGGCTTTGCTCCAAAATTAAATTGTAGAAGTGCCAAACACCATGTTTTTTATTGTCTGCCAAAGCCAAAATAGTTTCTATTTTAATGTTAGTCAGTTGGTTGTCCAAGACATTCGCAAAACGAAACATGAGTTGGTAATAACCTTGTTTGTTTTTTACCATGACTGCGTTTTTGCTAAAAATTAGGTTAGCCGTAGGCAAAGAAAATTTAGCAAAAAACAAGCCTGTGATAATGGCAGCTGTCAATACACCCACAAAAGCCTCTGTACCAGCTATCAAGTTACCCGGTAAATCAATAGGGTTGATACGTCCATAACCCACTGTTGTAAAGGTTTGAATACTGAAAAAGAATACTTCTATGAAAATCTCAACCTCATTTTCACCTAATACGCCTAGTAAATGGTCTGTTCCTAATAAGAAATAACAAGTGGCAAAACATAGATTGACCGTAAGGAAAAAGCAAATCATCACGACATTAAATTTCCACCATGGCATTGCCAACAGCCAATGGTATGGATTGAGGCGTTTCCACCAAGACATACCAGTACGGACAACATTGAAAGTGCCATCTTTACGAATAAACCGCCTACCTTGATAGGCGGGGTCGTTGCCAAAACCCGTATTTTGATATTCTCGAACCGAATCGTAAAGTCGTCTTAACATAACTGCCTTAGAAATTTGATGTGGAGTGAAGTTAGCTATTAATTCATTTTGAGTTACTCTATGGATTATTACCTTTGCAAAATTTTAGTACCAAAATACTACTCAATTATGAAAATTCTTATTCTCAACGCAAAAAATGTTAATGAAGGACAAATTTTAGAACAAGATGTGTTCATTAACGAAGGTAAAATCCAGCAAATTGGAAAAGACCTTAGTCATTTACAAGCCGACAAAGTGATAGATGCCAAAGGGCAATACCTCTTACCCGGTGTAATAGACGACCAAGTGCATTTCAGAGAACCGGGGCTAACTCACAAGGCTTGTATAGCCACAGAAGCCAGAGCTGCCGTAGTAGGCGGCGTAACTTCTTTTATGGAAATGCCAAATACTGTACCAAATGCCCTTACACAAGATTTGTTAGCAGACAAATATGCCATTGCAGCCCAAACTTCTTTGGCAAATTATTCATTTTTTATGGGAACTTCTAATGATAATTTAGAAGAAATCCTAAAAACTAGTCCACAAGATGTTTGTGGGGTGAAAATCTTTATGGGTTCGTCCACAGGCAATATGTTGGTAGATAATGCCAAAGCCTTAGAAGCCGTATTTAGCCAATGTCCCGTTTTGATAGCTACGCACTGCGAAGACGAGGCAACTGTCAAGGCTAATTCGGAAAAATACCGCCAACTTTATGGCGAAGATGTGCCAATGCACTGCCACCCCGAAATTAGAGATGTGGAAGCCTGCCTAAAATCTTCGTCTTTTGCCGTTGAATTAGCCAAAAAACACAATACACGCCTACACATTTTACACATCACGACTCAAGAAGAGTTGGCTTTGTTTGACAATACTAAGCCCTTGAAAGACAAAAGAATTACGTCTGAAGTGTGTGTGCATCATCTTTGGTTCAACAAAAATGACTACGCAAAATACGGCTCGCAAATTAAGTGCAACCCTGCCGTAAAAGACGAACACCACCAAAAAGCATTGTTTGAGGCACTATTAGACGACAGGCTGGACATTATAGCCACCGACCACGCACCGCATACGTGGGACGAAAAGCAACAAGGTTATTGGAAAGCCCCTTCGGGTGTGCCATTGGTGCAACATACTTTGTTGTTGATGTTGGAATATTACCATCAAGGGCGTATAGGACTGGCAAAAGTGGTAGAAAAAATGTGTCATGCTCCTGCCGTTTGCTTCCAATTAGCCGAAAGAGGATTTATTCGTGAAGGTTATTGGGCAGATTTGGTATTGGTAGATTTGGACAAGCCGACTACTGTAACTAAACCAAGTTTGTACTACCGTTGTGAGTGGTCGCCATTTGAGGGTTATACGTTCAAATCTGCGGTTACACATACGATTGTTTCGGGACATTTGGCGTATGCCAATGGGGTGCTGGACGAGAGCCAAAAAGGAAAACGGTTGAGGTTTGATAGGTAAATGGTATTTTTTAATATCATATTAGCCTTACAGCATACATAGAATAGGGTTTGCAAGCCCTATTCTATGTATACAATTGTAAGGTAAATACAAAAAGAAGGTGGTTTTCCTTTCATATAAAATTAATCAAAACTACACCAATTTATGGCACAAAACTATCTTTGTTTATGGTATCATTTGGTTTGGGCAACCAAAAACAGAGAACCGTTGATAGGCTCTACATGGAAATGGAGTTTATATAAAAGAATGAAAGAATTTGCAGAAGATAAAGGCTATCATCTAGATTTTATTAATGGAGTAGAAGACCACGTACATTTATTGGTATCACCCAAACCTATTTTTAGTATTAGTGAGGTGGTGAGAGATATAAAAAGAGATAGTTACTATTGGGTACAAGAACAAGGGTTTTGTGGCAATGAATTTTCGTGGCAAGATGGTTATGGAGCTTTAACTGTCAGCCCTTCTCATCTAAATACCATTCGCAACTATATTAAACGCCAAGAAGAACATCACCAAACGGTTACGTATGAAAAAGAATTAGACAGAATGAAATTTGTCATGCAAAATTATGGTAGTTTATAAAAAGATTATCACGTATGGTTTTTACATAGCGTAGGGTTTGCAAACCCTACGCTATGTAAAAATTGCTCATATCAAAATATTATTCTCTATGAAAACCAAACTCCTCTACCTTCATTTTGTTCTTTTGGTAGTGGTCTTATTTAATTTTGGGTGTAAAATAGCTTTTGATTTTGGGCTACATCACTATTTGTATTTTGCTTTACGAGTGATATGGTATTTGAGTGGCTTGTTATTATTTATTTTGTACCTTAAACCATTTCAGAAAAAAGTGTTTTATTTTTCTGTTTATTGGCTTTTGCCAATATTGGTGGGGGTTAGTAAGCTGATAGATGGAATATTGTTTGGCATAGTAGCTTCAATATTTTTGGTTTCGTTTTATCCCAATGTAACGGTTTTATCAGACAAAAATTATGAAGTAGTGGAAGTTGCAAGTGGATTGTTTGCTATGTGCTGCCATTATGAAGTTAATAAGAACTATTATTTTATGTTTGAAAAACGAATTGTGCAACTTAGAGAAGTAGATGAAATTCAACTCTTTGGAGTTGATGAAACTAAGAAACGGGCTTATTTTAGTGGAAAATATATTGATTTACCGTAATTTATATTTCTTTTTGCATTACATAGAATAGGGTTTGCAAACCCTATTCTATGTAATGCAAAAATTGTTTATATTTAAACATTATTGTTTTCTATGAAAAGCAAACTCCTCTATCTTCACTTTGCTCTTTTGGTAGTAGTACTAGTAAATTTTGGGTGTAAAGTAGGATTAAACTTTGCTTTACAACATACCATAGCATTTACAATAAAAACACTTTGGTATGGCAGTGGTTTAGTGTTATTTTTCTTCTATCTAAAACCAATTAAAATTTGGCTTGCCTATTTTGCAATGTATTGGCTGCAACCTTTTTTGAATGTTTTTTTAGTTGGTTTTGATAGCCTTATAAAGAATGATTTTAGTATTGAACCCACTACCATTGCTACATTTAACACCTATCAGTTAAGTAAAAAAATAATGGGAATGGGAGATGAATGTTGTCAATATGAAGTTACAAAGATTTATTTTTATATTTTTGAAAGTAAGCTAACTGAGTTTTATACTTCTACCGAAGTTGTAAGATTTTCTGTTAATGAAACCCAGAAAAAGGTTTATTTTAATGAGGAAAACATTGATTTGCCGTAATCTATATTTCATTTCATTTCCCATTAATAAGATAAGTTTTATAAACCCTATCTTATACAATGAAAATACAAAAAATCCTGTCAATCCTACAATCCTGTCAAAAAAACAGTTATTTTACGCACAAATTTTAACTTCATTCATAAACTATCATGGTATTCGATTTAGACATGATTAAGGAACTTTACGCAAAGTTTCCTGAAAGAGTGGCAGCAGCCCGCAAGGTAGTAAACAAACCTTTGACTTTATCTGAAAAAATCTTGTATGCACACTTGCATAAAGACCAAAAATTGGCAGATTTCAAACGTGGCAAGGACTACGTGGACTTTGCTCCCGACAGAGTGGCAATGCAAGACGCAACGGCACAAATGGCATTGTTGCAATTTATGTCGGCTGGCAGACCCAAAGTAGCAGTACCTTCAACCGTACACTGCGACCACTTGATTACGGCAAAAGTAGAGTCAAATGCCGACTTAAATATTGCCAACAAAGAAAACGAAGAAGTATATAACTTCTTGGCTTCTGTATCTAACAAATATGGTATTGGTTTCTGGAAAGCTGGAGCAGGTATCATTCACCAAGTTGTGTTAGAAAACTACGCCTTCCCCGGTGGCATGATGATTGGTACAGACTCACACACCGTAAATGCAGGTGGTTTGGGCATGGTGGCTATTGGTGTAGGTGGTGCAGATGCTTGTGATGTCATGGCAGGTTTGGCGTGGGAGTTGAAATTCCCTAAACTAATTGGCGTGAAATTGACAGGCAAACTCAACGGTTGGGCTTCTGCAAAAGACGTAATCTTGAAAGTTGCAGGTATTTTGACTGTAAAAGGCGGTACAGGTGCTATTGTCGAGTATTTTGGCGAAGGCGTAACGTCTATGTCTTGTACGGGCAAAGGTACGATTGCCAACATGGGTGCAGAAATTGGTGCAACAACTTCTACTTTCGGCTATGACGAGTCGATGGAAAGATATTTGAGAGCAACAGGCAGAGGCGAAGTAGCAGACATGGCAAACAAAATCAAAGAACATTTGACTGCCGATTCAGAAGTGTATGCAAATCCTGAAAAATATTTTGACCAAGTAATTGAGATAAATCTTTCTGAATTAGAGCCTTACGTAAATGGACCTTTCTCGCCAGATTTGGCTACGCCAATTTCTAAATTGAAAGAAACGGCTATTGCTAACGGCTGGCCTTTGAAAGTAGAAGTAGGTTTGATTGGTTCTTGTACCAACTCATCTTACGAAGACATTTCTCGTGCTGCGTCTTTGGCTCAACAAGTGGCAGACAAGAAATTGAAAACTAAGAGTGAATTTACCATTACCCCGGGTTCGGAATTGGTGCGTTATACGATAGAGAGAGATGGTTTTATTGATATTTTCAATAAAATTGGTGCAAAGGTTTTTGCTAATGCTTGTGGTCCTTGTATTGGTATGTGGGCAAGAGCAGGAGCAGAAAAGCAAGAGAAAAACTCTATTGTTCACTCTTTTAACCGTAACTTCAAGGCTCGTCAAGACGGCAACCCTAATACTTATGCCTTTGTTGCTTCGCCAGAATTGGTAACAGCTTTGGCTATTGCAGGTGATTTGGGCTTTAACCCATTGACAGATACCTTGATAAACGAAGAAGGCAAAGCCGTAAAATTAGATGCACCAACAGGTGAAGAATTACCGAAAAAAGGTTTTGCGGTAGAAGATGCGGGCTACCAAGCACCTGCGGCAGATGGCAGTGGAGTACAAGTAATTGTGAACCCAACTTCTGACCGTCTGCAATTATTAGCTCCTTTCGCAAAATGGGAAGGCACAGACTTGAAAGGTTTGAAACTTCTTATCAAAGCAAAAGGCAAGTGTACGACTGACCATATTTCTATGGCAGGACCTTGGTTGAAATTCAGAGGACACTTAGACAACATTTCTAACAACTTGTTGATAGGTGCTACCAACTTTGCCAATGACAAAACGAACAGTGTGAAAAACCAACTCACAGGCGAATACGGTGCTGTGCCAGCTACGCAACGTGCTTACAAGGCGGCGGGCATTGGTTCTATCGTGGTAGGTGATGAAAACTATGGCGAAGGTTCAAGTCGTGAACACGCAGCTATGGAGCCTCGTCATTTGGGAGTTCGTGCTGTTTTGGTAAAATCTTTTGCACGTATCCACGAAACCAACTTGAAGAAACAAGGTATGTTGGCTTTGACTTTTGCGAACCCTGCGGACTACGACAAAATTCAAGAAGACGACACTATCGACATCTTGGGCTTGACGACCTTCGCAGCAGGCAAACCTTTGACTATCAAACTCACACACAAAGACGGTAGTTCAGAGGAGATTGTAGCTAACCACAGCTATAATGACCAACAAATTGGTTGGTTTGTGGCGGGTTCTGCCTTGAATTTGATTGGGAAGTAAGATTTAGACCCTAAGGGTTTTTAAAACCCTTAGGGTCTGATATAATTAGTTTTTTAACGTCAAACTTAATTTATATGGGTAATAACCGCCAAGCCTTACTACCTAACCGCATTTACCATGTTTACAATCACGCAGTAGGAAAAGATAATCTTTTTGCGAATACAGGAAATTACGAATATTTTTTGAAACGGTATGCAGAGTATCTTTTTGGCGTGTTTGACACTTATTGTTATTGTTTATTGCCTAATCATTACCATTTTTTGATAAGAGTTAGAGATATAGAGGACATAGAAAAAGCCCTTCCAAAACCCAACTCCGAAAATCCCCTTTCTTTGCCTGACCGTTTGGCACATCAAGTAGGCACTTTCCAAAATGCGTATGCAAAAGCCTTTAACAAACAACAAAGTAGGCGAGGCAGTTTATTTGAGCAAAGTTTTGGGCGAAAAGAAGTAAAATCAGCAGCTTATTTTAGTAGCGTGGTGCATTATATCCATGCCAATGCGGTGCATCATGGTTTTGTGCGTAAGATAGACGATTGGGCTTATACATCTTACCATAGTTATTTGAGCAAACAACAATCCAAATTGAATAGAGAAGAAGTAATTGGTTGGTTTGGCGAACTGCCTGATTTTGTGCATTTTCACCAAACAATGGCAATAGATGAAAGATTGATTTTGGAGATGGAGGACTTTTAAAAAACAAACACCCTAAGGGTTTTAAAAACCCTTAGGGTGTTTGTTTTTTAAAAGTAACACATAGCTAAACTCCTAACCATTTTTTACAATATTTTTCTATTTCTCGTTCTTCGCAGTCAGTAATAGAATTTAAATTTTTATTCTTTTTCAGTAAGTTAGTGATTGCTGAGTTAATCAATTTTATTCTTATAGGAGTAACTTTTGCCCAGCAATTTTTTGCATATAAATAAAAGTATAGGCTATTTTTAAAATCTTTATTTACTTCTAGACATTCAGCAATCCATAGAGAAGCATAGCCTTTATTTAATAATACATCACTATTATTATGAGAGAAAATAATAGATAATGATGCTTTGTATAAATTAATAGCTCCTTCAATATTATCCAAGAAAAATAGACATCTACCTAAATTTCCTAGTAGTTGCCCAGTATAATTATGCTCTTGCTTTATTTTTTCCAAAATAGTATCTATATTTTCTCCATTAGAAAAATAAGCCATAGCTTTTTGTACATTATCATATTCTTTGCTATCTCTCCAAGCTAATGCTAAAGAATGGGCAATGTCTGATATTGTGTTAGTACCTTTTAAACTATTTTTTAGCTCTAAACCTTCTTCAGCATATGATATAGCCTTTGTAAAATTATCTATATACCAAAAATTGTAACACATCAAATCGCAATACTCTATGTAATCAACACCTCCTTTACTAATTAATCTTTCATATTTTTTTAGGTTAATTATTGCCTCATCATTACGTCCTATTTCTATTAGAGTTCTTATATATTCTGTAAACTGGTTACGAAAGTAACTATACTCTTCCAATATAGCTTCTTGCCAATTCACATTTAAAAAAATATTGTACGCAATTCTAATATATTCTTCTGAGTAGCCAGCACCTAACATAGAACTATAAATTTCTTGTAAGGTAATTAGAGCTAATTTAAAATCTTCATTATTTACAGCTAATTCTATTTTTGCTATCCAATATTCATAAAAACTTAATGGTTGAGTAAAGGATATTTGACGTTTAAGTGTGTGAATAAAACTATCATAAAAGCCCATAAATAACACTATAAATTTTGACCTATCCTTACGGGAATACTTTGATTTTACATACTCTTTTACAAGTGGATGTAATTCATAACAAGTTTCATTTACATTTTCATTAGATTTAGTAACTATTAAGTTGAGCCTTTTTAATGCCTTTAATGCTTTGTTGAATTGGTTATAATTATCTAGTTCATCCTCTAGAATCTTTGCAATATTAGGAGCTGTTTCTGATTTAACAATCTCTGCCATACCACGCAAAAGAATTTGCTGTTTAGGAGTTAATATATTCCAAACAGTTCTTAAAATAGTGTCTGCAAGTTCTGAAGACAAATCACCATGCTTACTAATACTTTCTATAAGTTTATTAGCATTATCTTCACTTGAAACAGCTTGTGCTGCTATCAAACTAAGCCACAATGGATGTCCCATTGTAAGGTCGAAACTTCGTTTGATAATTGCTTGTAATTTTTCAGGCTTTATTTTTATCTCATATTTTTTAAATAATTCTTGTGTTTCTTGGATAGACAATCCTTCTAAGTGTAAGTTCAGAAGATTTATTGCAGCTTCATTAACACTTGTACGACAAGTAAATATAAATTTAGAATTATGTTGATTATTTAGTACCTTATTGAATAATATTGCAATGTTACCAGTAAGTCTAAACTCCTCATTCTCTTTATCTACACATTGTACATAAGCATCTATATTATCAAATACAAATACTATTCTTCTATTCCCTAAAGTTTCAAGGAAATAAGATAATAAATCGTCAAATTTACAATCTTTTAATTTTGTAGAGTTTAGAACTCCATTTGTTAATCTCTCTATAATTGAGATAACTTTTGTATGAAGACGGTTACCTTCTTCTTTACAATCACGCCAATCCCAATACTCCCAATAACTATCACCCTCTACTATTTCCTTTACATAATGAGATGCTATACTTGACTTTCCTTGTCCTCCAATACCACTAATAAAAACTATCTTATAAATACTTTTTTTTATCTCATTAAGTTCTTTTTCTCTACCAACCCAAAAAGAACTATCAGGCGGAATATCGCAGGTAAGATTTGGCTTTGGAGTTTCTGTATAAATAACAGGAATAGAAGTATTTTGCTCCACCTCTTTCTGAGGAGTGTAAAAAAATTTTTCATCAATAGTTTTAATAAACATTTCCAATCTAGTGTAATAATTTTGCGGAAGTATAGCTGAATTAATAAATTCGTTTCTCAAATTATTATATGTAGCACCATTAGTTGTTTCAGTTAAATTACACTCATCGAGATAGTCAAATACAGATGATATATGTGTTTCTTTTACAAGTTTGATAAGTTCTTGTTTTTGCATAATATTAGGGTTAAATAATAAATTTCTTGTTTCTACAAAAATACTAAAATAATTAAACATTTTCTATTTGTTAATAAAAATTATATATTTACTAATATTATATGACACATGACAATTATTTACCTAAAAAACCTCGCCAACACCGCCAAATTCGCAGAGTTATTCGAAATTTTGGATAGTTATTTTGATAAAAACCCAGATTACCAATACAGTAATTTGAAACAAAACATACTGCACCAATTAGGCAATGGTAGTTCACCTACGCCTGCCCAGTTTCAAGGTTTGTTGGTGTTTTTGAATGGTAGAGTGGTGAAAGAAAATTTAGGTAACTTTAAACAAGCTATGGAGGCTCAAAAAAATAATACAGCTACTAACAATGGTAACGGAAATATAACGATACAAGACAATAATGGTAATGTAATCATCAACAATGGGACAAACACCAACCAAAACACCAATAGTAACCGCAATAAAACTCCGAATATGCCCAAAAAAGTCTTCATTTCTTACAATCATGGCGACAAAGACGCAGCCCGCCACCTCAAAAATGCCTTAGTAGCAGCAGGTTTAGAAGTTACCATCGACTCGGAGGCAATGTTGGCAGGTAGTAAAATATCAGATTTTATCCGCAAGAGTATTCAGGAAACAGACGTAACAGTGTCTATTGTGTCCGAAAAAAGTTTACTCTCTGCATGGGTGGCTATGGAAAGCATCTTGACTTTGCACAACCAAAAACAGTTTATTGCGTGCTACATTACCGACAAGTTTTTTGATTTGGCATTTGTCCGCAGCAGTGCCGAAGCCGTAGCTTTGCGAATAGACAATATTCAAAAGGAAATCCAAGAGAGATTTACGATAAATATGGGCATAGAAGATTTGAGTGATGAATTGAGCAGGCAGCAAGACCTCCGCCACAACCTCCCCAAAATCATTGGCGAACTCCGCAGCCGTTTGTGCATAGACATCGCAGGCTATAACTTTCTGGACAATGTACCGAAGGTGATTAGGGCTATAAAAGGGGAGTAAAAGGTTTTTATACAGTTGTATATTACTTAACAACTCTAATAAGGCTTGAAACTAAAATAAGTTAGCTATAATTTTACATCAAATAATAACACTCCAAAAAAACTATGTTATTCAAGGTCAAAAACTTAGGGGTAATTGCCGAAGCCGAAGTAGATTTGAGCAAAGATTTGATTTTGCTTACAGGGCAGAATAATACGGGGAAAACGTATTTGGCGTATTTGGCGTATTTTCTAATGACTAAGATTACAGGAATAAATTATGTAGGCAATAATCTTAAAAAACTAATAGAGGAACTACCTACAATTAACATGGATAGTTTTTTATTACCTAATAAGGAATACTACATATTTGATTATAGCTATTTAAATATATTTTATTCTTCTGCGAAAATATCCAAAGACATTAAAGTTTCTATTTCTTTTTCAGAAACAGATTTAAATATAGCCAAAGCTAAAGAAGATGCTATAACAATCGGCAAAGAAATATATTTATACAAGACTGAAAATTCATCAAGCATAGAGTATAAAGGTGGAGAAATAAAAAAAGATAAGGACTCCATAACTGCAGCAGGTGATTTTTTTAAAAGTAACCTTAATACTTTTTGTGAAGATTTATTTTTTAGACACAATAATTGTTTTCTCTTTACTTCCGAAAGAAGTGCTATTAATATTTTCAGTAAGGAATTGACTTTATTAGGCAATAAAATTTTACGTTCAAAAGATAAAACCTTAATCAACCTTGCAATGGAAAGGTTGAACCATTATCCTCAACCTATCAAAGACAGCTTGGAAATAGCTGAAAATTTAAAAGACTTTACAAAAGAAGAAAGTGAATTTGCTTATTTGGCAGATGAATTAGAACAGAGTATTCTCAAAGGTGCTGTAGTGGTTGGCGAATTTGACGATTTGCAGTACAAGCCCGAAGGAACAAAAACTAATTTAGAAATCCACCTTACTTCCTCTTTGGTAAAATCTCTTTCGCCCATAGCTTTTTACTTGCGACATTTAGCCCAAGCCAACGACTGTATTATTATAGACGAACCCGAATTGAATTTACACCCCGATAATCAGGTGCTGGTAGCCCGTTTTTTGGGTAGGTTGGTCAATGAAGGGTTTAAGGTCATTGTGAGTACACATTCAGACTATATCATCAAAGAAATCAACAACTTAGTGATGTTGAGCAAAACAAATGAAGCAAGTGCCGAACTACTCACAAAATACGGTTACAGTTCTAAGCAAACCATTCGCCCCGAACAGATAGAGGCATTGTTGTTCCGTTTACCACAAAATAAGGCAGGTGTTGTTCCCGAAAAAATCCAAGTAACTGCAACAGGTTTGAGCATCAACACCATAGACGAGGTAATAGACCAATTGGAAAATAGAGCAGAAGATATTTATTACCAACTTTTTGAAAACTAAACAAACCGCAAAATAATGGATTGGATAGAGAAAATCAGAAATGTGGTAGATAGACAATTTTTCTACGATAAGGACAGTGGTATCAACATTGTTTTAGAGGAAACAGGTGAATTGGCTGAATGTAAGGAAGTTAGGCTAAAAAAAGGTGTATATAAAACCCTTACATTGGCACTAGACAAACGCAAAATACTAAAAGCAACTCCTAATCCACAAGAGAAAGATGTAACTACAGATATTCACCCGTTGCTACAAGACGGAATAAAAGACCTCAAAAAGCAATGTGATTATGTAGTTTTTTGCCAAAAAGAAACTACGTTATATGCTTTTTTGATAGAAATGAAATCAAAGAACTCCGATACTTGGATACAACAAACCTATGCAGGTGAGCATATTGTAAGGTATTTGCTGGGAATGGTCGAAAATTACGAAGGTTTAAAATTATTGGACAAAGTACAGTTCAGGCATTTGTTATTTAGTATGACTAATGCAGATAATATGCAAGGGCGAAAGAAAAAGAAAACCACTACAACGCCTTTTGAGTACACACAACACCCCAAATTTGAGTTGTTGTATGTTCGCAAACCTTGTAATACGGATTACGAATTAGGTATTTTTTTAAGATAAAATATCTTTATTAGTTTCATTGGTGAACTCCGCAGCCGTTTGTGCATAGACATCGCAGGCTATAATTTTTTGGACAATGTACCGAAGGTGATTAGGGCTATCAAAGGCGAATAAGACCTAAAAACCTATCAATAATTAACTCTACACACCATTTTTCACAATTTTAAACATTTTTTCGGGAGCTAAAGCAACCCTTTGTTTTTTTATGCGTCTTTAAGAAGTCGTTAAGCTATTTTTTATTTGCCTAACAAGCATTACTAACTCACTTCTTTATCTAATTTTTTTTACAAGACATGAAAAAATTACTTACTTTCCTATTTTGTGTAGGAAGCCTCTACGCCCATGCCCAAACGAATATCAAAGGAAAAGTAAAAGATGCCCAAACACCTTTGGCATTTGCTACCGTTGCCCTACTCCAAAGCAAAGACTCGTCTTTGGTCAAAGCTGGTTACAGCAATGATGACGGAACTTTTGCCTTTAGTGGTGTAGAAAACGGCAGTTATTTGGTCAGCATTACGGCGATTGGTTACAAAAAACTATTTAGCCCTGTGGTAACAACCAACGGAACAGAAATTAATTTAGGCGAATTGGTAGCTCAAAAAGAAACGCAACAGCTTGATGAAGTGGTAGTTACGACTCGCAAACCATTGGTAGAAGTACAAGCCGACAAAACGGTTTTCAACGTAAGCAGCAACATCAACGCAGCAGGTACGAATGCCTTAGAGGTACTCCGCAAAGCCCCGGGAGTAACGATAGACAACAACAATCGGATTTCGGTACAAGGTAAAAACTCGGTTACAGTCTATATAGATGGTCGCCAAACGGTGTTTACTACTGCCCAATTAGCTGAATATCTGAAAACTATGCAAGCCTCTGATATTGAGTCTATTGAAATTATTACGCAGCCTTCTGCCAAATATGACGCAGCAGGTAACGCAGGGATTATTAACATTAAACTCAAGAAAAATACGAATTTAGGCACAAATGGCAGTTTGAATTTGGGTTATGGTCATGGTATGTTTTTTGGCAAGTTCAATGGCTCTTTGGCACTGAACCACCGCAGCAAAAAAATGAATTACTTTGCCAATTATAGCAACGGGACAAGTACGAACTGGAGTGATATGTACTTTTATCGTAGGCAAAACGGACAAACTTTTAGCCAACCTTCCTCGATGATAGGCGATGAAAGTAGCCATAATTTGCGTACTGGAGCAGATTACACAATAAACAAGAAAAACTCCATAGGTTTCGTAATTAGTGGTGTAACGACTGCCAATGACTACAGAGGAGACTCTCGTAATACGATTGCAGATGAAAAAACAGGGCAAATCAATCAAATTTTGGTTTCAAAAAGTAGCAACGATATGAAATTTAAGAACTTATCGGGTAACTTAAACTACCGTTATGCAGACACTTCGGGTAGAGAACTAAATTTTGATGCCAATATGATGCGTTATGACAATAGTTCTCTTTCCAATCAACCAAATACTTATACAGATGCCACAGGTACTCGTATTTTGTTCGTGAAAAACTTTGCCATGAACACGCAAACAGACATTAGTTTATACAACGCCAAAGTGGATTATGAACAAAAACTTTGGGGCGGAAAAATAGCAGCAGGGGCTAAAGTTTCTTATGTAAAAACGGACAATAATTTTCAGTTTTTTAATATAGAAAACAATCAAAAAACCTTAGACAATACACGCAGCAACTTGTTTGGTTATACAGAAAACGTAAATGCAGCTTACTTTAGCTATAAACGCAAGGCGGGTAAGTGGGACTTTCAGGCAGGTTTGCGTGCAGAACATACGGTTTCAGAAGGTAAATTGACAAGTACACAAAACAATCCATTGAGTACGGTGAGCAGAAACTATTTAGATTTCTTCCCAAGTGCAGGTATTACCTACAACTTGAACCCTAAAAATGCCTTTGCTTTGACCTACAGCCGAAGAATAGACAGACCTAACTACCAAGATTTGAACCCATTTGAGTTTAAACTGGACGAATTGACCTACCAAAGAGGGAATCCGTTTTTACGCCCACAATACACCAACAACGTGCAAATTTCGCATACTTACGCTTATGCCGTAACAACTGCCCTTAGTTTTAGCCAAACTACAGATTATTTTGCCCAACTCACAGACACCACAGGACGCAACGGCACGTATTTAGAACCTCGCAACTTGGCTACAGAAAGAGTCATTAATTTGAGTGTGAGTATGCCTTTGCCTATCAAAAATTGGTGGATGTTTTATGCCAATCTTAATGCCTTTAATGCACATTATGACGCAGATTTTGGTGATGGTAAAACCATTTCGAGAGATGTTTTCACTGTAAACTTCTATGGTCAAAATACATTTACTTTGCCCAAAGGTTGGACTGTGGAAATTTCTGGTTGGTACAATTCACCGGGTGTTTGGGGCGGAACTTTTGCGACCAATGCTTTGGGTAGTTTAGATTTAGGCGTACAAAAAACAATCCTCAAAGAACAAGGTACTGTGAGAGTTTCTGTAACAGACGTACTCTTTACAAGTCCTTGGAAGGGTATTAACCAATTTGGCGGATTGTATATGGAAGCAAGTGGACGTTGGGAAAGCAGACAGGTGAAATTTAACTTTACTTATAACTTCGGAAATACACAAATGAAGGCTGTAGAAAGACGCAGTACAGGAGCAGAAGACGAGGCGAAAAGGTTGAAGAAAGGGTAAATTTTAACCTAAGATGATTAAAAAAAAGCCAACTGACTTATGGTTAGTTGGCTTTTTTAATCACTATTTTACTCAAACTCTTTCTTCAAAACCTCTAAAACAAAATCAACTGTTTCTTCTTCAAGGTCTGTACGGCGTATGAGTTCATCACGAGTGAGGGTCAATACACTGCGGGCAGTGTCCAAGCCGATACGTTGGAGTTCCTCGATAATCCATTCTTCCAATACATCAGAAAACTCTGTCAATTCCACATCTTCCTCTTCCTCCTCGTTTTCGTTTTCTCTGTAAACGTCTATTTCTAAACCTACTAACTTGCTTGCTAACTTAATGTTCTGCCCGTTTTTACCAATCGCCAAAGAAACTTGGTCTCTTTTAAGGGTTACAGAAGCTCTGCCTTTTTTCTCGTCTATCTTGATAGCCGTAACTTTTGCAGGAGCTAAAGCTCTGGAAATCAACAAGTCTATATTGTCTGTGTAGTTAATCACATCAATATTTTCGTTGCAACACTCTCTTACGATACTGTGAATACGTGAGCCTTTCATACCCACACAAGCACCTACAGGGTCTATACGGTCATCATACGACTCTACGGCTACTTTGGCTCTATCTCCGGGTTCACGCACAATTTTGCGAATCGTAATCACACCTTCATACACTTCTGGTACTTCGCCCTCAAACAGTCTTTCCATGAAAATAGGCGAAGTACGAGAAAGAATAATCTTTGGATTACCGTTTATCATTTCTGCTCTATGCACAATGGCTCTGATAGGGTCGCCTTTTTTGTAACGGTCTTTGTAAATTTGTTCAGATTTTGGCAACACCAACTCATTCTTTTCTGCGTCTGTTACCACTATCTCTTTGCCCAAGACTTGGTACACTTCGCCCACTACGATTTCGCCTACCAATTCTTTGTACTTGTTAAACAATACTTCTTTTTCTAAGTCTTTAATTTTTTGGATTAAAGTCTGGCGGGCAGTTTGCACCAAACGGCGACCAAAAGCCTCTAACTTAATTTCTTCGGCATACTGTTCACCAATTTCAAAGTCTTTTTCAATTTTTTTGGCTTCTGATATCCAAATATGTTTGTTTTCATCAAAAAAGTCGTCCTCGTCCTCTACAATTTCTCTGTAACGCCAAATCTCCAAATCTCCTTTGTCTGTGTTGATAATCACATCAAAGTTTTCGTCAGTATTATATACCTTCCGAATCATGGTGCGAAATACGTCCTCTACTACTCTTATCATAGTAGGTCTGTCAATATTTTTGGTCTTTGCAAATTCTGCAAACGACTCAATTAATTGTCCTGCTTCCATTTTGTATATAAATTTTTAATTTTTTGCTGGTTTAATTTAAAGAATACAATCCTAAGTAAAAGACAAACTAAAAGTATATTGCGTTTAAAGTTATTTGTCTAAAGGCGAATGTATTTTTATGATGTCTTTACAAGTTTAGAATACCAACTGAACGGCTGCCGTTTTAATATTGGTATAAAGTACCGTAGTTTCGTTACTTTCTTCTTGTGCCTTCAAAGCCTTTAACGGAATTCCCAAGCCTTTAGCTGCCTTCTTATTTTTTTTCTCCTCCACTTTTGGCTCTATCACAATTTGCTGTTCAGTAGCTACTTTCAGAGTTCCTTCCACCACACTACCGTCTTTCTGTTCTACTTTTAGCAATCTGCCAATATTAGCTTGGAACTGGCGAGGCAATTTGAGAGGTTCTCCTATACCCGGCGAAGTAACTTCTAAGATATAAGCTGTATCTATCAAATTATCTTCTTCGATAATAGCTCCTAACTGTCGGCTAATTTTTGAGCAGTCGGCTATTTTTACGCCGTTATCACCGTCTAAAATGACTGTAACCTTGCCCATACCGCCTTTTAGCTGCACATTTACCTCCACCAAAAAAACATCTGGATTTTCAATGAGTTTTTCGGTAATAATTTGACCTAATTTTTCGGATAAATTCATGGTAGTATCATAAAAAAAGTAGGGGACACTTATGTTCCCCTACTCTGTTGTTCTTACAATACAAAGGTAAATATTTTTATTGAATCAACAATAAAAGTATTTAAAATTTGTTATTCTATATAAATAGCAAATACTTTACACTGTTTACTGCTCACTGAAATTTACTCCACCACCAACCTTTTCGTAGCCGTTTGCTCACCGTCTTGTACTTTGATTAAGTACACCCCAGCAGCCAACTTGCTCACATTCAAGTTAGTGCGTAAATTTTGAGCCTGCGAAGTTTCTCTATACACTTCTCTGCCCAACGCATCTACTACCACCAACTCTATTGGCTGTTTGCTGCTAACTGCTGACTGATAACTGATAACTGCTACCTGTTTCGCTGGATTCGGATAAATAGTTAATCCCGATTCACTCTCAACAGTGATTGTAGATGGAGAACTTGGTGTTTTATCTGCCATTACACTTAACAACTGGAAGTTAGCACCATTAAAGTAACTTTGTAATGTACCATTACACAAATACCACACCCTGCAACCATATTGCTGACCTGCTGCCAAG
>Ga0209278_1000480_pt1 | contig 31031 bp, 23 predicted proteins | sample JI81BgreenDNA_FD_187504 | JGI IMG/M metagenome (GOLD analysis project Ga0209278, IMG submission 187504) | Wastewater effluent complex algal communities from Wisconsin, to seasonally profile nutrient transformation and Carbon sequestration -... | ecosystem: Engineered > WWTP > Effluent > Algae...
GATAACAGCCTGTTGATGAACGAACCGTTGAATTATTCACCGTCTGTAAAATCAAATTCGTAGTTAATCTGTGGGTGAATTTGCGCTGTTCGTCTAATTTCTAGAGCGCTGCGAAAAGGTGAGCGTAGTTTTCGGACAGAATTAATCGCATGCTCATTCAAGCCCAAACGCACATTTACCTGGTTGACTCTGATGCTATAAGCAGACTTTTATTCAAGAGGCAATTAGAAAAGCACCATCCTACTGTAGTGCTCCACGCCTTTGCAGATGCCGATGCATTTTTAGAAAAACTTTGGACAGACCGTAAACAGGTGAATCTCCTGCTCATAGACATTAACTTACAATACTTCTCGGGCTGGGAATTACTTAGGCGTTTAAAGTCTTACGAGCTCGACGCAGAAATTGTGCTCACAAGTAGCTTCGTAGGCCCCGAAGAACTGGTTAAAGCACTTCAATTTCCGGAGATAACTGGAATTATTGAAAAACCAGTCCTGCTCAGAAAATTGAAGATGCTTTGTAAAACCCCGATTATTGGAACAGCTCTTTAAGCGCCAAATTATTGTAGTTTCCTGAACTCATTAATAAAAAGCATCCTGGCGCTTTCGCAAGTTCTGTAAGCCGTGCCCATAAAGCTTCACTGTCGGTAAAAACCTCAAGGTCGTTGCGCTCAAAAGCACGCACCACTTCTTCTGGCGATATGCTTTCCAAACGTTTTTGCGCTATCGTATCTGGATTATAGTACACCAATGCATGTTTAGGCCCATTCATTGAGCCCTTGTAATGCGGGAGAAATTCTTTGTTCAGACTACTGAAAGTATGTAGTTCCAGACAAGCTATTAAACGCTGGTTACCATGCTTTTCGTTCACCGCAGCCACTGTGGCGGCCACTTTACTGGGAGCATGAGCAAAATCACGGTATACCACATAGCCTTCCTTCGAGGACCATGCTTCCAAGCGGCGAGCGGTACCTTTAAAACTGGCTATAGCTGTGTAAAAATCTTCTTTACTAATACCCGCTTGCTCGGTTAAGATTCTTGCAGCTGCAATGTTTGCGATATTATGCTTACCAAAAACTTGGATGGGTATTTTTCCTAAAGATGTTTTTAAAAACGTATAACCATCCTCGATCACATAATCGGCAGCATGATACGGTTTGAGTGTGAGTCGTTGGCCCCTCTTTTCGGCAATCTCAACTAAATCGGGATCCCCATCGAAGTAGCCAAGTACTCCTTGGTCGGGAAGACTATCGATTAATGCTTCAAATTGAGCAACATAGTTCTCGTAGGTCGGAAATACATTGATATGATCCCATGCAATACCGCTTATCACCGTGGCGTGGGCATGATAATGCAAAAACTTTGGGCGGGGATCGAGAGGAGAAGCCAAATATTCATCACCTTCGAGCACAATCACGGGTGCATCTTCGGATAACTTCACCATTCGGTCGAAACCCTCTAATTGAGAACCCACCAGATAGTCGAAGTTCAATTTGTGAAACCGCAATACGTGCATGACCATCGCAGTAATGGTGGTTTTGCCATGCGAACCAGCAACTACCAAGCGTTTTTTATCGCGTGCTTGTTCATAAACGAATTCCGGAAACGACATCACCTTCAAACCCAGTTCTAAGGCTCGCAACAATTCTGGATTATCTGCCCGAGCATGCATGCCTAATATCACGATATCCGGGCGAGCGTCGAGTTTTTCTGGGAACCAGCCCATGGTTGCCGGGAGTAATCCGGCGGCTTCTAAGCGGCTTTTACTCGGTTCGAATATTTGATCGTCGGAACCGGTCAATTCAAATCCTCTTGCATGAAGATCGAGTGCAAGATTATGCATTACTGCACCCCCGATAGCGATTAGATGTACTTTCACCCTTTGCATTTTGAACTACAAAAATTACGAATCAAATCTTACCGTTATCCACAGAATACAGCGGAGGTTTTATTCTTCACTTCAGCTATTTTGTCTACAACATTTCTTGCTTGGAGTTTACCCATGGGAATTGCAGTTATCGGCTCAAGCAAGTTATTACCGGGCAATCGCCCAACCCAATCAATACAAGCAAAATCCATTGTTTTATCAGGCAAATACAATTTGGTTAGCACAGCTTCGCGGAATAAATTATTTTGTACACATGAAACTTCATACTGTAAATACTGGTCATTTCAAGCTCGATGGCGGAGCCATGTTTGGTGTAGTTCCGAAGTCTATTTGGAACAAGCTTAATCCCGCCGATGAAAATAATATGTGTAGTTGGGCCATGCGCTGTTTGCTCATTGAAGATGGCGACAAGCTAATTTTGATTGACAACGGAATTGGCAACAAGCAAGACGATAAATTCATGGGGTTTTACTACTTGCATGGAGATGCTACGCTTGAGGGATCACTCAAGCAACTGGGTTTCACACGTCACGACATTACCGATGTTGTACTTAGTCATCTTCACTTCGACCATTGTGGAGGCAGCGTTCAATGGAAAAGTGACCGAAGCGGATTTGAGCTAAGCTTTCCCAATGCTACCTATTGGATGAGTGAAGCCCATTTCAATTGGGCATGGCCGTCACCAAACGCAAGGGAAAAAGCTTCCTTTCTAAAAGACAACATCCTTCCTATTTACGAAAGTGGACATGCCAAACTTGTTCAACCAGGCGAATTGGTAGCTGGAATGGAAGTGCTTCATGTGTACGGTCATACCGAAGACATGATGCTGCCGCTAATCAACTACAAAGGCAAAAAGCTGCTATTCGCAGCAGATCTTATCCCTTCGGCAGGGCATATACCTCTACCCTATATCATGGCGTACGACATGCGTCCGTTACAAACCTTAAAAGAGAAAACAGAGATTCTGCAGCGTGCTGTTTCTGAAGATTGGGTTTTGTATTTGGAACACGATCCCACTACAGAATGCATTCGATTAGAATCAGGTGAAAAAGGAATACGTGTGGCTGACCGCTTTGCATTAGCAGCTTGGTGAAAATCTCAGTTTCCGGCAGCGTGAAGCAGCTTCTTCATTTTTAGGAATAAGTCACTGCTCTTAATAGGTTTGGTAATAAAATCGTTAAAGCCCAATGCATCAGCCTTTTCTCTCGTTTGGTCAAACGCATCTGCAGTTAATGCGATTACAGGTATATTGACATCTCCGCCTATTAATCCTCCTCGTATTCTTTCAATTAACTCAAATCCATTCATTACTGGCATTTGAATGTCTAGTAAGATAAGATCAAAATGCTCTTGCTTAAGCAGCATCTCAGCCTCTGCTCCATTCTCGGCAACCCGATATTCGAGCTGCCATTTTTTCAACAAGCGAGATGCGAGCATCAGATTAATATGATTGTCTTCCACTAAGAGTACCTTATGACCTTGAAGTGTACTGTAAAGACTTACTTCTTCAGTTGTATCGCCAATGCGTTTTGCTTGATGTGAAGTAAATGGCAACTCTATGGTAAAACAAGTGCCTTTATTGATTTGGCTGACTACAGAAATATTTCCCCCAAGTAATTGAACTAACTTTCGTGTAATGGTAAGTCCTAAGCCAGTTCCTCCATACTTCTTACTGGTGTACTTTTCGGCTTGTTCGAATTGCTCAAAAATGCGTTCTAACTTTTCTTCGGAGATACCTATACCCGTATCTTCAATTTCATAGGCTATTCTTACAGCCTCGCTACTTTGATTGAGCACTTTAACACGAATATCAATGCGCCCTTCATCGGTAAATTTCACTGCATTCGCACCTACATTAAGTAAAATTTGATTTAGGCGGACTGCATCACCCGTCAAGTTCACGGGTAAATCGGCTTGCATTTCGAGCCTTATTTCTACAGCCTTGTCTTTAGCTATATACCCTAAAGTACGCTCGAAATTTTGCAAGAGCTCCTTCAAATCAAAGGGCTCCGAAGTGATTTCTATTTTCCCTGCTTCAATTTTACTTAAATCCAATAGGTCGTTAATCAGTCGAAGTAGGTTATCGGCCGAAAAACGGATAGCTTGAAGGTATTCGAGTTGCTGCTTCTCTTGAACTTCGGGCAAGAGTAGTTCGGTTAAACCAATGATGGCGTTCATTGGAGTTCGAATTTCGTGCGAAATATTAGACAGGAAATTTGACTTCGACTGTGTCGCGACTTCTGCCGATTCTTTCGCCTTGAGCAAGGCTTTTTGAGTTAATTGCTGGCTAATTGCCCCTCCTAAAGCATTGCAAAAACCTCTTAGAATATTCTCTTCAATTCCCGTCCATCTCCAATTTTCCTTGAAGTTGTCAAAGCCAATAAATCCCCAAAATTTGTTGTCGACCTGAATTGGTAAAATCAAAATAGAACGAATTTCAAAATGTGCTAAGACTTCTTGCTTTTGAGGACTAAAGGTTCCCAGCATGCCCGAAATCGACTCACCCTTTTCCAGTAGCAAATACCAATCGTACAGTTTTAGTTTTTTGTAGGGCATTCCCCTTTGCAAAAGAACTTGTTCGCGTTCTGCTATTGTGGAGCCATTGGAAGGAACCGGTGTAACCAAACGCGCTGCTTCGCCATAGGCAGACTCAAAATGACGAAAAACCCACGTTCGCGATGCTCCTATTGCTTGGGTAACCATTTCAATGGCTTGTTGAAATGCATGTTCAAAATTGGTGTCGGTAAGTAAAGTTTCAGAGGCTTGTTTTACCTCTTTTAGTAGGTAACTAGTTCGTTGTTCGATTTCTTCCTGAATCTTGAGCTCTGTGGTGTCCTGAATAAATCCTCTAACTTCAATGAGTTTACCTTTTTTATTCCGAATAGCCGTGGCTTTTTCGTGAATAAAGCGAGTCTGACCATTGGGGTTTAAAACCCGATGGTCGAGCAAGAGCACGCTTCCGGAGGATTCAAAAGCTTCTAATTTTCTACGAACCTCATCTAAATCGTCGGGATGGATGCAGTTAAAATAGTCGTTAGGATCTCGACCCGCTTCCATAAAAGGAACTCCCATGATTTCGCAAGTACGTTCATCCCAAAAAATCTGACCCGTGACGATATCCGATTTCCACGCTCCTACTTTAGCAAGCCCAAGCACATCTGAAAGCAATTGCCTGTTTTCTTCCAGAGCTGAAGCAATTTGTTGCTTTTCGGTGATGTTATGGCTGTAAACGGTTACCCCTGTCACAACATTGTTTGCATCATAATTGGGATACATATTGATCTCGGCAATGAGAATACTACCATCAATAAATTCGTATCGATGTACGAATTGCTGATTAATACCCGTAAGTGCCTTTTTGTAATACGTTTCGAGTTCAGTCCGAAATGGCTCCCGCATGATGTCTAACATCGAAAGACCTGGCTTAGGATCTACGCCAAATCTACTTGCCAACAAACGTTTGTATTCGTCGTTTGCCTGAATTAAGCGCATATCCATGTCTATCGACCAGATGTAAAATGATGTGTGCTGAAGCATCGACTCAACGGTTTGCATTGCATTACGCAAACGCGTGGTTACATCATCGTTCGACCAATAAATCACCAAAACAAAGGAAATTATCAATACCGCAACTTGAAGGAAATTGGCCATGAATGACTCCTTCAAAACTGCTTTGTCAATGGCAACACGCCAAGGAAACTCGATAAATATGCTAACCATCATGATGGTAGCCACTATGGCAACAAGCATGAGTACTTGCGCCTTTTTTTCGAAGTCGACCACAAACGGAATAGCCAAAAAAACGACCAATTGAAATAAGTAAGAACCCTGTTCAGGCCCGAACAAAGTAGCGTAGTAAAAAATCAATGCACTGGTAAGCACCAATAAAGCATAGGCCGCTTGGTTATGAAACCCCCGCCGATTTAACAAAAACAGCGTTAGGTACCCAAAAAAGGTGATTGTATTGAGTAGAAACTGTGCGGGAAGCTCTTGAACGATATCAATTGCTGTTGTGGCAATAATTGCCACCATGGCAAGCAAAAGAAAAGAATTAATGACCCTAACTCTACGTTGTTGAGCAGCAGACTGGTTTTCATCTACTCCCCATGACGAAAGATTTCGGATGAGGTTCTTAAGCAAGGTCATAGTACGAATATACCAAAACCCACTTCGTAATACACGAAAATACGACAGAACGATACAGATAGTACTTTCCTTAATGTGATCATAAATCAGGTTAATGAAACGTTAAAGGAAATAGCAGTCTGATTGTCAAGACTTAGTTTTGTTGAATGAACAGAAAAATAATACCCTTTCTAATTGTAGCCATGGCAGGTGCACTGGTAGGTTTAGTTGCTGTTCAAATGTTTTGGATTAACGAGGCCATGAAAATGAAGGCCGAAGAGTTCGAACGAAACGTAACGCAGGCACTTCTCTCCACTAACTACGCGCTTGAAGCAAGAGAAGCAGGGCGCTTGATGGCATCTAGAGTTGATAGGAATCAATTGGTGCAAAAATTAGATTTCTTGAGCGGACCAGCTATATATACTTTCGACACCATAGAATTGGTGAATACCGAAGCTGAACGCCCATCAAAGAAGCAACTTCGGATATCGCCCTCCGTAGTTAAGTCTGCTCCATTAGCATCTAACAGGGATAGTTTTTTTCAATTCAAGTATGACGAGTACGGCGAACATCCACGATTGCCATTCCCAAACCCAGAAAACGGCAGTCTTTTCTTCTATCGTCCGTTTGATGCTCCCATTACCAATATGTTCAACATTGAGCTGAACATGGATAGTGTTTTAAATGCAGTTATTAACCAAGCAGAATCGCTAGAACTGCGTTTATCCCGCGATTTTTCTGATGTTCAGGTTCGACGAATCTTCCCGAATGAGGGAAATGATGTGTTGGTAAGAATAAATCCGGTTGAACAGCAAGTAGGGAACAAAAAGCAGGAACCAAATCCCAGAAAAAGGATAAAACAACAAATTGTTCAGCGCAAGTTGCGCATTGATAGTTTGTTAAATAAGGTGGCCGTTGACTTTATTGTACCCAAACAACCGATTGAAGAACGAATACACCAACTAGAATTTGATTCAATTCTCAAAGCGAATTTAGCCAATCATGGGCTAAATGGAGGCATGGAGTATAGAGTTGTTCGCCAAAACGCCGACAGCCTGATTTGGGTGTTTGGTTCTGGGAAAAGTGAAGATGCATGGGATATCAGTGAAGACTATCAGGTTTTTCATGCTCGCCTGTTTCCAAACGATCTCTATAATCTCAATGAACGTCTCGAAATCTACTTCCCCCACCCTTCAAAATTTGTCTTAGGCAAACTTTGGAGTATGCTGTTGGTTTCCTTCTTCCTCATCTTGATTTTGGTCGTAATTTTTTACACTTCTATTCGTGTGTTGCTACGTCAAAAAAAGTTGTCGGACATGAAATCTGACTTCATTAATAACATGACCCATGAGTTTAAGACACCAATTGCCACCATTAATTTGGCGGCAGATGCGTTGGCCAATCCAAAGGTTCAAACTGACGGCGGTTTGATCTCGAGATACATCAGTATCATTAAATCGGAAAATCGGAGAATGAATACGCAGGTAGAGCAAGTTTTACAAACCGCACAGCTCGACCGAAAGGAAGTGCAATTACAAAAAAGTAGGGTTGAATTAACGCCAATTATTGAGCACGCCGTAGAATTGATGCAAATTCAGTTTGACAATCGCGGCTCGAGGGTACAAATGGATCTCGATTCTATTCATATGACCCTTGAAGGTGACGAAATGCATCTCGCAAACGTATTTACCAATTTGCTAGATAATGCGCTCAAATATTCAAAAGAAACCCCAGAAGTACTGATTAGCAGTAAAAAGATTGGCAATTACGCGCTCATCTCGGTTCAGGATAAAGGCATAGGGATGAACCGAGAAACGAAACAAAGAATATTCGAAAAGTTTTACCGCGTACCAACCGGAAACGTGCATAACATAAAAGGTTTCGGTTTAGGCCTTAGTTATGTAAAAGCCATCGTAGAGGCACATAATGGAGAGGTAAGCGTTGAAACTGAATCAGGCGTAGGAAGTACATTTCACATCAAACTTCCGTTAATTTGAAATATCATGAATACGGCTAAACATATTTTATTGGTTGAAGATGACCCAAACTTTGGGGCCGTTTTGCGAGATTATTTGCAACTAAACGATTATTCAGTTACCCTCTGCACCAACGGCAACCTCGGCTTAAATGCCTTTAGAAATGGCCAATTCGATATTTGCATTTTGGATGTAATGATGCCCGAGAAGGACGGTTTTACCTTAGCCGAAGAAATTCGGAAGCTCAACAAAAGCATTCCATTGTTCTTTCTCACAGCCAAAAGCATGAAAAACGACATGATTTATGGCTTTCAACTCGGCGCTGACGATTATATCACCAAGCCTTTCGATTCGGAAGTCTTACTTTTTAAAATTAAAGCAGTATTGAATCGTGTTCAACAGAATGAAGCTGGTCTTGAAACGAATACCTTTTCAATAGGAGCCTATCAATTTGATGCCTCAATTCGAGAGCTTACCTATGGAGATGAAGTGAAATACACTTTATCTCCCAAAGAAGCGGAATTATTAACACTGCTGGCCCATAATATCAATAAAGTACTTACCAGAAGCGAAGCGCTCACACGCATTTGGAAAGAAGATAATTACTTTACTTCAAGGAGTATGGACGTTTACGTGACCAAACTACGTAAATACCTCAGCCACGATGCAAGAATTGAAATCTTAAACATTCATGGCAATGGTTTTCGACTCAGTGTTAACGCTTGATGGGCGCGTAAAACTGAGCTTTATTTTTCCATGCAACGGGTTTACGTTTACGTTGTAGATCAAGAGCAGTCATCATTTTTTCATAAAGCTGGGTATTATCCTGAATACCCATGAAAGCCTCGGCACCAGGTCCAAAAGCAAAAACGGGTACCATCACTGCCGTGTGTTTCTTGGTTGTAAATGCAGGCATGATCTTCTTCTCTATCAAATTGCCACCATTAATGGCATACCCGCCAGTTTCGTGGTCAGCCGTTACAATGACCAAGGTTTCCTTATTTCTTTCGGCAAAATCGATGGCAACACCAACAGCTTCATCAAAATCAAGCATTTCTTGGATGATGTATTCGCTTTCATTCGCATGTCCACCCCAGTCAATTTGACTTCCTTCTACCATTAAAAAAAAGCCATCACGATCTTCTGAAAGTTTCTCTAGAGCCAAATAGGTCGCTTTTGGAAGAATATCGTTCCTGCCTTTGTGTTTGGGTAAAGCATCGTCGGACCAGAGTAATGCAGCTACGGGCAGTTGTTTGATATTAAACAACGACTCTTCTGTTCGAATAATTTGTACGCCTCTATCTTCCATGCTTGCGAGTAAATTCAAATTATCCTTTCTGTTTTCGAAATAATCACGTCCCCCGCCTATCATGAGATCTACTCCAGCATTACTCATGTCTAAGGCAATGGCTTCCATGCTGTCGCGTTCGTAATGATGTGCTGCGAATGAAGCCGGCGTAGCATGCGTGATTGCACAGGTGGCTACTAAACCTGTTGATTTTCCAGCAAGTTTGGCCGATTCTAAGATGGTTTCATAAACAGCACTGTCAGCATCGACCCCAATCGCACCGTTGTTCGCTTTGCGGCCAATACTCAGTGCCGTAGCTCCTGCACCCGAATCGGTGACGATGTTATCAGCCGAAAAAGTTTTGCTAAAGCCTACATAACTAAAGCGTTCGAGTTGAAGAATGTTTCCGTTTGCCACCATACCAGCAGTAATTTGGCTCAGTCCCATCCCATCGCCAATCAACAATACAATGTTTTTAGGTTGTTTGGGCAAAGGCAATGGAATTTCGACTGGCCTATTTTGAGCCCATACGTGCGTAGTAAGGCCTACTAAGAAAAATACGAAAACTGTACGCATTGCTTGTCGTTAAGCCACTAAATTAGCTAGGATGCTTTGATTTACGCAGCTAAAAATGATGGATAACAAACGATTTACATTACGTGTATACGGCTTGCTCATTCAAAACGAGCATATACTGGTAGCCGAAGAACGTTTTAAGGGGAAAAGGATGAATAAGTTTCCAGGTGGGGGTCTTGAATGGGGCGAAGGACTTTGCGAAGGTTTAATACGGGAATTTAAAGAGGAAACGAATCTGGATGTGGCAGTAGTCGGGCACTTTTACACTACCGACTTCTTTATTGCTTCTGCTTTTGACCCAAACGTACAGCTGTTGAGCTTTTATTATTTGGTTCAATCCAAACAAAAATTTGAACCAGAAAAGCGTGAGCTTGATGCAAATAAAGAAGAAGACGAAATTTTCAAATGGCTTCCTATCCAAGAAATAGATGCAGAAGCGTATTTCACCTTCCCAATTGACCAAAAAGTGGGCAAGATGTTAAAAGAAATGTGGCTCACAAATGACCTTCCAATTTCCTGATGTATAGCGTTTGTATCGCCTGAATGGACATGCTATCGGTGATTTCTCCTTGTTTCACCATTTCATATGCCTCCAATAAACTTACCTGCCGAGCCCTCAATTCCTCCGTGTCTTCGGGTTCAGCGGTGGTATACTTCAGGCCTTTAGCGAGATACAATATGGCCAGTTCGTCAGACACAGAATTCGACAGGTGTGATCTCCCAATTTCCTCCCAATAGTCTGCCTCCGCACCAACCTCTTCTAACAATTCCCTCTTTGCCGATTCAAGTGGACTTACGCCGTGCTTGCCACCCCCTTCTGGAATTTCCCAACTGTATTGATTCAATGGAAAACGGTATTGGCCTACCAGCCAAAGGTTTTCATTCTCCATGGCGACTATTCCGATTGCTAAATGTTTAAAGTGAACAACGCCATATATTCCATCGCCTCCTTTAGGATTCAAAACCTTATGCTCGGTTAACTTAATCCAAGGATTTTCATATTTCACTTCTTCTGAAATCAGTGTCCAAGGATTACGGGTATAATCGAATTTCATTCCTTGATTTGTTTTGAGTCTACGTCAGTTAAATCAATCACTTTGTAATCGCCAGGTAATTCGAATGCCCCATCTTCAATACGCTTTTCATGCACCGCGTCGGCAACTAAATCCATTTGAAAATTATCCAAGTAAAAGGTCATAGCCAAAGGAAACCCAGGAAGTACGGCCAGCAATCTGTTGTCGAGAGGCGTATTCGCGTTAAAATTTGGTTTGTACTTCACTTTTAGACTTTCGGCAACCCAAATTTCCCCTTTCCCTGAGGCACCATCATCAAATTGAAAACTGAAAGCAACACAAGGATAGCCGGCGATCATCTTCGTTTTATCGGTTCGTTTCAAAACTGGAACTACACCTGTTTCAACCTCTTGGTGAATTATGGTTACCGTTTTATATGCATCGTTTTTGACAAAAGCCTTATCTATAACTTGATTGTAAATAAAAATACCTCCAACAGCAGCCATTCCTCCTTGCTGTTCAACTAAAAAGCTACCATTTTTAAGCACATAGATAAATCTCGATGGCATTACGTTTCGGGCCATGCTCACTTCAGGCCCATCGCCTTGTATGCTTACGGTGTAGCTTATTTTTCCTTCAAAAGTTTTGGTCTTTTGACCATAGGTTGAAGGTGCATGCATTGCAAAAATCAGCAACAGAAAGAAACTTTTCATTGGTGCGTAAAACTATATTTAACCAAATAAATCATAAGCAACCCGATAGGTATTTACGTGAGCATCTACAATATCGGCAATACGAGCTGAATAACCACCACCCATACAAACCACTACAGGTATATTTTGCTCTTGAGCGTATTTCAATACCAACTCGTCGCGTTTTTTACACCCTTCGCGACTTAGTTTTAGCTTCCCTAACTTATCCGTTCCCAAAACATCCACACCTGCTTGATAAAAGATAAAGTCGGGTTTCAGCTCTTTCCTGAACACTTGAATACTTCGGGATAGCTCATTCAAATAGTCGAAATCTCCTATACCCACTAGTAAAGGAATATCCCAATCCGACTTTTCTTTATGTAAAGGATAATTATCAGCACCGTGCATGCTAAATGTAAAAACACGTTGATCATCCTGAAAGATGGCAGCAGTTCCATTGCCTTGGTGCACATCTAAGTCGATCATGAGAATTTGGTGAGCCAGCTTTTTATGGAGCAAATAGGCAGCAGCAATTGCTTGGTCATTCAGCATACAAAAACCTTCACCAGAATCTCGGTATGCGTGGTGAGTTCCACCAGCAATGTTGAAGCTAACACCAAATTCCAGTGCAAAGTGGGATGCCTCTACAGTCCCTTGCGCAATTCTCAATTCTCTCTCAACCAAAGCTTCACTCCAAGGAAAACCTATTTTCCGCTGTTCCTTTTCCGATAGCTCACCGTTTTTCAGTCTCCTCAAGTAGGTTGAATCATGTACCAGATGCACAATATCATCGGAAAGAATGCCGGGCTGGAAAAACTGCTGAGGGGCAACTATCCCTTCGTAGAGCAGCTGCTCGGGTAATAATTCATACTTCTCCATTGGAAATCGGTGACCAACGGGCAATGGATGCTTATAAATGGGGTGATAGGCAATACGAAACACACGCAAAAATACAGCGAAGCCGATTGCTTTGTTTTTCAATACGCGTTCTGTTTATCTTCGTAGCCATGAAAAATCTCCCCTTCTTCATCGTGCTAATGGCATTGGCGTTCACTTTAACCGATTGTAAACGAAAATCGGTTGAAAAATCCTTTTCAACGAATGCGGCCACAGCGCAAGTACTCAAGCTCATTGCCGACGATTTTGACAAACCTGTAGGATTGGCTAGTCCATACTTAGAAGAAATTGGGCAAAAGCTTTTAGCGAGAGAAGTACAGGTATTTTGGACCGTTGAAGACACCAATAAAACAACATTTAATGAGTTGCAAGCGAAATATGGAGGTAAACTTCAAGTGCTTGACCTGGAAAACGGAAAATTAAACGCCAAAATGCAACTAGGCATGCTCATCAGCGGCAGTAGCCTCCTGAGTAAAAACCAAGAATCAAAATACGACCAACAACTGGTTCAATCTATCAAAAAGCTTTTAGTTCCCGGTAGTTATTGGATTATTGTTATGGAAGGCAAAAAGGAAACGACCGTCAAACAGCTCCCATACTTGCAGGACCTTACCCTACCTTATTTTAAAAATTTCACTGTTGACTCTACAGGTCTCCCTAAATCTATTCTTCTTAAACTACAGTCATGAGTACAGCCAAAACATCACGTATCGACCGGTTTTTAACGGTGATTGAGAAAATCGGCAACGCCCTCCCTCACCCTGCAACCTTATTCGCTGGATTTGCAGCATTTGTGGTTCTATTATCTTGGGTGGTTGCGCAATTCGATCTATCTGTAATTCATCCAGGAACCGGGGAAATAGTAAAACCGGTAAACCTCGTTTCGGCACATGGATTACACATGATACTCGAAAAGATGGTAGTAAACTTTACCTCCTTTGCTCCTTTGGGAACCGTATTGGTGGCACTTTTGGGAATAGGAATTGCCGAAGGAAGTGGACTCATTGGAACGGTTTTACGTAAAATAGTACTCGCATCTCCAAAACGATTACTCACCTTTGTCATCGTTTTTGCCGGAGTAATTTCCAATACTGCCAGTGAGGTAGGTTATGTGCTTCTAGTGCCTTTGGCGGCTGTTATTTTTCTGGCTGCTGGTCGTCACCCATTGGCAGGTTTAGCTGCAGCCTTTGCCGGTGTTTCGGGGGGGTATAGCGCAAACCTATTGCTGGGCACCATCGACCCACTTTTAGCAGGATTATCCGAAGAGGCGGCCCGAATTCTCGATCCAGCTTATGTAGTAAATCCTGCTGCAAACTATTATTTCATGTTTGCCTCAACTTTTGTGATTTCTGTTCTTGGCACCTGGGTAACCGAGCGCGTTGTTGTGCCGCGGTTAGGCACCTATACCGGAAGTGAAAAGCCCGAAGAAATTCGCGAACTAAATAAGGAAGAAAAGCGAGGCCTCAATTGGTCGCTGATTGTATTGATACTCAGCATCGCATTTATGCTTGGGGGATTACTACCCGAAAACGGCTATTTAAGAAATCCCGAAACCGGTGAAATTTTAAAGTCACCATTCATGTCGGGAATTGTTGCTTTCATATTTCTTATTGCTGCGCTTTGTGGTATTGCCTATGGTGTAGGTGCAGGCACATTTAAGTCGGATAGCGACGTGATGAAAGGCATGGCCAAATCCATGGAAACTTTAGGCTCCTACATCGTACTTGTCTTCTTTGCTGCACAGTTTGTAGCCTATTTCAATTGGACCAACTTGGGCCTTATTTTCGCCATCAAGGGCGCAGAAGTGCTCAAAGCCTCGGGCATGAACGACATCGCATTGATGACCTCTTTCATCCTTGTATCAGCCACCATTAATCTAATCATGGGAAGTGCTTCTGCAAAATGGGCTATTATGGCGCCCGTTTTCATCCCTATGTTCATGCTTTTGGGATATACTCCTGAATTCACGCAATGCGCCTACCGCATTGGAGATAGTGTAACCAACATTATTTCCCCAATGATGTCTTATTTCGCACTAATCGTTGCCTTTATTCAGCGTTACGACAAACAAGCAGGGATTGGTACCGTCATTTCTACGATGCTACCGTATTCGATTGTATTTCTGATTGGATGGATGATCTTATTTGGCATTTGGGTGGCTTTAGGATTGCCCATAGGCCCAGGTTCTGAAATTTTCATGTCGGCAGTGCAACCGTGAACTTAACAATCACAAAATTGTTGAACACTCGTAAAAATATATATTCATGAAAAAAACCTTAATCCTTTTGTTCGTAGCTGCTTCACTTTTGAGTGCGTGCGGCGAGAAAAAAACAGAAGAAACCACTTCGATTGATGCAAATGCGACAGCCACGGGTGACGCATACCAACTTGCTGCCGACAGCAAACTGAACTGGACAGGTTCGAAACTGGGTGGTGAACACTTTGGCACACTTACCCTTAGCAGTGGTGAATTATTTGCAGAAAATGGGGCATTAACTGGCGGAAACTTCACCATCGATATGAATAGTATCGTTGTTGAAGACTTAACTGATCCTGGCAAAAACGCGGATTTAACCGACCACCTTAAGTCAGATGATTTCTTCTCTGTTGAAAAAAACCCAACTGCGAGTTTTCAAATTAAGGGCATTGCTGCACTCGACAGTGCCGACGCAAACGGCAATACGCATACCGTTTCGGGAACACTTACCATCAAGGGAATAGCGAACGACATTCAATTCCCTGCTTTGGTATCGATAGCCGATAATCAAGTGAATACGAAAGCAGAATTCAAGATCGATCGTACCCTTTGGGATATTCGTTTCAAGTCGGGCAAATTCTTTCCTGAGCTAGGCGATAAAGTGATTAGCGACGAAATCGGAATCCGATTTGATCTCACCGCAACTAAGTAAGTAAAGCCGATAATAAAGAGGCCTGTTGAACTAATTCAACAGGCTTTTTTTATATTTACGAGTCTACTAAACCTATGTTGAAACGTTTTCGCCTTGCACTGCTTTTGGTGCTTCTTGGATTTACATCTGCTCATGGCGAAACGAAATTTTTGCTTTTAAAATTCCAAATTCCACACAGCGGTAAGTCGCTGGATTCGTTGAGCGGGCTATATAACGAAATCAAAAAAAAACCTGTCGACAGCACTACGCTCGAATTACTGAAACAATTAAGTATTCGCTACCGCACCCTTAATCCAGCCAAGGCGCTGCAATACGCTGAAGAAGGTATTAAGATTTGCAGAAAAAATAACCACAGCCACTACTTAGCTAATTTTCACGCCAATAAAGGTCAAATTTACCGCCAAGAACAGCAGCTGGATCTGGCTTTGGAAAGCTTCCTTACCGCTATCAGTATTTATCAGAAGTTTAACGATTATCCCGCGTTAATTTACAGTTGGATTGATGTTGGGAATGTTTACTACGATCAAGAGCGCTATTCAGAAGCAACCCTAAATTATCATAAAGCATTAGGATTAGCCAAAAGTCAAAATCATCCGAGAGGTAAAGCAGTTGCTTTGAGCAATCTTGGCCAAGTTTATGACGCTCGGTGGTTGATAGATTCGGCGATTTATTATCAAAAACTAGCCTTGCAGGCACGTGAAGAAAGCCACGACTTAGGAGGTAAAGGCTACACACTTCAACAATTAGCGAAAGTGTATCTGCGCGCGGGTATGTTTGAAGCTGCAGAAGTTGAGTTGAACAAATCTGTAAAATTGCTCGACAGTTTACAAATTACCGATGAGTTGGCCAGAGCCATGGTCTTACGGGGTAGGCTGAATTACGAAAGAGGGAAACTAAAGGCTGGGGATTCTGCTTTCTACGCAGCGGTGAAATTATTTGATGAAATGGCCAACCCTGCTTTCGTTAACGATGCACTTGTAGCAAAAGCCGAAGCACTAATCAAAAGAGGAAAAAGTAAAGAAGGCATTGCGTTACTCAAAGACGCACTCCAACAACTTTCGAACGATGAGCAATATACTAGAAAACGACATATTCATGAGTTGCTCTACAATACCTACCGAGAAAATGGCGATGCACTCAATGCACTTATCCATTTAGAATTAGTGTATCACGACGATGTTAACCGTAAGAATAAAGATGTTAACCGCAAGCTATCGGAATTACACCTTCAACTTTTACTGAGCTCGAAAGAAGAGGAGCTTAAGAACAGTAAAGCCAGTCTTGAAGAAAAAGAAGCAGCGATAGCCAGCATTAAAAACCGAAATAGATCGCTATTAGCACTTGTTGGCGGGATTGCAGTGATCATGTTACTCGTGGTGTTTCTAAGCTGGTATCGCGGTAGAATGAATAAAAGGCTAAGGCAACAAAATGAAATTATTCAGGAACAAAAAAATGAAATAGAAGAAAACCTGAAGAAGATCGAACAGTCTAGAATAGAAGCCCAACGATTAGTGAAGGCTAAGTCGGATTTTTTATCCCAAATGAGTCACGAGATACGAACGCCGATGAACTCAATTATGGGTATCACTGACTTATTGCTTGAAGATTCAAAAGATGTACATCAGCTGGACAAACTCAACTCCATCCGTTATGCAGCTGACTTGCTTTTAGTGATTTTAAACGACATACTTCATATCGCAAGTATTGAAGAAGGGAATATTGAATTGAGCCCTGTGGAAACAGATATTTTCCGTCTCTTCAGGGAGCTCGAAAACAATTTGTCCCGCAAGGCCCTCCAAAAAGAGCTTCAGCTGGTTTTTGAGCCTGGCGATGGGACGCCATCGCATGTAATAACCGACCCTACCCGTCTCTTTCAAATTATGATGAATCTCATATCAAATGCGATAAAATTCACCGATGCGGGTAAGGTGACTGTTCGTACAAAGGTGATTAGGCGAGATGAGAAAAATGTACGTCTAAGGTTTGAAGTAGAAGACACCGGCATAGGTATCGCCAAAGAAAAACAGGACGTCATCTTTGAAAGCTTTCAACAAGGAGGGGTAGAAATACACCGTAAATATGGCGGTACCGGCCTTGGCCTCACCATAACGCATCGTATTCTTCAACTGTTTGATTCGCGCATCGAAATTGATTCCAGCCTAGGAAAAGGATCAATATTCGCATTTGAGCTCGAATTTGACCTCGTAGAGCCTAAATCGCCTTCCAAATCAGTAGTCAGTGATCTACATGAGTTAACTGATTTACGACTACTGTATGTCGAAGACAACGAGATGAATCAAAAAGTCATGAAAATGCTTTTAAACAAATTCGATATTCAGTTGGATTTTGCATTTCATGGCAAAGAAGCTATCGATAAACTCACAGAAAAGGCCTACGATTTGGTGTTAATGGACTTTCATATGCCTATAATGGATGGCCTTGAATGTACCCGACAGATTAGATCAGGCAAGTCTGGAGTTCAACAACCTCACATCCCCATAATTGGAGTTACTGCCGATGTATTTGAAGAAAGTACCCGTGAAGGTTTAAAATGCGGGATGAATTCGCTAGTCAAAAAACCCATCGATAAGAATGAGCTTTTTGGAGCTATTACGCGCTTACATTTACTAAATCAGTCAGATTCTGCAAGTGCTTGATTTAAAAAATATACGAGAGGAATCGAAGCCGTAGAAACTTCGAGAAGATGGTGTAAAAACTCCTCTGATGACTGTTGCTCGGGATTCAACTTGGTAGAAACTATGAAACTTTTGTGTTTGATACGTTCAATTGCCGGATTTTCGGGAGCATATCCTTTTGGTGGTCGAGAAAGACGTTCACCTTCGAGTTCTTGAAAGTGTTTTTTAAACTTTGAACTGGACAATATCTTCTCAAAATCAAGATAATTGTAATCTATTTCTTGCCGAATTGCTTGAAGTAATGGCGCCTCGGGCATCCATACCCCTGCTGCAAAAAAGCTTGCCCCCGGCTCGAGATGAAAATAATAGCCTGCCCCTGGAAACTTTTTGCCCCCCTTTGCGAGATAAGCCGAAAAATTCACTTTATAGGGCGACTTGTTGGCAGAAAAGCGAACGTCACGGTTAATCCTAAACAGTGCACTCTTAGCATTCAAATCAGCAAGTAAAATATCCTTCTCTTTTAACCCCGCTAACCAATGTTCAATAAACATGGTGAAGCCAGCTCTACAGTTTTCGTAAATCTTTCGATTTGCTTCGAACCATTCGCGGTTATTGTTTTTCGATAGCTTAGATAGGAAGTCTAAAGACTCCAAAAGTTGAAAATTAGCTTTAGTCATAACTTCTATGCTGGAGCATTTTCTGAACGTATTTACCTACAATATCAAATTCTAGATTCACCCAATCGCCAACTTTAAGTTGATTGAATTGCGTATGCTGAAAGGTGTAAGGAATAATGGCAACCGAAAACTCATTTAACTTGGAGTCGACCACGGTTAGGCTTACACCATTTACACATATGGAGCCTTTTTCTACAGTTAAATTACCAGAAGATTCATTGTATCGAAAAGTATAACGCCAACTACCGTCGGTTTCCGCACGTTCCATACATTGAGCAACTTGATCAACATGTCCTTGTACAATGTGCCCATCAAAGCGGCCATTTGCTTGCATACAACGCTCGAGATTAACTCTATCTCCTACTTGCCAATCTTTCAAATTGGTTTTGTTAAGCGTTTCTTGAATTGCGGTAACGGTATGGCTGCCGTTCTCACAAGCCACCACCGTCAAACACACGCCTTGATGTGCCACTGACTGATCTATCTTCAACTCGTTAGAGATGGGTGACGAAATGGTAAAGTGTAAATTTCCAGCTTGAGGTTCTACTCGAACTATAGTTCCAAGGGCTTCAATTATTCCTGTAAACATGTTTTAAATTAACGAATAAGCTGCACCATACCTTGCTGCTCGATTGGGAACTCACCATTGAGGGTGCGGAAGAAAATTCGAATGACATACGTATACGTGCCCCCTTCTGCCGGCTTACCCTGGATGGTTCCATCCCAAAAAATACCTGGATCGGTGCTCTGAAATACTCTTTTCCCCCATCTATTCATGACCGATAACTCAATTCGGCTTACAAATCGGAAGCCTGGTCTTGGAATCCACAAATCATTCACTCCATCACCATTGGGTGTAAATACGTTCGGTAATTCGTAGAGTTTGCAGTTTTCTACACAAACCTCATTACTAAAATTGCTTTCATTTCCTGCCGAATCAACCGAGGTGATGACATAACAACCCGCTATCGAGTTAACTAAATTAATATGGCTATATCTCAGTTCAGGTTCATTCGCAAGTACAGAATCTAAATATTGATACTCTCCGGTCAGACGATCTTTGTAATAAATACGCCATTTCACCAAGTCACTGCCACACACACCATCTTGCGTCCAGCTTAGCTCGTTTCTGAATAAATCGCAATTGCCCGCAACTTCAATAACTGGAGGACAAGGAGGCACGGTATCGCGTGGCGTACCGCAAGCTATTTGGCTATCATTAAGTACTGAGTCAGGTAAACTAGCAGCCGAAAACCCGCCTTCAGTGGTAATAAAATAGCAGTATTCTACATTATTGATTAGCCCCCGGTCGGAATAAACACCCTCGGAAGCCGCTACGGTGGCAATTCGTGTAAATACGCCGGCATCTCGACGGAAAATATGTACACTATCGTTTTGCCATCCTACATTGTAATTCCACGACAGGTTTAGTCGTGCATCCGTTTCTCCAATGGTTAAATAAACCGAGCTAGCCGATTTCACCTTGCCTACGTCTACACCAGCACTGAAAAATTCCATTTCGTAGGTATAACCTAAACCAAGCGTATTAAATTGAAAAACTAAAAATGCTGTATCCGACAATAGCGCTGCGTAACTAGTATAATTTCTCGAATAAATTATCGTCCTCGGGCCGGGGTTTGTTATTCCCGGACGCATATACAGCTCATAGGAGTAAGGAGCAGGAAACTGAACTGTATCTAATTCTATAGGGCTTTCCCATTCTAAGGCTATTGCTCCATTTACTGGATCAGTAGTGGTAACTGAGGCTTTCGAGAAAACAGGAAGGTCTCTTCTTACTTGTGCACATACTTCCTCCGAAACTACTGATTCGGCACCACCTAAAGGATCAAAATTGAAAGGAGAAAAGAAAGCTGTAACCCGGTAGCAAAACGTCTCACCAGCGGGTAGGCCATCGCCGTTATTGTCGTCGATGTAAATCGTGTTGTTTAGCCCCATTACGGTATCGATCAACTCGTAGCCAGCAGAAGCCGGCATACCTGTTTCACAAGCTCCTGGAGTGAATGGGTTGCTTCCCTGTCGTCTATAAATTTTATATCCAATGGCCGTTGGGCAAGAGCTAGGGTCAAATTGTAGCCGAATTCTTCCGCCTGCCGATTGGGCGGTGAGATTTTCGGGAGCTGGGGCAATTACGCGAACCCGTAAGGTTAAATAGTTTACAGCCCGAGGATTGCCATTGTCTTCGGCCCTAAAAGTAAGCTGATAGGCATCGCGGCGAATATGCGCACAATCTGTTACCCAGGTAAACATGGAGCTGGCCGACTGTTGACTGGTTACCGGCTGAGGGAACGTAGCTGGGCTAATAGTTGTAAAACCTAAAGGTGGGGCAAAAGGGCCACCAACACCAGTGAGCGTTACCGTTTGCAAAATGGTATCTCTTGCAGTAATCGGTAATCGCAAGGTTGAGCCAGCTAAAATACAGGTATCGATTATCGTATCGAAAACTGGTGGCTTATTGTTGCAAATGCCTATATCAACTTGGAAGTCGCGAACAACCGAACCTATGAACACCCCGTTGCGGAATTCTTTAATGAGTATCGCATAATTGTAAATACCTGCATTTCGAGGCACATTCCAAATAAAATCGCCATTTTGGTTAATGCGTAACAGGGGAAATGGATCCGGGAAAATGTAATTGGGTACTGGAAGTCCGTTTTCGCCTTTGCAAGCAACTAATTCATAGGTTAAACTATCTCCGTCTGGATCGGATGCCCCAGGGTTATGTACATAAATCTGGTTGATACATCCTCGATCAATAGGCGGGAAACTCAAAATTGGCGAGTCGTTTGGCCCTAGAAAAGGATTGATTACCAACTTGGTTTCGATGTAAAAGGGAATATTTATGGAGCTTCCGCCATTGATGTTGGTAACGCTCCCAACACGGTTAGGGTCTAACATGGAAATGGTATAGGTTCCAGGCCCAGGGAAAGTGTGATTGATGATATACGTATTTCGAACGATATCAGCACCGACGGGTACTCTGCCAGGCAAAACCCGGTTCACTGTGTCTTTTCTGCCACCATAATTCCAATTTATTTCAAGCTGCGGCCTATCAGCAGCATCTACTTCTTTGGTATAGGTCACAATTTTAACCTCATAAGTAAGTCCACTCAAATGGCGATACGTAATTTCCCCTCCCCTGTTATGGGTCGCTCTAGCGGAGAAAATCCCGACTACAAAGAAGAATAACGATATCCAAAGTGCTTGACGCATGCCTAAATAAAGCCGTTAGTTACTGAATTAGTATACGGAACAATAAATTTAACCATAAAAAAATCCGACTGTTCATAACAATCGGATTTTTACATGATTTTGATTGACTTTTAATTTCCCGGCGTTATAGATGCCGTAAGAAATTCGCGATTTAACCGAGCAATGTTGGTGATACTAATACCCTTCGGACACTCGGCCTCGCATGCGCCGGTATTGGTGCAATTGCCAAAACCTAATTCGTCCATTTGCGCTACCATTTTCAAGACACGCTCCTTACGCTCAGGCTGACCTTGAGGAAGCAGTGCATATTGCGATACTTTAGCAGATACAAACAGCATAGCTGATGCATTTTTGCAAGCAGCCACACAGGCACCGCAACCAATACAAGCCGCAGCGTTGAAGGCTTCGTCGGCGTCTTCTTTCGCAATAGGAATGGCATTTCCGTCGGGCGCATTACCGGTATTCACCGAAACATAACCTCCAGCTGCCATTATTTTGTCGAATGCCGATCTGTCGACTGTCAAATCTTTAATTACCGGGAAAGGTTTGGCTCTCCAAGGTTCAATAGTAATGGTTTCACCGTCGTGGAAATGGCGCATGTGCAACTGGCAAGTGGTGGTTGCCGATTGTGGACCATGGGCGCGACCGTTAATGTACATGCTGCACATTCCGCATATTCCTTCACGGCAATCGTGGTCGAATGCTACTGGGTCTTTTCCCTCTACGATGAGTTGCTCGTTGAGCACGTCAATCATCTCGAGGAAAGAAGCATGTGTAGAAACCTCATTGAGTTTATAGGTTTCAAATTTGCCTTTATCGGCCGAATTCTTTTGGCGCCAAACCTTCAAGGTTAGGCTAATAGATTCTTTTCCCATTACTTATAACTTCTTTGGGTAAGTTTTACTGCTTCAAATTCTAAGTTCTCTTTATGCAAAATTGGGTCTTTATCGAGTCCGTTAAATTCCCATGCCGAAACAAAGGCGAAGTTTTCGTCGTCGCGTTTTGCTTCTCCTTCTTCGGTTTGGCTTTCTGTTCTGAAGTGGCCCCCACAAGATTCATTTCGCACAAGTGCATCAATCACCATCAATTCGCCTAACTCTAAGAAATCGGCCACACGGCCGGCTTTATCGAGTTCAGGGTTAAATTCATCGGCGGTGCCAGGAATACGTACATCCGACCAAAACTCATCACGCAGTTCACGTATCATTTGGCGAGCTTTAGTAAGACCTTCTTCGTTTCTTGCCATACCGCAATACTCCCACATGATTTTTCCCAATCGACGGTGGAAACTTTCTACCGACTGCTTACCCTTGATGTTCATCAATCTGGTTTGACGCTCCTTTACTTCTGCTTCTGCTTTTTCGAATGCAGCGCCCGAAGTTGGGATAGTACCTGTACGTATTTCATCAGCTAAATAGTCGCCAATGGTGTATGGAAGCACGAAATAACCATCAGCGAGACCTTGCATCAATGCCGAAGCTCCCAAGCGGTTAGCACCGTGATCGGAGAAGTTCGCTTCACCGATGGCATATAAGCCCGGAACTGTGGTCATTAAGTTATAATCTACCCAAAGACCTCCCATTGTATAGTGTACGGCAGGATAGATCTTCATAGGTGTTTCATATGGATCGTCGCCAGTAATTTTCTCGTACATCTCGAACAAATTACCATAACGGGCGCTTATCACATCTTTTCCTAAGCGATTGATAGCGTCTCTGAAGTCGAGGAATACCGCCAAACCCGTTGGAGCTACACCACGACCCTCGTCGCAAGCTTCTTTGGCTGCACGGCTAGCCACGTCGCGCGGAACGAGGTTACCAAAAGCAGGATACTTTCGTTCGAGATAATAATCGCGGGCGTCTTCGGCTATATCAGCAGCTTTTTTACGGCCTTCACGAATGGCGGCTGCATCTTCTTGGGTTTTAGGTACCCATACCCTACCGTCGTTTCTAAGCGATTCCGACATCAAGGTCAGCTTCGATTGGTATTCACCTGATTGTGGCAAGCAGGTTGGGTGAATTTGCGTGAAGCAAGGATTGCCAAATAATGCACCTTGACGATGCGCTTTCCATGCAGCAGTGACGTTAGAACCCATGGCATTGGTAGAAAGGTAAAATACGTTTCCGTAACCGCCACTGGCAATGACTACAGCATGGCCGCTATGACGTTCGAGTTTACCACTCACCAAATCTCTGGCGATAATTCCTCTTGCTTTGCCATCTTCCATCACCACTTCAACCATTTCGTGGCGGCTAAACATGGCTACTTGGCCTTTTTCGATTTGGCGACTTAATGCAGAGTAAGCTCCCAATAAGAGCTGCTGACCTGTTTGACCGCGGGCATAGAAAGTACGCGATACTTGTGTACCACCAAACGACCGGTTGTCTAACAAGCCACCATATTCGCGGGCGAAAGGCACACCTTGTGCCACACATTGGTCGATGATACTTCCTGATACTTCGGCCAAACGATGCACGTTGGCTTCGCGCGCTCGGTAGTCACCGCCTTTGATGGTATCATAAAACAAGCGATAGGTGCTATCGCCATCGTTTTGGTAGTTTTTCGCAGCATTAATACCACCTTGAGCGGCAATAGAATGCGCACGGCGTGGGCTATCCTGAAAGCAAAAGGCTTTCACTTTGTAACCAAGCTCTGCCAATGAAGCTGCCGCCGAAGCACCAGCTAATCCTGTTCCAACGACGATAATGTCGATTTTACGTTTGTTTGCCGGGCTAACCAGTCGTACGGTAGAACGGTACTTCGTCCACTTTTCGGCGAGTGGGCCTGCGGGAATTTTTGCGTCGAGCTTCATGCTGCTATATTTTTACTTTACGCGTTTTGGAGATACATCACAATCGGAATCAAGGCAAATAAAGCCGGGATTGCTATGGCATATATAACACCAACTATGCGGATGATGTTTTTGTATTTGCTAAATCCTAACCCCAAAGTTTGGAAAGCACTTTGGAAGCCATGAAGCAGGTGAAAGCCAAGTACAAGCATCCCAACCACATAAATGAGCACATACCAAGGACTCGCATAAGCAGTGGCTACCACCTTGTACGCATCAATAATTTCAACGGCTATCCCTTCATAAGTATTGGCAGGTACCATGTCGATTTGCCCAAACTTGAATTCAAACCAAAAACTTTTCAGGTGAACGATGAGAAATAATAGTATTAATGTGCCTAAAATGCCCATGTTTCTTGAGCTCCAAGGCGAAGGCACCTTTTCGGCCTTACCTGCATATTGTACCGGACGTGCAGCAGCATTCGAACGTGTTAGCCAGATGCTGTAAATGACGTGCAGCACGATAAATGCAAAATTCAGCTTCGATACGGTTTGAATGAGCCCGTTGTTGGCCATAAAATAACTGTATCGATTGAATGCTTCGCCACCATCTCCAGCAAGTAATTGAAGGTTACCTGCAAGGTGAACCACCAAAAAAAGGATGAGAAATAAACCGGTTAAGGCCATCATTAGCTTTCGCCCGATAGACGACCGTAAGAACGTTGCGATATTATTCATGGAAACAACCTAAATAGTTAGTGCTTCGCAAAAATAGTCGCGTAAAGTCCAATGAACAAGTACGAAAAAGCATATTCGCTGCTTGTCGGCTTGTTTAAAATGAATCTAAACTACTGCTCATCCTTTTAGATGGTGATGAAACTATAACCGATACCATCAGCTCCTCATTTAAAGCCATTCTACCCAGAAAAGGCAGAAATCCTATGCTTAAACTAAGGCCTCTGCGCTACACAAATCTGCTTAACGTCTCATTTCAATCTTCAGCTCGTTGTTCTGCCCGCCATCGAATTTGTTCAAGCGGTACTTGAAGCCCAGCAACACATAACGCCCGATGCGGTTGCTGCGGGTTTCGAGCAGAAAATTAGCGTCGCCCACCCGGTTGATGCCGAGGTTGCGGTTGAGTAGGTCGAATACCTCGAGTGAAATCATGCCCCGTTTATTGGGTAATACAAAACGCTGCAGTTCGGCGCGCACCAAAGGCACCCAACGCACTTGGTCAAAAGCACGGTCGTCGAAACGGGCCACATCGGCATGGGTGCTGATGTTCCAAAAGGCATTGGGTTGGTAGCTCAGATCGGCGAATAAGCCGGTTTGCACAAACACCTGGTTGAGGTTTTGCTGCAAACTAAAAAAGGCATCGGTGCGTTGCCAGTTGATACCCGTTGACCAATCGAGCTTCTCCTTTTTGCGGTTTTCGATGCTAAAAGTAAGGTTGTGGGTGAAGTTATCTGTACGGTTCAAATCACCATTGATCCGGTTGAAACCCCTGTTCCAACTTTCGGCAACGCGTAAACGCAACATCAAACCTGCTTTGCGCCAGGGCGTGCTAAAATCGGCGTTGGCGCTGAGGCGGTAATCGTTGGACATGTTTTCGGGACGCATTTGCTGGAAAAGATTAGGCGCTACGCGTCGCTCCCAATTCACCTTGTCGCGGGTGTGGGTGAACTGCAAGCTTGTAAAAAAATTCGTAAAGCTGAACTGATCGAATAACATCCAGTTCAGGTTGACCGACTGCACGAATTCGGGCCGTAAGTTAGGGTTACCGTAAACCAACTGCAACGGATTAAGTACATTGGGCACGGGCAATAGTTGCACTGCGGCGGCCTCTTGCAGGCGGGTATCGTACCGTAAACTCCAGCGACGGCCTCTTTGGTATTCCTTTTCGGCCAAAAAGCTAGCCATGGGGTACCAAGCCGAGGCATTTACCAAGGGTACCTGCCGGAGGGCGTTTTGCCATTGGGCCAAAGCCGCACCTACTTGGAGTTGGAATTGGTACTTGCCACCCAATTTACGCAGGCGTAGGCTGGGACTCCATTCAGTGTACTGACGGTTGAAATTGGGACTCAAACTATCGATTCCGCCTTCGTTGCCCGAAACGCCTTGTTCACGCTTGAGGCTTTCGAATCGGTTTTGCCAACGCAGTTCGGGTTCCAGTGCCCAGTTGGGTCGCAGGCGGTAGCTGGACGAGGCGGTCAGGTCGTATCGCTGTAGCTGGCTTTGGTTTTTTTGGAAAAAAGACTCTTCGGTGGGCAGCGGATTGCCAGAGAGCAAGGTAAGGTTGCGTCGATCGGATTCGCTCAAATCACCCCGGAAACCGGCTTCTGCACGGAAACGGACGATGGTCCACCTGCCGTGGAGCCGCTGTAGATAGCTCAGCTGCCCGCCACTCTCCCACTGGTCGCCCAGGGTATTGCTCAAGGCATCCTGACTGTTCAGCAGCAGGTTTTCTTGGATCTGGCGCGAGAAGCTTTCGGTATTGCGGCGCGATATACTCCAGCCTGCGTAAGCGGAACTTTGCAGATTGCGCATGCTGTCGATGCGGTTGCGATAACCCAGGTTCAGACGGTGGCCGGTATTACGGTCACGCTGCTGCATTTCACTTTCACGCTCAAAGCTACTGCTGGGCAAAAAATTTTGCGAAGAACTACTTTCGTCAAGCCATTTGTTGCTGTGATTGCTCAGCAAACTGCTGTGGAAGCGGTGGTACTTGCGGGGCTCGTAGTTGTAGTTAAGTCCACCCGCCAACGAACGGATCACACCCGTTTGCGGTTGGCCAAAATCGACGGGTAAATTACCTGATCCGCCTAATTGAATGCCTCCATTTTGCATCATTGAGCCCAAACCTCCATTAAAAGAGAGGTAATCTTGCATGTTAAAACCCACCTGGTTGATGTTATTGCCCATGCCGAGGGCTGCAAACTGGTGCTTTTGGCTGAAGCGAAAAGCCTTGGCCTCGCTTTTAAAGCGCTGGTTAGTACCTCCTGCCAGGCGCGCCTCGCCCATCCAGGCTGATTTTTTATCGTCTTTGAGCATGAGATTGATGGTTTTTTCGCGGCTGCCATCGTCCATGCCTGTGAGTTCGGCCTCTTCCGATTTTTGGTCGTACACCTGCACCTTTTTGATGGCATCGGCGGGCAGGTTGCGCGTAGCCATTTGGGGATTGTCGCCAAAAAATTCCTTGCCTTCCACCAGCACCCGTTTTACGTTTTCGCCCATGGCTTTTACATTGCCGGCCCGGTCGACTTCTACGCCCGGCAGTTTTTTCAGTAGGTCTTCTACCGGCGCATCTTCGCGGGTTTTAAAGGCACCCGCATCGTATTCAACCGTATCGCGGTTGAGGCGGATCGGGATGCGCTCATCGCTTACTTCCACCCCACTCAATTGGTTGGCTTTGGGTTTGAGCAGCATTAGCAAAGGAGACTGAGCATCGACAGGCAATTGGATGCTGCGGTACAGGGTTTCGTAGCCTAAAAACGAAGCCTGCAGCAAGTATGGACCTGGCTTGGTGTCTTTGATGAGAAAGGAGCCCGTCCCATCGGTGATGGCGAAAAAACGCAGGGTGCTGTCGGCTGGATCGAGTAAGGCCACCGTACCAAAAGGCAACGGTTTGCCCTCGGTATTGCGCATTTCGCCTTGCAATGGAATTTGCGCCCAGCTATTGAGGCTGCTCAACAGCAATCCCATCAAACAAATAAGCCTGCACATATCAGCGTTGCATGCGGATGATGACCCTGTTGCCTCCTCCACCAGCGGGTGCGCCAAACTGTTCCATCAGCTCCTTCATCTTTTCTTCCTGGATCTTGTTGAACTCCTCGGCCGTCACCTTTTTACCCTCTTTGGGTTTGATGATTTTGCCATTGGGAACGGTCATGGGCTCAATGGCTACCGCTTCCACTACCCTATCATTTGTGCCATACTCAATGCGCAAAATACAGCCGGGCAAGTTGCTCATGCCATCGGGACCAGTATTGGCCGGTAAGGCAGGCGCAAACCAAACCACAAGTTCCATGGTGTCGACTTTGCGCGAGGCCCGCAGGCAGTTGTAGCCCAAAATTTCTCGGGTTTCGCCGTGGAGTTTCCACTGCTGGCTGTCGACTTTGTCTTCGATGAGAAAAGTACGGTCCATAAATTCCTGCAAGCGAAACTGCTCCATTTTCTCCAAATGGGTGTAGATGGCCATTTTTGGTTCTTGCATGTTGATTTTGAATCGAATGCCCCCTTCAGCCTGCAGTTCATCGTCGGCTACTTCCTTTTTTTCAACCGGTAAATACATGCTTTCGGCTCCTTTGATCCACAATTCTCGTTGAGAGGCTCGTTCTTTAGGCATGTTGTCGAGCATGGCTTGGTCAATGCCTTCTGCCTGAATGTTAAACCGAATAGTTTCGCGGTATAGAATACGCCCTTCGAAGGTATTTTGAGCGTGTGACAAGGTGGCAGCAAAGGCAAAAAAGAAAACGTAAAGAAGTTTTTTCATGCGTTGGGATTTCGTTAGCTCAAAACTAGCCGACCCAGGTATGTGTGCTAGTTAAGGAAAACTTAAACCTCGTTAAAGCGCTGTTAATGGTGAGCGTGTGGCAACGGAAAGTGTCAATGCTGGTTTATTGCGGAGTACAGGGATAAAGGTGCTCCTGGAAGCAAGGAGCTTTTTTTATTGGCGAACGTCTGCAACAGTACATGATGTATGCTGTAAAACCTTAGTGCCAAGATGAGTTACTTATATGAATAGCTGATTCTGAGAGCATCTTAGCTGGGATATCCGACTCAAAATGCAATAAAAAACCCCGCTTGCTTTTGCAAACGGGGTTCAATCTCACTAGGGATGAATTACATCATTCCACCCATTCCACCTGCTGGCATGGCCGGAGCTGCTTCCTTTTCAGGATCTTCCGAAATCACACATGCAGTGGTGAGCAACATGCCTGCAATCGATGCTGCATTCTCGAGGGCAACTCGCGACACCTTGGTAGGGTCGATAATACCCGCAACGAGCATGTTTTGGTATTTGTCCAAACGCGCATTGTAACCGTAGTTTCCATTGCCTTCTTTCACTTTTTGAACTACGATTGAACCATCAACGCCTGCGTTTTCGGCAATTTGACGAAGCGGCTCTTCAAGGGCACGTTTAACGATGGCAACACCTGTTTTTTCGTCAGCGTTTTCAGTTACCACACGATCGAGCGACTTAATCACACGAATGAATGCAACTCCACCGCCCGGTACTACACCTTCTTCTACCGCAGCTCGTGTTGCATGTAAAGCATCGTCGATACGGTCTTTTTTCTCTTTCATCTCAACTTCAGAAGCGGCACCTACATAAAGTACAGCCACACCGCCGGCCAACTTAGCGAGACGCTCTTGAAGTTTCTCACGATCGTAATCGCTAGTAGTTGATTCAATTTGTGCTTTAATTTGGTTTACGCGCGCTTTGATGTCGTCTCCCGAACCGGCACCGTTCACGATGGTCGTATTGTCTTTGTCGATGCTTACTTTTTCGGCACGACCGAGGTAGGTAAGATCTGCATTTTCGAGTTTATAACCACGCTCTTCGCTGATCACGATACCGCCGGTGAGTATAGCAATGTCTTCAAGCATCGCTTTACGACGATCACCGAATCCTGGGGCCTTAACCGCTGCAATTTTGAGCGAGCCGCGGATTTTGTTTACCACCAAGGTAGCTAGTGCTTCACCGTCAACATCTTCGGCGATAATTAACAAGGGACGTCCAGTTTGAACCACCTTTTCAAGTACGGGAAGAAGTTCTTTCATGGCTGAAATCTTCTTGTCGTAGATCAAGATATAAGGGTTCTCCAGTTCGGCTTCCATTTTGTCGGCATTGGTGACAAAATATGGCGACACGTATCCACGATCGAACTGCATACCTTCAACTACATCAACATAGGTCTCTGTAGATTTGGCTTCTTCTACGGTGATTACGCCTTCTTTGGTAACTCGCTTCATGGCATCGGCAATCAGTTTACCGATAACCGCATCGTTATTCGCTGAAATCGAAGCAATCTGCTCGATTTTACCGAAGTCGTCGCCCACTTCGTTCGACAAAGAACGAAGACCTTTAACAGCTGCGATTACTGCTTTGTCGATACCACGCTTCAAGTCCATGGGATTTGCACCGGCAGTAACGTTCTTCAGTCCAGCTTTTACAATTGATTGAGCAAGTACTGTTGCGGTAGTGGTACCGTCGCCAGCAACATCAGCGGTTTTAGAGGCCACCTCTTTAACGAGTTGTGCGCCCATATTTTCGATGGGATCTTTCAGTTCAATTTCTTTTGCTACTGAAACACCGTCTTTGGTAACCGAAGGG
>Ga0209278_1000481_pt1 | contig 31010 bp, 35 predicted proteins | sample JI81BgreenDNA_FD_187504 | JGI IMG/M metagenome (GOLD analysis project Ga0209278, IMG submission 187504) | Wastewater effluent complex algal communities from Wisconsin, to seasonally profile nutrient transformation and Carbon sequestration -... | ecosystem: Engineered > WWTP > Effluent > Algae...
CGATCACCGTCAAGCTGATCGCCCCGATCGCCATGGAAGAAGGCCTGCGCTTTGCCATCCGCGAAGGCGGCCGCACCGTCGGCGCCGGCGTCGTGGCCAAGATCATCGAGTAATCGGATCCGGAGAACCGCATGTCCACCAAGCAGAAAATCCGCATCCGCCTCAAGGCCTTCGATTACAAGCTGATCGACACTTCGGCAGCCGAAATCGTCGACACCGCCAAGCGCACCGGCGCCATCGTCAAGGGCCCCGTGCCCCTGCCGACCCGCATGAAGCGCTTTGACATCCTGCGTTCGCCGCACGTCAACAAGACCTCGCGCGACCAGCTGGAAATCCGCACCCACCAGCGTCTGATGGACATCGTCGACCCGACCGACAAGACGGTTGACGCCCTGATGAAGCTGGATCTGCCGGCCGGCGTGGACGTCGAGATCAAGCTGCAGTAAGGGAAGTCTCCCCCTGCGCCGCTGAGGCGGCTTCCCCCTCTGTGGCGCGCCTTTGGCGCTTCGAGGGGGGCGGCGCCAGTGGCCCGGCGAAGCTGGTTCCACGGCGCCCCGGGACGGAGTTCCCTACTCACCCCTTGCCAGATTAAAGTTCGCCGGTTACACTGGCGGGCTTTTCGGGTCTTTGGCCCTTAACCGCGTTTGCATTTTCTTTTGAGAATGCGGCGCACCATCAGCCCCGGCCAATTGAAGTCGGGAACGGAGAAAACGATGAGTCTTAGCAACTCCCTCGGGTTGTTGGGTCGCAAGGTGGGCATGATGCGCCTGTTCACCGATGACGGGGGCGCAGTGCCCGTCACGGTGGTCGACGTGTCGAACAACCGCGTGACACAAGTCAAAACCCAAGCCAACGATGGCTATGACGCGCTGCAGGTCACTTTTGGCCAGCGCCGCGCCTCCCGCGTCACCAAGCCGGTGGCCGGACACCTGGCCAAGGCCGGTGTCGAAGCGGGTGAAATCATCAAGGAATTCCGCGTCAGCGCCGACGTGGCTGCCCAGTTCCAGCCGGGTGCCACCGTGGCCGCCAACGCCCTGTTTGCCGCCGGCCAGAAGGTTGACGTGCAAGGCACCTCGATCGGTAAAGGCTACGCCGGCACCATCAAGCGCCACAACTTCAGTTCGCAGCGCGCTTCCCACGGCAACAGCCGTTCGCACAACGTGCCGGGCTCCATCTCCATGGCCCAGGATCCGGGCCGTGTGTTTCCGGGCAAGAAGATGACCGGCCACATGGGCGATGAAACCAAGACCATCCAGAACCTGGACATCGTGCGCGTCGACGAAGCCCGTCAGCTGCTGATGATCAAGGGTGCCGTCCCCGGCGCCAACGGCGGTTTCGTGACCGTCCGTCCCGCCGTCAAGGCCAAGAAGGGAGCTGCCTGATGCAAGTCGAACTCCTCAATGACCAGGGCCAGGCTGCGTCCAAGCTGGACGTGCCCGAAACCGTGTTCGGTCGTGACTACAACGAAGCCCTGATCCACCAGCTCGTGGTGGCTTACCAGGCCAATGCCCGTCAAGGTACGCGTGCGCAAAAAGACCGTCAGATGGTCAAGCACTCGACCAAGAAGCCGTTCAAGCAGAAAGGCACCGGCAACGCTCGTGCCGGTATGACTTCCTCGCCGCTGTGGCGCGGAGGCGGTCGCATCTTCCCGAACAGCCCCGACGAGAACTTCACCCAGAAGCTCAACAAGAAGATGTACCGCGCCGGCATGGCGTCCATCTTCTCGCAGCTGGCACGTGAAGGCCGTCTGGCCGTGGTCGATTCGATCAAGGTCGACTCGCCCAAGACCAAGCAGCTCGCCGCCAAGTTCAAGGCCATGAACCTGAACCACGTTCTGGTGATCGCCGAAGAAGTCGACGAGAACCTGTACCTGGCTTCGCGCAACCTGCCCAACATCCTGGTTGTCGAGCCGCGTTACGCCGATCCGGTGTCGCTGGTGCACTTCAAGAAGGTGATCGTCACCAAGGGTGCCATCGACCAGCTCAAGGAGATGTTCGCATGAGCGCGCCGAAATTTGACGAAGGCCGACTGATGCAGGTGCTGGTGGCACCGATCGTGTCGGAGAAGGCCACCCAGGCCGCCGAGCAGTCCAACGCCGTGCTGTTCAAGGTGCTGCAGGACGCTACCAAGCCCGAGATCAAGGCGGCTGTTGAACTGATGTTCAAGGTCCAGGTCAAGGGTGTTTCCGTGCTCAACCAGAAGGGCAAATCCAAGCGTTTCGGCAAGACCATCGGTCGCCGTGACCATGTGCGCAAGGCGTACGTGACGCTGATGCCCGGTCAAGAGCTGAACTTTGGCGGGGAGGCTGTTTAATCATGGCAGTGATCAAGATGAAACCGACTTCGCCAGGCCGTCGCGGCATGGTGAAGGTCACGCGCGAGAACCTGCACAAGGGTGCCGGTTACGCGCCGCTGCTGGAGCCCCAGCACCAGAAGTCGGGCCGCAACAACAACGGCCACATCACGGTGCGTCACAAGGGTGGCGGTGCCAAGCACCACTACCGTATCGTGGACTTCAAGCGCAACAAGGACAACATCCCGGCCAAGGTCGAGCGCATCGAGTACGACCCCAACCGCACGGCGCACATCGCGCTGCTGTGCTACGCCGACGGCGAGCGTCGCTACATCATCGCCCCGCGCGGCGTTGAAGTGGGCGCGACCCTGATGTCCGGTTCCGAGTCGCCGATCCGTGTCGGCAACACGCTGCCGATCCGCAACATCCCGGTCGGTTCGACCATCCACTGCATCGAGCTGCAGGTGGGCAAGGGCGCGCAAATCGCCCGCTCCGCCGGTGCTTCGGCCGTGCTGCTGGCCCGTGAAGGCATCTACGCCCAGGTGCGCATGCGCTCGGGTGAAGTGCGCAAGATCCACGTGGACTGCCGCGCCACCATCGGTGAAGTTTCCAACACCGAGCACAGCCTGCGCCAGATCGGCAAGGCCGGTGTGAAGCGTCACATGGGCATTCGCCCGACCGTTCGCGGTACCGCCATGAACCCGATCGACCACCCGCACGGTGGTGGTGAAGGCAAGACCGGCGAGGGTCGCGCACCGGTGGATCCGTGGGGCAACCTGACCAAGGGTTACCGCACCCGCAACAACCGCCGCACGCAGAACATGATCGTGTCGCGTCGCAAGAAGTAAGGGGTTGACGAAATGACTCGTTCTCTCAAAAAAGGTCCCTTCGTTGACCATCACCTGATGGCCAAGGTCGAAAAGGCCGTGGCCACCAAGGACAAGAAGCCCGTCAAGACCTGGTCGCGCCGCTCCATGATCCTGCCCGAGTTCATCGGTCTGACGATCGCCGTGCACAACGGCAAGCAGCACGTGCCCGTGTACATCACCGACCAGATGGTCGGTCACAAACTCGGCGAATTCTCCCTGACGCGCACCTTCAAGGGCCATCCGGGCGACAAGAAAGCCAAGAAGTAAGGATCAACCATGACTACTGAAACCCGCTGTGTCGTCCGTGGCGTGCGCCTGTCGGTGGACAAGGGCCGTCTCGTGGCTGACCTGATCCGTGGCAAGAAGGTCGACCAGGCTCTCAACATCCTGACCTTCACCCAGAAGAAGGCCGCCGGCATCGTGAAGAAGGCGCTGGAATCCGCCATCGCCAACGCCGAGCACAACGATGGCGCCGACATCGACGAATTGAAGGTCAAGACCATCTACGTCGAGCAGGGCACCACGCTCAAGCGTTTCACCGCCCGCGCCAAGGGCCGTGGCAACCGTATCAGCAAACCCACGTGTCACATTTATGTGACGGTTGGCAACTGAAGAGGTCACTGGAACTATGGGACAAAAAATCAACCCGACCGGCTTCCGCCTGGCCGTCTCGCGCAACTGGGCCAGCCGCTGGTATGCCAGCAACCGTGACTTCGCCGGCATGCTGGCCGAAGACATCAAGGTGCGTGAGTACCTGAAGGAGAAGCTCAAGAACGCCGCCGTCTCGCGCGTCGTGATCGAGCGTCCGGCCAAGAACGCCCGCATCACCATCTACTCGGCCCGTCCGGGTGTGGTGATCGGCAAGAAGGGCGAGGACATCGAGAAGCTCAAGAAAGACCTGGCCGTCAAGCTGGGCGTGCCGGTGGCGGTGAACATCGAGGAAGTGCGCAAGCCCGAAATCGATGCCAAGCTGATCGCCGATTCGATCACCCAGCAGCTGGAAAAGCGCATCATGTTCCGCCGTGCCATGAAGCGCGCCATGCAGAACGCCATGCGTCTGGGTGCCCAGGGCATCAAGATCATGAGCGCCGGCCGTCTGAACGGCATCGAGATCGCCCGTACCGAGTGGTACCGCGAAGGCCGTGTGCCGCTGCACACCCTGCGCGCCGACATCGACTACGGCACCTCCGAAGCCAAGACCACTTATGGCGTCATCGGCGTCAAGGTCTGGGTCTACAAGGGTGACACCCTGGGCCGCAACGACGCGCCGGTGGTCGAAACCCCGCGCCCGGAAGAAGAACGCCGCCCGCGTGGTCCGCGCCGTGATCGTCCGGCTGGCCCGGCTGCCCGCGCCGCCGTGCGCCGCGGTGGCAATGCCGCTCCGGCCGATGGCAGCGACAAGCCCGCCGAGGCCGCCGACAAACCCGCCGTTAAGCGCGTTCGCAAAGACGCACCCGCAGGGGCACCTGCGGACGGCAAAGGAGAATAAACATGCTGCAACCTGCTCGTCGCAAGTTCCGTAAGGAGCAAAAAGGCCGCAACACGGGCGTCGCCACCAGCGGCGCCACCGTGGCTTTTGGTGATTTCGGCCTGAAGTCCACCGACCGTGGCCGTCTGACCGCGCGCCAGATCGAAGCGGCACGCCGCGCCATTTCCCGTCACGTCAAGCGTGGCGGCCGTATCTGGATCCGCGTGTTCCCGGACAAGCCGATCTCCCAGAAGCCTGCCGAAGTCCGTATGGGCAACGGCAAGGGTTCCGTGGAGTACTACGTGGCCGAAATCCAGCCCGGCAAGGTGCTGTACGAAATCGTGGGCGTGCCCGAGCAACTCGCTCGTGAAGCCTTCGCCCTGGCCGCCGCCAAACTTCCCCTGCGCACCACGTTCGTGACGCGCATGCTGGGTCAGTGATTCAGGAGAACATAGATGAAAGCTGCTGAACTGCGCCAGAAGGATGTGGCCGGCCTCGAAGCCGAAGTGAAATCGCTGCAAAAGGCCCATTTCGGCCTGCGCATGCAGAAGGCCACGCAACAATTGAACAACACCGCCACGCTGGGCGACACCCGCCGCGCCATCGCTCGCGCCAAGACCATTCTGGCCGAGAAGCAACGCGCCGCCGCCAAGCAAGGAGTGACGAAATGACGGAAGCCAAAACATCCCTCAAGCGCACCCTGATCGGCAAGGTCGTCAGTGACAAGCGCGCCAAGACCGTGACGGTGATGGTCGAGCGTCGGGTCAAGCACCCGATTTATGACAAGATCGTGATCAAGTCCAGCAAGTACCACGCCCACGATGAGAACGGCGAGTACAAGATGGGCGACGTGATCGAGATCACCGAGAGCCGTCCGCTGTCGAAGACCAAGAACTGGGTGGCTTCCCGCCTGGTGCAAAAGGCTGGCCTGGTGTAAGCCTGTTTTTTGCCCGCTTGGGCAGAGCTCGAAAAAGCGACCGACAATCCGGTCGCTTTTTTCATTTCCGGGTACCGGTTGCAACGGTGTCCACACCACGGGCTACGGCCCATACACACACGAGGAGCACACATGATTCAGGTTGGTGACAAGATTCCCGCCGTGACCTTGATGGAATACATCGAGGTTGAGGGCAACGGCTGCAGCGTGGGGCCGAACCCGGTGGAAACCGCCCAGGCCAGTGCTGGCAAGACCATTGCCCTGTTTGCGCTGCCGGGCGCCTTCACGCCCACCTGTTCGGCCAAGCACGTGCCCGGCTATGTCGAGCAGTTCGATGCCTTGAAGGCCGCCGGGGTGGACGAGATCTGGTGTGTGAGCGTCAACGACGCCTTTGTGATGGGCGCCTGGGCCCGTGAGCAAAAGACAGGTGCCAAAGTGCGCATGCTGGCGGACGGCAGCGCCGACTTCGCCAAGGCGACCGGTCTGACGCTGGACCTGACGGCGCGTGGCATGGGCCTGCGCAGCAACCGCTATTCCATGCTGGTCAAGGATGGCGTGGTCAAGGCCCTCAACGTCGAAGGCCCCGGCAAGTTTGAGGTGAGTGACGCCTCCACGCTGCTGGCGCAGGCAAAAGCCGCCTGACGGATCAACGCGCCACCGGTTCACAGGGGGTGGTCGCTGCAAGGTGACCCCCCTTTTGACTGCATCTGTGCATTCAGCGGGGTCACCGGTTGCCTCCACTGGCCCTGCGCTGGTGCGCCCCAAACTGCCTGCTGTGGGGTGCGCAGTGCCATTCTTCTGAACCCGCGCGATGGCTACGAGCAGCCGCCTGCGTGCTCAAACAGCGCCTCGCCCCACACCAACGGCCCGGTGACCGTCAGCGTCACCGTGGTCCAGTCACCATCGGTGTGTTGCTGCACATCGGCGTCCCAGGTGCCACCCTCATCCAGCGGGCCGCGCGGGCCGGGTGCGCAGTGTTCGGCCGCAGCCAGCACGGCCTGTACCTCGGCCCGCAAGGCGGGCAGGTCGCCGGCGCGCACGCTGGCCATGGCTTCCCAACTGCCGTTGCCGGTGCCATCGTCGCTGGCGTCAAAAATCAAGTACTGCAGATCCATGTGCCGTTGTCAGGTGTTACCCACCGGCTCCAGGGGGTCGCAGTGGCAGGTCAAAATGGATGCCAAGGGTTGGTCGGCATAGGGTATCAGCGCACACCAGCGGCGCCTGTTCGCCCGGCGGCAACGCCAGCACCCCACAAAAACGGCCTGACCGCACCGCAGCACAGCCAGGCCGTGTGAGCAAAACCGAGTGGCTTACTTGGCCGTCGGCATCACAAACTCAGCCCCCTTGCCAATCGACTCCGGCCAACGCTGCATGATGGACTTTTGCTTGGTGTAGAAGCGAACGCCCTCTTCGCCGTAGGCGTGCATGTCGCCGAACAGGCTCTTCTTCCAGCCGCCGAAACCCTGCCATGCCATGGGCACCGGAATCGGCACGTTGATGCCGACCATGCCCACCTGGATGCGGCGGGCGAACTCGCGCGCCACATTGCCGTCGCGGGTGAAGCAGCTGGTTCCGTTGCCGAACTCGTGGTCGTTGATCAGCTGCACGGCTGCGGCAAAGTCGGGCACGCGCACGCAGCTGAGCACCGGGCCGAAGATTTCTTCCTTGTAGATCTTCATCTCGGGCGTGACATGGTCGAACAGCGTGCCGCCGAGCCAGAACCCCTGGTCGCAACCCCCACCGGCCTTGGTGCCGTCGAACACCCGGCCGTCCACCAGCAACTGCGCGCCTTCGGCCACACCGGCGTCGACATAGCCCCGGATGCGCTGGCGGGCCGCCTCGGTCACGATCGGGCCCATCTCGGCGGCGAGGTTCATGCCGTCCAGCACCTGCAGTGTCTTCGTGCGCTCGATCAGCCTGGGCATGATCTTGTCGGCCACGTCGCCCACCAGCACAGCCACCGAAATCGCCATGCAGCGCTCGCCGGCGCTGCCGTAGGCCGCGCCAATCAGCGCATCCACCGCCTGGTCGAGGTCGGCGTCGGGCATGACCACCATGTGGTTCTTGGCGCCGCCCAGCGCCTGCACCCGCTTGCCGTGGTGGGCACCGGTTTCATAGATGTAGTTGGCAATCGGGGTCGAGCCAACGAAGCTGATGGCCTTGACGTCGGGGTGCACCAGCAGCGCGTCCACCGCCTCTTTGTCGCCCTGCACCACGTTGAACACGCCGTCGGGTAGACCGGCCTGCTGGAGCAGGTCGGCGATCAGCAGGCTGGGGGTGGGGTCGATCGGGCTGGGCTTGAGCACGAAGGTGTTGCCCGCCGCGATGGCGATCGGGAACATCCACATCGGCACCATGACCGGGAAGTTGAACGGCGTGATGCCGGCGACCACACCCAGCGGCTGGCGCAGGGTCCAGTTGTCCATGCCGGTGGAGACCTGGTCGGCGAAATCGCCCTTGAGCAGCTGCGGGATGCCGCAGGCGAACTCGATGATGTCGATGCCGCGCGAGACCTCGCCCTGCGCGTCGGTGAACACCTTGCCATGCTCGAGCGTGATGGCGCGGGCCAGCTCGTCCTTGTGCTGGTTGACCAGCTCGAGGAACTTGAACATCACCCGCGCGCGGCGGATGGGGGGTGTGTCGGCCCAGGCCGGGAAGGCCGCCTGCGCAGCGGCCACGGCGGTGGCCACGTCGGCCGCATTGGCCAGGGGCACGCGGCCGGTGACGGCGCCGGTGGCGGGGTTGGTCACGTCCTGTGCGCGGGCGGAGGTGCCGGCGCTGCGGGCGCCACCGATGTAATGGGGAATGTCGGCGACGGCGGGGCTGCGTGCGTTCATGCGGATCTCCTGTGAATGAATGTGTGCAGTCTAGGAAGCACGCTGCGCCACCACAAGAGCGCCGACTTGAATTGATTGTTCAATTCGGTGAACAATCCATGTATGCAAGATCAGAAAACCCCGGAGCTCTGGAGCCACTGCCACTGGCTCACCGTGCTGGCCGAACAGGGCAGCTATACCGCTGCGGCGGCACGCCTGGGGGTGAGCAAGGCGGCCATGAGCCAGCGCATCGCCGAGCTCGAGCGCGTGGCCGGCGTGGCGCTGGTGCAGCGCACCACCCGCAGCGTGCGCCTGACCGAGGCGGGCCAACGCCTGGTGGACCAGACGCGCGCCGCCTTCGAGCAGATCAGCCAGAGTTTTGCACAGGTGCGCGACCTGGCCGGGGCACCGCAGGGCTTGCTGCGGGTGACGGCGCCCGTGGCGCTGGCGCGCCAGCAGATCGTGCCCTTGCTGCCCGACTTTTTGCGCCAGTACCCGCAGGTGCGCATCGGGTTGAACCTCTCGGACCGGCTCAGTTCGCTGGCCACCGAGGGTTTTGATCTGGCCATTCGCCACACCGCCCACCCGCCCGACACGCATGTGGCGGTGGCGCTGTGCGCCACGCGTTCGGTGCTGGTGGCCAGCCGTGCCTACCTGCGCCGGGCGGGCATGCCCGTGCAGCCCACCGACCTGGCCGCACACAACTGCCTGCACTACCCACGCCCGCAAGAGCGCCCGGCCTGGACCCTGGAGCAGCGCGGCGCAGGTGGCGCCCGCGAACAGGTGACGGTGCCGGTGACCGGTTCGCTCGCCGCCAACAACAGCGAGGCGCTGCGCGATGCGGCGCTGGCGGGGCTGGGCATTGCGCTGCTGCCCGACTTCAGCGCGCAGGCGGCGTTGCAGGCGGGCAAACTGGTGGAGGTGTTGCCGGGCTGGGTGCCGGTGGGCTCGTTTGCCGAGCGCATCTACGCCATCAGGCCCTACACCGCCCACGTACCGCGCGCGGTGGCGGCGCTGGTGGCGCATCTGCGGCAGCGTTTGGCCGATGGATTTGGGCAGGGCTGAGACCCATCAGCCCATCACCCCATCACCCCATCACCCCATCACCCCATCACCCCATCAGGCGGGTCAGCGCTTCCTGGTACTTGGCGGCGGTCTTCTCGATCACCTCGCGCGGCAGGCGCGGCGCGGGTGGCGCTTTGTCCCAGGGCTGGCCGTTGACCTTGGCACTCTCCAGCCAGTCGCGCAGGTATTGCTTGTCGAAGCTCGGCGGGTTGCTGCCCACGGCGTACTGGTCAGCGGGCCAGTAGCGTGAGGAATCGGGCGTCAGCACCTCGTCCATCAGCACCACCTGCCCGGCCTTGTCCAGGCCGAATTCGAACTTGGTGTCCGCGATGATGATGCCTTTCTGAAGCGCGATCGCGGCGGCGGCTTTGTACAGCGCAATCGCCTTGTCGCGGATCTGCGCGGCAATGTCGGCGCCCACCATGGCCACCGTCTGCTCGTAGGTGATGTTTTCGTCGTGCTCGCCCAACTCGGCCTTGGCAGCGGGCGTGTAGATCGGCTCGGGCAGTGGGCTCGCGTTCTGCAGCCCGGCGGGCAGCTGCACGCCGCAAACCGAACCGCTGGCCTGGTATTCCTTCCAGCCGCTGCCAGCCAGGTAGCCGCGCACCACCGCTTCCACCGGAATCGGCTGCAGGCGCTGCACCAGCATCGAGCGGCCCTTGACCAGATCGGCCTCGTCAGCCGAGACCACGCTCTCGGGTGCCTGGCCGGTCAGGTGAATGGGGCAAATGTTCAGGCCCTGCGGGCCGAGCCGTTCAAACCAGAACAGGCTCAGCGTGGTCAGCAGCGCACCTTTGCCCGGAATGGGCTCGCCCATGATCACGTCAAACGCGCTGATGCGGTCGGACGCCACCATCAAAATGCGGTCGTCGCCCACGGCGTAGTTGTCGCGCACCTTGCCGCGCGCCAGCAGCGGCAGAGACTTGAGGGCGGAAGTGTGCAGGGCGGTAGCGTTCATGATCGTCGGCGCTGAGGGCAGTAACGGATAAGAAAAAGCCCGTTGACCGAACAGCCAACGGGCCTTGAACCATTCTGGCGGATTATTGCAGGCCCTGACAGGACCACAGGGCCTTGACTGCGGCCAGGCCGCAGCCGCTGGGTGGCGGCGCGGGCAATGGCGTCCAGAAGGCGTCAATGCACCAATTGAGCCAGCTCACCCTGGGCGTATTTGGCCGCCATCACGCTGAGCGATGCGCCCTGGATCTTGGCGCCCTGGCCTTCGCAGCCAAATTCCAGGTAGCGTTGCTTGCAAATGGCTTTGGCCGCTTCGCGGGCGGGCTTCATCCATTCGCGCATGTCGAATTTGTCCGGGTTCTCGGCCATGAATTTGCGCACCGCGCCGGTCATCGCCATGCGGATGTCGGTGTCGATGTTGATCTTGCGCACGCCGTGCTTGATGGCTTCCTGGATCTCTTTGACCGGCACGCCGTAGGTCTGCTTCATCTTGCCGCCGTACTGGTTGATGATGTCCAGCAAGTCCTGCGGCACGCTGGAGCTGCCGTGCATCACCAGATGGGTGTTGGGGATGCGGGCATGGATTTCCTTGACGCGGGAGATGGCCAGGATGTCGCCGGTGGGCGGGCGGCTGAACTTGTAGGCGCCGTGGCTGGTGCCGATGGCAATGGCCAGCGCGTCCAGCTGGGTGGCCTTGACGAACTGGGCGGCCTCCTCGGGGTCGGTCAGCATCTGGCTGTGGTCCAGCTTGCCTTCGGCGCCGATGCCGTCTTCCTCGCCCGCGTCACCGGTTTCCAGGTTGCCCAGGCAGCCCAGTTCACCCTCCACGGTCACGCCGACCTTGTGGGCCATCTCCACCACCCGGCGGGTCACGTCGACGTTGTAGTCGAAGCTGGCCGGTGTCTTGCCGTCTTCCATCAGCGAGCCGTCCATCATCACCGAGCCGAAGCCCAGGTCGATGGCGCCGGCGCAGACCTTGGGGCTGGTGCCGTGGTCCTGGTGCATCACCAGTGGAATGTGCGGATAGGCCTCGGTGGCGGCCTGGATCAGGTGCTTGATGAAGCTCTCGCCGGCGTATTTGCGGGCGCCGGCCGATGCCTGCAGGATGACCGGTGCGCCGACCTCGTCGGCCGCGGCCATGACGGCCTGCACCTGCTCCAGGTTGTTGACGTTGAACGCCGGAATGCCGTAGCCGTTGGCGGCGGCGTGGTCGAGCAGTTCGCGCATGGAAACGAGCGCCATGAAAATCCCCTCATCAAGGTTGGTAACCGGTCTGTAACCGGGGAATTTTAAGGCGCAACGCCTTGCGCACCGATGACCAAGGGGCGGCTGGATAAGCGGGCCGGTGTCCAGCACACGCCGAGGAACCGGCTCTGCCGGGCCTCTGGCGTGGTCCCCCTGGGGGGCAAGACGCCGCAGGCGGCGCAGGGGGCTGCTTCTACCCCGCCCGGCAGATCTTCAGCGTGTTGGTGCCGCCCGGCGTGCCCATGGGCTCGCCCACGGTGATGGCGTAGACGTCGCCGCTCTTCATCACGCCGCGGGCCTTGAGGTCGGCCTCGGCCTCGGCCAGCGCGGTGTCGCGGTCGGCGCTGGTGTCCACCAGCAGCGGGCGCACATTGCGGTAGAGGGTCATCTTGCGCTGGGTGGCCAGCTGGGAGGTGACGGCGAAGATGGGCATGCGCACGCTGTGCCGGCTCATCCACAGCGCGGTCGAGCCCGACTCGGTCAGTGCCACGATGGCCTTGGCCTTGAGGTGGTGGGCGGTGAACAGCGCACCCATGGCGATGGCCTGGTCGATGCGGGTGAAGTGGGCGCCCACAAAGTCGTCTTCCAGCGGGTCGTGGTCGGTCTTTTCGGCCTCCTGGCAGATGGCGGCCATTTGCTGCACCGTCTCCAGCGGGTATTTGCCGGCGGCGGTTTCGGCGCTGAGCATCACCGCATCGGTGCCGTCGAGCACGGCGTTGGCCACATCGCTCACCTCGGCGCGGGTGGGTACCGGGTTGACGATCATGCTCTCCATCATCTGGGTGGCGGTGATGACCACCTTGTCCATCTCGCGGGCGCGCTTGATCATGTGCTTTTGCAGGCCCGGCACCGCCGCATTGCCCACCTCCACCGCCAGGTCGCCGCGCGCGACCATGATGCCGTCGGACACCTTGAGGATGTTGTCGAGTTCGGGAATCGCTTCGGCGCGTTCGATCTTGGCGATCAGACCCGGCTTGTGGTTGTAGGGAGCCGCGGCCATGTTGCACAGCTGGCGCGCCAGCTCCATGTCGGTCGCGTTCTTGGGGAAGCTCACCGCCACATAGTCGGCCTTCAGGCCCATGGCGGTCTTGATGTCCTCCATGTCCTTGGCGGTCAGCGCGGGCGCGGTCAGGCCGCCGCCCTGCTTGTTGATGCCCTTGTTGTTCGACAACTCGCCGCCGAGCTTGACGGTGGTGTGCACCGCCTCGCCCGCCACCTTGTCCACCGTCAGCACGATCAGGCCGTCGTTGAGCAGCAGGGTGTCGCCGGCCTTCACGTCGCGCGGCAGTTCCTTGTAATCCAGGCCCACCCCGCCGATGTCGCCCGGCTCGGTGCGGGCGCCGTCGAGCACGAAAGGCTGGCCTGGCTCGAGCATCACCTTGCCCTCGGCAAACTTGCCCACCCGGATCTTCGGCCCCTGCAGGTCGGCCATGATGCCCACCTCGCGCCCGGCCCGCTGGGCGGCCTCGCGCACCAGGGTGGCGCGGTCGATGTGGTCCTGCGCCTTGCCATGCGAGAAGTTCAGCCGCACGACGTTGACGCCGGCGCGGATCATGGCTTCGAGCAGGGCCGGGTCGCTGGACGCCGGGCCGAGGGTGGCGACGATTTTGGTGGCGCGTTGGGGCATGCGGGTGTCTCCGTTGATGTAACTGGGTTTCATTGTCGCCCAATACTGGTACCGGGCGGTTACAGACCGGGCCCCGCCGCCAGACCCGGCCATCGACGGGGCCTTGGCGGCCGTGGCAGCATGCGCGCCACGCTCTTGAATCCACCCATCCGCCATGAACGAACGCAATGTGCTGGGCGGCCCGCTGCAGGCCTGCTCTTTCGATCCGCTGACCGGTTTCTTTCGCGACGGCTGCTGTCGCACCGACGCGCACGACCGCGGCAGCCACGTCATCTGCGCCCGGGTGACGGCGGACTTCCTCGCGTACTCGCTCGCCCGTGGCAACGACCTGGTGACGCCGCGCCCCGAGTGGCGCTTTGCCGGCCTGCAGCCGGGCGACCGCTGGTGCCTGTGCGCCCTGCGCTGGAAGGAGGCGCTGGACGCTGGCGTGGCGCCGCCGGTGTGTCTGGAATCAACCCATGAGCGTGCGCTGGACTATGTGGCGCTGGACGATCTGAAGGCGCACGCCCTGCCGTCGCGCACCGCTGGCGCCTGAGCGCCTAGGAGCCTGCGCGGCAGAAGGCATCGAAGCGAAACGGGTGGGAAGAGAACCCAATTTGAGCCTGCTTTTGAGGACTGTGGCCGGTGCCACAGCCGGAAAAACAGGGTCGAAGTGGGACTCTTGTCCACCCGTTGCAGCCGATGCGCTTCTGCCGCGCAGACTCCCAGGTGCTTCACCAGGGGATGGCCTGGCCCTGGTGGTCAACGAAATGCGCCCGGCCGGTGACCGCCAGCGCGTCGATCACCCCCATCAGCCGGCGCACCGACTCGTCCGGTTCCATGGCCTGTTCGCCCACGAAGGGCCGGCTCAGTGCCGAGCGCACGGTGCCCGGTTGCAGGGCGGCGATCACCAGTTCGGGCCGACGCCGCGCCAGTTCGATCGCCGCCGTCTGCAGCAACTGGTTGAGCGCGGCCTTGGACGCCCGGTAGGCGTACCAGCCGCCCTTGTGGTTGTCTTCGATGCTGCCCACCCGCGCCGACAGCTTGGCCCAGAGGGTGCGCTCGCCGCTGGCCAGCAGCGGCCACAGGTGGCGCAACAGCAGCGCTGGCCCAATGGCGTTGACCGCCATGGCCCGCTGCAGTGGGGCGGCCTGCAGGTCTTCCAGCCGCTTTTCGGGTCCTGCGCCGTCGATGCTCAGCGCCCCGGTGGCGTCTACCACCAGGTGCAGTGGCGCCTGGCCGGCCATCGACTGCGCAAAGCGCGCGATGGTGGTCTCATCGGTCCAATCCAGCGCCGCTGACCCGCTGCGCGAGGCCTCGCTCACGCGGGCGCAGCGCGGATCGGCCCGCAGCTGCCGGACCCACGCCTCCCCGATGGCGCCGGACGCGCCGACCACCAGCGCGTGGTAGCCCTCGCGCAGGCTGGTCAGGGTGGGCGCTGCAGACTGGGTTGGGGTTGGGGTTGGGGTTGGGGTTGGGGTTGGGGTTGGGGTTGGGGTTGGGGTTGGGGAGTTCATCTGTCCGCTCCGCGGTCGGTGGGTGTGGGCTGTTGCATCGGGCCTGAGCACCTTCGCACCGCTGCCATCACGCACTGCTGCCGCCGTCACTCAGCGCGCACGGCGCCGTGCCTGCATTTCAGCGCTCATCGCCTGCAAAGCGTCTGCGTCCAGCACGCCTTGTGCCGCCGGGTAAACCAGCGACTCCTCCAGCGGAATATGGGCCAGGTAAAGGTTGCGGAAGGTGGTCAGGGTGGCCTGCGCGGTGGCGTCCCAGCCGGCCCAGGCGGCGCATCCATCGGCCTGCGCCACGCTGTGCAGCAGCGCGCGCACCGCAGGCCAACTGCTTTCCATGCGCTGGTGATCGGCTTGCAATTGCCGAACCGCGGTGCACACCCGCTCGTCACCCTGCGCCAGCAGCGGCGGGAACACGTGCCGCTCCTCATCTTCGTGGTGCAGTGGCGCGGCCAGATCGAAATAACGCAGCACGTCGCGCGCGGCATCGGCGGCCTGCGGGTCCCAGCCGACTTCGGCCAGGTGGGTCTGCAGACGGCCGAGCAGGCGCAGCATGCGGTGCACGCGTTCGTGGCAGGTGGTGAGCATGTCGAACGGCGCCTCGAAACCCGCGTCCGGCGAGGCATGGCCGGGCAGGGCGCGGCCGATGGCAGAAAGCGCAATTTTCATGATCCACCCACCCGCAGGGCCTGCGGGGCGGTCGGTCGCGGTCAGCCGCAGCTGCCCAGGTGGCCGCAAGACGTGCAGTAGTCGCAGCCGTCCTTGCGGATCATGGCGTGCGCGCCGCACTCGGGGCATTTCTTGCCGGCCATCACGCCCGAAGACGCGGCCATGCCGGGCAGCTCGGGCGCCGCCGGCAAGTGGGGGGTGCTCACCGCAGCGGTGTCACCGGCCTGCTGGCGGCGGGCAATGATGTTTTGCAGCGCAAACGCGATCGCGGCGACCTCCGAGTCGTGCCACATCGGCACATGGGTGCCGTCGGCCTTCTGGTAGGTGCCCAGTCGCACCGGCCCGCGGTCCCAGGCCACCTTGCGCATGTCGCGCAGCGCGCGCTCCAGGAAGCCGCCGCGCGCGGCCAGGGAGAGCATGCGCATGGTGGAGGTGATCCACTGCTGCGACTCGCCGTTCTGCCCCACCGGCATGAAGAACTCGATGGCGCGCTCAATGGTGCCCACGCCGTCGGCCGCGGGCACCGGCAGGAAGGAGACCACGATGTACAGCGTTTTGTGGCCTTCCTGCGTCCAGTACTCGATCTTGTCGGCCACCGCCGAGAGCGCGCCCTGCGGACGGCTTTCGATCACCGTGCGCATGGGGTCCACCGGTGCTGCGGCCATGGGCGCGGGCTCTGCATTGGTCTTGGGCGCGGGCGTGCCGGTGTCGAGCACCGAGCCCAGGATGTTGTTGGGCCGGTAGGTGGCCATGCCCTTGAGGTTGGCACGCCAGGCCTGTAGGTACAGGTTCTTGAAGTCGTCAAACGGGTAGTCGGCCGCGACGTTCACGGTCTTGGAGATGGCGGTGTCCACAAAGGGCTGCACCGCCTGCATCATGGCGATGTGTTCGCCGGCCGTCATGGCCAGCGCGTTGACGAAGTAGTCGGGCAGCTGGTCCACGTTGCCGCCGAGTTCGCGGTACAGGCGCCAGGCGTGGTCTTCCACCGCGTATTCGCTGGTCGAGCCGTCGGCCTCGCGCTTCTTGCGGCGGTAGGACCAGGAGAAGGGCGGCTCGATGCCGTTGGAGGCGTTGTCGGCAAAGGCCAGGCTCACGGTGCCGGTGGGCGCGATGGACAGCAGGTGGCTGTTGCGGATGCCGTGCTGGCGGATGGCCTGCTGGATGTCGGCCGGCAGGCGGCTGGCGAAGGTGCCGGGGGCCAGGTAGCCGTCGGCATCGAACTTGGGGAAGTGGCCCTTTTCCTTGGCCAGCTCGATGGAGGACAGGTAGGCCGCGTTGCGCATGCGCTCGGCGATCTGGGCGGCCATCACGCGGCCTTCCTCGCGGTCGTAGCGCACGCAGAGCATGGCCAGGGTGTTGCCCATGCCGGTAAAGCCCACCCCGATGCGGCGCTTGGCGGCGCTCTCGGCGCGCTGCTGCTCCAGCGGCCAGAAGGTCACATCCAGCACGTTGTCCAGCGCACGCACCTGGGTGGCCACGGCGGCCTCGAAGGCGTCGAAATCGAAGCTGGGCGCGCCGCCGAAACCGAAGGGGTTGCGCACGAAGCGGGTGAGGATGATCGGGCCCAGGTCGCAGCAGCCGTAGGGCGGCAGGGGCTGCTCGCCGCAGGGGTTGGTGGCCGAAATCATCTCGCAGTAGTGCAGGTTGTTGTCGGTGCCGATCTTGTCGAGGAACAGGATGCCCGGCTCGGCGAAGTCGTAGGCCGACTTCATGATGGTGTCCCACAGCTCGCGCGCGGCCACGGTCTGGTAGACCCACAGGCCGTCGCTGCGCTGGTAGGCGCCCTGGGCGATCAGCTTCTGGCCGGGGCGCGCCTTGTGTACCAGCTCCCAGGCCTGGTCGCTGCTGACGGCTTCCATGAACACATCGGACACACCCACCGACACGTTGAAATTGTTCCAGCGCCCAGGGGTGCGTTTGGCAGTGATGAACTCCAGCACGTCCGGATGGTCGATGCGCAGCACGCCCATCTGGGCGCCGCGGCGCGCGCCAGCGCTCTCTACCGTGGAACAGCTCTGGTCAAACACATTGATGTAGCTGCACGGGCCGGAGGCCATGGAATGCGTGCCCTTGACCTCGGCGCCTTTGGGGCGGATGCGGGAGAAGTCGTAGCCCACGCCACCGCCACGGCGCATGGTCTCGGCCGCTTCGCGCAAGGCTTCGTAGATGCCGGGGTAGCCATCGTCGTCCACACCCTGGATGCAGTCACCCACCGGCTGCACGAAGCAGTTGATCAGCGTGGCCTGGATCTCGGTGCCCGCAGCGCTCATGATGCGGCCCGCGCCAATGGCGCCCTGGTGCAGGTTGTCGAGGAACTTTTGCTCCCACTCGGCGCGCAGTTCAGGCTTTTCCACCGAAGCCAGGGCGCGCGCCACCCGGCGGTACAGGTCTTCGACCCCGGTCTCACCGGGTTTGAGGTATTTCTCGGCCAGCACATCCTGGCTGATGGGCTGGGTGGTGGTCAGGTCCTGGGGGCGTAGGGCGTGGTCTCGTTTCATGGGCGTAGGAATCCGGAGGGCCGTCGAGGAAAAAGGCGGCGCGGGGCCGAAAACGTCGGCTGCGCGCTGGGAGGGGAGCCTGCTGCGCAGGCGCCTGGTCGCTGTGCCCTGATGGACCGAAGCCGGTGTGGCGCGACCGTCAGGGCTGGGCGGCAGGGGTAGCGGTCAGGGTCACAATTTTGCGCCAAAAAGCCGCCTGCCCATGCGGCTGCGGTACCCCAAGACATGACCGCTGGTCGGTCATCCGCCGGGTCCGCCAGGACTTTACCTGTGGGCGAAGAGGGTCATGCAATTTTTGCATTGCACGCCGGCTGGCCGACCGGGGCGGTGGTTTCCGCCGCTCAGGCCGGCTCCAGTGCGCGCATCGCGTGTGCTGCGATGTCCAGCGAACGCAGCCGCAGCGCCGGGTCGAACACGTCGCAGACCAGCATGAGCTCGTCCACCCCGGTCGCATCGGCCAGCCGCTGCAGACCCTGGCGCACCGTGTCCGGGCCGCCGATCACCGCGCAGGCCAGGAAGTCGGCGATGGCCGCGCGGGCCTGCGCATCCAGCCGGTCCATGAAACCGTGCACCGGTGCCGGCAGCTGGCCGCGCCGGCCGGTGAGGATGCCCAGCACGCGCTGGTAGGTGCTGCTGGCGAGGTACTCCGCCTCGTCGTCGGTGGGGGCGGCGATCAGCGGCACGCCGACGATGGCATAGGGTTTGTCCAGCACCTTGGAGGGCTTGAAATTCTGACGGTACAGCTGCAGCGCCTGCAGCAGGTAGCGCGGCGCGAAGTGCGAGGCAAAGGCGTAGGGCAGGCCGCGCTCGGCCGCCAGCTGCGCCGAGAACAGGCTCGACCCCAGCAGCCAGATCGGCACCTGGGTGCCGGCCCCGGGCATGGCGATCACCCGCTGGCCGGGCTGCGGGTCGCCCAGCAGGCGCTGCAACTCGGCCACGTCGCGCGGAAAATCCTCTTCGGTCTCGACCCGGTCGCGCCGCAGCGCGCGCATGGTCAGCGGGTCGGTGCCGGGCGCGCGGCCCAGGCCCAGGTCGATGCGACCCGGGTACAGCTCGGCCAGGGTACCGAAGGCTTCGGCCACCACCAGGGGCGCGTGGTTGGGCAGCATCACGCCGCCGGAGCCGACGCGGATGCGCTGCGTGCCACCCGCGATGTGACCGACCAGCACCGCGGTGGCCGAACTGGCCACGCCGCTCATGTTGTGGTGCTCGGCCAGCCAGTAGCGGGCAAAGCCCAGCGCCTCGGCATGGCGGGCGGTGCGCAGCGCGATGGCCAGCGCGTCGGCCACCGTGCCGCCTTCTCGCACGGCCACCAGATCGAGCATCGACAGACGGATGGAGGACAGGGGTTGGCTCAGCGTCATGTGCCAATTGTCGACCGGGTGCACCCGCTGCGCTGTCACCCGCGCCAAACCCTGACGCAGCACGAGCCCTGTCCGGTGGGTGCTGGCAAAGCCACGCCGGCGGGCGTAGGCTGGCGGCTTTTACGGCCTTTCTTCACACATCCGCACATGACCACCCTTTTCGATCCTGTCACCGCCGGTGACCTGCACCTGGCCAACCGCATCGTCATGGCGCCGCTGACGCGCAACCGGGCGCCGGACGCCATCCCCACCCCGCTGATGGCCACCTACTACGCCCAGCGCGCCAGCGCCGGCCTGCTCATCACCGAGGCCACCGCCATCTGCCCCGAGGGCCAGGGCTATGCCGACGTGCCCGGCCTGTACGGCACCGAGCAGCTCGACGGCTGGAAGCGCGTGACGCAGGCCGTGCACGACGCGGGCGGCAAGATCGTCTGCCAGCTCTGGCATGTGGGCCGCGTCTCGCACGTCGAACTGCAGCCGCATTTCCAGAAGCCGGTGGCGCCCTCGGCCATCACCGCCCAAACCAAGACCGTGCTGCTGCGCGATGGCGTGCCGACCTTTGTCGATACCTCCGAACCGCGCGCGCTTGACGCCGAGGAGATCCCTGGCATCGTGCAGGCCTACCGCCATGCGGCCATGAACGCGGTGAGCGCCGGGTTTGACGGCGTCGAAATCCACGCCGCCAACGGCTACCTGATTGACCAATTCCTCAAGACCGGCAGCAACCACCGCACCGACGACTACGGCGGCAGCATCGCCAACCGCGCGCGCCTGCTGCTCGAAGTGGTGGCCGCAGTGACCGATGCCATCGGCGGCGGCCGCACCGGCATCCGCCTCTCGCCGGTCACGCCGGCCAACGACGTGGTGGACGCCGACCCGCAGCCGCTGTTCGACCATGTGGCGCGCCACATCGCAGCGCACGGCCTGGCCTATGTGCATGTCATCGAGGGCGCCACCGGCGGCCCGCGCGAACTGCCCGACCGCCCCTTCGACTACGCTGCCCTCAAGGCCGCGTACCGTGCTGCGGGCGGCCAAGGTGCGTGGATGGTCAACAACGGCTACGACCTGCCACTGGCCCGGCAGGCCGTGGCCGACGGTGCCGATCTGGTGGCCTTCGGCAGGGCTTTCATCGCCAATCCCGACCTGGTGGCCCGCCTGCGCGCCGGCGGCCCGTTCAACACCCCCGACCGCGCCACCTTTTACGGTGGCAACGAACAGGGCTACACCGATTACCCGACGCTGGCGGGATAAAGGCTTGGTGCGGCCCCATGCCGTGCCGGCCTTTGGCCCCGACACGGTCAAAGGGCCTGGGCAGAGCAGCCCACCAGGCCAGATCCATAACGGGTATGGCAATAACCGGCACGGCGTGGGTGCGATGCGCCCTCAGGCAGGGCGCTGCCACCCGCGTCGCGCCAGCGACCAGCCACCGAGCGACACGCCGGCGCAGATGATCAGCGTCCACAGGGTGTGGCTGGGGTAGTGCGCGCCGCGCACGGTTTGCACCGCGCCGGCCACCAGGCCGGCGAACAGCAGGACGCCCAGCCAGCGCCAGCCCGGTGCGCGCGCGCTGTTGGCCCGCCGGTGGCATGAGCCAGGGCAGGCACAGGGCCACAAACGCATAGGCGCTGGAGGCGTGGCCGCCCGGAAAACAGCGGCCGCTGCCGCCGTCGATGGTGCCCAGCGACCAGTGCGACACATAGTGCGCCGGGCCGCCGAAGGCCTGCAGGTCCCAGGGGCAGCTGGTCTGGCTGGCGTTCTTGATCAGGTTCACCGCCAGCAGGCTCAGCGTCACCAGCAGCGCCACGGTCAGGCGTTCGCGGCGGGGCAGACGCCACAGCGCCGCCGGGCCGAAGCTGCGCCGCGCGGGCCACACGGCCCAGAGCCAGACCAGCACATAGAACAGCACCGCCCCCTGGCGCACCGCGTCGTGCAACACGCGCGAGAGCAGCCACTGGTGGCGCAGGGCAAAACCGTCGGGGCTGCCGATGGCCTGCATCACCGCGAGGTCGGCGCCGCCCCAGTCCCACAGCAGGGTCAGGCCCAGCAGCCACCACCAGCCGCGCCAAAGGCGGGCGGGCGCGGCGCGCTGGGCGGCGGCGGGGGGTGGGCTGGGCGTGGCGGCGGTCGGGCGGGACATGGCGTTGCAGTCTCGCCGGCCCAGGTTAAGGAGGCCTTAAGGGCTTTCCAGATAATGGGAGCACATCGCAACCACGGGCCTGGCCCGGAGCACGACATGCGCATTCTGGTGGTGGAAGACGATGCCGGCATCGCCGGCGGCCTGGCGGCCTCGCTGCGGCAGGCCGGTTATGCCGTGGACGTCTGCGGCACGCTCGCGGCGGCCGGGTCGGCGCTCGGCGTGGAGCCGTTTGACGCGGTGCTGCTCGACCTGGGGCTGCCCGACGGCGAGGGCCTGGACCTGCTGGCGCGGGTGCGCAGGCGGTCGCCGCGCGGCACGGCCGCCCCGGCGCTGCCGCACCCGGACCTGCCGGTGCTGATCATGACCGCGCGCGACGGCGTCAACGACTGCATCAGCGGGCTGGACGGCGGTGCCGACGACTACATCGTCAAGCCCTTCGACGCCAACGAGCTGCTGGCGCGGCTGCGCGCCATGCTGCGCCGCGCCGCCGGGCGCGGCCGGCCGGTGATCGAACACGGCGACCTGGTGGTGGACCCGGCCACCCACAGCGTGGAGAAGGCCGGCCAGCCGGTCAGCCTGGGCGGGCGCGAATTCGCCCTGCTGCTCACGCTGCTGCAGGCACGGCCACAGGTGATGTCCAAGGCGCGGCTGGAGTCGGCGCTCTACGGCTTCGGCGAAGCGCTGGAGAGCAACGCGATCGAGGTGCATGTGCACCATGTGCGGCGCAAACTCGGCGAATCCTTGATCAAGACCGTGCGCGGCGTGGGCTACTTCATTCCGCGCGACGATGCGCCCCCCGCCGAACATGCCGTCTGAGCCTGCAGCCGCCGCTGCCCCCGCTGCCCAGCCCGCGCTGTGGCGCCACCTCTGGGGCTGGACCCTGGGCGTCCTGCTGGTGGTGTGGCTGACCCTGGTGGCCGTGGCCTGGTACACCGGCCACCACGAGGCTGAGGAGATCACCGATGGCCAGCTGGTGGCCGTGGCCCGCCTGTGGATGCGCGCCGCGCCGCACGACGAACCGGCCCCGCTGCAGGACCTGTCCCAAGACCGCATCAGCGCCTATGTGCAGGACGTGGCCCTGCTGCGATGGGACGGGCCACACCTGGTGACCGACACCCACGGCATGGCGGCCGGCCTCGGGCTGGCGGCACCACCCGAGCCGGGCTTCTCGGTGCGCGTGTTCCGGGGGCCGCTGGACGCCTCGCACTGGCGCCTTTATGTGGCCGCTCAGCAGGTGAACGGTCATGAGCGCCGGGTGGCGGTGCTGATGGACATGGGCCACCGCTACAACCTGGGGCGTGATGTGGCGCTGCATGTGGCGCGGCCGGCGCTGCTGGTGCTGCCGCTGATTGCGCTGTTGCTGTGGTGGACCATCCGCCGCGGCCTGCGCCCGCTGGACCGCCTCTCGGGCGAAGTGGCCGCGCTCGACGGTTTTGCCGGGCAGCGGCTGGACGAGCGGCACCGCTTCCGCGAGTTCACCAGCACGGTCACCGCCATCAACACCCTGGTCGATACGCTGCAAACGCGGGCCCAGCGCGAGCGGGCCTTTGCGTCCGACGTGGCCCACGAACTGCGCACCCCGCTGGCCGCCATTGCCCTGCAGGCGCGGGCGGCGCAGGCCGAGCCCTCGGCCGAGCGGTTGCAGCAGCTCGAAAGCGAGGCCCTGCGCGCCGGCCGCATCCTCGGCCAGCTGCTCGACCTGGCCCGGGCCCAGCGCAGCGACGGCCCGGGTGAGCCGGTGGACACCGTGCTGGGCGATGTGGCGGCCGAACGGATCGCCGCCCATGCCCAGCAGGCCCATGAGAGCGGCCACGAGCTGGCGCTGGTGCAGCCCGAGACGCCGGTGAGCGTGCGGCTGCCGCCCATGCTGCTGGAGCTGGCCTTGCGCAACCTGATCGAAAACGCGCTGCGGCACACGCCGCCCGGCACCCAGGTCTGTGTGGAGGTCTGGCGCGCGCCCGGTGAAGTGGGCGTGTCGGTCAGCGACGACGGCCAGCGGCCCGGTGCTCCTGCAGCGGCCGGCCGTGAGGCGACGGGTCTGGGGCTGGGGCTGCGGCTGGTCGAGCGCATGGCCGAGCAGATGGGGGCTGAACTGCTGCGCGACACCGGCGATGCCCCCATGACCACCCGTTTTGCCTTGCGCTGGCGCACCCCGGCCGGCCGCCGCTGAGCACGCCGTGCCCAGCGCAGCAAAGGCCATAAGGTTGCCATAACGTTGGCGCCCTACCGTGAGCGCCCCGGCATGTGCCGGGCCAAGGTGCTCACCCATGCTGTCCGCTTCTCCCTTCCGTCCGGGCCCCGCAGGCTCGCCAGCGCCGGCTGGGTCCCGTGGGCGGCGCCCGCTGACCGTGGTCTGGCCGCTGGCCCTGTGGCTGACCCTGGTGGCCAACCTGCCGCTGTGGCAGCGCATCGCCGACATCGCCACCCAGCCCGGGCAGCGCGTGCAGCTGCTGGCGGTGATGGGCGGTCTGGTGTTCGGTCTGACGGCAGCCCTGCTGTCGCTGCTGGCCTGGCCGCGTCTGTTGCGGCCGCTGGCCACGCTGCTGGTGCTGGTGTCGGCCTTCAACACCTACTTCATGTGGCAATACCGGGTGGTCATCGACCCGACCATGATGGCCAACGTGGTGAACACCGATGCGCGCGAAGTGCGCGACCTGCTCTCGCCATCGCTGCTGGTGGTGCTGCTGCTGGTGGCCGGGCCGGCCCTGTGGTGGATCTGGCGGCGGCCGCTGGCCTTTGGCCGCCACTGGCGGCAGACCGGGCGCAACGCCGGCGGCGCGCTGCTGGGGCTGCTGCTGGCGGTGGGCGTGGCGCTGGCCGGCTACCAGGCCCTGGCCTCGCTGATGCGCAACCACAAACCGCTGCGCTACATGATCAACCCGCTCAACAGCGTGTACGCCGCCACCCGTCTGGCGGCCGACCAGCTGCCGCAGCAGGTGCGCACCCTGCAGCCGGTGGGCGAAGACGCCACCCTGGGGGCCGGTTACGCGCAGCAGCCGCGCCCGCCCCTGCTGGTGCTGGTGGTGGGCGAAACCGCGCGCGCGCAAAACTGGGGCCTGAGCGGCTACGCCCGGCCCACCACGCCGGTGCTCGCCCAGTGGGCGCAGCAGCAGGGCCTGGTGAACTTTCCCGATGTGCAGTCTTGCGGCACCAACACCCAGGTCTCGGTGCCCTGCATGTTTTCCCCGCTCACCCGCGACGAGGGCGGCGACCAGAGCGCCGCGCACGAGAACCTGCTGGACGTGCTGCAGCGCGCTGGCCTGGCCGTGCTCTGGCTGGACAACCAGTCGGGCTGCAAGGGGGTGTGCGACCGGGTGCCCAACGCCAGCACGCGCGAACTGAAACTGCCCGGTCTTTGCGAGGGCGGCGAGTGTTTTGACGAGGCCATGCTGCACGGCCTGGACGATCGCATCGCCGCGCTCGACCCGCAGCGCCGGGCGCGCGGCGTGGTGCTGGTGCTGCACCAGATGGGCAGCCACGGACCGGCCTACTTCAAGCGCACACCGGCCACGCGCAAACCCTTTCAGCCCGAATGCCAGAGCAACACCCTGACCGACTGCCCACCCGCGCAGCTGCTCAACGCGTACGACAACACCATCGCCTACACCGACCATTTCCTGGGCCAGACGCTGCAGTGGCTGCAGGCGCAGGCGGACAAGGGGACTTACGACACCGGCCTGCTGTATGTGTCCGACCATGGCGAGTCGCTGGGTGAAAACGGCCTCTACCTGCACGGTGTGCCCTATGCCTTTGCGCCCGAACAGCAGACCCGTGTGCCCATGGTCACCTGGCTCTCGCCCGGCCTGCAGCAGCGCAGCGGCGTGCGGCCCGACTGCCTGCGCACCCACGCGGCCCGGCCGCTGTCGCACGACCACCTCTTCCATTCGGTGCTGGGGCTGATGGACGTGCAGACCAGCGCCCACCAGACGGCGCTGGACCTGTACGCCCCCTGCCGCCCGCGCTGATCAGGCTGCGGCGGGCAGGGTGAGGCGGGCGCTGAGGCCGCCCAGGTCGCTGTCCTCCAGCGTCAGCGCGCCGCCATACAAGGCGGCCAGCTCCACCACGATGGCCAGACCCAGGCCGCTGCCGGGCTGGCTCTCGTCCAGCCGCACACCGCGCTGCAGCACCGCCGCCCGCTGCGCGGGCGCGATGCCGGGGCCGTCGTCGTCCACCGCCAGGTGCAGCTGCGCGCCCTCGCGCTGCACCCGCACCCGCAGCGCTGTGCGGGCGCTGCGGCAGGCGTTGTCCAGCAGGTTGCCCAGCATTTCCTGCAGGTCTTGTTCCTCGCCGGCGAAGGCCCAGTCGGCGGGCACGTCGCCGCCATCGATGTCCAGTGCCCGGGCTGCGTGCAGCTTGTCCATCACGCGCAGCAGGCCGTCCAGCAAGGGTGCCAGCGGCGTGCGCTGGCCGGGCAGGCGCCCGGTGGCGGCGGCGCGGGCGCGCGCCAGGTGCCAGTGGATGTGGCGGTGGGCCAGCGCCACCTGCTCGGTCACCAGGGGCGCCAGTGTGGGGTCGGGCGACTGGCGGGCCGCGTTCTCCAGCACCGCCAGCGGCGTCTTGAGCGCATGGGCCAGGTTGCCGGCCTGGGTGCGGGCGCGTTCCACCACCTGCGCGTTGCGGTCGAGCACGCCGTTGAAGTCGTCGATCAGCGGTTGCACCTCCACCGGAAAACGCCCCTCCAGACGCGGGGCGCGGCCCTCGCGCACCCGCTGCAGGGCACCCTGCAGGGCGCGCAGCGGGGCCAGGCCCACGGCCACCTGCGCCAGCGCCGCCAGCGCCAGCAGCAGGCCCAGCGCTCCCAGCGAAGCGGCGAGCACGCCGTTGAAGTCGTTCACTGCGGCCAGCGCCTCGCGCGTGTCTGCGGCCACCATCAGCCGCCAGCGCGCCTGCGGTTGCTCGGCCAGCTGCAGCGAGCGCTCGACCACCCGCAGCGCCTCGCCCTGCGGGCCGGTGCTGTCGTGGCTGTGCAGCGCGCCGTCGGCCAGCGCGTCGGCGCTCAGGCGCAGCTCGGCGTCCCACAGCGAGCGCGAGCGCAGCACCCCGCGACGGCTCTGGCCGTCTGCGCTGAGGGCGTCCAGCTGCCAGTACAGGCCCGAATACGGCCGCGCCCAGCGCGGGTCCGACAGGCGGCCGGGGTCGATCTGCGGCTGGCCCTGCGCGTCCAGCAGCAGGCGGGCGGTGAGCTGGTCGAGCTGCTGCACCAGGCCACTGTCGAACTGGCGCAGCACATGGTCACGGAACAGGCCGCCCAGCCACACATGGGCGCCGGTCAGCGCCAGCGCCAGCGTCACCAGCGTGGCGCCCAGCAGGCGCAGGCGCAGCGAACCGGGGCGCAGACCCGGCGTCATGGCGCCGCCAGCCGGTAGCCCAGGCCGCGCGCGGTCTCGATCAGGCCGGGCGGCAGCTTCTTGCGCAGGCGGCCGACAAACACCTCGATGGTGTTGGAGTCGCGGTCAAAGTCCTGTGCGTACAGGTGTTCGGTCAGCTCGGTGCGCGAGACCACCGCGCCGGGGCGGTGCATCAGGTAGGCCAGCACCTTGAACTCGTGGCTGGTCAGCACCACCGGCTGGCCATCGATCGCCACGCGGCCGCTGCGCGTGTCCAGCTGCAAGGGGCCGCAGCGCAGCACCGGCGAAGCCTGGCCAGCCGCACGGCGGATGAGCGCACGCAGCCGGGCCAGCAGCTCTTCCCAGTGAAACGGCTTGGTCAGGTAGTCGTCGGCCCCGGCGTCAATGCCCGCCACCTTTTCGTTCCAGTTGTCGCGCGCGGTGAGGATGAGCACCGGCACCGTGCGCCCGGCGTCGCGCCAGCGCTGCAACACCGTCAGGCCATCGACCACCGGCAGCCCCAGGTCCAGGACCACCGCGTCGAAGGCTTCGGTCTCGCCCAGGTACTGGGCATCGCGGCCGTTGTCGGCCTCGTCCACCGCGTAACCGGCGGCCATCAGCGCCTCGCGCAGCTGGGCGCGCAAGGTCGGTTCGTCTTCCACCAGCAAGATGCGCATGACGCAAGCGTATCAGTGCCGAACCCCGCGTTCGCGGCGCTGCAGCACCTCGCCGCTGCTGGCGTCCAGCTCCAGCTTGATCAGTCGGCCGCTGGCCTGCAGCAGCTTGACGTCGTACACCCAGCGACCGTCCTCGCGTTCGAGCTCCACCTCCAGCACCTGGCCGGGGTTGTCGCGCTCCAGCCGCTCCAGCACGGTGCGCAGCGGCAGCACCTGGCCGGCCTGCACGGCGGCCCGGGCGCGGTCCTGGTCGTTGTCGGCGTGAGCGGCGGCCGTGGTCAGCAGCAGGGCCATGGTGCAAAGCAGGGTGAGGGGGAGGGTGTGGTGTTTCATGGCCGCCATGCTGCCGCCCGCTGGATGAACGGGCGATGAACGCGCGCTTCAGCTTCGGTTCAAGGCCGGGTTTGCACACTGCACGGCATTCACCACCCACCGGAGCCTGTTCACCATGTCACACCGCCTGATCACCCGGCTGGCCCTTGCCCTCGGTATCGCTGTCCTGGGAGCCGCCGCGCATGCCGGCGACACCACCCCCGCCCAGCAACTGGCGCACTGGAGCGCCGCTGCGGGCACGCCGGGCAACGCCACCCGCGGCCAGCGCTTCTTCACCAGCCCGCACGGGGGCGAATGGTCCTGCGCCTCGTGCCACGGCCAGCCGCCCACCGCCGAGGGCAAGCACGCCAGCACCGGCAAGGCCATCGCACCGCTGGCGCCCGCCTTCAACGCCCGGGCCTTCACCGACACCGCCAAGGTCGACAAATGGTTTCGCCGCAACTGCAAGGACGTGCTCAGCCGCGAATGCAGCGCCGCCGAAAAAGCCGACGTGCTGGCCTATCTCAACAGCCTGAAATGACACCGGAGCCCACCGCCATGAAGCCCGTGCACCGCTTCCACCTTTGCCAACTTTCCCGCTCTCTGCTGCTGGCCGCCGGCCTGGGCACCCTGGGGGCTGCCCTGGCCGACAGCGGCCGCGCCATGCCCCGCGCTGTGCCCCCCGCCTACACGGCCGAATGCGCGTCCTGCCACACCGCCTACCCGCCGGGCATGCTGCCTGCGCGCTCCTGGCAGCGCATCATGGCCGGGCTCGACCAGCACTACGGCACCGACGCCTCGCTCGACGCCGCCACCGTGCAGCAACTCGGCCAATGGCTGCAGACCCACGCCGGCACCTACAAGCGGGTGTCCGCCGAGCCGCCGCAGGACCGCATCACCCGCTCGGCCTGGTTCGTGCGCAAACACGACGACATCGAACCGGCCGTCTGGAAGCTGCCCAGCGTCAAAAGCGCCGCCAACTGCGCGGCCTGCCACACCGGCGCCGACCAGGGCCAGTTTGACGACGACCACCTGCGCATGCCCGCCGGCCTGAGCCTGCGCCAGCGCTGGGCCTGGAACGACTGAACCCCACCCCCACAGGAGCACACCCCATGTCCACCGCATCCAGCCTCGGCAGCGGCGCCCCCGCTGCGGCCACCCGTGCCCCGGCACCCGGCCGCCGCGTCACCGACGCCCCCACCCGCATGTTCCACTGGCTGTTCGCGCTGAGCTTCGTCGGCGCCTACCTCACCGCCGAGAGCGAGCACTGGCGCCTGCTGCACCTCACCCTGGGCTACAGCTTTGGCGGCCTGCTGGTGTTTCGCCTGCTCTACGGCCTGCTGGGCCCGCGGCAGGTGGGCCTGGGCCTGCTCTGGCGCAAGCTCGGCGCCGCGCCCGCCTGGCTGCGTTCGCTCCCGTCCGGTGCCGTCAACTGGCGCCAGGGCCAGCACCTGGCCATGGCGCTGGCGGTGGTGCTCATGCTGGCGCTGGTCGTTCCGCTCACCCTCAGCGGTTACGCCACCGACCAAGGCTGGGGCGACGCGCTCGGCGGCGACTGGCTTGAAGAGACGCACGAATTTTTTGCCAACGCCTTCCTGTTCGTGGTCGGCGCGCACCTGGGCCTGATCGCGCTGCTGAGCCTGCTGCGCCGCCAGAACCTGGCCCTGCCCATGCTCACCGGCCGCGTGGCCGGCAGCGGCCCCAGCCCGGTGCAGCACAACCGGTCCTGGCTGGCGGCCTTGCTGCTGCTGGCGGTGCTGGCCTGGGGTGCCTGGCAATGGGTGGACTCGCCGCGCGGCCTGATCCACGGTCTGGGCGGCGGCAGCGCACCGACGGTGATGGCACCGGGCGGCGGCGGCCCGGCCGACAGCCACCCGGGTGACGACGACTGAGCCCTCATCAACCCGATTCCACAACCCCTGAGGAGAACACCGTGAACACCTGGATGTGCGTGATCTGCGGCTTCATCTACGACGAAGCCCGTGGCGACCCCGACGGCGGTCTGCCCCCGGGCACCCGCTGGGCCGACGTGCCCGAGGACTGGCGCTGCCCCGAATGCGGCGTCGGCAAGGCCGACATGGTCATGTGCATCTTCTGAGCGTTGAGAGCCTCAGCCCACAGCCCACAGCCCACAGCCCACCCGGCCCGCTGGCGGCTTACCTACAATCGCCCGGTTTGCCCCAGGGCCGCGCGCTGCCGGGGGCTGGGTCCACCGCAACTGCCACCGCACACCGCCATGCACTTCATCCGCTTTTCCGATCTTTGCGCCCAAGGCAAGGCCCGCGGCCAGCGCGTCTTCATCCGTGCCGACCTCAACGTCCCGCAGGACGACGCCGGCAACATCACCGAAGACACCCGCATCCGCGCGTCCATTCCCGCCATCCAGATGGCGCTGGACGCCGGTGCCGCCGTCATGGTCACGTCCCACCTGGGCCGCCCGACCGAAGGCGAGTTCAAGCCTGAAGACTCCCTGACCCCGGTCGCGGCCCGCATGGGTCAGCTCATGGGCCGCAGCATCCGCGTCGTGACCAACTGGGTCGATGGCGGCATCGAAGTTGCCCCCGGCGAAGTCGTGCTGCTGGAGAACTGCCGCCTGAACGTGGGCGAGAAAAAGAACAAGCCCGAGCTGGCCGCCAAACTCGGCAAGCTCTGCGACATCTTCGTGCACGACGCCTTTGGCACCGCCCACCGTGCCGAAGGCACCACCTACGGCATCGCCGAAACCGCACCCATTGCCTGCGCCGGCCCGCTGCTGGCCGCCGAGATGGACGCCATCTCCAAAGCGCTGGCCAACCCCAAGAGACCTCTCGTCGCCATCGTCGCCGGCTCCAAGGTCAGCACCAAGCTCACCATCCTGCAAAGCCTGGCCAAGAACGTCGACGGTCTGATCGTCGGCGGCGGCATTGCCAACACCTTCATGCTCGCCGCCGGCCTCAAAATCGGCAAAAGCCTGGCCGAACCGGATCTGGTCGGGCAAGCCCGGGCGGTGATCGAAGCCATGAAGGCGCGGGGCGCCGAGGTGCCGATCCCTGAGGACGTGGTCTGCGCCAAGAGCTTCAGCGCCGACGCCGAAGCGACGGTGAAAGCCGCCACCGACGTGGCCGACGACGACCTGATCCTGGACATCGGCCCCAAGACCGCCGCCCAGCTGGCCGAGAAGCTCAAGCAGGCCGGCACCATCGTCTGGAACGGCCCGGTGGGCGTGTTCGAATTCCCGGCCTTCGCCAACGGCACCAAGGTGATCGCGCAGGCGATTGCCGAGT